>Ga0302325_10000048_pt1 | contig 329929 bp, 306 predicted proteins | sample Palsa_T0_2_FD_201948 | JGI IMG/M metagenome (GOLD analysis project Ga0302325, IMG submission 201948) | Peat permafrost microbial communities from Stordalen Mire near Abisko, Sweden - Palsa_T0_2 | ecosystem: Environmental > Terrestrial > Soil > Palsa > Peat permafrost | place: Sweden: Abisko... | reverse complement strand
CGATTCGAAGAAAAGGCAAAGACAGCTTTAAAGGAAAAAGATTCAGTCGCTACGAGCGACGACCGGAGATTGTGTCGGTAAAGATTGCCCTTGACCCGAGGCGGGATTCATAGTTGGCTGGTTATACCGCCCCACCGGTCCGCCGCCAGGGGGAAGAAAACGGGACGGCTCTGACTTAGCAAGAACACAAATCACGTGCGGCACGCTCTACCTCGACGATCCACTCCAAAAAATTTGTTTAACGCTAAAAATATTTGTTACTGTTTTTGTAACATTTCGTAACATTTGGCACAAAAGCTTTGGGGTCAAGCCTTCCCACCGGCCTTCTCAACCAGCAGCTTAAACGGCGCGAGATGCTCCGGCTCGGCGGTCAATCGTTCGGGGTGCCACTGCATGGCGGCCATAAGGGGGAACGTCGGATCTTCCAAACCTTCGATGGTTCCATCCGGAGCGGTAGCCACGACTTTCAAGCCGCGGCCGACGTTTTTCACGGCTTGCTTGTGATAGGTGTTGGCGGAGATGCGCGGGCGCCCGATGACTTTGCCGAGCTGCGAATCGGGTTGCAGGTTCACATCGTGCCGGCGGATGGTGCCGTCGCCCTTGCGGTGTTCATCGCGGCCCGGCATATCGGGCAGGAATTGGTCCAGGCTGCCGCCGCGATAGACGTTCAATAACTGGCAACCGAGGCAGACAAACAGGGCCGGCATTCGCCGCTTTTCAACTTCGGCGAGCAAGGCCATTTCAAATAACTGGCGGGCGGGGTCGATTTGGACCGCTTTGGGGTGCCACGATTCGTCGCTGTAGAGTTTGGGGTCAAGATCATTGCCGCCGGTGAAGAGAATGCCGTCGAATTGATCGACGTATTGCGGAATTATTTCCAGCGGAGTGCGGTACGGCATGGCCAAAGGAAGGCCGCCGGCTTTTTCGATGGCGCTGCAGTAATCGAAGCTCAGGAGGTAATAGCCGGAGCTGCCGGGCGGACGCTTGGCGTCTTCGTCCTGGCAGTCCATGGTGATGCCGATGATGGGGCGGGGCATTGGGGGGTCCTGTGTTTTAGAAAAGGCCCGCGACCAACGGTCGCGGCTTTACAGGGGCCGCGTATCACGACGCGCTCCCCTTCGGGTCGTGGCTAAACAAGCGACAATATCATGCCTCGACGACCTCGACCACTTTTTTGCGGCCGGCTTTTTTGCGCTGGTTTTCGGTCAATAGTTCCTTGCGCAGACGAATGCTCGTCGGCGTGGCTTCGACCAGCTCGTCTTCCTCGATGTATTCCAGCGCTTGTTCGAGCGTCATCTTGCGCGCGGGTTTGAGGATAATGTTTTCATCGCTGCTGGTAGTGCGCATGTTGGACAATTTTTTGGTGGTCGTCGGGTTGACGGCCATGTCATTGTCGCGCGCATTCTCGGCTACGACTTGCCCTTCATACACCGGATCGCCCGGCTCGACGAACATGGCGCCGCGCTCCTGGAGATTGTTCAGGGCAAACGCATTGACGCTGCCGCCGACCATGCTGACCATGACGCCGTTGCTGCGGCCGGGGACATCGCCGCGCTGCGCGGCGTATTCGTGGAAATTGTGGTGCATGATCGCCTGGCCCTGCGTGGCGGTGAGCATGCGGGTTCGCAGGCCGATCAGGCCCCGCGCGGGAATGGTGAATTCCAGATGGACCTGGCCTTCACGATTATCCATGCGGACCAGCTCGCCCCTGCGATTGCCGACAAGCTCCATGACGCCGCCCATGTTCTTTTCGGGAACATCGACCACCAGATATTCGATCGGCTCGAGAATGTCACCGGTCTCGGCATCCTTTTTCATGATCACGTGCGGCTTGCTGATGCTCAGTTCGTAGCCCTCACGGCGCATGTTCTCGATGAGAATGCCCAGGTGCAGCAGACCGCGGCCGGAGACTTTGAAAGCATCCTTGTTCTCCGATTCCTCGACTTTCAAAGCGACGTTGCTTTCCAATTCCTTTTGGAGCCGTTCGCGCAGATTGCGGCTGGTGACGAATTTGCCTTCCCGGCCGGCGAACGGTGAATCATTGACGCTGAACATCATGGTGAGCGTCGGCGGCTCGATCTCCTCGGCTTCAAGCGGCTGCGGATTCAGCGGATCGCAAATGCTGTCGCCGATGTCGACAGAATCCAGGCCGATCAAAGCGACGATATCACCGGCGAAAGCGCTGTCGGCGTTCTTGCGGCCAAAGCCGTCGAACACCTGAAGCTGAGCCACGCGCGTTTTCACAGTCGCGCCATCACGTTTGATGACACTGACGGCCTGGCCGTTCTTGATCACGCCGTTGAAAATGCGCCCCACGCCGATGCGGCCGACATAATCATTGTACTGAATCGTCGAGATGCGCATCTGCAGACTTTTTTCCGCATCGCCATGCGGGGCGGGAATAAATTTGAGAATGGCTTCGAAGACCGGGATAATGTTTGTGCCCGGTTCTTCGATTTTCCAGCTTGCGGTGCCGGCGCGGCCCGAGGCGTAAATCACCGGAAAATCGAGCACCTCATCATCCGCTCCGAGCTCGACAAAGAGATCGAACACTTCATTGAGCACCGCATCCGCCCGGGCATCGTGGCGATCGATTTTGTTAATCACGACGATGGGCCGCAATTCGTGCTGGAATGCTTTTTTCAGCACGAACCTTGTCTGCGGCATCGGCCCTTCGGCGGCGTCAACCAATAAAAATACGCCATCCGACATGCTCAGCACGCGCTCCACTTCGCCGCCAAAATCGGCGTGGCCGGGCGTGTCGATCAAGTTGATTTTAAATACTTGTTTAGTAATAGGATCGGTGTAATTGATGGCCACATTTTTGGCCAAAATGGTGATGCCACGCTCCCGCTCCAATGGATTGGAATCGAGCATGGTGTCCTGCACCTGGCTGTCTCGAAAATTCCCGCTTTGGCGCAGCAAGGCATCGACCAGGGTGGTCTTGCCATGGTCAACGTGAGCGATGATGGCGACGTTCCGGATGTCGTTACGCACAGTATTCATTCTATGTCTATCCAGTGGACCCGCTTGGGCAGTTTGACCGTCAACGGAAGGTCCGTCCGCAAGCGAAATCGTGTCAAAAGGGCTAAAGCCCGAGGAAAAGGGTGGTAAGATAACGGAGTTAGGGGCTTGAAACTAGGGGCTGTAGCGAACAATCCGCATGAATCGAGGCTTTGGCCTGTGTATCCAGGCTCACAGGGGGCAGGATTTGTGTTGACTGATCGCGGGAAGCGGATACTCTGTAGCCACCCACAAACCCGATCTCTCGGAGCAATCGGTGGTGGGAGGGCATTTTAGTTCTTGGGCTTGACATGTTGTATTTGAAGCAATTTGGGCAGTTCGCTCGGCGAAAGATTCGAACGGTTGGAAATCGACCGGCCGATCCATCGCCGCGCGGAGAGTTCGTTGAGCGGCTTGAACAACGGATTGTCTTTGACACATCGGTATCTGGAACTCCAATCGCTCCTGTTCCAGTCCAAGGAAATGTGGCGCCGGAGTATTCCATCTGGAAGCAGACATCCTCCAATGGCTCAATTTATGTTTACACCAACGTGGAGGGCGGTCCGTTTGCGTATGTCGACCGTTCAAGCACCAAGACAGTTTCGCTGAAAGACAGCAGTCCCGAGATGACTACTGTTGTGACTACTCCCGGCAAGGCCGGCGCAATTGCTGCCACTTTCGGCGGCCTAGTCATTACACCCACTCCGCCACCTGATAGCCCCGTGAAAACCAACCCGATTAACTTGCCCGAACCATCCACGCTCGGAATATTTGGGCTCGTGACGATCTTCGGCCTGCAACGGCGCAAGCGGGATCGCCGCTTGGCTGAATCAAAACGGTAGCGCAATCTGCATCAAGTGAAATCGGAGTAACGTCAGCGCCATTTTTGCGCTTCGGTCACGGATGAAAGCGCGATCGCCGGGGAAGCGGAAGAGCCGGGTCATCACCTCGGGCGATTCAGGGTTAAAAGCCAAACCAAAACAAACGGTGCCCACGGGTTTTTCCGGTGTGCCGCCATCGGGTCCGGCAATTCCGGTGATCGATAAAGCCGCGTCACTGTTGGAGGCCTGCAAAGCGCCGATGGCCATCGCCTCGGTAACCTCGACCGAGACCGCTCCCTTTTTCTCAATCAATTCCGCTGGAACTTTCAGCAACTGCGTCTTGGCTTCATTGGCGTACGTCACCCAGCCGCGCTGAAAATATGCGCTTGATCCCGCCACATCGGTCAGCATCTTGGCCAGCAAACCACCGGTGCAGCTTTCGGCCGTGGCGACGCTTCGGCAGAATTTCGATTCCAGGAGCAGCTTGGCCACCACTTGGGCAAGCTTTTGTTCGTCCTGACCGTAAACCAAATGACCCAATTTCTGGCGGCATGCTTCGGCGGTTTTTACCAATTCCTCATCAGCTTGCATTGATGACGGAAATGCGGCGTTGATTCGCAGAGAAACGACGCCATCGGCTACTGTAGTGCCGACCGATGGATTGCGGCCCCGCTGCATCAAATCGCCGAGCATTTCGCCGATGACGCTTTCACCGAGTCCAAAGGTATGCAGCGTGCGCGACCGAATCACCGCCCCGCCGGCCAGCGAACGAAGCTCCGGCAGAATGGATTTGGTCATCATCGCTTTCATCTCGCCGGGAACGCCGGGCATCACGAAGATTTGGCAGGAATGCTCGGAATCGTTACTGCGTAAAAGTGCCGACATGCCGCAAGCGGTGCCGGCGGTGTTGTCGATCATCAGCGTGCCGCGGGGCAACATCGCTTGAATGCGATTGCTCGGACTCATCGGCCGGCCGAATTTTTGGAATCGGGCGATCAGCGCCGCCATCGCCTGCGGATTTTCTTCCAGAGGCTGACCGAGCACTGCGGCCAATGCCTGACGTGTCAGATCATCCTCCGTCGGCCCCAAACCACCGGAAACCAGCAGCACCTGACACCGAGCCGCCAACTCCGCTATCGCCTTCTCGATCGCCGCTTGATCATCCGCCACCGTCACATGCTCAGCCACGCGCACCCCGATCGCCGCCAACTCGCGGCTGATCCAGGCGGAATTGGTATCGATGGTCTGGCCGAGAACCAGTTCGTCGCCGATGGAGAAAACGATCGCGGTGACCATCATGCGAATTCTATCGTCGCTGAACGGCAAGCCACCAGAGGCACGCTCACAATCCCTTGAGCAGCATTTTCACGATGCGGCTCAAACCGCTGCGGGCGTTCACGACGAATTGCTGGAAAATCTTGTTGCTCAGCTCCATAAACTCTTCCATGCTCGCCAGCCGCTGGCGGGTGAGCTGCACCGCCGTCTGCCGAGCGGCCGCTTTGCCCAGGGAATCTTCATCGAGCGCCCGCTGGCACTGGCGAATGGTTTCCAGTACGGGGTCCATCTCCCGGCGTTTGCGCTCCGCGGCGATGATGGAAAACATCTCCCACACATCGGAATGGCTCTCAAAATATTCCCGCCGCTCGCCGCGCTTGTGCAGCCGATGCACGATGCCCCAGTCGCATAACGCCCGCAGACTCATGCTCACATTGCCGCGGCTGATGTTGAGCCGTTCAATCACTTCATCCGCGCAAATCGGCTGGCCCACGATAAACAGCAACGCGTGGATTTCCGCCTGCGTGCGGTTAATTCCCCAGGTCGCCCCCATCTCGCCCCAACGGCGAATAAATGTGTCCTGCGCCTCGATCAGCTTCCGCTGCGCCGCGGTCGGCTCAGGGCTGCGAACCACTTCAACCAAGTCGCCGCTTTCTTTCATCTGAAGCATCCTATCCTTTCAGTAATTACTGAAACATCGTATCAGCAAAAATTGACCGAGTAAATTTCGCAAATAATGAAAGCTTTGAATTATCGTGGACTGTTGCAGTGCGGGGCCTCATTATGACTGACTTGCGTCAGCGGATAGCATGTTGACATGTCCAAACTATCAAGCGTAGTAGCCACCGCGCCTTCCGTTGGCGCCGTCGCAGAATCCAGCGGCGCCAAATCCCGGATTGTTTTGGTGGATGATCATCCGGTCGTGCGGGAAGGCTTGCAGCTTCGCCTGGAAGCCGAGCCGGATCTTGAAATCGTCGGCCTGGCTGCCGATACGCATGAAGCCATGGTCCGAGTGCGGCAGCTAAAGCCGGACCTGGTCATCACCGACCTGTCGCTCGGCGGCAAACCCGGGCTGGAACTGGTCAAGGACCTGGACAAAGCGTTTCCCGATATTCCCGTGCTGGTGCTTTCGATCCATGATGAAACGCTCTGGGCCGAGCGCGTGCTCCGGGCCGGCGCGGGCGGTTACATCATGAAATCGCAAGCGACGCAAAAAGTGGTCGATGCGGTCCGCCACGTCCTGGCCGGCGGCATCTGGATCAGCGAAAAGATGAATTCCCTGCTGCTGCAAAAAATGGCCCGCACCGGTGGCCGCAAAGCCCCACCGACCGGTTCAAGCCTGGAATCGCTGACCGATCGGGAAATTGAAGTGTATCAAATGATCGGCCAAGGCATGGCCGCCCGGCACATCGCCGCGAAATTGCATTTGAGCGTCAAAACCATCGAAGTGCATCGGGAACATATCAAAGAAAAACTCGGCCTCCGCAGCGGCATGGAGTTGGTTCGTCATGCGGTGACCCATGCGCTGGAGGATATCTAATCCAACCGCGCACAATATTTTTTCGGCGGTTATCTCGATTTTCTTTTTAACATGTCGAGCGCTTTGCCCGTCTCAGGAGTTGCCAGGCCGATCATACTGTCGCGGCTCGGTGGGAAAGCGCCTGTGGATCGGCAAACATTTGACCGGCTGGTGCTGGAACACCTCCCCGCTATGCAACGCCTGGCCGTCCGCTTGACCGGGCGGACCGATCTGGCGGAAGACGTGGTGCAGACCGCTTTGCTTAAGGCGTCTGGCGCATGGAATACTTTTCGCGGAGAGAGTGCGTTTCGCACGTGGCTGCTGCAGATTGTAGTACATGCGTTCCGGGATGAGCTGGCGAAACGAAAACGCCATTCATCGGATTCTCTGGATACAGAGCTGATCGATCCGAAGGCGGCTGATCCCGTTGCCAACGCAGGCGCAGCGGAACTCGGCAGGCATGTAGCGGCCGCAGTTTCGAATCTGCCGCCTCGGCAAAGAGAAGTGCTGGTGTTACATACTTATGAGCAACTCAATGACGAACAGATCGCCCGCATGCTCGATATTTCACCGCAGAATGTGCGGACGACATTGCATCTGGCGCGCCAGCGACTGCGGACAATGCTGCAGCGGTTTTTAGATTGAGATGGATGATGCCAAACCAATTGCCTGCGGATGATCCAGCACTTGATGCCCTGCTCGACACGGCACGGTGGCCGGAAATGTCGGCTGAAGCGGAGCAACGGCTACGACGACAGTGGCTTCGAAACCGCAGCCATTCGCGTTGGCCGGCAATACTTTCCACAATTTCGGTGGCAGCTGTTGTGGTTTGGGCCGCTTCGCTTTGGTTGGTCAATCATACTTCTAAGCGGCCGCTTGAACATGTTGTTAGAGCGCCGAAGCCTTTAGTCATCGTCGAGGCATCATCCAGCAACAATCCTTATGCGGGTCGGCCCGCGACACCCTTGGAAGTGGCGATGCTGCGATTGCCGGAGAAACGACCGGAGAAATCCGTCAACCTTTCTACGGTGGCGCCCTCCGTGCAACCGCCAGATCCAGTGCATGAAGTTGCCAGCGATCCGGTAAATGCTATCGATCCCATCATCCTTGCCGACCGTGCGATTCTTTCGAATGATCCACAGGAACGTCGCCGGCTCATCGGCGAACTGGTCGCTCAGGGTCCGGCACGATGCGGCCCGGCGATGTTAAATGTGCTGGGTACCCGGGCCAGTGAATCTGCGGATACGGATCTCCGCTCCAATTCGGCGGTGTGGACTGACTGTCTCTTTGCCTCGCTCGATGATGGGCGTATTGCGGTGCGGCAATCAGCCGTACGAATCCTGGCGGAAATTGATGGGCCGCAAACGACCGCAAGATTGGAAGGCATGGTCAATCACAATATCCATCGGCGCGAGGCGATCGCCGCGCTGGTTCAGATTCGCTCCACCGATGCGAAAGATTTCCTCGCCGCCGCCGCCCGATCTCCAGATTTTGGAGGGATCGTATTGTCGGCGATGCTGCAACATTCTTCTCAGCCTTCTCTTCAAGGGACCATTCAATGAAAAAGAAAATGATTTGTTCGGCACTTGCGATCGCGCTGGGGATGACTGCCCGGGCCGATCCGCCCAGGGCTACGACGAGGCCGGAAATCGAGGCTGTTGCCTATGATATCCGCTCCCTTCTGCAAAGAGTCGATGATTATCCGTTGGACAGCACGCTGGTCCCTCCGACTCGGCTTGGATTGGAAACGCACGGCGGCGGTGGTGGAATTTTCGGCGCGGCTGCCGGCAACACACCTACGTCCAACAAAACACCGATCGATGCCGCGGATCAATTGGTCAAATTGATTGAGGAGGTAATCGACCCCAGCACATGGAAAGACAGTGGCGGCCAAATCGGCACTCTGAAAATTTTGGGCGGCGAAATGATTGTCAGCCAAACCGCGGAGAACCAGGCCGCAGTCGCATCTCTGTTGAAGCAGATAACCGAGCAGGGCCCGACGACGATTCGACTTCGCATGGACTGGGTGACGCTTGACGCCAACCAGGTCGATTCCATTTTAGTGCCCGGCGACAAGTCAGCCGCCACTCCGGAAGTCAGTCGTGATGCGCTGAACAAATTCGCCAAAAATCACGGCGCTGGTCAAATTACCTGCTTGAGCGGCCAGACCGTGCATCTGACATCCGGCCCCAGCCAGAACATCGTGATGTCCGCGACGCCCGTGGTCGGCAACGGCGTGGTTGGTTACCAATCTTCTACTCAGTTGGTGCAGTTCGGCATGGCGTTTCAACTCACACCGCTCTATTCGAATCATGTGGCAACGGTGGATATTCTGAGTATCGCCAGTGAGCCGCGGCATGACACTTCCGCGCCGTCGACGCAGCCGTCAACCGATCCGTTGCCTTATCTTGGACTGAATGCGATTGTTCAAACTTTCCACACCACGCTGCACTTGCCCATCAACAAGCCAGTTCTCGCCGGCGGGATGACTTTCGAGCCAACTATTTCCAAAGCTTCGGGTCCACAGTTGTATTTAATTATCGAAGCGGATGTAGGAGAGAGCAAATGATGACCCGAGTTGCGCTGGGGGATATTTAGACAGGTCAAGCCGCAGCGTAGTTTCTTCAGTGCCGCCGGCGCCGGCGAAGGGTCCCAATTACTGCCACGGTAGCGACCAGCAGGGCGTTTGCCGGTTCGGGAGCTTCAATGGTGAATGTGGTGGTGTCGGGATTTACATCGGCATCAACGGTGAAATAGGCGACTTGTGCCCCGGGGATGTCGGTGCCGGGAAGATCCTGCTCGTCGGAGTAATGAAGTGTGAAGGTGCTGGAATAATCGCCGGGGCCGGGAACATCGGCATTGATTTGAAACGGCTCATCATCAGCCAAATCTTCGGGCGGCATATCGGTGAAGGTGGTGAGGGTCGTGGTGATGTAGGGACTCCCGGCGGAGCTGATGCTGTCCAAATCCAATTCGGCGGTCGGCACATCCGGGGGATCGCCCAGCATTTGCGGATTGGCACTGGCAGCCATCTCGGTTCCACCTGGGGATGATTCACCGAAGTTGGTGGTTTGCACGGTCACCGTCAGATCGTTGGGGGAAGATGCCTGTGTCGGCTGGGGAATGGCGCCTGGTTTATTGTACGATGCCAGCGGCATCGGCTGACCCCCAAGATAAAGCTCCGGGCTGGCGTGGGCGAGGACGGTAACCGCTCCATATTGCGTCATCGAATAATTGGTGTTGGTGTCGACCATGGTTGCGGAAACCTGCACGTTGCTGGCCGGCGTTACCTGCGATGTATCGAAATTGAAAGGGATGGTGATGTAACCGGTGCCACCGTCGGCAATCTTGCTGCCGCTGACCGTGCCGGACGTGCCGTAGGGGAAAGTGGCATAGACCTGGAAGTTGCCGTTGGCCGAGCCGGTTGGTGCTTCGTTATAGATGTAGGTGTAAAGCGGATCTTGAGCACCGACAATGACGGTGGAATATTGCACCTGAGAGCTCATGGATAACTGTGCCGCTTGACCACATGCGCGCCAGGCCATCAGCAGCAGTATGCCGACAATGCAGATCCTGGTTTTCATTCAAAGCCCTTCCGGAGAAAGTGTTGAAAAGCATTATCTGCTTTCACCGGCGGAAAATGCAAATAAAATTGCTCTGCGAGACCGCCAGAGGTCACACACTCTGCGGCATGTGCTTTTTCACTTGGGCCAGCAAATCATCAAAGCCAAACGTGGCTTTGGGAACCAATTCCTGAATCCCCAGCGCCTTGGCTTTGGCGACGAGATGATTGTCGTCGGTCATGCCGGTCAGCACGATCACGGGCAGATCGTGCCAGCGTTCGCTGCGACGGATCATGCGCAGAAAGGTGACTCCGTCCATTTGCGGCATGGCTAAATCGAGCAGTATCAGATCGGGCGTGGTTTCATACATGGTGGCCCAGCCGTCTTTGCCGTTGCGGGCGCGGACGGTTTTGAATCCTTCGTGCTCCAGCAACCTGGCGACGGATTCGCGGGCTAACGTGGTATCGTCAACAACGAGGACCGTGGGCATGAGGCACCTCCATGGCCGATCCCTCACACAGGCAAAAGGGATGTGCCTACTTTGCTCCTAAGCGGTCTCGCCGTCAACAACAAAATCAAATCGTTCGAAAATTGCCTGATACGGAAAACGCGCGGCCCGTTCGACGTAGCTCACGGCCGAAGCCGTTGGGCATGCCGCTACGCGGGGAATTTGAGAATCAGCCGCCGTTGGCGTGGGGAGGTGTGGGGTTACGGTCGTCGGCATCGTACGCCTGATCCGCATTTTCGCCTTGCACTTCGATCCGCTCAATTGAAACCGAGCGGCCGGTTGCCTCGTCCACTTCGATCAGCGCCCCGCACAGGCGGACATCGCCGGTGGCTACGTCAAACGGCATGGGCATAGCGGTGGTCATAAATTTGAGCACGCGTTCCTTGCGCCGGCCGAGGATTGAGTCATACGGACCGCACATGCCGAGATCACTGATGAACGCGCTGCCGCCGGCCAGAATGCGGGCATCGGCGGTGGGAACGTGCGTGTGGGTGCCGAAAATGATCGAGCAACGGCCGTCGAGCCAATGGCCCATGGCGGCTTTTTCGCTGGTAGTCTCAGCGTGCATGTCGCACACCACAACCTTCACCTGCTCGGGCAATTGCTGCAGCACCCAATTGGCCACGGCGAAGGGATCGTCGGCGGGAAGGTTCATGTAAATCCGGCCCAACAGGCAGAAAACACCGACGCGCACCCCTCTGTTGGTCGTCACCACGGTGAAGCGCCGGCCGGCTGCCTCGGCGGCAAGATTGGCAGGGCGCACAATCCGTTCGCTCGCCTGCAGGGTCGGCACGATGTCGCTTTTGCGATACGCATGATCGCCCAGCGTGACGACATCGACGCCGTAGCTGCGGATTTTATTAAAAAGATTTTGCGTGATCCCGGACCCGCCGGCGATGTTTTCGGCGTTGGCAATTACCAGATCAACCTGATGCTGCCGTACCAAAGCGGGAAGCTTGGCGTGTACCACCTGACGACCGGGACGCCCCACGATATCGCCCAAACAAAGAATCCGCAGGGACATGGCGGGTAGTATATGATCGAGCAGCTTTTGCTTCCATGTACGAACTTGGCCTCATTCTCGTTTTGGGTATCGGCGCGCAGTGGCTGGCGTGGCGGCTGCGGCTGCCGTCCATTCTCATGCTTCTGATCTTCGGCTTTCTGGCCGGGCCAATCGGGCACGTGCTGCATCCGGACCAATTGTTCGGCAATCTGCTTTCGCCGCTGGTGTCGCTCTTCGTCGCCTTGGTGCTGTTTGAAGGCGGCATGAGCCTGCGCATCGCCGATCTTCGGCAAGTCGGGCGCGCGGTACGCAATCTGGTGACGATCGGAGCGGTCATCACCGGCGTCATTGCAGCTTTGTCGGCGCACTGGATCCTTGATTTGCAGTGGCCGCTGGCGGTGCTGCTTGGCAGCATTGTGCTGGTGACAGGGCCGACGGTGATCGGCCCGCTGCTGCGCTTCGTCAAACCGAACGGCCAGGTAGCGGCAATCCTGCGCTGGGAGGGCATCGTCATCGATCCGATCGGAGCGATGCTGTCGGTGCTGATGTTTGAAGCGATTAATGCCCAAACACTGCGGCACGCGACACATCTTCTGGCGATCGAAGCCCTCAAGACGGCGGGCATTGGATCCGGCACCGGCGCGGCGGCTGCGCTGATTTTGGTGCTGCTGCTGTCACGATTCTGGATTCCCGATCACCTGCAAAGCCCCGTCACCCTGGCCATGGTGGCCGCGGCGTTCATGGCGTCCAATCGGCTGCAACCGGAATCGAGCCTTTTTTCCGTCACGGTGTTGGGGATCGTGCTGGCGAATCAGAAGAAAATCTCCGTCCATCACATCGCTGAGTTCAAGGAAACGCTCAGCGTCGTGCTGATCGCCAGTTTGTTCATTATCCTGGGGGCGCGCGTGCAACTGGAGAATGTGCTGCGCGCCGGGCCGCGCGGATTGTTGTTTTTGGCAGTGTTGGTGGTGATTGCACGGCCGCTGTCGGTCCTGATTTGCACGATACGATCGGGGCCGAACTGGCGGGAACGAACTTTTTTGTGCGCCATGGCTCCGCGCGGCATCATCGCAGCCGCGGTGTCATCGGTGTTCGCCTTGCGCTTGCGTGCGGCTCACATGGCAAACGCTGAATTGCTCGTGCCATACACTTTTGTCGTCATTATCGGCACCGTCATTATCTATGGTTTGACCGCCAAGTTGATTGCCCGGCGACTGGGAATTTCGGCGAAGACCGAACACGGATGTCTGATTGCCGGGGCGAATGCATTGGCCCGTGCGGTCGGCGAAGCGCTGCAGGAAGCGGATCATCCCGTGCTGCTCGTTGACACCAATCGCAGCGAAATCAACAAGGCCCGGATGGCCGGACTGCCGACGTTTTATGGCAGCATCATCGCCCCGGATATTCTGGAAAAACTTGACTTGAGCGGGCTCGGCAAGCTGCTTGCATTAACCCCCAACGACGAAGTGAATTCGCTGGCGGCCCTGCGCTTTGCCCGCGTTTTCGGCCGATCGAAAGTGTATCAGCTTCCTCCGGCGACAAGCGGCAAATCGGCAATAGATGTGATCCCCGAGTTGCGTGGCCGGCCGCTGTTCGGTGAGGGGCACGACTTTTCCATGCTCTTGGATCGGCTGGAAAACGGCGAAGCGGTGAAAAAGACGCTGCTGACCGCAGAGTTCGATGCCAAAGCGTTCACACAAACACATCCGGATGCGCTGCCGCTTTTTTTAATTGCGCCGGCGGATCAGTTGGTTGTTCTTACCGGCGATTTGGCGGTCGAAGGGAAAGTGGGGATGACGATTGTGAGCCTGTCGCCGCCGGGGCAGAAGGCGGCGCATCCCGTGGTGCCGGAAACGGATTCTCGAAGTTCGGTAGCTACTGCCTGAACGCGCGGCCCGTTCGGCTGAGCTCACGGCCGAAGCCTTGGGGCCTGCCGCTACGCGGAAGATGAATCAGGGATGGGTGGTGGGCTGCGAAGAGGGGATCAAATGGCGCAGCATTTGTTCCTGTGATGCTTTTTCGTTTTCTTTGGCCTGCCGCTGGCTTTCGGCAAGACGTGCGTCGAATTGCGCCTTAAGCTGCGGATCCTTGATGTCCAGCACGCCGGGCTGAATCACCTCGCGAGCTAAATTGGCTCGTAAATATTTGATTTCTCCCTGTAGCAATTTTTCCTCGAGCTGTTTGCGAAGATACACCTTGGTCGGCTCATCAAATTTGGCGAACGCCGGGTCGAATTTCTTTTCCACTTTGATCACGTGATACACATTGTCGGTGCTGATGACATCGGAAATATCCCCTTCCTTGAGGGCAAACGCCTGCTCCTTGATCGCGTCGCTGACTTCGCTGCTGGCGTCGCTGAACGGCGGCCACAGCCCTCCCAAGGCACGCGTCTGCGGATCGACGCTCAATTGCTGCGCCACCTGCTCAAACAGGACGCCGCGGGCCAGCATTTGCCTCGCCTGCTGTGCATCGAGCAGCCGATTCACTTTGATATCACGAATCTGCACTTTCGCGCCGTACTGCAAATCAAACGCCTGTTTCACGTTGGCATCGGAGATTTTGCCCGCGCACAGCGGCTCGGCCATCTTGCGCAAAATGGCGTTGGTCTCCACGACAATGTCGAATTGTGCGTGTGAGATGCCCTGCTGTTGAAGCAACTGCGTGAGCAGCTGATCGTAATCCTTCGGATCGGCGTCGGCGGCCAGGCCTTTCATCAGGATGGCCCGCTCTGCCGAGATGTCCTGGGCCGTGACCGCAATCTTGGCCATTTGCGCATCATGCCGGGCAGCCTGCAACTGGATAAGCTGCATCAGCATATTGAGCCCGTACGCTTCAATAAGCGGGGCGACGAGTTGCTCCCGATCGATGGGAACTCCGTAGACAATCGCCTCGGTCACCGTGGGAGATGAAGCACTGGGAGCCAAGGCTCCGGCGGTCAGCGCCGCCGCGGCAAGCAGTGCAATCCACGATTTTTTGAACTTTCGATCAGCCATGTGCGTCAGCTTTTGCGCGTCGATTATACGGAATGTTCCAGCCCGGGGTCTTCGATAGGAAGATGCGGCTCTTTGCGGAGTTCGCCGGTGACGATAACATGCGGAGCCACTCGAATGCTTTGGGCATGTTTGGGCAATTTGCCCGACGATCGGGCCGCCAGCAGCCGCATCATTTCGCGGCCCAAATCGGCGTTGAGCCGATCGGCGGTCACGGCGGGGCCGGCGGTTTCGTAGCGACGATACGGATTCTGCTGCCAGGTGTTGTCGAAACCAGCCAGCACCACATCCTTGTTTGGCACTCGGCCCAGAAGCCGACACGCGGCGGCCACCGGAAAAACATGGGCATCGGTCGGCAGCAAAATCGCATCGACTGAATTGCCCTTCTGCAGATGGTCGATCATGTACCCGGCGAAATATCTTGACTCCGCTTCGAACCGTTGCTGCGAACCGGCATCACCCCATCCATCGGCGGGCAACGGTACCATCCGCTGCGCCGGCAACGGCTCGATGCCAAGCTCCGTCAACGCCCGCCGGTATCCTTCCTGCCGCGCCTTGGGCCACCAGATTTCCAGCGGCTCAGGCCACAACATCATGATCCGCCGGCATCCCTGGGCGACAAGCCATCGGGTCAGTTCGTAACTGCCCAGTTCGTGGTCCGTGTACACCCGGTCGTATCCGGCCCATTCCGGCCAATCACCGCAGACGACGAAATTCACGTTGCATTCCACAAGCTTGTAAAGCAAGTTCGGCGGGATGCGCGTCGATGGATAATTGCTTTCGGGAATCAGCACGCCCAGCGGGCGATCGGCGGCGAGCTGGACGATGTCTTCTTCCGACATGCGATCCAGATAAAACGACAGGGCATTGCGACCCTCGGCACGAATCTCCTCCAAAGCGCCGCGGCAGGTCACTTCCGTCCAGGCATCGCGCATGTTCTGGACCGTGGCGTCACGATAAAACGAAAGCAGCGCCACCGCCGCATGGATCATCATGCCGGCGCTGTGGCGAGTGGCGGAGACGATGCGTGTATGGCCGTGTGCACGGATTAACCCCTCAGCTTCCAGCACGTTGAGCGCACGCTGCAAAGTTGCGCGGCCAACCTGAAGCTGGCGGGATAATTCGCGCTCCGGCGGCAACGGTTCCCCCGCCGCCAGCGTTCCGGATTCGATCCATTGCCGCAGCATTTTCAGGGCCCGGACGCGCGGCGCCTGGGTCGTATCGCTTTGATTCCCTTGTTCGGGCATATTCCTACTCTCTTGGCCTTTAACACAATAGCCATGTTGCTGCCTTGAAGAAATGGCCATTGCCAAAATGACCGGCTGCCGGGGTGTGCAAAACGTGCCCAAAAGTTGTCTAATGAAGCCCCGGGATTACAACTCGCCATGACCTTTTACCGAGGATGCGCCATGAATGTTGGAAGATTTCTGTGCCTTGCCGGCTTGGGGTTGGCGGTCCTGTCGGCGCCACTCGCTTCATTGCGGGCCGATGCTACCACCGACAAATGCCAAGCGGCCGTCGACAAATCGATCGATTGGCTCAAAAGCCAGCAGAAAGCTGATGGTGGCTGGCAAACCGAAAAAGATCCCCCCGCCTTCACGGCGATCGTGCTCCGCTGCTTGCTCGGCGATGCCAAGATCAATCATGACGATCCCATGATTCAAGCGGGCTTCAAAAAACTGTTGTCCTATCAAATGGACAAAGGCGGCATCTTCAAAGATTTGCAGGGCACGTATAACACGGCCATCGCCATCAGCGCTTTGGCGGCGGCGAAGAATCCGCAGTACCAGGAGCCGATCGACAAAGCCGTGGCGTATCTCAAATCGCTGCAATGGTCGGATGCGATCGCCAATCTGCCGGACGGCCGCAAGATTGACGAGAAGAATCCAAACTTCGGAGGCTGGGGTTACGGCTCACACGGCCGGGCTGACGGAAGCAATGTGCAGATGGCCCTTGAAGCATTGAAAGATGCGGGACTCAAGAGTGATGATCCGGCTTATCAGAACGCCATTAAGTTTCTTTCCCGCGACCAGAATCTGTCGGAGAGTAACGATCAGGCTTGGGCAACCGACGACGGTGGATTTGTTTACACCCCCGGCAACAATGGCGAAAGCCAGGCGGGTGATTACACCGATGCGAATGGCAAGCGGCTGCTGCGCAGTTATGGCTCGATGACCTACGCTGGTTTGAAAAGCATGATTTATGCGGGGCTGAAGAAAGATGATCCGCGAGTCAAAGCGGCCTGGGCGTGGATCGCAAAAAATTATACCGTCGAGATGAATCCGGGCATGCAGTTAAACAATCCTGCGAATGCGGATGATGGACTGTATTACTATTACATGACGATGGGCCGTGCCCTGCATGCCTACGGCGAAACGACGATCACGGATGTTCAGGGAAATAAACACGATTGGCGGGTCGATCTGATCAACAAGATTACCTCGCTGCAAAAACCCGATGGAACCTGGCAAGGCAAGAAACGCTTCATGGAGCAGAATCCGGTGCTCGCCACCTGTGAAGCGACTCTGGGTTTGGAAGAGGCCCTTGCGGATTTGCAGGCGCATCCGGTTCAGTGACGCGCCGAACGCTGGTCCGAAATGGCGATTCGGTTTACGCTGTTCCAGATGAGCACGCAACTTAATTTGTCGTTTCTTAAAATCCTTTCCGAATCCCCTGGCGTTTCCGGACGTGAAGAGCGCATCCGTGAGATTCTGCGCCGCGAAGCGACGCCGCTGTTCGATGAAGTCAGCGTCGATCCCATGGGCAGTTTGATTTGCATCAAGCACGCCTCGGCCCGGGATGCGCAAAAAGTTTTGCTCGCCTGCCACATGGACGAAATCGGCTTTTACGTCCGGCATGTGGATGACAAAGGTTATGTGCGGATTCAAAACGCCGGCGGTTTTGACACGCGCAATTTGCTCGCCCGGCGGGTTCTGGTGCAGAGTAGCGGCGGGGAAGATTTGGTCGGCCTGATGAATCCCGGCGGCCGGCCGATTCATATCGCCAAAGAAGAAGACAAGAAGAAGATTCCTGAAATCAGCGAGTTCATGGTGGATTTGTGCCTGCCGCCGGAGGAAGTGAAAAAGAAAGTCCGCATCGGCGACCCAGTGACGCTCATGCAGAATTTCGACGCCATCGGCCTGTGCGTCAGCGGGAAATGCCTGGACAACCGCGTGGCGGGATTCGTGGCCATTGAAGCGATGCGGAAGATCAAATCGTCACGCTTTGAAGTGATTTTCGCCGCCACGGTGCAGGAAGAAGTCGGCTGCCGCGGAGCCGGTCCCGCAGCTTACACGCATCAGCCGGATATCGCCCTGGCTATTGACACCACCCTCTGCTGCGACACGCCCGGCGTGCCGGAAGATGAGCGTGTCACCGTGCAGGGCGCCGGCGTTGCGTTGACCATCATGGATTCGATGACCATCAGCGATCGATCGCTGATCGACGAATTCGAAAAAATCGGCAAGCAGCGGGAGATTCCGCATCAATTGAGCATCCTCCCGCGCGGCGGCACCGACGCTGGCCCCATGCAGCGCAGCCGCGGCGGATTGCGGACGATGACGCTTTCCGTTCCGACCCGCTATATCCACACCGTCACCGAGTGTATTCATCAGCGGGATTTGCAAAGCGCGATCGATCTGCTGGCGGCGTGGCTGGAAGGATAAAGGCTCCCGCGGCCAACGGCCGCGGCTTTACAAAGAGACATCCATTATTTCCCCGGCTCGATGCCTAAATCGAGCGACGTGAATAATGCTTCAAATTTGTAGCCGGCGGATTCGACGTTTTGCCGGGCGCCTTCCATGCGATCGATCACGCCGCAGATGGCGGTGACTTTTGCGCCGGCGGCTTGCAGGGCTTTGGCAGCTTCCAGAACTTGGCCGCCGGTGGTCAGAATATCCTCCACCAGCAGCACTGATTCGCCCGCCTGCAAAATGCCTTCGATGAGTTTGTCGCCGCCGTAACCTTTTTTCTGGTTGCGAACCAGGACAAATGGTTTGCCACTGGCTAGTGAGGCGGCGGCAGCTAAAGCGACTGCACCGAGCTCCGGGCCGGCGATGCGATCCACCTTGGCGGATATCGCCCTTTCGGCAAAAAGACGGCCCAATTCCGCCAGCACATCGGGCTGCGTTTCAAACCGATATTTGTCCAGATAGTAGTTGCTTTTGCGGCCGCTGCGGAGCGTGAATTCCCCGCGGAGCAGGGCAACTTCTTTGAGGCGATCAATCAATTGCTGTCGGGAAAGCGCTAGAGGATTCGGCATCGGGGCAAATATCCATGCGATGCGGCGGTCCGTCAATCAGCGTGAATTGACTTCCCTCGCGCCCGGAAGCCCCCATCCATAAACCGGGCTGTAGCCGACGAAATTGTAATTGGTGGTCGGGAAATAACTGTAGCCGCCGTAGCATCCGCCCCAGCCGCATCCGTAGCCATAGCCATAACAGCCCCAACCATATCCGGACAGATTATCGAGATTGCCGTAGCGGAGGTTTTGCATCGAATCCGCCGCATCAACATCCGTAAAATGCCGGTCCCACGGCGACGGCGGCGGACGGGAGAGATCAACCAGCGGACCACTGTTGGCTTGGGCCACTGGGGGACCCGAAGCAGATCGCGCATGTCGCTGCGGCAGCACATTGACCACTTGCTGCGAAAAGCGATCCTCCAAATCGAAAAGATCGTCGCTCGATCCGGTGATTTTGAACGAGCCAATCGCCCTGCCCGTCTCGCAATTCACCACCGCGGCTAATATGCGCAGCTCCGTCCCCGATTGCTGGCACGAACCGTATACGGCAAACTGCGACCCCACGCCTCTGCCCTGCTTGGCGACGGCAGCGTCATCCGTCACATCCTCCGCAGATGTTTGCGACGTGATCGGCACGAGATCGGTCCGACTGCTCAGCTCCACGAGCAAATTGGCGCGCAGCCCACGAACGGCCACATTGGTCATGCTATTCGGGTTGAGGGGCACAATTGGACAGAGCAGCACGCCACCCGCCGAGGGTTGGGTCGCCGGCACATCTGCCCGAGCCAAGCCAGCGGCCAACGACAAAATAAGGATGCAACCGAATCGGAACATTCATCGAATTCTAACCGAATCTTGAACACCGTCGGAAAGTTTTGAGACGCAACGACATCTGTTTGGCAGGCGCCTTTGGCTGATTATGGGACCTTTAACGATTGTTCGGCCTCGTTGTTAGCAGGCGAAGTTTTCGATCCGATTATTAGACAATGGCGTCATCATCGGTTTATCTGCGAAGGCGTCCGCGTCGCGGCATGACCGTGGTGTATGTGGCCGTTATGATGTCGGTGGTACTGGGGTTTGCTAGCCTGGGTGTGGACTGGGGCATGGTGGAACTGGCCAAAACGCAGCTGCTGGCGGCGTCCGATGCGGCTGCCCGGGCGGCAGCAGCGAATATCAGCAACGGCGTCACGGCCGCCCAGAACGCGGCGGTGCAGTTTGCCAGTGACAACTCCGTCGCCGGAACCTCATTTGTCGTCAATCCAACCAGCGACATCGATTTTGGCACATGGAACATCAGCACTCGAACGTTCACCGTTTTGACCGGTTCGGCGCGCAGCGGCGCCACTGCAATCCGCGTCTGGGGCCGGCGAACCACCGCCAACGGCAATCCCATCAAGTTAACCTTCGGGCCGTTGATCGGAGCCAGCACGATCGATGTGCAGGTGGCCTCCATCGCTTATGTGCCGCCGGGTACCGGGTCGTTTGGCCTGCTGGGTTTGAGTTCGGTCATGCTGCAGAGCAGCGGAACCATCAAGACCGACAGTTACAACGCCGCCGGGGGATCGTACAGTGCAGGCAGCGCGGGAAGCTACGGATATGTCGCTACCAACGGCGGCATGAATCTCAATGGCACCGTCAGCATCAATAGCAACATTTACATGCAATCGGGCCAGAGCCTGTCCGCCAACGGCTCCGTTAGCTATGGCACCCGGGAAACGTTGTCTTCAACATTGGTATGGCCCACGCCCTCGGCCGGGTCATATGCCACTTCCAACAACAATTCCAGCATCGGCATGCCGACGACCGGGGCAAACCTTAACTTCAGCAGCGGCACTTTGAACATCCCATCGGGAAACTACTATCTGAACACCTTCAACGTTACCGGCGGAACCGTGAATGTCAGCAGCGGCGTCACGATTTACATGAACGGCGATTTCAGCGTCTCCGCCGGCACGATCAACGTTAGCAGCGATTTGCCGACAAACTTCACCGTCAAAATGGTGGCCTCAGCCGGCGTAAATATCAGTGGCGGCTCGGATTTGTACGCCGACATCCAGGCGCCGACATCGCCGATCAACATCAGCGGCACGTCCAATTTTTATGGCCGGCTGATTGGCTCAAGTTTGAACGTGTCCAATGGATTGTCGATTCACGTGGACACATCGCTGCCCACGGTGACGGGAGCCTCCACACCCCCAGCCGGCGGCGGCGGTAGTTCGGGAACGATCCAGCTCGTGCAGTAAACCCCCAGGCATCAGCCTCCGGCGGGCAACCCGTGGCCGGCGAAATGCATCGGTTTCGGTAGCACAGATCGCAATCCGTCCTATAATCGTTCCCCGGTGCAGCCATTTGTGAATCATTCGGTCCTGCGGCTTTTGGACGCCAACGGCAACCGCACCCGTGAGGGTTTGCGCGTGCTCGAGGATTACGCCCGGTTTGTGCTCGACGACCGGCATCTCTGCGAACTGCTGAAACATCTGCGGCACGATCTGGCGACGGCGACCAAAAGCATCAATCAACAAGCCGTGCTGCATCGTGATACGCCGGGCGATGTCGGCACAGATTTGAAAACCAACGGCGAGATGTCACGGAAGCAAATTGCCGATGTAGTGATCGCCGCCGGCAAAAGAGTCGGCGAAGGGCTGCGGGCGATCGAGGAATACTTGAAAATCGAATCCATCACGGCGGCGGCAGCGGTGGAAGCGATCCGCTATCGGTTTTACGACATTGAAAAACGGATCGCTCTAACACTGCGACCGGCGAACCGATTGGCGGATGTGCGGCTTTATGTGCTGATCACCGAATCATTCTGCACGATCCATTGGCTCAAAACCGCCGAGGCGGCAATCCGTGGCGGAGCGCACTGTCTGCAATTGCGGGAAAAAAATCTGCCCGACAGCGAATGGCTCGACCGTGCGGGAAAACTTGTCGAGCTTTGCCATCGCCACGGCGTGCTATGTATCGTGAATGATCGCCCCGACATCGCCTGCCTGAGCGGCGCTGACGGGGTGCATCTCGGCCAGGACGATCTGCCCGCCACACAAGTCCGCCAGCTTATCGGCAACGAACGGATCATCGGCGTCAGCACGCATTGCATTGAACAGGCACGCCAAGCAGTGTTGGATGGTGCGGATTACATTGGCGTCGGGCCGATATTTCCCAGCAGCACCAAGCCGCGGGATTTTGTCGCCGGGTTAGCGTACGCTCGGCAGGTGGCGGCGGAGATTAAGATTCCGGCAATCGCCATCGCTGGAATCACATACGATAATGTGCAGGAAGTGTTGGCGACAGAGTTGCGGTCAGTGGCAGTGACCAATGCCGTAACCGGCGCGGCCGATGTGCAGGAAGCGGCACAACGATTGACCGATTTGCTCACGCCACGGGATGGAGCCATGGGTTTGACAAGGGAAATGGATGTCCAGCAGTGAACCGATTGCTTTAACCGCCGCAGCCGCCGAGCCGCGTTCCAAGCCGGCTAAATCATTTGTGGCTCACGCCAAATTGATCGGCTTGCTTACGCTGTTCAGCCGAGTCCTCGGGCTGGCGCGGGAAACTTTGTCGGCCAAATATTTCGGCGCGGGCATCGTTTCCGATGCATTTATCTTCGCGTTTTCCATTCCCAACTTATTTCGCAAATTACTTGGCGAAGGGGCATTGTCGGCGGCATTTATCCCGATGTACACCAAGGCGCGCAAGGATGAAACCATCGACGCCGGCCAATCCTCCAATGATTTCGCCGCCGCCAGCATCGGGGTTTTGTGCGTGATTTTGGTGGCCGTCACCGTGATCGGCGAACTGGTGATCCTGGCCCTGTGCCTGGCCGGGCGGCATCTGCCCGGCGACAAAATTCTCACGCTGAAATTCACCGCGATCATGTTGCCATACGTGATCATGATCTGCGGGGCGGCGTTTCTCAGCTCCATTTTGCAAGTGCATCGGCGATTCGGATTACCGGCGTTTATCCCGGTGCCGCTGAACGTGATTCACATCGTCGTGATCATTCTGGGGGCGAAACTTCTTCACCTGCAGATCCACCCGCGGCAAACCAGCTTCGATCCAGGCACGGTGGCAACGCAAATCAAACTCGCTTATTGGCTCAGTGCGTTCGTGCTGATCGCCGGGGTATTGCAAGTCGGCATTTTGCTGCCGGCCTTGCGGCAAGTGGGATTTCGGTTTCGCCGGCCGCCACGCTTTTGGACACCGGCGGTCGGTCGCATGTTGAAATTGTCATTGCCGGTTGCGCTCGGAGCCAGCGTGCTGCAGGTGTCGGTGCTGATGGATAAGGGAATATCGCTGCTGTTGGCCCAAAGCGTCGACGCCAAGACCGGCCAGGTGATGAAGGCGTTCCAATTTTTCGGACATACCGTGCGGTATCCGATGGAAGTCGGCGCCGTGGCTCGGTTGAACTGGGCGCAGTTTTTATATCAGTTTCCGCTCGGCGTTTTTGCCATCGCCTTGGCGACCGCCATTTTTCCAGGTTTGAGTTCCGATGCATTGGAACATGATCGCAGCGCCTTCAAAGCCGTGCTGCGGCAGGGAATCATCGCCACAATGTTCGAGGGATTGGCCGCGAGCATTGGGCTGATGATCGTGGCGTTGCCGGCGACTAAATTGCTCTTCCAACACGGGCGGATGACGCATCACGATTCGATCCTGATCGCCCGATCGGTGGTATTTTATTCCAGCGCGATCTGGGCGTTCAGTTTGCTGCAGATCACCAACCGGGCGTATTACGCTTTGCATGACACGCGCACGCCGCTGGTCATGTCGGTGATGAATATTTTGATTAACCTCGCCGTCGAATTGCCATTGGTATGGCTGCCGGGCCTCGGCGAATCGGGCATGGCGGTCGGCACGTGCATCAGTTTTGCGATTCAGGCGGTCATCATGCTGGCGATTCTCAATCGGCGGGTCGGGGGATTGGAATTATCGCGGTGTGTGGCGCCGATCATCAAAATGTTTATCGCCGCTTCGGTGATGGGAGCGGTCTGCCTGGCGATTCAATATTCGCCAATTTATCCGCACGGCGAACGTAAAACTGCCTGGTTCGAGCAACTCTTTTTATTGATGGGTGTCGGAGCGGGCACCTATTTGGTATTGTGCGGCGTGATGGGTATCGAGGTGCTCCAACATCTGGTCCCCAAGCGATCTGCCGGCAAATCGGATTAATTCACGACCATTCTTTCCAGCAGCCACAACCCAACCGCCGACGCCACCAACCCCCCGATCATTGTCAAAAAAATAACCGTCGCCTCCAGCGGCACTCTTTTCATCTCGTGGCACTTGATCGATTTCCAGACAATCGCCACCCCCGCGCACAGCGGCACCATCAGCCAAGGCCAATAGTTCCAGATTCCCGGAATCGGCTGCACGAACGGCGTCCAGGCGACGATCAAATTCACCAGCGATCCGCTCATGTACCCTTTCCATCATCTTCCGCCACACTCGCCCGGTAGGAGCAATCAATGATGGCCATGAGATTGAGCATCCCCGCCACAGCGGTGTAAAGCGTGGCGATGTCCGCCACCCGCGCATGCGACGCCGGCTGACTCGGGCCGATCCAACCGCTGATCAACCCCACCGCCCCGCTGAAAAATTGTCCGATATACCAGGGCTTTTGCAGCAGCGCATTAAAAACATTATGCCCCCGGATAAACGTCGGCGGATCGACAACATGCACTCCGCCGATGAGCAGGCCCGCCACGAACAGCAGCAAAATGGTGATGCCGATGGTCAATCCCCGAGCGACTTGCCCTAGCAGCAAATATCCCGCTCCCGGCACAAGCCAACTAATAACGGCCACGATCGGCGCGGGAACTTTCAAGCGGCCACTGGGCATCGGTCGGACTACTCTAGCGAAGGCGAAACGGGCGGCAAGGATCACCCACCTGGCCCCATACTCTGAAACCATTTGAAGCGCACGATCAGCCACAGAAATAGCCAGCAAACCGCCGCGACCGAAACCCAGTCGGCTGCGACCACGAGGAAGACGCGCTTTCCCTTGGGCAAGAGCAATTCTTTTATCGCAGGACCAATGTAGACGAGGCCCGCAAGCCCGATGACGACCCCGCAGCAGGGGGCAAGGTTTCTGCTGTCGCCGTGCGGATAGAGAATCCCGATGTAACAACTGCTGACCATCGCAGTCAAAAATATCCCAGGGGGTGCAAGATAACGAAACATCAGCCCATATTGGGCGTCGCGGGGAGAAGGAGGCTCCGAATTGGAAGATTCTGGAGATGTTGGCGAATCGCTCAATGGGTGTCCTCCGTACGATTAAATCGCCTTAAGCTGCGTCACCTGCCCCATCAGAAACGACGCCGTGAATCGCTGGCCGACCTGCGGCATTTCATCGGCGGCGTGCTGGGGGACCTTGATCGCAAACAGCGAACCAGTCGCATCGTCGGTTTTGACGACATGCAACTCGTAATAGAGATCGCCGTGGATGGTGAACGGCTTGACCGCTTTTACTTCGATGGACCAACTGCCGACCATGGGGGCGTTCATGAGTTACCTTCCGCAGGCTGCTAGATATTTTTTGACGGTTAGGGGCAAACCAAATTCCAAGGCGTCGGCGATCAGGGCGTGGCCGATCGACACTTCGACGACCTGCGGCACTTTTTGTAAGAATGGCGGAAGATTCTGCAGATTCAAATCATGGCCGGCATTGATGGCCAGGCCGGCATCGGTCGCGGCTTTGGCAGCGGCGACGTAGGCATCGGCGGCGTGCGGATCACCTTTGGCAAACGCCGCGGCATAGGGCTCGGTGTAAAGTTCAATGCGATCGGCACCAATTTTTTTGGCGATTGCCATCTGCTTTGGAATCGGGTCCATGAACAGGCTGACGCGAGAGCCGATTCTTTGGAGAGCTTTTATCATGGGCCGCAAACGGTCGGCATCTTTGGCTAAATCCCAACCCTGATTGCTTGTGAACGCTTCCGGCGAATCGGGTACCAGCGTGCATTGCGTCGGCCGTACCTTTTCCACGATCTCCATGTATTCGATGAACGGATTGCCTTCGATGTTGAACTCGGCGTTCGGATATTTTTTCAGCAACTCGGCCAACTCAAAAACATCGTCGGGCTTGATATGCCGTTGATCCGGACGCGGATGCACCGTGATGCCATGCGCCCCGGCGTCAAGACAAAGCCTGGCCGCGTGGATCACGCTGGGGATGCCTAGCGTGCGCGTGTTTCGCAGCGTGGCGATTTTGTTCACATTGACGGATAGCTTTGTCATTCGATTGGATTCTATCGTGGCGGGCCGCGCAATTCCCGTGGACTAACTCTTGGCGAGCCGCGATTCCAGGGCGGTGATCTGCTGGGCCAGTGCGTGCAATTGCTTGACCAGTTCGCCGTGCCTCGTTTCATCGACGCCGGGGGTTTTGCCTTTGACGTAAAAAATGCCGCCGGGTTCGAGAATGCAGGTGTCCACTTCATCCAGGCCGCCGAAGCCCTGGCGATGGGCGACCGTGATCAGCTCCACTTCGGTGAGCAATTCCTTGGCGAGATTATTCTTTTGGATAACACCGTTTTCGATGAGCATGGTCGGGCTTCCCTCGACCAACTGATCGAGCCGGCGATGTTTGAAGATGAATCGCACGGTCAGGTAATTCATCATGAGCAGCGTGAAAGCGCCGAGAAGTCCGCCGCTGACGGTGTTGTCATCGCCGATGATCGCGTTCTGCACCGTGTTGGAAAGCGTCAGCAGCACGACAAAATCGAACGGATTGATGCTGCTCAGCTCCCGCTTACCGAAGATTCGCAGGCTGATGACCAGGAAAGCGTAGACCAGAATCGGTCGCAGCATTTTCTCGGCGACCGGCAGCGCGAGCTTGAACATGTCGTCATAAATCGTCTGGTTCCACAAATGCGAAAAGATCATGGCGGTCATGCGGGTTCTCCTTTTTCAAAATTTGAACGGATGAGATTTCAGATTTCAGAATTTCAAATTTCAGATTTCAGATGCGGGCAAGCGTTTCGTCAAATGATTTGACGCCATCGGAGGCTCCCAAAGCGGTGCAGCAGTCGGCGGCGGCGCGGTTGGCTAATTTGGCCGCTTGCTCTGCCGGCATGTTGCGGATTAAGCCCGTCAATAACCCGCCGAACCAGGTGTCACCGGCACCGGTGGTGTCGACCAGTTTGATCGGATACGCCGGCACGGTTTGCGATTTGCCAGCCGCCTGGATAAAGCAGCCCTGTGCGTCCAACTTGATGGCGACAAACGAATCGGCGGGCATGTGACGGCGAAAAACCGCGGCCATTTTCGTGGGATCGGCTTCGCCGGTGAGTGCCTGTGCTTCAGTGCGGCTGGGGGCGAACAAATCGACGTGCGGCAAAATGGGCCACAATAAATCGGCGGCGGCGGGTGGATTTACTGTGTCCAATGCGAGCCGGGTGTTCGGAGCCGCCGCGCGAAACTCCGCCAGCAGTTTCGGCAAATCGGGCGTCAATGTCGGCAGTAATCCGAAATAGCCGATTTGCACCCACTCGCACTGTTTGAAAATCGGAAAGCATCGACGAAACGCCGCGGCATCGAGCAATGGGGTAACGCCGGGCGTGTGAAAAAAACATCGCTCCCCGCCGGGTTCGACGGCCACGACGGTGGCACTGGTCTGGCCTTCACGACGAGTGAAGACAGCACTGGTATCCAATCCCATTTCGACAAGCCGCTCGACGACTGCTTTGCCCAGCACATCCTCGCCGACCAATCCCGCAGCCGCGACTTTCATGCCGAGCTTGGCCATCGCCACGCCGGTGTTGCAGACATTGCCGCCAGTGGTCAGTCGCAGCGAATTCAGCGGCACGAGCCCACCCGGCGACGGCGGCCGGCGCAAATCCATCGGCTCAGCCACCAGATCGGCAACGATAAGTCCAAAAATAGCGGCGTGCATGAAAGTGCGTCAAGAATTGGAGGGCAACGTTGCCGGAGCTGCCGTGGGAGCTTCGATCTCCACGCAGCTGTAGTCGTCGAGAATCAGCGAAGTTATTTCCCCATCCAAAGTTCGCAGGGTCAAGCGATCGAGCCACAGCTTGTCATCCTTGGAGTGGGCGTACCAACTACCGGTTTGCTTTTGCTCGTAGGAAATGATGATGCCACGGATGTCGTTGGTCCACACCCGATTGCGATGCGGAATCTGCTGGGTGACGTGTACCTGCGTACCGGGGATTAACTTCTTGCGGAGCGATTCGTCCATGGGCGGGATTGTACAGCTAGATGAGGTATCGTACAGGGTTTGGTGAAATCGGCTAACGAGTCATTAGCACCTGCTTCAACCCGGTAACGATGTAATTCACCCCAATCGCCGCAAGCAGAACCATGACCATTTTGGAGAGTGCCTTGAGCACGTTGAGGCCGACAAAGCGGGCGACCGAGTCGGCTCCGAGCAGGACAACCATGAGGATCAGGAAATTGATGACCAAACTTAGAGTCGTCAGGGTGTAACCATGCGGGCGTTTGGCGAGAATCAGCAGCGTGGCCAGCGTGGCGGGACCTACGATTAGCGGCATGGCCAGGGGAACGATGCCACCCATTTCCCGTTCATTCACGGCGGGCTTGCCGGGGACGAGGATGTCGATGACGGCCATGACCAGCAGAATGATGCCGCCGGCGATTTTGAAATCGGAGTCGGTGATGCTGAGGAATTTGAAAACCTGCTCGCCAACGAGCATGAAAATGATGGCGATGATGGCAGCGGCGAAGACGGCTTCAATGGCGGCTCGGCGGCGCTGATCTTTTTGCAGGCCGCGGGTGACGGTGAGAAATACCGGCAATAGTCCGATGGCGTCGATCGAAACGAACAGCGGCAGGAAAAAGCTGAGGAAAGTGGACATGGCTTATCCGGCTGAGGCGGTCATGGATCGGCGGAGCCGCAACAATTCCTCGTACAACTGCGACGTGGCTTGCGGCACAACCCGGACATCGCCGACCACGCTCATGAAGTTTATATCGCCGGACCAGCGCGGCACCACGTGCTGATGAAAATGACCGGGCAAACCGGCGCCGGCGCAGCGGCCCAGATTGGTGCCGAGATTAAAGCCCTGGGCGCTGATGGCACGTTTGAGCAGCCGCACGGCTTCGGTGGTTTGCTGTTGCAGTTGCAGATGCTCGCTATCTGTCAGTTGCTCCAAATCCGATTTGTGCGCCTTGGGAGCGACCAGCAAATGCCCGTTGCTGTAGGGATAGCGGTTGATCAAGACGATGCATTGGTCGCTCTCCCACAGCACCAGGCGATGGCGGCGTTCCTCATCCGTGCGGGCGGCGGCGGCGAGGCAAATGAAGCAGGCGTCGCCGTCCGGTTTTTCCAGCGAGCGGATGTATTCAATTCGCCATGGAGCGGACAGGGTTTCCATCGGCCACCATGCTAAGCGAGGGCGCTGGGCGTGGCCAATTTCGGAGGTTTGATATTTGGATTCACGGTTACCTGGACCGCCGGGCGAATTTCAGGGGGAACCGCCACCGGCGGTGGCGGCTTTACAAATGTCGTCGCGGGGGCGGGGGCTTTTATGGGTGGTTCATCCTCGGCGATGTCCATGGCGGCGACTTCCTTGGCCAGGGCGCGGTAATCGGTGGCGCCATTGCTGGTCGGACCGTATTTCATGATGTGCTGGCCGAAACTGGGGCTTTCGGCGAGTTTCACGTTGCGGCGAATTTTGGTCGTAAAAATCTGCGCTTTGGACCAGGGAACAGTCTGCCCAGCCGCCTGCTCGATGAAACCTTGCAGGTCATTGAGAATCTCGGAGGATAATTTGGTCTGCGAATCGTACATGGTGAACACGATCCCGCTGACAATCAGTTTGGGATTGAGCCGGCGGCTGACGAGCTGCACCGTTTCGAGCAATTTGCCGACGCCCTGTAACGCCAGAAAATGCGGTTGCATTGGAATGATCACTTCGCCAGCGGCGGCCAAGGCGTTAATGGTCAGCAAACCGAGCGACGGCGGGCAATCCAGCAGCACAAAGTCAAAATCCTGTTGTGCGGCCTCCAGCTTTTTGCGAAGCAATGATTCGCGGCCAATCACACTGACCAATTCAATTTCCGCGGCGGCCAGATCAATGGAACTCGGAACGAGAGCAATTCGGTCGTCGATTTTGTGCATGGCTTCGAGCAGACTCTTGTCTTCCAGCAGCACGTCGTACAACCCGATCATGTCGGCTCGCGGCTCGACGCCGTAGTTAATAGTCAGGTGCGCTTGTGGATCGAGATCGATGAGGCAGACGTGAAATCCGAGTTCGGCCAGGGCCGCGCCGAGGTTGACGGTGGTGGTTGTTTTTCCCACGCCGCCTTTTTGGTTCATCAGCGCGATGATTCGCATGGCCGACCTCCGTGTGCGATGCCGGGGTAAATTCTGCGGTATTGCGTTGGGAAATACAAGGTTTGGGCGTATAGTGGCCCGACGCGCGGCCTTTCGGGTCGCCGCTAAAAGAGGCTATAGGAGAACTTAGATGTCCAAGAAATATTCCAGTCCGCCGGCGATGTCGATTGATTCAAGCAAGAAATATACGGCGACGTTTGACACGTCTCGTGGACAGATCGTCTGCGAATTGTTCGCCAAAGATGCGCCGAATACGGTGAATAATTTTGTGTTTCTCGCCAAGGAAGGTTTTTACAACGGCACAAAGTTTCACCGAGTTATTGCTGATTTCATGATTCAAGGCGGTTGCCCGTTGGGTACGGGTACAGGCGATGCGGGGTATAAATTTGCCGACGAATTGAAAAATAATCCGCGCCGGCACCAGCGCGGCTCGCTATCGATGGCCAACGCCGGGCCGAACACCAATGGCAGTCAATTTTTCATCACGCATGTCGTGACCGATTGGCTCGATGGCAAGCACACCGTTTTCGGCCAGGTCACCAGCGGGCAGGATGTGGTGGACAAAATAAAACAGAGCGATGAGCTCAAAAGTGTAACGATCGCCGAGTAATAAAAACCACCGGCGATCAGAGGGCCATGGCTTCAATCGGCCTTCCCATGAGCGTCATGCTCTTGGCAGCGACGATCTCGACTTCCAGGATATCCCCTTTTTGAGACGGGCTGCCCTCGAATACCACGATTTGATCGCCACGGGTGCGGCCGACCAATTGGGTTGTTGCCGTGGAACGCTTTTCCCAACCGAGCTCCACACCACCGGTTTTGGTTTGCCTGCTGACCAATTTGCTTTGCCCTTCGACGATAACTTCCACGCGCCGACCAATCATCTGGCGATTGCTGTCCTCCGACACTTTCTGCTGCACCGCCAGCATTTCCTGATTGCGCCGTCGTTTGATTTCATCCGGCACGTCATCAGCAAAGCGATCGATCGCCACGGTGCCGGGCCTTGGGGAATATTTGAAAATGAAGCTGTTCTTAAAGCAACAGCGGCGGATCATTTCCATCGACTGCTGGAAATCGGCTTCGGTCTCCGTGGGAAAGCCGATGATGAAATCGCTGGCCAGGGAAATGTCGGGCATGTAGGAACGGGCGCGGTCGATGAAATCGTAATAATGCCCGGCGGTATAGCCGCGGTTCATCAGTTTGAGAATGCGGTCGCTGCCGCTTTGCGCGGGAACGTGCAGATAACGGCAGATGCGTGAACAATCGCGCATGGCCTGCAACGCTTCGTCGCTGAAATCACGGGGGAAACTGGTGACGAATCGCAGCCGGGGCAGATCGGGTGTCGCTTCGTGAATTTGGTAAAGCAGTTCGGCAAATGATGTTTGCCGGCCATCTTCGTGATCGTAATGGTAATGATTGATCGTCTGGCCGAGCAGCGTGATTTCCCGCGCTCCGGCATCGGCCAGCTTCCGCACTTCATCGATAATATTCTGCGGCGGCCGATGCACCTCGGGACCACGGGTGTATGGCACGACGCAATAGGTGCAGAATTTGTTGCAGCCGCGGGTGATTCGCACATAAGCCTGTGACAGATCATCCGTCGGGGAAATGCTGCGCGACAGATCGAGTATTTCCAAATGATCTTCCGCGGCGGCGAGCGTGCTGGAGCGGCGAGCGGTTACACCCATGAGCGCGATTTGCTTTTCCGGCCTGGCAGATGGATCGGCGTTGGTGACCACGGCGTTATGAACCAAAGCCGTCAACTTATCCAGTTCGCCGGGACCGCAGAGCACATCGATGTGCGGATATCGTTTGATGAGTTTCGCCCCGTCACGTTCGGCCATGCAGCCGATGACACCGATCACGAGATGCGGTTCAGCGGCTTTGCGTGGCCGCAATTCACCCAGACGGGACCAGACCTTTTGTTCCGCATGTTCTCGGACTGAGCAAGTATTGAACAAAACAACGTCGGCATCGTCCCGATCTGGCGTTTGTTCGTATCCTTGCGCGCGCAGTTGGCCTAGCACCAACTCGCTATCGAGCACATTCATCTGGCAGCCAAAAGTTTCTAGATATAGCTTGCGCAGCATTCACTTAAATCGTAACATATTGTCGATATCTCAGCGACTGGCGGTGCATTGCCGGGAAGCGGAATTTACCAAATCGGAACAGGTTAACTGATGACGGCTGCGGTTCGCAGATTCGCCAAACTCTTGTTCCCGCGATCTCTGCGCCATGGCCTTCGTTACGGATTTGATCCTGGCTATCGCCAATTGCAGCGGATAGAGCGGGACAAGCAGAACGGCCGGATTGTCTTCGCGATGACCGGCGGCGTAGTGTGCGGCGGTCCATTTGCGGGGCTTCGTTTTGCTGATTCGGAAGCCGGATTCACACTCGGTCCAAAACTGCTCGGCACGTACGAAAAAGAACTCTACGGTATCGTGCAGAGAATCTTTCAAAATCAATACGATACCATTATGAATATCGGGGCCGGCGATGGATTTTACGCCATTGGACTGGGCCAGCATTTTCCGAATTGCAAACTGGTGTGCTACGAAGCGATCGACTGGAAGCATGAGCAAATTCAGTCGCTGGCTGATCTCAATGATTGCGGCACACGGATCGAGATACATGGGCCTTGCGGGAATGCCGACCTGGAACCAGTGCTGAAACGGTCCGGCAAGACGCTCGTGGTGTGCGATGTGGAAGGCGCGGAACTGCAATTGCTCGATCCCGCCGTCGCGCCCCACTTGCGGGAAGCGGATATGTTGGTCGAGATGCACGATGTGCTGCAACCCGGCATCTCACAGGAAATTCACGCCCGGTTCGCGGCTACGCATCATGTACAGGTAATCCCCACCGAGCCCCGAACCTCCGCGGATTGGCCAAAGTCGATCCCGCTGGCTTTTAACTGGGCAAAACTCATGGACGAAAGCCGCGACGGGCCGATGACCTGGTCATGGCTGAACGTGCGCAATTCCCCCGTCAGCCAATAGACGCAAAACTCGCGCGGAACAACGACAACCCGACCTATTCCTAATTCACACGCCGATTTTAATTGACGGGCAAGGTCCAATTTGTTCTACTATGTGTTCCTGGCAATTCTTCTATATTTTCATGGACGTCGGACATGAATGGGCGATCCGCATCCCCCCTGTGGTATTTTGTGATTTGCGCGTGCTTGGTGGCCGCTGCATCACAGCCGCGGGCCGATGTAGTCTATTTCACAACGGGAACGGGCGTGTACCAAGTTACGCAAGGCGGAACGCCCAGCGTGTTTGTCGCAGTACCCGTCGGGAATTATCTCCAAGAACCCGACGGGATCGCGATCGATACCAGTGGTAACCTTTATGTAGACAGCATCACCGACGGCGAAATAGTTAAGATTGCGCCGAATGCATCGACCAGCGTTTTCTATAACCCCAACACACTAGATGGTGTCTACCGCCCGCTCGTGGTTGATCAAAGCGGAAATGTTTATGCGTCTGAACTCTCCGGAGGCGTGGAAAAGATCACGCCGACGGGAGTCGTGAGCCCCGTCGGCGACCCCACGGGCGTCCCCGGATCTTTAGCCCGTGCCCCGGATGGAACTCTTTACTATGAGAGCGAGCAAACAGCGGCGATCACGAAGATTGCCACCGACGGCACCACGATCCCCTTCTCCAGCGGCTTTAGCGATCCTTATGATGGAAATCTCGCCGTCGACTCCAGCGGCAATGTTTATGTCGCGGGCACCTCGTCGGTATACAAGATCACACCCTCCGGTACCATCAGCACGTTCATCAACGGTGTCACCACTCCCTACGGACTGGCCTTCGGGCCGAACGGCGATCTTTACGTCTCCAACAGTGATCCCGCGGAGTCGTTATTTGCCGTAACACCGGCTGGAGCGATAAGCACATTCGCCACAGGCGTCGGAATGGACTATATGGTCATCCGCGCAACTCCAGAGCCGGGGGGCGCTCTGCTCCTGACACTTGCGGCGACAACGCTTCTGGGACGCCCGCGCATGCGGAAAACCATAAGTGCATGTTCGTGGTAGCCTGCCCGTTGCCAAGTCGCCAGTTCTTTGCATTTTCGCCCAATCGCCAGATACACTTGGGCGGGTGCTTGCCAAAATCCATTCTTTCACTTTGACCGGCGTCGACGCTTCGCTATGCGAGGTGCAGGTGGATGTCGCCAAGCGGGGGCTGGAAAAAACCACCGTAGTCGGCCTGGCGCAGATGGCGGTCAAGGAATCGATCGAGCGAGTCCGCCGGGCGATGATTAACAGCGGGTTTCCGTTTCCGACCCATTCACAACTGATCAATCTGGCGCCGGCGGATGTGAAAAAGGAGGGACCGTCGCTGGATTTGCCGATCGCTATTGGATTAGCGCGGGCCAGCAATTCGGTGCAGACGGATCGGCACAAGCAATATCTGATCGCCGGGGAATTGGCTCTCGATGGACAGGTGCAGAAGATCAAGGGAGCGTTGCCGCTGGCGATGTTGGCGCGGGAAAAAAAGTTTCGCGGGGTGCTTGTACCGCCGGAGAATGCCCGGGAGGCGGCGGTCGTGGAAGGCATCGAAGTTTATCCCGTGCAAACACTCTCGATGGCGGTGGCTTTTCTCAATGAGCAGATGGAGCTGGAGCCGTATGAATTGGACGGCGAGGCGTACCGGCAATCGCAGGTGCTCGGCGATTTGGATTTTGCTGATGTGCGGGGACAAGAGGCGGTCAAGCGGGCGCTGACGATCGCGGCGGCGGGATCGCATAATATTCTGATGGTCGGCCCACCCGGAACTGGTCAACCGGGGGACGCAGAGGGATTGTCGTTACTGTCGGTTTACCATGCCTCTTCCACCTGCTTCTGACGCAGATTCTTAATGTCCCACCCCCATTCCGTCGCTAGTTCTATTCACCGCAACTTAAGCAACACGCAATGATAAACCGCTGAAGAATATTAGGTACTGTTGATCTGCGATTAGCGCCGGCCATGATCGGCTCGACTGTCTTCGAGCAAGCCACTATGGAATTACAATAATATTTGGCGTTGCAGTCGATAGCTTTTGGGGTCCCACAACACGATCTCAGGTTCGCGGAGTGTCGGCTTGCGGAACTCCCCACACGCCCAGTTTTTGCGTTTAAATGCTGCCGAAAGTTGGTTGCCATTTAATATAAGGGTTGCTCAGTTCTGAGCTGACAACAGCGTCTGTTCGTCGGCAGGGAATTGATACACAAGTGCAGTTAAGTCATGCACCTTCTTGTTATACACCAGTTTAAACTTTGACAACTCAAACCTAATATTGTTGATAATAATGGCCGGCGAATCGACTTTGACCTTATCCATAACATTGTAAAACCGGTCACCTGTCGTAGTATGTATATCGTAGTTGCTATAATCAATGCCACGAACCATCAATGCAATCTGGGCGCCGACGAGATCATATATCGATTGACAATCGGGACTAATAATCCAGTCATGTCGATCCGTATCTAGATACCGATATTGTAGTACCTGCGGTGGATTCCTGTATATGCCGGCCTCGTAGTCAAGAGGCCCACTTGCATCCGCCGCGAATGCATACCTTATATCTTCCTTCAGCTTGCCGTCTGGGCCAATAATTAGTTGTGGCGCACGATAGAGCTCGACACGTAACATCAGGTTACGTAGAATCGTCGCAGTAAACGGAGAATTCATTCCTGCCGGACCAAAGCGGCCATTCGTCCGAACGACATAGCCACCCGCATCGGGACCTTGATGCCCCGACAGCTCTTCAAGTATTCTCTGTTGCTGCAGATTCAAAAATTCTGCTTGGTCTATTTGCCCAGCAATCTCAAAGAGCCGCTTTACATATGCTGCACTCTCTTGCTCATCCAGGGGGCACCTGAACGCGGCAGCAATCTGAAATGTTTCGAATTTGCCTTGGTTTCGTTTAACCTGATTAAGAATGGTTGCCAGAGCCTCTACTTGTTGTTGGGTACTATCAGCGGTAGCCTGTGCCTTCTTCGAATTCTCCCGCTGGGTTAAGACTTCTCCGCCGAACGAAACTAGGAAGCCCAACACGGCGGCCCAGAGAGAAACAATCGAAACATATAGAGCTCTAGATGTTGCGAGTTGTCCAGTTTGGGAGGGCGATGTGGGAACTTTCAGTTTATCACGTTCTTCTTGAATTTTTACATAGCCGGCTACACAGCTACCGACTATTCCGACAATAAGCCCCGCATATTTGAAATCCGTAATCCAATCCATGCTTTCCGTCCATTTTTCGAATTCGCTGGTATTTGTACACTGAGGATATCACGGCGGCAATGCGATACGCGGCACCATTTTTTACGTCCGCCGATCAGAAAGCGAGACGCTCGACACTGATAGGCATAGTTGGCCTTGGCATCGCCGAATTAGAACAATGGGGCCTTCATCGCGCCGGACGGGCAGACCGCCGCAGTCGGATGGCTGCTCGATTAACGATCCTCAGCGGGTCTGACCGCCCGCACTGCCCCCATAGCCCACAGGTAATGACCGTCAGCAGGCAGCCCCATGATTCGCCGATCCGCTGCCGAGCGTGTGAGGTAATCCGGTGGCATTCTTGACGCGATTGCGAACGACCCGATACAATCCGTCACTAGGATGGAATGACCGCATGGAATGGTCAGCAATTCTGAAATTCCTGGGCATCTTGGTCGCTGGCATTCTCGGAGTTCTCGGGACGGTTACTGAGACACGTAATAAGGATACCCACCGTCTCACTCGTTGGGGTAAGTGGGCCTTATGGTTGACCATTACCGGGTTATTCGTGGCGCTCGGCGCGCAGATGTTCGACACCCTGCGTGAGCGAAGGGTGGATCAAGAGTCGCGTGAGCAGACAAATACATTGTTGGGCAAGTTGGAACAGCAGGGAAATCAAAGCAAGGTAATTTTGACAAACCTTGGCGAAGAGAGCGAGCTCCAAAACCAAACGCTGGATGCCGTCGAGCGCGTCGTTACTCCAATATCTGGACTCCTCAAAGTCAGTGCTATTTATGAAGTGCCATCTAATGACACACTGCCCGGCGACAACACATCTGTAGCAGATTTCGAAAGCTATCTGGATCGATATCTCGCCGACCCATCGTCCAAGTTCGGCTCGGGCCACTCCATAGGTTATATCGACGTTGATTGGTTGCGGAATATCAAGACACAACCGAATGCAGAACCACCAAAGCTCGTCGGTATTACCTATGACCTTTTTCTGAAAGAGCGTCCTGAAAATGGGCGATTTAATAGGCTTTTTGAATCCTTTAAGAACCCCACTCTGGATATAACAATAACAAAGGAGACATTGATCCCGCAGGGCAAACTCGGAAAAAATACGCTACTGTTCTCTGGGGAGACCCAACCTCTGCTGACGCCCTCTTCCGATGGTGGTACTGACGCCAGCGTGTTTATTTATTACGCGCTGCCGATGAAAAGACTTTTTGTCGAATGGCAGTTTACAATTCTGAAGTTGAAGCTGCCCAACGGGTTCCTGTCGCTTCACGACGTTGCAAAGTCCTACTGCTATTTCCAGAACCATTGGATGGGCACTCCAGACCCTATGACTCCTCTGGTGACCGATCTGCAATTTGACCGTTACTTTTCTATAAGCCTTGATAAGTTCCAAATTACACCGGACTTCCAAACGGAAATGGCCCAAATTCCCTCCGAACCAGATATCATCGCTGGTCGCGCATCCCGGTATTCCTTCATAAGGCCATACCCGTTAATGTCGAGAGTCTATCCGAGCCCATAAATTTCGGGGGGGGGCAACTAGCGCCGCTCATTTTTGCCGGTCAATTACCGAGGAATGCCATAACAGCAGCTTAGCCGTCCGACGATCCGGTGGTGGCAATTTACCGCTCTTTAGCCACCGGCCAATAGTCGTCCTACCGACCCCAAGGCGACGTGCTAATTCTCCACCCGTCAACATGTTACCTGCCGCAGCTAGACGCTTTGCCAAATCATCGTTCATATTTGGCGCGATATACGACCATGTCTTTTCTCACGATGGATGGTGGGTATTTGCATTTGATTCCAGCCAGGGAGCCACCCTCAGCCATCTCAGCCGCCTTGTCATCAATCTGCATCGAGTCGATTCGCTGTTCAACAAACTCAACGGCAGTCTCAAAGGCAATAATATCCCCTTGATGAAGTGTCATGCCTTCATTGATCCGAATACTCACGGCATTCGGTCGCTTGTAAAAATTCTCTACTATGCCGATTTGTTCGTAATGCATCGGCAAGATGGCGATGCGCGGAAATCGGTAGAAGCAAGCCTTAATATGCTTAGGCAACCACTTATTACGAAGGAAACTTCGTGCGAGCCGGAACAATTCCCATGTTGTCATTAGCCCGACATGTTGTTGCTCAGCGGCAATGATGATTTCTTCTCGAAATGGGGTAACGTTATCTCGATCGAGTGCTGGCAGGTGCCGTTGGTGATTTATGATACTGATTGCTTGAACATCGGTTCGAGTCAATTCACGCATTCGGATCGTCGCATGTTTGGCTGATTGCAGGCAGCCATTATCGCTCGGGTGACCCTGTAAATTCCAATGTATTGGAACGTGGGTGGGGAGAAAGACGTAGAACGCCGCGCTGAGCAATGAGCCGGCGATCGGGATCAAGATCACAAGCACGCGGTGAATATGCGAAATCATATCTGACTCACTTTCACGGCCGGGTTGCGAGGTTGCACACTCTTTTTCACCCTTGCACGCCGGCGAACTTTAGCTGCTGCGAAATTCTCCAGCATAAAACTCATGAGATCCTCTACTACACTGGTGTTGATGGTGTAATAGATAAACTGTCCCCGTCGAGAATCAGTGATCAAGTCGGCAGCCTTCAAAGCATTAAGGTGAAAGCTGAGGGCGTTGGGCGCAATGTCCAAGTGCTTTGCCAATTCCCCAGCATTTCTCGGACATTCACGCAGGGCCGAAAGCAACTTACGGCGGTTGTGGTCGGCCAAGGCTTTAAAGACTGAGTTCAAAGGTAACCTTCCGTTTCAATATTTCAAGTATCATTGAAATGATATCATTCCGGTATTCCTTGTCAAGCTCGCGGTCCGGTCGATTGACCACGATCTTGATGGCAGATAACGTAAATCGCCTATAGAGAGTTGGGTGAGCTTGCGCGTGGATAAGCCCTTTAGGCGACGCATTTTTGTAAACTGGTTTCAAATTATTGACTTAACACAGCTTGATGAGAAGCTTGTGTTCCGATCCGGGGGGTTTGGTATTATTCCTCGTGAGAAGGGAGATACAGTCGATGAGGACGCGAGGGTTTCTACTTTTATTTATGGGAATGGTCGCCGTGCTGAATAGTACCCGGGCGGAGGCATCCCTCGTTTATTATGATTTTAGCGGAACGGTCAGTCCGTCCGTCGATTATTCGGGCCTCAGCTACGTGCCTGCCCCCATTTTGGCAGGCGGCGTACCCTTCATCGGTACGCTGAGCTTCGACAATTCCGCGTCGCCGGTGTCGAGCACTTCCTCCTCGGCAGTCTATCGCGGCACTGACCTCGACATGACGATGCCCATCACCATCGACGGATCATATACCTATGCCATTTCAACGCCGGCGTCGGATGACGAGATCGACACCAGTGGCACCGATTTCGAACTCTTTAAGCGGGGTCCCACGGTCTACACCAGCTTTGCCCCCAATCCGCCTTTCAGCCACTTGGATTTTGAAGCCACGACCACGTCTTCAATTTTGAGTGAGGGCATCATCGGGATCGGTAGTCCATTCGACGCCAACGGGTTATCCGACCAGCAGACGTCCGGTGCAGGTTACTATTACATCAATCTCACGCCTTCGTCTCTACAAGAAGTGCCTGAGCCGTCCGCATTGACCGCGATGGCAATTGGACTGGCGGCGTTATCGATGCGACGCCGAGCCCTGTAATCGAGACAGCTTGCCAACCCCAGCAATCGGTCCGATGGCAAATAGATGTGTTGAAAGACGGCGAGACTAGGTGCCTATACCAAGTTCAAACCGTCTCACTGCTTTGGAGCCACGGAGAATCGAACACGGCCTGCCGCCTAATCGACCCAGCATACTCATTGCTATCTGATGGGTTTCAGCCGGTCAATCACCGAGGGATGCCATAACAGCAGCTTAGCCGTCCGACGATCCGGTGGCGGTAACTTACCGCTCTTTAACCACCGCCCAATAGTCGTCCTACCCACGCCAAGGCGACGTGCTAATTCTCCACCCGTCAACATGTTACCTGCTGCATCTAGACGCTTAGCGATAAGAGCCGTGCTCGCCCAACATTTCCGATGAAACTTGGGGACACCACGCCAGAAGTGCCGACGCTCAACTGTTACCGGCTTATGGCACACAGTGCATACATGCTTTCCCTTTTGTTCTTCCAGCCAGACGGTGATCTTGTTCTTCGGCATCGCCACCGTCGCCGACACGCTAACGGTCTCGGCATTCATCGTGCCTGGCGACTTGATCGCCAATGAAATAGAAAGAGACTGCGGCCCCGCCATTTGAACCGACAGCCCGTGGTGGGCAGCGAGCGAATGGATGTATTGCTTGGCGTCGTCACCGCCATAATTGGTCAGTAGATGCGACAGACTGCCGAGATACTTGGCTATTTGTGCCTTGGTAACGCGAGTCACCTTTTCCGCGGCTGATTCCTTCCCATGCTTCGCGGCTTCCAGTCGCTGCTTCTCGGCGCTCAGTTGCTGAATCCGCACCCAGGCAGCCTCTTTGGCAATCTCGGATTCCGTCTGGTCATGCCGGGCGTACCACGTGGATACTTGGCCCTCGATCTTTTTGATCTGCTCCAATAAACCCTGATCTTCAGCTTTACGTCCCTTTTCGGAGCGGAGAATTCGCTGCGTCATGGTGTACAGCCGGTCAACCAAATCAGGACCAGTGAGAAGATCGCGGAGTTGGGGCCAGAAGACCTCATGTACCCTGCCCGCAGATATGCTCGTGACTTCGCAAGCGCAGCCATTGATAGTTCCCCTCCCGTAGAAATATGCCCGACTGCAAACGTAGCTGCCTCCCCGATCACGGGCGCGGTGAGATTTCCCACGCATGGGTGCGCCACATTGGCAGCGAAGGATGCCAGATAGCCATGCGAATTGAGATGGTTGGTGATCCTGCGTGAGCCTAAGCCTTCCAGTGACAGCTGATAGATGATTTTAACGATGGCGGCCTCTTTGGGATCGACGTAGAGCTTGGCCTTTTGGGGATGCTTTAGACAGGCTTCGGCTTCTGCTTCCTCCAGAGTCAATCCGCTGGCTATGAGTTGGCCACGATAATGGGCCTGACTTGTGTACCCGTATGCTGGTGGCCCCTGCCATCTCCCCTGCTCAATGGCTTCTTGCTTGGCGCGTCGAACTCGATCGCCAGTGGCATCTTTCTCGTAAAATGATGCCGCCGATTTTACGTAATATAGGAATCGATCAGAGGCAGAGCGGAGTGATATCGGTCCTGACGGTGTATGCAACGTGACACGGTTTTCACGGCAGAGATCGAGCAATTCTGCGCCAAGTTTCACATCGCGGGTTAGCCTATCAAGGTCGCGGCAGATGATATGCCGGCAGTCTCCCTTCTTGATTGCCGCCAGGATGCGGGCGAAGGCGGGCCGGCTAGCGAACGGTGTATCCGCCCCGATCGCTTTCGTTTCTTCGGCGACGGTGACGGGCAGCAAGTTAGCCCGTTGGGCGTAAGGCGGGCGCGATGATTGCGATGGGCGACGATGATCTGGCCCAGCCAGTGATTGACCGGGCACTGTCGATAAACGCAAATGAACCTGAGCTATTACGCATGTTCAGCCAGTTGATGACGCGGCAAGGTTGGCGCAACAGCGATGCTGGAGATCAACTCGCGACGCCGCTGATGTGGGAAGATGATCAGTACGTCTACATGCAACAGCGCAGCCCCGAGGACTTGGCTCAGGCGCGTGCTTTCAACGCGGCCGCCGGCCAGGATGCGGACAAGGCGGCCACGGCACTGCAGTCGTCGGTCAATCAGACGCAGGGAACCGCTGCCGGTTTTTATTATCAGGCGGTTCAATTCCATCGTGAGCGTCAGAACGATCGTAATGCCGAGAGCTCGGCAGCGGCGGCGATGGAGCAGGCGATCAAGCTGGCGCCGGAGAATGTCGGATATCGTGACTTTCTCGCCGAGCTTTACAGCCACATGGGCTGGCGCAAGGAAACGGACTTCTTCACACAGTGGTCCATCGCCGACAACCTGGGCGAAACCAGCGCGGCAAAAATGCTCCGACTTGCCTACAAGCAGCTTCGTCGCACGGAATATGGCCCGGCCCGGCAGTCACTTGCTGAAGCTATGCGCATCGACCCCGCCGATCCGCGCGGGCCGGCTTACATGGGATTGCTCATCGCCGGGGAAAACCATGATCGATCGCAAATCGATCAAACCGCCAACTGGTTGATGGCGGCGTGCGCACTGGAGGATGCACACCTACGGCTGTGGGGCCTGCGGCATGTCACGCCAAACATTATGTACACGCCCGATCAAGTGGGGCTTGAATTCGGGCTGGTGACCTCGACGGGCGAGGAGCTTTTGAAATTGAATCGTCCGCAGGAAGCCGCGCTGTTGGCGCGGCAGGCTCTTGCAGATACCAATCGTGTAGACAAGACACGCTGGCCCTACAGGGTCCCCACGGCGATGCTGCCGGTTGTTTCGGTTCAGGGAACGCCGGCGCCGCATATGGACCCGGTGAAAGCTGCTCCGATTTACAACACTACCGTCTGGGTCATCAATCTCCACGAACTGGCCGGCAATGCGCTGGAGGCAACGGGACAAACGGATCAGGCGTCCCAGGAATTCGCCGCTGCCAAAGACCTTCAGCAGTCGATGCAGAACGCCCAACGCAACACCCGGCCGGCGCCTTTGCGAAGATGACATCTCATCTCGCACGCGGGTTTGTCGTCACGGTTCTGATGGCTACCGCAAATGAGCCTTTGGAGCATCAAAGATGTGTATCTGATATTTCCAGTTCCCGGCGGACCGACCGTCAAAATGGTGGGCCTAGCCCAGCACCGTCTTATTTTGAAATCACCGTTCCGCACTCCGGGCAGACGCCGCTAACGTTGCCAGTCAGGTTGTAGCCGCACGAAAAACAGAATCCCGCTCCCCTTAAGCGACGCTCTCGCCGACGGCGCCACATCACCAGCCACGCCGACGGTAACAACATCAAGGCTCCCGCCGGATACCCAAATGAGACGGCGGCGAGCTTGGACCAGCTATTGTCAAAGCGGCGAAGCGAAGAGTAAGAAACTCCGAGGTGGTCCCAACCTTTCTGCACATCGCCTCTCTGAGGTACAAATTGGTGGACCAATGGAATCGTAGAGCCTGGGGGGACCAATGTGTGTGTCCAGTCCTGCGGCCCCCTCGGACCCTGGTTAAACATGCCAATGCCTAGCCCCGAGTATGACTCAAATTGGATCACTCCCGAAGAAATTGCCAGGTTACGTCCGTCGTACCAGAAGAGCTCTCCCCCGAACTCGAAGTTGCTTGTTCGCCCACTTGGTCGGGGCGCACCCCAGGTTTGGAATAGGTCGGCGCGGTAATAGCTCCGCATCCAAGCCGCCACCATCGCCATACACAGCACCAGCGACACCGCCGCCAGCCCGTTAAACATCCATCGTCCACACCGACGCATCACGGAATTGTAACGCGCTGTCATCTCGCCGCGTATTCTTTGGCGAGTTCAACCATTGCTTTGCGGACATCTTCCTGTGTTCCGACCACGACAAATAGATGAAAGTCGTGCTTCTCCGCAGCAACTCCATCGGGGTTCCGCAGCCGAAAGACACAATTCCATTTTTCGACTTGCTCCCGCTCAAAGTGGAAACGCCCGTAGCTCGGCGATGGATGCTCAGGAGAATAGACTCCCATCGCGTGGGAACCACCCGCTGTGGCAAAGACCAGCGGTTTGGCCTGCTCACCGGGCCCGTGATCGATAGGCTCAAGACGCCCGGTAGGTTCATTGAAGCAGTAGAAGTGACTAAAGTCCGGCGGCATGTAGCCAGTCAGCGCCTCGATCTGTGCCAATGGATGATGCTCGCCGGTAGGGAATTCAAACGTGACCTCATACTCGATGATGTGCGGCAGGCTTCCGTGGCCGATGTGGACGTGTTTGTCGAGAACGTAATCAGAGAGGACTGTACGGTTTTGAGCAATCTGGCCGCCAGACTTCTCTTCGGGCTTGAGCCAAAAGGCCATTTGGGTTCGCGATATCAGAGTCTGCCCTTTCCCCTGCTGAACCAACAGCCGGCTGGTCGAGGTAGGACTGGACCCATCATCACGAGAGCCGGCTTCGGTGGGATTAAACGTCTCGGAATTGAAGGGCCGCACGCCGCAATCCATCCCTAATGCGGACTGCAGCTCGCGTCCATGGTCGGCGTGGTCGATGAACTCTTTCCCGCCCCACGTCAGCGACTCAATTGCCCCTGCCATTGCGGCTGTGGTCGTGATGACAATCTCCGAATCGCCCGCTGGTCCACTGATCTTGGCATCACCGAACGGCTGGGTCGCCGAACCAGCGGCATTAACTGGACCGGCGAGCGGCGACAGCCATGCGATGCACCAGACGGCAACCAACCCATTAAACATCCATCGCCCAAACCGCCGCATGGTGGGATTCTACCGTGCGGGTCCGGTGGCAGAGCGTTAATTTGGAATCGCTTTGGACGATATTCGCGTCCCTTCGTTCCCATCCGTCCCACAACATCACCTCCCATTTTCAGGTCCACCAACTGGGTTGGAATACACGATCGAAATGGTTCCGTCGCCATGGGATCAGGCTAATGAAGACCAAATTCCCGTGGATTGGTCATTTCCGAACGGCAAGCTCGGGGGCCAGTGGGATTTGCCTAGGGGCTTTGCGGGCGTGGCGTTGGAACAGCGGAACAACGGAACAGCCGAACCGGGCCAGCTTTGCGTGGACCAAGCGGGGATGGATCAGTACGGAAATTGATTGACCTCGGTCTTCCTCCTTTGTTAGGATTTCAAGATCGCGCCGACATCATCCGGTGTATGTGTCGCAAATCGATGGAGAAAATGCGCTCGCCGAAGGAAAGACGCCACGGGTAGGAGGCTAAAATGCTTGCACGTATCAGAGTGCTCTGTCCGCTGATGGGGCTGGCCTGCTTGTTATTGATGTGCAGCTTGGCTAGGGCCGGAGACGGACCTGATCCGGATCAGCCGCCGCCATCGACGCAGCCGGATGGGCATTATCTGTATGACGTTCCGATGTCGAAGATGGATGAGGAACGGGCGGACCCACCAGGCGTACCCGCTAACCAGGATACGGAATCCTTCTTTACGTTTTACGACGTTTACGGCTACATCCCCGGCACGGCGCAGGGTCCATCAGGATGGGTAGCCTCCTCATCGCTGACCGGCCTGACTCCGACCGGGGCTGTGGTGAGTGATAATCCAAATGTCCCGAACATCATCTTCACCTACGTCGGGCCGGGCAGCATTGTCGGGCCGGCGGAGCTGGGTGATTTCACATTCGAGTCGGCGTTCAATACGACGACCACAGGAATGTTCAGCGACCAGGATTTCAGTTCGATTACCTCCGCGCGCGAATTTTTAACGGGATCGGTGACACTGCCGATTCCCAAACCGACCTCACTCAGCGTGCTCGGCGTCAGCGCATTGGTGCTGTTACGCCGGCGGTGGAAGTTCACCCGACTAAGGTGAATTCCGGCGGAAATGTCGGCTCGTGATACCGGGGATATTTTCACATTTCTAGGTATCTCGGCGGGAGACCGCCTGCCATGCCTTTTGTCGCGCCCGAATATTGTGGGGGAATACGGTCGAACCAAATCTATTTCCATGAGCGATGCGCCAACTGCACTTCTACTCTGAAGGCACCGGATTCTGTTCCCGCGGTCGGTCGGGCAAACAACATTTCCTTTGCGATCGCCGCTGGCTTCGGATTACAATGTGTTTGCGTTAAATCCACGTGCTGGCGGATGGGCTTGCTATCCAGCGCCTGCGGGCGAAAGTTAGTTATCAGCGGTGGCCGCTTTTCCGAATCTCTCCAGAACCCGTGAAGTGAGGCAACACTAATGGATTCAACTGAAATCCCTTCGATACCGCTTCGCCATGTGATTGCCACGCTGGCCTACCGAGCGGCTAAAACCTTGCGATCTGTGCCGAAGGACTTCGCGCATTTTCAAGCCGCGCCCATGACACGAACGGCTATCGAAATAGTGGCTCACATGGCGGACCTGATCGAATGGGCCACGCGAAAGGCAGACGGAGAAACGGATTGGCACGATGCGCGACCTGAAGATTGGAACCAAGAAGTTGACCGCTTTTTCGCCGCGATGAAACTATTGGACGAACGCCTTGCAACTGGGGGATCCTCGATTGCGTGCTCGCCGGAGAGACTATTTCAGGGACCTCTTGCCGACGCGCTGACGCATGTTGGCCAACTGGCGACGCTTCGCCGAATGGCAGGATCAGGAATCCGTGGTGAAAGCTATTTCCGCGCGGAAATTACTCTCGGCCGAGTCGGAATGAATCAATCTTCGTCGAATTGGGAATTCGATTGAGTGGTTCGCCGCAGTATGCCAGACAGGCGTATCAGAACAAAAGATGCGGTTAACGTATCGCTCACGAAGTTCACCAGTATGTAGCATCCCCTTTCGTTGTATTCGGAAAGCCATTTATACCCCCGGTAGTATATCTGACACTTGGGGAATGATTATCAGCGAAGACCGCCATATCTTCTCTGTAAGCCGTAAATCGGAATATCCATATAATTCGGAACACCCGGTAGTTCACACAACAATACCGCATGAGCATGTTTACGGGCGATGTGGAGGGGGCGGAACTGCAATTGCTCGATTTCTGACTCAACTGCTCACCAATTTGTCGGCGAAGCCGATCAGCCAAATCAGCCAGTGGTTGGCGGATGAATGGAAACGGCGAAATCCGGCACTGTCGGGGTAGCGGCGCCGCGAGTGCATCGCTCACGATGGGCGCCGCCCGGAAGGACTGCATTTTTGAGTTCAATAAGCGAACCGGCGGACGTATATTCTCGGCCGATAGCTCACTGACGACGGTCCAAAATGGCATTTGAATTTGACCATGTCTTCATCTGCACCTCTTGCGGCGGCACGGAAGCCAGTGGTTTGGCGGCATTTGGTCTGACCGAGGGACCACCCAACGTCCATCCGGGACAAGGCACAGCGTGTCGTCGTTTCTTCTTCGCCAACGGCTATCTTGAGTTGCTTTGGATTAGCAACGCAGAAGAGGCGCAGTCGGGGACAATTCGGCCAACCCACCTTTGGGAACGATGGAAGGGGCGAGCCAGTGGTGTTTGTCCCGTCGGCCTTGGCTTTCGCCCAAAAAACCAGCACGATGGCAGCACTCCCTTCAGCAGTTGGGAGTATCGTCCGTCATAGCTTCCGGCACCGCTCACTCTCCATATCGCCACAAACGGCAATGTGCTCACCGAACCGATGCTGTTCTATCTTCCTTTCGGGGTGCGGCCAGACGATTATCCAAGCGCCAAGCGACCAAGAACGGAGCACCCTGCCGGTCTGCGCGAGGTAACGCGCGTGCAGTTGGCCAGCCCACACGCGGACAGGCTTTCGGCAGAGACGACAACCGTGATGGCCACAGGTCTCGCGCATTTCCGCCAAGGAACAGGGTATCTTGTCGAACTTGGCTTTGACGGAGAGTCGCAAGGCCAGCATGCAGATTTCCGACCTTTACTTCCGCTTCTATTTCGTTGGTGAGCGGTGTCTGGAATGCACTCCGCATAGTGCTCACGAGGTTCTTCAGGTGTTCGATGTTCATGATGGGTGTCTCTGTTTACAACTGAAAAGAAAGGGCCGGTGTTTTATTCGCCGGCCCATCATGCTTCCGTTATTTGCTAGCTGCTTTCCGTTTCGCGGGCGAACCAGCCGACCGTATCCAGTGCGGCCAGTCCGTAACCTCGATCTCCTGGTAGCCTTGGTCTTCAATCTTTCGGGCGATTTTCGTCTTGGTCTTCTCGGTCAATTGGTAGGTGTAATTGCTGGCATCGTAGGATGCAGGAAGAATTCCTCCCCGGTAAAGGTTGGCAAAGGTGTAGGTTCCATGAACCTCGTCGATGAGGAGCATGCAGTCAGCGGTTGTCTTTTTGAATTCTGTCATCTGGCGGGAGTAGACCTTGGTAGCGGTCAGTGGTGCGCCGGAGTATTCCCGGGTGACAGGTTGTTTCGGTGTCTTGTGGGTCTTGGTGATCTTCCTACTCGCCTTAGTTGCTGTCCGTGACATCGTGATCTCCTCTGCTGCTTTGCAGCTTTTGAGCTCCCATTAAAAAGGTCCCTGGCACTCGCCAAGGGCCGATTCATTGTGTTTACTACAGTTACAATTAAAACAGAGAGGAATATATTCCGTCAATTATTTGCTCGCAGGAGCGAATCCGGCGGCTGGACTACCGACGGCGGTATCGGGATAATCACGGAGTCCGCATAAAACACGGGAAATGGTCGGGGCAACGGTGAAGGCCTATTCTTGGGGCGTCGATTAAGGGTCAGAAGCGTCATAGTGGTGAAGATGGCATTCCAAATCTCCACGATTGAAACGGCCGCGAACCAAGGAAACTGTTGCTCGACGCTCCAAACCCCCGGTATGCTCCGCAAAATGAGCGACGACGTTCATCGGCGGAGGTCCATCTAGGAAATCCCGGCTGAGATATCCAACGGTGGCAGCATCGATGAATAAACGTCCGCTCATTTTGCTGATTGCCTTATGCACGAGTCTGGCCGCTTCGGCGGATGACCAACTGCTTGTCGCATCTCACGACATCGATCACCCGACCATTTTTCAACCTGATTTTGCAAATCAAGCCCAGTGGCTGGCGCGAGCGGAAGAATTGCGCAAGCAGGTGCTGGTGGCCGAGGGGCTGTGGCCGATGCCGCCGCGCACACCACTGAATGCGGTGATTCACGACGAGATCGATCGGGACACTTACATCATCAAGAAAGTTTTCTTCGCCAGTTATCCGGGGCATTATGTGAGCGGCAATTTATATCTTCCAAAAGGGCGATCTGGAAAATTGCCGGCGGTTCTGTCCCCGCATGGGCATTGGACCAATGGCCGGCTGTATGAGGCTCCGCCCAATATCGTGCAGCAGCAGTTGGCGGAAGGGGGAGAAATGGCCGAAGCGGGCGCACGATATCCCCTGCAGGCCCGCTGCGCCATGCTGGCCAGGATGGGTTGCGTTGTGTTTCAATATGACATGGTGGGGTACGCCGACAGCAAACCAATCGAGCATCGCATCGGTTTCACAGATGCCGAGGCGATTTTGCGGTTGCAGAGTTTTATGGGCCTGCAAACGTGGAACTCGCTGCGGGCGCTCGATTTTCTCACCAGCTTGCCGCAAGTCGATTCGCAACGTATTGCCGTCACCGGCGCCAGTGGGGGTGGCACACAAACATTTATTCTCGGGGTCATCGATGACCGCCCCGCCGCCGAGTTTCCCGCGGTCATGGTCGGCGAAGCAATGCAAGGCGGCTGTATCTGCGAAAATGCTCCGCTGCTGCGCATCAATACCAACAATGTCGAATTTGCCGCGACCTTTGCCCCCAAGCCGCTGGGCATGTCCGCCGCCAATGATTGGACGCGCGACATGGAAACCGATGCGCTGCCGAAGATTCGTACCATCTATTCACTTTTCGGCGTGCCGCAGAATGTGATCGGCAAGCATTTCAACTTCGAGCATAACTACAACCAGATCAGCCGGGAGATGATGTACACCTTCCTCAACGAGCATTTCCACCTGGGTTGGCCCTCGCCGGTGAAGGAAGTGCCGTTCAATCCCGTCCCGCTGTCGGAGTTGTCGGTGTATGACCACGAGCATCCCCGGCCGGCCGATGCGTCCGATTCGAAGGCTTTGCGGCAATACATGACCCGCACTTCGGATGAGCAGATCGCTGCCATCCGCCGCGACGATCCAAAGCAATATCAGATGCTATTGACCACCGCGCTGCAGGTGATGGTCGCCGATCACATGCCCAAGCCGGCTGACATCATCGTGGATCACCAAACGCTCAAGCGGTCCGGCGCCCATCAACCGCTGCCGTTCAAGCGCTTGATTCCGAAAGAGGATCACGGCGATGTTCTGATTTGGGTCGATCCTGCCGGCAGATCAAGCCTGTTCGATCGTTTCGGACATGTCGATGCCGATGCACAAAGGTTGCTCGACTCCGGATTTGCCATCATTTGTCCCGACTTGTTTCTGACCGGTGAGAACCGCCCGCAAGGTGTTGCCACCACGATGCCGAGCGCCACGATCTATGCGAATCAGAATTACGCCGGCTTTCTCTACAATTTCAATCGATCCATCATGGCCGAGCGTGTTGATGATCTATTGACCACGATCGCGTTCGCCCAGTCCGATCAACACACTAAACGCATTCACCTGCTGGCCACCGGCGATTTCGCGCCGGCGACGGTATTGGCAAAAGCACTCGCCGGAGCGACGATCGACCGGACCGCGGTTGATTTGAACGGGTTTGATCGCCGGCGAATCATGGTTCCCACCGATCAGCAGATGCTGCCCGGCCTTTTGAAATATGGCGGCCTCGGCGGTTTTGCGGCGTTGTGTGATTCGGGCCGAACGATGTTGGCGGGCTTTGATGCGGGCAATCTTGGCGCTGACAATCAGCATGTCACTACACAGAAGAATTCGATGAGCCGCCGCGAACTCATAGAGTATTTGCTGCAACCGTAGCCGCTATTTCACGAGCATTGCCTGATCGAGATCAAGCTGGCATGGCAAATCGGAGATTAAATAGGTGCGAGGTTAACCCCTTCGATACTCAGGGGGATCTTCAAAAGTCTTTGCACGTGCAAAGGAGACCGTCACCAGGCAAGCGTGCGCCTCCGTAACCTACCAATTATATATATTTCTGAACAGCGCTTCGATTCTCAATCCGGCGAAATGCCGGAGCCAATATTTCCTTTGCGATCGCCGCAGGCGGTGGATTGCAATGTCCTTGCGTTAAATCCACGTGCTGGCGGATGGAATAATGGGTGATGCAATTAGATGCAGCCGTGCTCCTCCGCTCATTGCAAAGCGGCGGTGACCTGTTTTCCTGGTGATCGAAATCGCACCAGACTTAGCACGAGGAAGACAATGAGCAAGAACAGCAGTGAGTTGAACCGAAGCCAAGGGGCAAGTTTATCCCAGACGTTATAGCATCCTTCGCTGATTGCGCTAATTCCGCCAAACATGAGACCTGCTCCCACGGCACGTACCGGGATGAATAATCCAACGCATACTGAGATGATCCCCGCAACATAGCAAACCCAGAACATTCGACGGCTGAACTTAAGGTCGGCGTCGTGACGCTCCTTATCAAGTTGGTCGAGCTTGGCTTGGACCGCCGGCTTATCGGCAGGTGCGGCTGAATTGAGCTGGTCGTTTAGCTTGCTCCGCGCGTTGCCGAAAGTTTCCTCGTCCGGTGGCGCAAACAATGCCGCCGCTCCGAAATAGGCCACGAGCGGAACCAGCGAGGCAAGGCATAGCCAGACCGCCAACTTTTTCGGCCAATCAACTACGAACACATTTTCATTTGACGTTGCCATGCCTGAATTGTCCGGGTTCCTAGCAAAGGGGGCAATGCACAAATTATTGTGCGGCTGGTTTGGTCATCGGGGATTCCTTGAATACGTTATTCAAGATCATGGCCAATCTCACACCACCACGCTGCAATTGCTGCTCGATTACCAGGCCACCAGCATCAACATACGGTTTATCTAACTTTGGCGGTGGACCATCCGCTGGAATATCCCTGTAAACAATCTCGACTGCCACCTTGTGCGATTCATTAGCCCAGTCGGCTGGTGTGCCTTTCTCCCATTCAGCCGCTTGTTCAGGCTTAATACGAGCATTGAGCGTGTCGGCATATGCCGCATTTCGTGTCGTGCCCTTGCGGGTCAGTAAGATTGCCGTATCCCAAACTGAATGGAGGTTAGTAGCTCTAGGGCGATCCAGGAAAAACACGAGCCGACCATTGCCGCCTTTGTCTCCGTTGCGTTCGGCACAGTGCAATGGCTGATGCTCATCGCCGACGAAATGAACTAGGAATTTTAGCGCTTCAACTCGGTCATTCTTTGATGCCTTCAGGTCTTTCAAAGTTGCTTGACAATCATTGATCTTGTCAATCACGTTGTTGCCGTTTTTGCCGTCCCGCTTTTCGTCGAAGGATTTTGCGTCGAACGGGATATCAACATAGTGCCACGGCCCTGTTTCCTGTCGCTCCCGACGAACTTGATCGGCCCAGCTTGCGATCTCCGCATCGGAAATATTCACCGTGCTGCCTAGCAGGGAGTGGGCTGCGGGCGTCAAACGATCCTCGGCAATCAGGCAAACGATTTGATGGCCATCGCCTCCCCATGCATAAGCAATCGTCGGCAGTAACACTGAGAGAATTATCGATATTGTCAATCTGGTCATGGTGTGGTGAGTATATCGTGTACGCTTTTCATGCACACGATTCGGCCTCGCATCCTGCCATAGGACGCGGTAAGCCGAAGGGGAGGTCGCCGGGCGAGATTCTACCGCCATTTTGGCGCGGCGGATGGAACGATTTGGCTCTGGGCAATAATCAACCGCCGCCTACATTCTTTGGAAAACTGTTGAACGTTTGTAGTTAATCGGACGATGAAGATTACGGCGACAGTGCTATTTTTGCGCGAGGCCGTTATGTCCAGTATCAGCAATGTCGGAAGCTCAATTCTCACTGCCATGTCCAGCGGTAATTCAAGCGCTGCAAGCAAATCGGCCGCGAGCACCAGCAGTAGCTCCACCAACACCACCACGGCGATGCTACAAAGTGATTTAGAGTTATTGGAGCAGCAACTTGAGGCAGAACAGGCCAGCAAGACCGACAGCGCCAAGGTCCAGCAACAAAAAGAGCAATCGCTGCAACTGCAAATTCAAGATGTGAACGTGGAGATCGAGCAGGCGGAAAACCTAAACTCCGGCTCGTCATCTGTATCAAGCGGATCGCTCAACACGACGGCTTAAGCAATTGGCGCATGCCGTCATCCGCTACGCGCGGCCACCGATGGACGCTCACGCACTTCCGCGTACTACCCTTCGTCCAATAACGCTCGACGCCCAATTATTCTCAAATCTTTGAGAGTTCATGCCCCTGTGGCCGAGATTATCGGCATAGACGAAAACAGGAGTCCGAAATGTCATCCATCAGTGCAGTCGGCCAAGGCCTCAATCCGTTTCTCCAAGGCATTACGGCTACTCCTTGGTCCCAGCCCGTAGCTGCCTCCTCACCAACTACAACCGGGGATCCAACAGACCCCCCCAGCAAGTGCAAGACGGCGGTGGCCATCACCATCATGGCGGTGGCGGTGGCAAGTTCTTCCAGGCTATTCAGTCTTCTGTCACGTCTGCACTGCAATCAGCCCAATCGAGCGGCAACACCACTGATCCAAACAAAGTGATTCAGAGTGCGATCGCCCAGGCCCTCCAGAGTTTCCAGAGCGCTGCTAATGGATCAGCAGCCCCAACCGGCAACGCCGCAGAGGGCACAACTGCCACGACCACCGACGATGATTCGACTACTGGCAGCACTTTCGCGCAGTTGCTTCAGTCCAACGGCGTCGATGCTGAGCAGTTCCATGAAGATTTCCTCTCGGCTATCAACTCGGCACAAAACGGTGGGTCAGCAGATGCCAGCGGAATATTCTCCAACTTTCCGCTCGGATCCGTTGTGGACACGTTGGCTTGAAGTCGCTGACACTTTAGCCTGGAGGAGCCGTTGTCGGGCGTCGACGGCGGTGTAAACCAAAGGTTTCAAGGCCGCTTCAAATCGTTAAACGAAACTTGCCCTCGCTCAAGCTGCTCTCTTACTGCCCAGGATTTTTCAAAACCCTGAACCTTTTCAAGTTCAATGAGGTATTCCTCAATCCTTGCTGTATTCCGCAGGATTTTTGCTCTGTTACGGGATTCTATCGGCTGCTGGAGTGGAGCCTCTGGTTGGGTCTTCAGCGGTTGGTTTGCCGCTTCGGGGGTAGTTCGGTCTGCTGGTTTCTTTTTGGAATGCTGCAAAGTGCTCCAGTTGAAGGGCTTCGTGCTATCAATAATACCGCTGATGAGTTCCGAAGTTGCGGGAGACCGCGGCGGTTATCAGCGTGATCTTCCACCAATAGGATTTTCATGGAATTGGCCATGGCGGATACCCGCATTGCTAGAGCGTGATATGTAAGAGACACACTTCTGGAGCCTTTTCAATCTCCAGATCAGCCGGGAAGCCTATCCTTCTCATGACTATCGAAAGGAGCGCGATTCAATGCCCCAAACCAAGGAATATGAACTGATTATTCTTGGCGGCGGTCCGGCCGGCGTAGCCGCAGCGGGAACGGCCAGGATTCTCGATAAAAGCACGGTCTTGGTCGACAATGAGACAAGAGTCGGCGGCGCGGGGATTAACACCGGCACCGTTCCGAGCAAGACGCTCCGCGAGACCGCCCTGGCTCTGTCGGGGATGCGGTCGCGCAATCTCCATGGCGTCGACCTTTCGCTCCGCCGGCAGGCAACCGTGGCCGATTTTCTCCGACATGAGCAAAGCGTTCGGGAGGGCTTGAGCGCGACGCTCACCCAGCGTCTGGGCGATCAGCATGCGGACCGTCACATCGGCTTCGCAGAATTCGTTGATCCCCACACGGTCCGCGTTCATCCAGCGCCCCGCGCCCAGGCCAATGTCCCGCAATCGGAGGACATTCTTCTGCGCGGCCAGAAGATTCTCATCGCCACGGGCTCATCGCCGAGACGGCCGGATATTTTCCCGTTTGACGGTGATGGCGTTCACGACTCCGACACTATCCTGCGATTGAATCACCTGCCGCAGACGTTGGCCGTCATTGGGGCAGGGACGATCGGATGTGAATACGCCTGCACGTTTGCGGCGCTGGGAGCGCAGGTCCATTTGATCGACGGCCGCGGCGAGCTTTTCCCTTTTCTGGACGCCGAAATCACCGCTCGGCTGCACAGCGCAATGCAAGGGCATGGCATTCAGTTTCATTGGAAAACTAACGTGGAGAAATGTGTTTCCCCAGCACCCGACGGCGTGACGCTGCACCTATCATCGGGCGAAATCCTCACGGTGGATCAAGTGCTGGTGGCCGCCGGGCGACAGAGTAACACGGGTAAACTGAATCTCCCCGTGACCGGCGTGAAGACCGCCGACCACGGAGTCGTTCCCATTGACGAGCATTTCCGCACTAATGTCGAGCATATTTATGCCGCCGGAGACGTCATCGGATTTCCAGCACTGGCGTCGACCAGCATGGAACAGGCGCGACGCGCGGTGATGCATGCCTTCGGTCATATGCCGCATCGAATCCCGCGGATTCTTCCCAACGGCATCTACACCATCCCCGAGATCAGCACCGTGGGCGAGACCGAGGAATCACTCAAGAAGGCGGGAGTATCCTATGTCGTCGGCCGATCATCGTACTGGGACGTGGCGCGCGGCCGGATCATCGGTGACAAAGACGGATTCCTCAAACTTCTCTTCCGCCGGGACGACATGAAGCTTTTGGGCGTTCACATCATCGGCGAGCTGGCAACGGAAATCGTCCATGTGGGACTCATTGCGATGCTGACTGAATCGAACGTCGATTTGTTCCTTGAAGCCTGTTTCAATATCCCGACTCTGGCCGGGCTATACAAATCCGCTGCCATCGACGCGGTGCGGAAGTCGGGCGTGCGGGCGTAGAGATATGGCTAAAATGCTGCAAAATCAGAGTGATTCAGAGCATTTTGGCAGTAAAAATGTTGTGTCCGGGTCAAGAGGTCGAGATTCGAATCCTGTCGCCAAATCATGCCCTTTGTTCATCATCCTCGATCAGCCTGTCCAGCTTCAAAGCGTTCGACGTTCCTTGGTGTCCGGCCTCATTAATCAATTCGCGCACAGCAAGCTGCATCGCTTCGGTGCACTGGATTCTGATATTAAATTGATCAACTAGTTTGATATCGCCTGACTCCTGGGCACTCTTTTCTCCCCTCATTTCCAGCTCGTGTTGCCGAAACAGCAGCATATCGATGGCCTCAAGCAAGGTTGTCGGCCGCTCAAACGGATAGCCAAGTGCCTTGCTGGCGGGAAACTGCAGGGCCACTTCGGCATCGATGCCCCGACGTTTGCGAGGCGGATCGTTAAAGTTGGCCATCGTAGATTTGGCGACGTGGCTCTCGCTTAGAAGCTCCATGAGAATTATCAACATGCCTGCCGGCGGAACATTCTTTTTAACACCGTGGGATTCCAGTATTTCATGGACGGGTTTCATGGCAAAAGTATATCGCTATGAAGAGGGATGGCCCGAAAGGCCTCGACCGACGGCCGATCCGCAAGCTTGTTGATCCAAGGGGCCTGCAATCGCAGCACCGAAAGCATGCATTCCCTTGTCTGCACGACTACAAGTCTTGCCCGATGGTCATTTGGGTTTCCTCGAAAGCCGCAAGTCACTCATCATGCCGGCCGTCAACGATTCGCTGGATGTTTTGGCGATCGGCACTAATGTTACGACCGAGCCACGCCGGTATAATTTGAGCGGAGATAAGGCATCACAGGAGAACAGGAATGGGCGGCAACGCAATTTCATTCACGCTCCGGAGGGGTGAGCTCGCACCTTCGAAGGCGCGGGTAACGAGAGTTGAGTACGGCGGAACGGTACTATTCGAAGATGATTCTTGCAAAAGCGATTTGATTAAGGTGGTAAAGTTTTGTCTTGCCGCCCAAACACTTGGCAGAGGCGACTTGGACAATGAAGTTGCACAAGACTTCATCGGGCTCAGGAAAAACGGACGAACGAACTCGCCAACTCGCGGAGTATTTCAAAAGCTGAATGAGTGGATAACCGTGCATCCGACAAAGCGACGGGTAGAAATAAAAAAGACCTTCCCCAGCGTCGAATGCGTCTGGGATGGAGACCCCGATCCAGCTGTACAGAATATTTTGCAGCAACTAAGCCCGCCCAAGCCTGAGATTTCATCGCCAACCATTTCTGTCCAAAAGATCGAAGCCACCCTTCGTGAATCGTCGGGGTTCGATGACTTCACCGAAACCCTGTCCGCTTTTGCACTACAGGCCGCCGAAGCGGATTCGATTGAAATCCTAATGTGCGAAGGCGACACATATCCGCCGGAAGACAATGCGAATCAATGGCTGCTGCGCCTAATGCCGACGTTGATTCATCTTCGTCGCAGTGGAAAGCCAGTTCGAATCTTGACGGAAGTTCCAAAGCCTCTGTCAGATAAAGCAGATGATCGCCGGAAGCGGGTAAGGATGTTGTACTTGCAACAGATCAGCATCGCTGTGCGTCTCGGCTGTGATTTGCGTCTTTCCAAGTGCATGACCGATACAAACATCCGCTATTTCGGGTGTCTCCTGCATGAAACCCACGCGCTGATGGCGATCAAAGCCCGCAGTTTACATGGCATGTTCGCTGTTCGATATGGCGAGGATGCGAGCGTCGCCCGTAACGCAATCAGAGCATACTTTGCGTCGGAATGGGATAACGCTGAAAAAACCAAAGAAAGGTTCGAAGGCTTCGTCCCAACAATATCCAGCATGGGACACGAAGAGTTTCTGAGAAGAGCAAGGCGCGTCGTTCAATATAAACCGCCAACCGTAGGATTGCAGGTGTCCTCGATCGACCTTGCAAAGGTTTCGTTTATTAATCCGGCGCTTCTTGCATTCAAATTGTTACAGTCACGGTACATTTGCGAGCTTTACGACAGCAACAAAATAGAGCATTACCAGCCGCTTCTGCTAACATTGGGTGGCGGAAATACGTCAGTCATAGCACCTCCGCTGGTTGAAGAAAGGGATGGATTCTTCGTCGTCTTGAATGGTTCGCATCGCCTTTACTGGTCATTAAGTCAACGAGCAACGCACATTATTGCGACAGTCGCGAGCAATGTAGCCGATGCCTTGCCGGATCAACCTAAAGGCATTGGGGACGTCGAGGTGCATTCGAATCAAACTGCAAAGGGGCGGGCGAGATCTCCACACTTCAAGCGCGAGTTGTTTCGACGATATGAGAGCGCTGTCCACCCTCCAGCAGAGGTTATGCTTGATGAATTCGCGCAGTTGGTAAAGAATTGCTCTGAGACTTCAAAGTGAATGACCCGGCACTCGTCGGTTGGTGACTAGCTATATCCGTACTTACCCCCGCTCTACCCTCATCCTACGGCCGGATTGTCGCAAAAACGTTGCAAAAAGCGTTTGTCGTGCGTTTTTCTGCGATTGAAAATCACACCTGTTGTGGTCATCGGGCGTTCTGATGAACCAATTGGCCCCCTTCCATAGGAGTTGTCATGTCGGCGACCACCCAACAATCAGGCAAATGCCCAGCCTGTGCGAAACAGCGCGACCAAGTGTCCTCATTGCTCGAACCCATGAGCGACCCATTGCAAGATTGTTTGGTCCTACCACGAAAAATGATCGGCTGCCAAGAAAAGCCACTTGAAAATGGTGGTCGGCCTCTCAGCGAGAATCAATATGTCCGCCCGAATTATTTAAGCGCTTTAAAACTGGACGGCACCACCGATGTCCCGATCTCGGAACGAAATTCCGTTTATTGGAGTGAATCGGGCGAATGAATTTTGGAAACGTAACCTGCCAGCACGTTGCTGGTGAGGATTTCAAAGTCGCAATTCTCTTGAAAGGAGATTTTTATGCGGCACAAATGCGTCTCTCGTCTCGTCGTGTTTTTCTTAGCATCGACCTACCTTAGCCATTCGGCCCGTGGCCAAGCCGTTAGTCCTAACGGCTTCGTCATGCCGAATTGCACCGCGTGGTGTGACTGGCGGGCATCTTGGTCGGGCTGGAATCTGCAGATTGCACCATCATATCCACGCGATGCATATCGATGGTATGACCTTGTGGGAAATGCCTGGCATAGCAGCCAGCCAGTCAATGGTAGCATTTGCGTTTTTTCCCCGTCTAGCGGCATTGGTTCATTAGGCCATGTTGCGTTTGTTGAAGAGACTTATGGCCCTTATTTTCTTGTGAGCCAAGCGAATTGGGCAAGTGGGTCTCTCTGGTTTGACTTCAACAACAACCGAGCCTGGCCAATTTATCTTTGCTGGTTCGAGATGGATTTAGCCCATCCTGGCTATGTAATCAATTTGCAGACTGGACTGCGGTATCCGATTCGTGGGTTTCTCGTTCCCTTTTAGTAGATTTACGTTAGGAAAGAAGCTCAGAGCGACGGGTGCGGCGGCCATTTTGGCCGCCGCAGTTTTATTGGGGCGAGATCCTTGCTCATGTTCTATTAAAATCTGGCGTTAAAAGTTACTGATCCCTTCGCTGTCCCCGATTCGATTACAAACACCGCTATTGCTCCGCACAGCTCCGGCCTTTAGCAAGACGGCGGATGGCACAATACGGAAGGATGCTCGTCATCAAGGCACACTGTCGTCCCCTGATAATGGAAAGTCCATGTTGGCGGCTCGGCTGCCGGGGATTTTGCCGCCGCTCACGCGCTCCGAATCGCTGGAAACCACGCGGATCTATTCGGCCATGGGTTTGCTCCCGCCGGGCGTCGCTTTGATGGATCAGCGTCCGGTGCGCACGCCGCACCATTCGGCGACTGCTCAGGCTCTGATCGGCGGCGGCTCGATTCCGCGGCCCGGGGAAGTCTCCCTGGCACACAACGGCATTCTTTTTCTCGATGAGCTGCCGGAGTTTTCCCGCCATGTTCTGGAAACGCTGCGGCAACCGCTGGAAAGCGGCACCGTGACCATTGCCCGGGTTCATGGCTCTGTGCAGTTTCCCGCCCGGTTCATGCTGGTGGCGGCGATGAATCCGACCGCCAGCGGCCATGGTGAGAACGGCAAATCGACGCAGATCAGCGACCGATATCTTGCTCGTCTTAGCGGCCCCCTGCTGGATCGCATCGATATTCATATTGAAGTCCCGTCCGTCTCCCATAGGGAATTGACCAGCCGCCAACCCGGTACCAGCAGCGAGGTAATGCGGCAGCAGGTAACGGTCGCCCGGGATAAACAGCATGTTCGATTCAAGGATTCCACGACCAATGCCCGAATGGAAACCAAGCAATTGCAAGGGTTTTGCGATCTATCCCCCTCTTGCCTGCTGCTAATGAAACAGGCGATGGAGGAACTGGGTCTCAGTGCCCGTGCCTACGATAAAGTCCGGCGGGTGGCCCGTACAATCGCCGATTTGGAAGGGGCTGACACGATCGCCGAAAACCACCTGGGCGAGGCAATACAATATCGCTTATTGGATCGGCGACATTAATGCTTGATTTTGCGTAATTAACGTAACGTTGGAAGATATCGATTGTTTGGCATTCACCGATTCAATTTGGTATGCTGCTGTACCGGCTGCAGTGGCAGGGAAATCCTCATAGCGGTGCGAGTAGTGTAAAATCACTGCAATATTGCGTCGAGTTTTGACAACAGGGAGCCGTCATGCCGTTTGTACGCAGGAAAGTTCGGGGAACCAAAGCCATTTTGCATCGGGCCATCGAGCCATTGGAGCCGCGGCAGTTGTTGTCGGCGGCACTGGCTGATCTGTCCGCTTGGCACGCTAAACCCTTTGCAACTCCAGCTTTCACCGGCTACACCCCGGCGCAGGTTAGCGCGGCATATGGTTTTAATTTGGTTGCCGACAACGGGGCGGGACAGACGATTGCCATCGTCGATGCTTTTGATGACATACATATTACCTCCGATCTCGAGGCCTTTGACGCAAAGTTTGGGCTCAGCAATCCGACGCTCAACATCATGGATGAATATGGCGGCGACAATCTCAACCCAATGAATTATGACGCCGATTGGGCTATCGAGACTAGCCTGGACGTGGAATGGGCGCATGCGATGGCCCCGGGCGCGACCATTGATTTGATTTTGACCGACTCTGACTCCGGGCAGGACCTGTACAACGGTGTTGCCACGGCTGCGTCATTGCCGGGCGTGTCGGCGGTCTCCATGAGTTGGGGAGGCGACGAGGTCTGGAATGAGGGAGATATAGACCGATACTTCATGACGCCCGTCGGTCATCAGGGTGTCACGTTCATAGCGTCCAGCGGTGACTCCGGCATGACGGGCGTGGGCTATCCCGCCAGTTCGCCGTACGTTTTGTCTGTGGGCGGCACGAGTCTGAACCTCAGCAATGGCGCCTATTCCAGTGAGTCCGCGTGGGATGGATCGGTCGGCGGCGAAAGTGAGTTCGAACCGACGCCAAGTTATCAATCCAACGTCATGATTACCGCGCACCGTACGGTTCCCGACGTGTCTTATGATGCCGATCCGAATACCGGCGTGAATATCGTCGTGACCCAGCCCAATGCCATGAACGTCCCTGTTCAGGAGAGTATTGATGTCGGTGGCACCAGCGCTGCCGCACCGCAATGGGCGTCCATTATCGCCATCACCAACGAAGAACGAGCCGATAATGATTTGCCCACGCTGAATGGCGTCGATCAGACGCTTCCTGCTTTGTACAGCCTATACGGCGCTCGCCGGCATACCGCCGCCTATGACATCTACCATACTGACTTCAACGACGTCACGACGGGAACCAGCCTGGCGGCGTGGGAAGTGAACGGCGAGCCGACGCTGTCGGCACAGCCGGAATATTCATCGAAGACGTTGTGGGATGGAGGATACACCGGGTATGCCGCCGTGTCTGGCTACGATGAGGCCACCGGCCTCGGTACGCCTCAGGTGGCGAATCTCATACCAGCGTTGGCGGCGTATGATCCTGACGCCGCGGCGGCGCACCGCAGCACTTCGACCGCGACCCCTGATCTCGTGACCATGAGCCGTGCCGAACGCCGACGCCTGCAGGAAGCGCTAAAATCTTCCGTGCATGCTGATTTCGTGAGCAGCGACTCGACGCCGCAGCAGCTGCCGACCCAAGTGACGGCTTCTGCCCCCGCTTCGCATCCAACGGCTGCCCCGCAGATGGGTCTTCCGAATTCGCTGGATCATTTGTCAATGCAGCAGGCGAGCGAATCTGGCAGCTCGGCCTTTGCTTTAGGTTCTTCCAGCAAGTTGGCGGCGAGTGGGACGGAGCCGTCCTCGGCCACGATTGCTACTAGTCGGGAACTCCAAAATGGTGCTTACGGTGGAGCGGTGATTTCGATTCAGTCGCCGGTTTCGCTCAGCTTGGCGGCAGTCCCCGGCGTCACAGCGACCAATCTGGAGAATCTGCTGGAAGCTTCCGCCGCCACGACCTACTCCAGTTCGCTGCAGCTTGTCCGCATGGATGCCATCACTGCATTGGCAGACACCGTGTCCCTGTTCGTGCAGCAAGCGACTTCCGGCGTTCTGCCGGGACTCGGTGAGTTGACCAGCACTAGCAGCAAGCCGTTGGCGGTTGTCGTGGGCGTGCTGACGGTAGATGCCGTGCTGCTCGGGCGCGCTCTGCGGCGCCGGCGGTGGTCGCTGGAGCGGGGCTGGACAAACACGCCATTCGCTTTGGCACGTGTGCCCGCCGACGACTGATCGCGGGTTCTTTTTAACCAAAATTCTCCCCTCCGCCCCCGCGTGACCAATCGGTTGTGCGGGGGATTGTTTTTCACCACGGTTTCCTTACAACAACCAAACGCCAATAGTGCAGGCTCGTCGCATGATGTTCCGATAATCTTCTGGCGAGTAATTCGCAGCTAGCATCCAGAGGAGGCGATGAAATGAGCAAGCAGAGCCGCAACACGGAAGCGACGTTGTTCAAAAACTCATCCGGCAACGGGCACAGTCATGCCAAGCCCGTGCGCCGTGAAACCGCAGAAACGATGGCCTTGAAGCAAAAGGACATCGCGGTCAGCGAGTTTTTTGCCAAAAACCGCCACTTGCTCGGTTTTGACAACCCCCGCAAAGCACTGCTGACCAGCGTCAAGGAAGCGGTCGACAATTCGCTGGATGCCTGTGAGGAAGGGGGCATATTGCCGAATGTCACCGTGGTGATCGAAGACCTGCAGCCCGATCGCCCCGCCAATGCCAAGCAATCCCGCTACCGTGTCACAGTGGTCGACAACGGCCCCGGCATCGTCCGCAAACAGGTGGAGAACGTCTTCGGCCGCCTGCTGTTCGGCAGCAAGTTCCACCGCCTGAAAATGAGCCGCGGCCAGCAAGGCATCGGCATCAGCGCCGCCGGGATGTATGGGCTAATCACCACCGGCAAGCCGATGGTGATTCACACACGCCCCAGCGCCAAAAAGCCGGCCCATCACATTGAGCTGGCGATGAACACCAAGACCAACCGGGCAGAAGTCACCGTCGATGATGAGACGCAGGATTTCCCGCCGCAGCGATTGAAAACGGTGTGTACCGGCACACGCAATCCCGGTTTTCTCAACACCGAAGATTACATCACCGGCACAAGCGTCAGCATCGAACTCGAAGGCCGCTACCAAAAAGGCCGCGGCTCCGTCGATGAATTCCTGGAATTGACGGCCATTGCCAATCCGCATGCGAGAATCACATTTGTGCCGCCGTCGCGCGTCAGCAGCGATGACCAGGAGGATTTGCCACTGGGCGATGCGCAAAAAGATGCGACGCACGCCGATGCCCTGACGCAGGAGGCAGCCCACCTCGGCCCCTCGGCGGATTCCGTTTCCGCGCCCGCCGGCATCGATCCGTCACTCACCACCATCGAAAAAGACGGCGTGATCTTTTTCCCGCGCGGCACCGACAATCTGCCGCCGGAGACACGCGAAATTCAGCCGCATCCCAAGGGGATCGAGCTGGGCATTCTCATCCAAATGATGAGGGATTTTGAAGATTCCAATAAGCGGGGCGGCACGCTGTACAATTTTTTGCAGGAGCAATTCAGCCGCGTCAGCCCCGCCAAGGCCAGCGATTTCTGCAAGGCGATCGCCGTGCATAGCCGCACCAAAGTGAGCGATCTGACACCGCCGCAGATCGAGAAATTGTTCAAGGAATTTCAGGAAGCGCGATTGCCCTCGCCGCCGACCGATTGCCTGGCTCCCATTGGCATACGCCAGTTGCAGGCCGGTTTGTTGAAGGGTGTGAAAGCGGAGTTTTACACCGCCGAAACACGTGAGCCGGCGGTATATCGGGGTCGCCCTTTCCAAATCGAAGCGGCCATCGCATTCGGCGGCGAGCTTCCCGCTGACGACACCGCCCGTGTTATTCGGTTCGCTAATCGTGTTCCGCTGCTTTTTCAACAATCCGCTTGCAGCAGCTTCAAAGCGTGCATCGAAACCAGTTGGCGAAATTACAATCTCAGCCAACCCCGCGGCTCGCTGCCGGTGGGTCCCCTCGTGATCATGATCCACCTGGCCAGCGTGTGGGTGCCGTTCACCAGCGAATCCAAGGAAGCCGTCGCCGATTACGATGAGATTCGCAAGGAAATGAAGCTGGCCTTGATGGAATGCGGCCGCAAGCTCGGCACGTATCTCCGCAAGCGCGATCAGATGAAACGCCAGGAAGCGCGGCGTGATGTGTTCCAGCGCTACATCGGTGAAATCAGCAAAGCCGTCAGCGAGATCAATGGGTCTGATCAAAAGAAGCTGTACGAGGTGCTGTTAGCCCAAGCCCGCAAGCGCACCGCCGCCGCCGATTTGGAGTTGGATGAGGAAGGCAAGGCAAAGAAAGGCGACCCCGTCGATGATCTGAAGAACGACGACAGCGTGCTGATCGTGGAATCACGGGCGACTCAGGCGATCGTCCCACCGTCTCTTGAGGAAGCCGGAGATTCCGGACCAAAGCCCGATTTGGAAAAACTTTCCACGACGCGCAAGGCTAAGAAAAAGAAGCCCGCCAAAGAAGATCCGTTGTTTGATTGAGGGAGAATCCCATGGCCAAGAAGCCTGAAGTAAGATCCGATGCGGTCCACAAGCGCATCAAGCAGCGAGATAAAACCACGCAGCACAAAATCGTCGGCCTGGCCGATGAGGTGACGAAAAAGGCGTTTGCGCACCGGGAGCCGGTGATTCCGATTCCCGTGCGGGCCAAGAGCAACACCATCTGGAACCGCAAGCGCGGCATCCTGCAGATGGGTGATAACCGCGCCGATCGGCAGCTTTTCAATTTGAATCAGGCAAAGCAATACATGCAGACGCTTCTCCATGCGTCGAGCATCAAGGAATTGATTGACCGGGAAAAAACCCTGACGCTCCGCGGCATGTTTTATGCCGCCAAGCACACGGTCGCCGGAACCAATGAAAATACGTTTGAAACGCAGGATGAATCGGATCCGATTTTGGAAGACCTCGAAGTCTCCCTCGGTGTGCTGCGGGAAGAATTACACGTCTTCGCCAAAAAAGCGGGCACTGTCGCCGGGAATTTAACCGTCGTGGATCGCGGCGTTCCCGGCCGGGCGGATGAAATCGATTTGCGCCGCATGGGCTCCGGCGGCTGGGCGGTGCCGAGCATCGTCGAGCCGGATACCCTCGAATTCAAAAAATGCGAAGCGAAGTTTGTCCTGCACGTCGAAAAAAACACGGTCTGGCAGCGGTTCAATGAGGATCGCTTCTGGGAAGAGCATAACTGCATTCTCACGGAAGGCTCCGGCCAACCGCCGCGCGGGGTTCGCCGCCTGCTCAAACGGCTCAACGAGGAATTAAAGCTGCCGGTCTATTGCCTGCTCGATTGCGACCCGTGGGGACACTACATCTTCAGCGTCATCAAGCAGGGTTCGATGAGTCTCGCATTTGAAAGCGAACGCCTGGCTATTCCTGAGGCCAAATACATCGGCATCCGTGCCAAGGATTACGAGGAATGCGATCTCCCCGACAGCGTGAAGATTGATCTGAATGACAACGATCGCAAGCGGGCCAACGAAATCGCCAACTATCCGTGGTTCAAGGATCACAAGCAGTGGCAAAAGGAAATCGGCAAAATGGTCAGCAACGGTTTTAAGATGGAAGTCGAATCGCTGATCGGCAAAGACATCAGTTATGTCACGGAAGAATACGTTCCGCAGCGGTTGAAGAAGAAGGATTGGCTGGAGTAGCCTAAACAGGTTCCGCGGTGCGTTGCAATACCGCTATGAAATGATCCTGCAAATCGACCCGGCGCGGAGCCGCGCCCGAGGCGATGCGGCTCCATCGCGCCGGCAGCGGCACGTGCATCTTCCGCAGTCCCCGCAATGTCCAGTAAACGCCGTTGATGAAACGTTCCAGCCACGGTCGGTTCGGGCCCCCGGAATGTACTGACTTTTCGAAGTGAACGACTCGCAAGCCAGCGCGGCGGCCCGCCTCCTCGATCGATTGCTGATCGAAAAATCCGACATGTTCCACGATAGAAGCATAATAATAGAGAGGGCCCAGTTTGCGGAATCGGGGAGCATTGTAATTGCCCGTTTCAATCATCAGGATTCCACCGGGCTTCAGAAGACTTCGTAGGCTGCGTAGCACGGGAACCGGCTGGGGCAAATGTTCCATGACATCGAAACTAACGATGCCATCAAACGGCTCAACGCTGCCGGGGCGAATTGCTTCAATTGTCGGTCCAATGATCTTCACTCCGCATTGGCCTGCGCGCTGGGCTGCGGAATCCGATGGCTCGATGCCGTAGCGGTCAAACCCCTCACCCAGATACGCGAGAAATCCGCCGTCGTAGCAACCAAAGTCAAGCACGCGCTTGCCGCTGTTCAAATGCTTGAGAAGTATCGCGCGCTTGCGATCGTAGAAACGGGAGCTGGCGACTGAATCATCGGTCGACCAGTGGTGCCCCGAAGAGCGGTGATAGCAATCAAGCAGCCTCGCCTCGGGGATGCACGGCTCGATAAATGCATAGTCGCAGGTCAGGCAGCGCACAAATTTTTGCTGCAAATCAGAGATGTCGATCGGCACACCGGCAACGAGCGTCGGCAAGCGGCGTGCGGGTGGTCCCAGTAAAATGCACTGCGTCGATTCACACACCGGGCATCGGAGCGTCACCACACCTCCCAAGATTGCATGTTTCTACGTGCCGCCGCCGCGGCAGCAATCAGCGTCTTTTCACCCCCCTGGTGATTCGCAGCTTCAGCGTTCCCGAATCGTTGCAATCGGTTGGCGGCCGGTGAAGCCCGTCTTCATTTCGTGCCAGAAGGCAATTTTTTCTTCGCCGAGCTTCCAGCAGAGGCACACATCGCGTCCGTCGTGGCGGCCGATGAAATCGATCAGGCCGATGCGGAAATCTTTCAGCTCGCAGCCGATCTCGCTGAGCTCGTCGACGTAATCCTGCAGCCGTTCGAGGCTCTTCGTGAGTTTCTGTTGAATGGCCGGCTGCTCGGCGGGCTTGGCGGTTTCAAGATTTCCCTGCAATGCAGTGATATCGCCGTGGCTGCGAACAATGTCGGCCACGACCCGCTTCACGAGCGGAAGCGTCTTGTTGGCTTGTTCGAGAGTGAAGCGACGCGCATTTCGACGGGTGGAGACAGGCTCGGGAGTGAGGAACTGCGGGCCGGGCATGAAAAACTGCCTTTCTCTGCGGAGGGCTTGGCGGCCATCTCGCAGCACTGAACCACGCATACCTACGGGCCGATGCAACCGGCGCTGGTGCGAATCGTTGTGATGATCCCCGTTAGAAGATTTTCAACAACAATGTTAAGCCCTCAACATCACTCGGCACTTAGCCCGTAGACAAGCGATGAACCGGGTTTGACCACAACCACCAGCCATCGCCACTGCCGCGATTATGCCGCGTTGCGCCGCACAGTCAATTTAAGAATGCGACATTGAACAGAAATGCTTGTGGCAATCGCGGCAAGATCGGAAAAATAAGCCGCGCACAACGGCTGATAACCACCTGTTCCGGGGTGATAAATTGTTCGGTCGGTCGTGATTTTAATTGACGGCTCGGTAATGCAAGGTACATTCATGGGGTCCGAGGGATCTGAGCGGTTGTGCATTGGGGCTTTGCATTAAGGGCATCCAGTCACAACGTGAAAACCTGAAATGATCGGTGGTCCTTGGCTTACTGGCGATGGACCACAAAGGGTTTGCGCGTCGTGCCTGTGGAACCGCGCCGGCAGGCTGTCGATGAAGAAAGACCCGCTGGATTCCGCTTATTCGGATTCTCGGCCACTTGGCCGCAAGTTCGCGCGCGCCGGGTTTACCCTTCTCGAGCTGCTCATCGGCATCGGCATCGTCGCCATGTTATTGGCCATCACGGTCCCCGTGGTGAGTCGAGCGAGAGCCGCGGCCAAGCAAGCCACTTGCATCAACAATCTGCGTCAGCTTGCCGGCGCGTTTCATATGTACGCCCAGCAGAACGACGGATTATTGCCCGAGCCGTCCGCCACCATGCTGTCGTGGGAATCCTCCCTGCTGCCGTTCACCACCACAAGCGCCGTGTTCATGTGCCCATCTGACAGCGAATTGTTTCCGGCGGTCGGCTCCAGTTACGACTGGCGTGACACCGAAAATTCCACCACGACGTTGGCCGGCATATCGATCACTACACCCCGTCGAAGCAGTCTGGTGCTGGTGTTTGAATCTCTGCCGGGCTGGCATCTGCCCAATCGCATCAACGCCGCCGCTTTGGATGGCAGCGCAACCGACATGGATTACAAAGCGTGCATGCGCGATCTCGAAACCGACAACAGCGTCGTGTTGCCGCCATGATGGCTTGCTGGACATGTTATGCGAATTCTCGTTGCTGAAGATCATCCATCGCTGGGCCAATCGCTGGCCGATGGGCTGCGCGAAGAAGGATACGCCGTTGATCTCACCGCCGATGGGATTGAAGCCATGCACCTGTCGCAGGTGAATCCCTACGATGCGATCGTGCTGGATGTGATGCTGCCGGGCAAGGATGGATTTGCCATTCTGCGTGCGCTGCGGCAGCGCGGTTTCAAAACGCCGGTACTTTGCCTGACCGCGCGCGATGCCGTGGAAGACCGTGTACATGGTTTGGATTACGGGGCCGATGATTATCTGGTGAAGCCGTTTGCGTGGGATGAGCTGCTGGCCCGTGTGCGCGCGGTGGTGCGCCGGGGCCACGTCAAAGCATCGGCGATGCTACAGGTGGCGGATTTGCAGGTGGACACCGCCGCCAAGGTTGCTTACCGAGCCGGGCGTCGCATCGATCTGAGCGCGCGGGAGTTTGGTTTGCTCGAATATCTCGCCCATCGTAGCGGCCAAGTCGTTTCCCGCACCGATATCTGGGACCATCTTTACGATCAGAATGACGAAGCAACCAGCAATGTCGTCGATGTTTATATTGGCTATCTGCGGAACAAAATCGATCGAGAATTTCCCGTGAAGTTGATTCACACCCGCCGCGGGCAGGGCTATCTGCTGGGGGTCGAAGAACCATGACCAGACGGATCGCGCTGGCCATCCTCCTGAGCGTTTGGGCCCTGCTAATCACCGGCGGCCTCGGAGCCTATTGGCTGACCCGCTCGTCCATGCTGCGATTGTTGGATGAATCGCTGTTCGCCTATGCTTCATCGGTTCCTGGTTTGATCCACGGCTCAGCAGCGCAGCCATCATTGAATCCGATGGGCCAGGATCGATATCGGGTCGTGGACAATTTACAGCGAACCGTCGGCCAACCTTTCCCGAGTACCGCACAGTGGCAACCCAAATTGCTCTTCGCCTCCGATTCCTTCGCCCAAGGCCAACACGATCGCACGGTGACATTGCAGGCCTACTGGTCGGTGACGGACACGCAACCCGTTCCACGGCCAGTGACCGTGGTGTATACCCGTAGCGCCGCCGAATTCGATGCAAAGATGCACCGGCTGGCCATCGCATACATTCTGTCGGGCCTCGCCATTGGATTGTTGACGGCGGCGATTGCGGTGAAAGTTTCCAAATCCGCACTGAAACCGCTGGCCGCCACGAATCAGCAGATCGCTTCCATTGACGAGCAGCATCTCGATCGGCGGATCGATGTTGCGGCGCTTCCGGCGGAACTTATGCCCATGGCCGAGCGGCTCAACGAACTGCTGGCCAGATTGCAAGCGGCGTTTTTGCAGCGCAACCGATTCCTCGCCGACGCCTCTCATGAATTGCGCACCCCCGTGGCGGCGCTGGTGACGAGATTGCAAGTGGCGGCCCGTCATCCGCGCAGCAGCGATTTTTATCGCCAACTGGTCGAAGAGTGCAGCCATGAAGCCGATCAGCTTCGCCTTCTGATCGAACAGCTTATGCAGCAGGTTCGCAGCCAAAATCTGGTTTATAACGAGTCGGCCGAGGAACTGGATTTGGCCGCCCTGCTCCAGCAATGCATGCAGACAGTGTCGGCTCTCAGTGGGGCGAAAGGCCTCACCATGAAAGCTCCAAGCCTGCCGCCGATGTGGTATGTTTTGCCGCCCCAGCGAATGCGGAGTGTCGTGCTGAATCTGCTGAGCAACGCTATTGAATACACCCAGTCCGGCGGCTCGATTGAATTGGATTGCAAACACGATCTCGGCCACATCCAGATCGACATTACCGACACTGGCGTCGGCATCGCACCGGAACATCTGCCGCATATTTTCGAGCCATTTTACCGAACCGATGCCGCCCGGGTTCACGAAACCGGGCATCTCGGTTTGGGACTAAGCCTGGTCCGCTCGCATCTGCAAGCTATCGGCGGCACTTGCCAGGTCACCAGCGTTTTAGGCGCTGGGTCCACTTTTTCCATAAAAATCCCTGAAAAGCTATTAAAAAGCCGTGAATCGCCGCACCATTTAGAGTCCGCGTCGATGACATAGATTATTTCTCATTTGGCTCTCATCGATGTAAACTAGGTTGCGCAGAAAGCAGAGATTCGTTGGACATCTCCCTATGCGTTGGGGCAAGTCGTCAAAATGGCTGATCGCACTGCTGATAGCGGCGCTGGCTCCGCTGCCGGCGCTCGATGCTCGTGGAGCATTGCCGCGGCACAGTCCCGGTATTGGTTTGTCCACGTCGATGGCGGCGGCTGCATCCACCAATTACAACATCAAGATCGCCGGCTACGTGTATGGTTCCGGCCAGGCGCAATTAAACGGATCGAGCCTGTCCATCACCGCCACTGTTTCGCAGGATGGTGGTCCGCAAGGTGCATTCATCGCAAGCAATCTGACCGTCGACGCCACTTCCCACTTCCTAGGCACGGGCACGGCCCTCGGCCAACCGATCACTATCGGCGGTCGCCTGGATAATCCACAGCAAAACGACGTGCAACTCAAGACCGGCCGCCTGGTCGGCACTTTTTTCACCGCCAATGGCTCATATGGACGGGTGGTGGGGTACATCCCGGTCACCGGCCCGTCAGTTCAGAGCAATCTTGGACATTGATTACTGCACCCGCACATCAAGATTGACCGGACGCTGGATCGTGCTGGAAATTTGAATCAGCACATGACCATTCCCGAGCCGCACTGTTTGGTCGATGAGTTGTCCATCCAAAGCGGCCACGATGCGCCCGGGCGGCAATCCGGAAATTTCCACTACCGGCTTGGCCAGCTTTGGCGTCTGCGGCGTGATCGTGATCTGAATTCGGGGGCCGCTGGCTTTCACCTGATACGCCCCGGTCAGTTCAGCGTAACCATCGTTGTTCAGATCGCCGGGACTGTTGCGTTCCACCCGGCCTAGTTCCTCTGGAACGCTCAGCTCCGCGGGATGATCCTGTTGCTGAACCATCTGCGCGGTTTGCGCCGCCGGCAGTGCGACCGCCGACTTGAATTTGCCATCGACATACTCAGTGCCATCGTGGTAGATAGCCCATGTGTGCTGGCAATCCATGCTCGTCATCACAACCCGCAAAGCATTCGATTCCTCCACTTGCCGGCCGCCGGGGCCAGTTTCGACGGTGGGAATGGAAAGCTTAAATGATCCGGGCCGATCAATGATTGTGGTAAAGCCCCGCTGGCAAACGGTCCAATTATCTCCGGCCTGGTCGGCGTCCCCGACAAGAAAATGCGTATTGTCCATGACCAGCAAATCATCACACCAAACCGTTTGCCGCGGCAAGGTGAAACGCAGCAAACCCACCGGCGCTTCGGCCGACCGATTCGGATCGTTGAGCGCTGCAATATCCAGCATCACCGGCGTCCAATTTCGCGGCGACAGATTCACGTTTCGCCGCAACACAGTTTGGCCATCCACCTCGTAGCTGATGCCAACGGCGGCAGGCTCCCGGCTCAGAAAATATCCACCCAGCAATGTCCAGGAACCGGGAAATGGTCCCTGGTCCAGCAGCCGCGGCAGGCGAACCGAAAAATGACCGATGTTGGCGGGCAATTGCAGCGAGGATTTGCCGGTGTGAGCCAGCGATGGATCAAGATGAGCCGATGGGCAACCGGTAATAAACGCCAAATCATCCGCGGATTCAAAATCGAGCAGAACCCGGAACGGTGCTCCGACGAACATCGCTTCGGTTTGCATGAGCTGTACGCCGATCGGCTGTCCCAGGCGCGGAGCGGGCGGCGGGCCGTGTGCGCAGCCCGGCACGGCCAGCATCATGGCGATAATGATCCAGGATTTAAGTGCCGCCAATCGCTTGATTCGCATGTGCTTCGCCCGAGAAAGGCTTCGGGGCGGCAATGTACGCCAAACCCGCCTGCCTTGTAAATTCCATTGCGGCGTCCGACACGATACGATGCGTCTTTCGATGGAGGAAATTCATGCGATATTTCTGTGCGTTACTGGTCGTGGGGGGTCTTTGCCTTGCGAATGCCAAAGCTGATGAGCCGAAGGACATAAAATTCACCAAGGGGATTGAATTCGCCAATCCGGATAATCAGCATTTGCAGCTCGACCTGGCCGAACCGGCGACCGGCGACGGTCCGTTTCCGGCGATCATCTGCATCCACGGCGGCGGATTTCGGGCCGGGACACGTGACGGCTATGACGGCCTGTGCCAGCAACTGGCCAAGCACGGCTACGTGGCGATGACCGTCACTTATCGCCTTTCGCCGAAATACCAATTCCCCGCCGCGGTCCAGGATTGTAAGGCGGCGGTGCGCTGGGCCAGGGCGAATGCGGCTACCTACAAAATCGATATGAAGCGCATCGGCGTCATGGGCGGTTCGGCCGGCGGACATTTGGCGCTGTTCCTTGGCGTCACGACTCATGTACCGGAATTTGAAGGGGAAGGAAATCTCGATCAATCCAGTCAAGTCCAATGCGTCGTCAGCATGTTCGGGCCAAGCGATTTCACCAAATCGTATGACAAAAGCGTGGATGCGAAGATCGTGCTACCCATGTTTTTCGGCGGGAATCTCGAAGAAAAACGAGCCGAGCATATCCGCGGCAGCCCACTCTATTGGGTAACTCCGGACGCTGCGCCGACGCTTTGCATTCACGGCACGAAGGATACTTATGTCGCTTATGAACAAGCGGTATGGATGGTCGATCGCTTGAAAGCCGCCGCGGTGGAGGCGGAGCTCTTAACCCTTGATGGCGCCGGACATGGATTCAAGGGCGAGGATGCTGTTAAGGCGGACAACGCCATGTTCGATTTTTTTGACAAGCATTTTATGAACAGAAATTAAGCTCGCCGCAATACGACATCGGGAAATCAACTGGATCGGCCGCTCCATTTAATTGTTATTGGCGGCATTCTGGTTGTTCTGATTCGCAGGGGGAGTGGCGGGATGTTCCTGATTGAGCTTTTGCTGCTGGGCAAGGGCGGCGTTGTGGGCGGCTTGCGCGGCAGCCTGCTTGTTGTTGGCGTCGCGCAGAGCGGCGGAAGCGGTTTCCAGATTTTGCCGCGCATCATCCAGGGCTTTCTTGGCGGATGCCCATTCGGCGTTCTGCGTCAGCGATGCGTTAAAGGCGGCTTGCAACTTGGCGATCTTCGCTCCGGCTTGTAACATTTTCCCTTTCGCCGCCGCCACCTCGGGATCAGCTTCCAGCCCGTAACTTTCCAATTTTGTCATCGTGGACGCCTGCGTCATCGCATCCATCGCTAACTCGGAAATGGCATCGGCCGATCCGCTGTTGGCCCGCAAGTCGGTCAACTTCGTTTCGTCCTGTTCGTGCGCGGCCGATGCCGCCTTGTATTCGTCACCGTCATGCACTTTATCGAGAATCGGTTTGCTCGCTTTGTCATACGTCCCTTGGGCGGCTTTGAATTCCGCCGTGGCGGCCGTCATGTCGGGTGACGCATTGAAATCGCTGCGCAGTTTGTTGGTCACTGCGGCTAAATCATCCTCAGCCTTTTTCACCGCATCGCGCGCTGCGTTGACGCTCTGCTTGGCCTGAGCCGTCGCCGTGGAATCAACCGGCGGAACATCTACGCTCGGCGATTTGGTCTTCTCGTTGCGGTTATAGCCGGCGCCGCGCGCACCCCAAGGCGAACTGGTGATCACCAAGCCAGCGAGAATAGCAATAACAAATGGAAATCGTCGCCCCCGGTTCAAGAGATTCATAATCGCCTCAAAAATTCCAACCACTGCAGTCCCGCTGTTCAATAGGATATCCAATTATTCCACCCGGAACCAACATAAATTTCGGATGACAGCTAATCGGGTATGTTAGGTAAAAGATCGGTATCATGCAAAGCGGGCAAGCGACCATCGAGGAAAGCCTGCAAAAAATCGGCGGCGGCCAGGGCGTCGAGGCGGCCTTTCCTTTGTTTGCGGGTGATTTTTTCGCCGCTGCGCTTGCGGTCGATTAAGGTTTGCTCTGCGGCGAAACTGCTCAGCCGCTCGTCGACGAACAGCACGGGCTTGCCGCAACGCTCCTGTAATATCTTGCCCCACCGCAGACTTTCCCGCGCAGCCGGTCCGACGGTCCCATCCATATTCAGCGGCAGACCGACGATGATTCGCTCGACCGACTCTCGAATAATCATTTTCAAGGTCGGCTCGATTGCTTGCTGCGGATTGCTCACCTGGAGAACTTGGAGCGGCGTGGCCAGGCGGGCGGATTCATCGCTCAGGGCCAGGCCCACTCGGCGAGTGCCAAGATCAATTGCCAGGGTTCGCATGGAGAGGACAGCCGCGCTCCCCTTCGGGTCGCGGTTAAACATGTTGGCAATTAAAGGTACTTCGCGCCGAACTTTTCTTTGACTTTGCCTACCAGGTCTTTGACACGCTGCGATTCGGTTTTCGGACAGACCATCGTGATATCACGGGTATGCACGATGATCATGTCGCTCACGCCGACGGTGGTGACCAGGTGCTCCGGGTCGTTGCTGACGATGATGTTGTTGTCGGAGTCGACGAATAAACAGCTTTTGCATTCGACGGCATTGTCATGATCGTCGTTGTACAGCGTCTCCGCCAGGGCGGGCCATGAACCGACATCCAGCCATTGCACGTGCATCTCGACGGTCACCACCTGGCCGGCGCCTCGGCCGGTGGAAGCGGGCTCCATGATCGCATAGTCCACGCTGATCTTTTGCAACGTCGGATACACGGCATTCAATGTTGCTGGGCCTTCGGGGGTATCCAATGCCTGAGCCACGCGCGTCAGACTGTTGTACGAAGCAGGCAAGAGCGATTTCAATTCATTCATGAAGGTATCGCATCGCCAGACAAACATGCCGCTGTTCCAGTAGTACCGGCCTGACTCGACGTAACGATCGGCGGTCGGCTTATCCGGCTTTTCCTTGAACGCCTGAACTCGGAAGGCGTTTTTGGCGTCGCCGGAGATTTTCAGCGGCTCGCCTCGTTGAATGTAACCCAGACCGGTGTGTCCATGCGTCGGCACGATGCCGAAGGTGACCAACGACTGCGGATATTGCCGCACGACTTCAAATGCGGTGCGCAGCGCCTGATGAAACTCGTCGATCGGCTCGATCACATGGTCGGCGGTGACGACGGCCATCACCGCATCCTTGTCGCGGTGCAGCAGCACGGCGGCGGGAAAGCCGACGGCGTTGGCGGTGTCGCGGCCTTCGGGTTCGCCCAGCAGATTTTGTTTAGGCAATTCAGGCAGATTCGCCAGTACCGCGGGGCCGTGTGCCGCACCGGTGCAAACGTAAATCCGCTCCGCCGGCAGGATGCCGCGCAGCCGTTCGTAACTGAGCTGCAAAAGACTTTTTCCTTTGACGACGGGCAGCAATTGTTTTGGGGTGGTGCTGCGCGACAGCGGCCAAAGCCGAGTGCCCGATCCCCCTGCCATGATGACGCCGTATTCCATGCCGTGCCCGTTGGTGAACAGTCCTTTGATTCCTCTAACCGACATATATAGCATATCCTCGGCAGAGCCAACGTCCATGCTTCGAATCGGAGAGTTTTTACTCATTGCCCATTTCATCACGCTTCCCCCCGGCGCAGACGCCCCGTATGATCTGCGCGAACATGGCGACGACCGTGGTGAATAAATTCGGCCAGAGCGCGGCACATGCACTGGCGGCATTCGGTGATTTCTGGCGGTTCTTCGGCCGCACACTCATGTGGATGGGCAGCGGTTGGTGGCGATGGCGCAACATCCGCGAGGTTTTTCCGCTCATGTACGAGGTCGGCACGCGCAGCGTTCCGGTCATTTCCGTAACCGGCGCGTTCATCGGAATGGTGCTGGCAGTAGAAGCCTATACGCAGTTCAAAACCATCGGGCAGGAGCAGCGGCTTGGTTCGATTGTCAGCGTGTCGGTGGTAAAGCAGATCGGTCCCGTACTCACCGCGGTGATGCTCGCCGGCCGCATCGGGGGTTCGCTGACCGCCGAACTCGGAACGATGAACGTCACCGAGCAGCTTGACGCCCTGCGCGTCATGGGAGCCGATCCCGTGCGCGTGCTGGTGGTGCCGCGCTTCCTGGCGTGCCTGATGATGACCCCAATTCTCACCATGTACAGCGACGCCTTAGGCGTGCTGGGCGGATGGCTCATCTGCGTGCATAGCCTGGGAATTCCTAACCAACCTTTCTGGGAGTATGCACGCAAGGGCATGGACCTGTGGACTATCAACGAGGGCCTGGTTGAGAGCATTTTCTTCGGCGGGGCGATTGCCATGATTGCCTGCTACAAAGGATTCACCACCCGCGCCGGCGCCAGCGGCGTGGGTCGGGCGTGTACCGAAAGTTTTGTCGCCAGCTTTTTGGCGATCATCATCTTCAATTTCTTCTTCGCCAAGGTTGCGGAAGATTGGTACATCGCCCAGTACGGCATCCGCAGCCTTTTTGGTGGATAGCAGCGTTCATGGCTCTCATCGAACTGAAACATGTCTCCAAGGCATTCGCTCGACACGTGGTGCTGGAAAACGTGTCGCTTTCGATCCAGGCCGGCGAGAGTTTGGTTGTCATCGGCGCCAGCGGCACAGGCAAAAGCGTCCTGCTGAAACACATCGTTGGACTGCTCAAGCCCGATGCGGGCGAAGTGTGGTTTGACGGCCAGCGCATCGACACGCTTGCGGAACGGCCCCTCATGCTGGTGCGGCAGCGCATTGGTTTTTTATTCCAAATGGGCGCGTTGTTTGATTCGCTCAACGTGGGCGACAACATCGGTTTTCCGCTGCGTGAGCATACGCACAAGCCGGAAGAAGAAGTGAAAAAAATCGTCGCGGAAAAGCTGGCCATGGTCGGCCTGTCCGGCAGCGAAAGCAAAATGCCCGAGGAACTCAGCGGCGGCCAACGCAAGCGCGTCGCCCTGGCACGGGCCATCGCCCTGGATCCTCAAGCGATTCTTTATGACGAGCCGACCACCGGCCTGGACCCGGTTCGCGCTGACGTGATTAATCAATTGATTCTCAAACTGCAGCGCGAGTTGAACGTGACATCCGTCACCGTCACCCACGATATGGCCAGCGCCTTCAAAATCAGCAGTCGGATTGTCATGCTGCATCGCGGCCATCTGATCTTTGATGGCACATCGGAGGAAATCCAAAACGACGAGAACCCGACGGTGAAGCAGTTCATCAGCGGCGAAGCCAGCCCAAAGGACTTGGCCGGATTGACGGCCATGCCCCCGCCAGCCGCCGCAGCCCATCCAATCGAGAAGCCAACCTCTAATTCTTTGGAGCGCACACGGTAGTCGGCAGCGGCTTGACGATGTTCGTTACCGGGCGAGACAACTTGCATCAGCTATTCATCGAGACTACAAGATCGGCTCGCGATGGATGCGAAAAACCGCCGGTCTTGACCAGGAAATCATGTCCCCATTCCGCAAAAACTTCATAGTCGGCGTGACAGCATTGGTGGGCTTGGTGCTATTTGGAGCCCTGCTTTTGAAATTTGGCGCCGTCCCCGCCCTGGTGTTCGGGCGGGACAAACTGCACGTTCAATTGCAGGCCGCCCGGGCGGATGGATTGAGTGTCGGCTCCGGCGTCAGTTATCTGGGCGTCAACATCGGCCAAATCTCGGCGATCAGTCGCAGTACTGATCAAACGCAGGTCATCATCGACGCGAACATCGATTCGAAGAACCCGCCTCCCGCCAACGTCGAGGGCCGAATCCTATCGCAAATCGTCGGCGGCGGCTCCGCCATCAGCCTGGACGTCATCGATGGCAAACCAGCCGGCCAGCTCAAGGGAAATGCGGTCATTCCCACGGTATTCGTCGGCGTCGACCTATTGCCGCCGGAGTACACCCAGCTCGCTTTGGAACTCCGCCTCACCGCCGAGCAATTGCGCAAGTCCAATGTCGTGCCGCATCTCGATGAGGCGATCCAAACCGTCAACACCGAGCTAAAGCACGCCGGCCATCTGATTGATTCGCTCGATCAAACCGTCAACGATCCGAAGTTTCGCGATGATCTGCATGCCTCGATGGCCGACATCCGCACCGCCGCCGCGACTGTCAACCGTGTTGGTGATCATCTCGAGAAATTCAGCACCAATCTGGATCAGGTCGGGAGCAATCTGAACACCGCCACGGAAAACGCCAACCACCTGATCACCAAAACGCAAACACACCTCGACGACATTTCCAAGAACATCGACGATCGGCTGCTGCAGGTCGGTCGCTTGCTGGAACAGTTCCAATCGATCGCCGGCAAGATCGACCACGGCAAAGGCACCGCCGGAATGCTTGTCAATGATCCCAAGCTGTATGAAAACCTGGCGGAGACGTCGAAGGAACTGAATCAGACAATTAAGGATTTGAAATTGCTGATTGACCAATGGACCGATGAAGGGGTTTACCTGCATCTAAACAACAAATGAGAGCCGCCACGACACTGGATAGCACCCAAACCGCCTATTTTATCGACGATTATTGACATTTTCTGAATGTTCTTGACAACTTATGGTAATTATGCGATAAACATATCAAAGGATTTCAGAAAATGGTGGCAACTTCCACACCTTTGAACCGCAGAGACGTCGAGCAGCTTGTCCGAGAAGTGCTGCGCCAAAAGCTCCGCGGGCAGATTAATCCGCCGGCGAGCCGGGAGCAGCGGGCGAGTTCGACAGCTGGGGGCCCGCCGCATCCGCTGGTAGTGAATGTGTCGGCTCGGCACATGCATGTGAAGCCGGCGGATTTGGAGATCCTCTTCGGGCCGGGGGCGAAGCTGACCAAGCTGAAAGATTTGTACCAGCAGGGTGAATTCGCCAGCGAGCAATTGGTCACCGTTGTCGGACCGCGGCAGCGGATTGTTCCGAATGTGCGCATCCTCGGTCCTGTGCGGGATTACACACAGATTGAACTGAGCTATACCGACGGTGTCTACCTCGGCATCGATTTGCCGCTGCGGATCAGCGGTAATCACGAGGGAACGCCTGGCTGCACGGTGCTTGGGCCGGCTGGGGCGATTCATTTGAACCGTGGCGTGATCCGCGCTGAGCGGCACGTGCACATGTCCACCGCAGACATGGCGTACTACGGTGTCAAAGACGGCGATTACATGAAACTCAAAATCGACGGGCCATGTGGCGTGATTTTCGATCGCCTGAAAGTCCGCTATCACCCCAAGGTGGTGCTCGAAGTGCATATTGACACTGACGAAGGCAATGCGTGCGACCTGGAAAGCGCGACGCACATGGAACTTTTGAAATAACGTCCGACGTGAAAAGTTGACGAATCGATTGGAGCCGAAAGGCGCCAGAAAGAAAGGAAACGTTTTATGCCCAGCGAAGCTCTTGGCCTGCTTGAATGCAAGGGATTGGTCTCCCTGATGGAGGGAACCGACGCCATGCTCAAGGCGGCGAACGTGGAAATGATGGGATGGGACAAAGCCGGCAGCGGCATGGTGACGGCGTTCGTGAAAGGCGATGTCGCCGCGGTGAAAGCCGCCGTAGACGCCGGAGCGGAAGCGGCCGGTCGTGTCGGCACGGTGATCAGCGTGCATGTGATCGCCCGGCCTCATGATGATCTCGGTGGCATGCTTCCCAAGAAGAAATCGGCTGCCCCGGCGGGCATGGCGATGAAGAAGTAATTCCAATATCAAATTTGAAATCTGAAATTTGAGATTTCAAATATCAGATTCTGGAGCAAACATGTCAGAACAAAACAGCAACTCATTCGGCACCGCCCTGGGCCTTATCGAAACCAAGGGTTGGACCGGCTCGGTCGAAGCCACGGATGCGATGTGTAAAGCAGCGAACGTCGAAGTGGTCAAAACCATTCAAATCGGCGGCGCATTTGTCACCACCATCGTCCGCGGCGATGTGGGCAGCGTGAAAGCGGCCGTCGATGCCGGTGCGGAAGCAGCGGGAAAAGTCGGCGAATTGATCGCCTCGCATGTGATCGCAAGGCCGCATCCGGATTTGATCGCCGGCTTTGGCGCTTAAATCAGTCGCTACATCGGAATCGATCCTCATGCTCGTACTCGTTGCCAATCTCGGCAGCACCAGCTTCAAGTTCAAGCTCCTGGATATGGGAGCCGGCGGCAAGGAAGTTGCGCGCGGCGGTTACGAACGCATCGGCCAGGCCGGTTCGCAGTACGCCAACCACGGTGATGTGATCGACGTGATTCTCAAGCAGCTCCAGCACAAGCCCGACGCCATCGGTTTCAAAGCCGTGCATGGCGGCCCGATCAGCGGCGCGGTGCGGGTCAACGATCAGGTGCTGGCGACCATGGAGCAATTCGCCGACGTCGCTCCGGCCCACAATCCGGCGTACATCGCCGCCATGAAAGCGTTCGCCAAAAAACTTCCCGATGTGCCGCAGGTCGCCGCCTTTGAAACGGCGTTTCATCAGACGATTCCGCTATCCCGGCAGGTGTATGCGATTCCCAATGAATGGACGACCAACCTCGGCATTCGGCGTTACGGATTCCACGGTGCATCACACCGTTACATTGCCACCCGAACCGCCGAACTGCTCGGCAAAGAAAAATCACGCCGACTGATTTCGTGCCATCTCGGCGGCAGTTCCAGCATCACGGCGATTCTTGACGGCAGATCGGTCGCCCACAGTTTGGGCATGACACCGCAATCCGGCTTGCCGCAGAACAACCGTGTCGGCGATTTCGACACTTTCGCCCTGCTGCGGCTCATGAAACACAGCCTGACGCTTCCGGAAATTCTGCAGAAGCTCGGCAAGGAAGGCGGCCTGCTCGGCATCAGCGGCGTGTCAAATGACATGCGCGATATCGAAAAGGCGGCGGCCGAGGGAAACCAGCAGGCGCAACTGGCGATCGACGCATTGGTGCAAAGCATTCGGCATTATCTGGGCGCAGGCCTCGTCGCCCTGGGCGGCATCGATGTGCTCGTCTTCACCGGCGGCATTGGTGAAAACAGCCGGATTGTTCGCAAAGGCGTTTGCGAAGGCCTCGCTTGGGCGGGAATCGAACTCGATGAAAAGAAAAACAACGTGCGCTGCACTGAGTCGTGCATTTCAACAGATCAATCGAAAGCGCAAATTTGGGTCATGCCGACCAACGAAGAATTAATCGTCGCTCGGCAGACGATGGAAGCATTGAAAAACTAACGGCGGCATGTCGCTGACCGAATTGGAGAAGTTTTATGGCAAACGGTGAAGCAATCGGACTGATCGAAACCAAGGGAATCGTGGCAGCGGTCGAAGCCTGCGACGCAGCGCTCAAGGCGGCCAACGTCACCTTCGTCGATCAGCACAAAGTCGGCAACGGTTTGGTCGCCATCACGTTGCAAGGCGATGTGGCCGCTGTCCGTGCTGCGGTGGATGCGGGCGCGGAAGCCGGCGGGCGCGTCGGTGAAATCGTGTCGGTGCATGTGATTGCCCGGCCGCACGGCGATGTCGCCAAGATGGGTTAATCGACCGTCGTTTCGCACCGCCGACATTGGAGCACGCATGTTCCTTGCCCGTGTAACAGGTTGTGTCGTGGCCACGCAGAAGGACCAGGTCCTCAGCGGGCAGACGCTCTTCGTGGTCGAGCCGCTGAATGTGAAGTACGGCAACGACCAGAAACCGGCGGCGCTGGGCAACACGGGCCGGGCCATCGTGGCGATTGATGCGGCCGGAGCCGGCGAAGGGCAATTGGTGCTGGTCGTGCAGGGCAGCAGTGCTCGCATGACCGAGAAGACCAAGAACCTGCCCGCCGATGCGGTGATTGTCGGCATCGTCGATACGGCCACTTACGGCGGCAAGACTTTTTTCCAGGCCAATACCGAAGCCCAGGCGACGAAGTAAGGGATTAAGAGCGCCATGAATACCACCCTCGTTGCGGATGTTGTTGCGGAAGTAATGAAGCGGCTTGGCAGTCGCAACGGCGGAGGTGTCCGCGCTGGGGAAGATGCGCCGGCCAACGATGGCATGCGCCGTGAAGCGGAACAACATCCACATAAAATTTCCGATCCCATCGGCCAGTACGGCATTTTCGCTTCGGTGGATCAAGCAGTTTTGGCCGCCACTGAATCGCAGAAAAAGTTAATGAAGCTCTCGCTGGATGAGCGGGACCAGATCGTCAAGTTGATCAAGCGGCTAGCCAAAGAAAACGCCGCCATCTGGGGAAAGATGGAGCTGGACGAAACGAAAATCGGCCGGCTCGATCACAAAATCGAAAAGCTGCAAATTCTCGAACTCGTTCCCGGCGTCGAATTTCTCAGCACCGACGCCTACAGCGGTTCTCACGGCGTCTGCATGGATGAATACGCCCCGTTCGGCGTCATCGGTGCGATCACCCCGGTCACGCACAGCATTCCCACTCTCTCGGCCAACGCAGTCAACATGATCGCCGCCGGCAACGCGGTGGTGTTCAACGCCCATCCCGGTGGCGTGAACTGCGCTGCCCATGCCGTGCGGGAATACAACAAGGCAATCGCCAAACTGTTCGGCATTGATTCACTGCTGACCTGCATCGTGCCGCCGACGCTCGAATCCGCCGAGGCGATTTTTCAGCACCGCGGGATTCCATTATTGGTGGTCACGGGTGGACCCGCTGTTGCGCGAGCGGCATTGGCCGCTCGCAAACGCGCCATCGTCGCCGGGCCAGGCAATCCGCCAGTGGTGGTCGATGAAACCGCCTGTCTGCAAAACGCCGCCGCTTCAATCGTCAAAGGCGGCAGCTACGACAACAACTTGCTGTGCATCGGCGAAAAAGAAGTCTTCTGCATCGAAAGCGTCTTCGACAAGCTGATGGCCCAGATGGAAAAAAACGGTGGATACATTTTGAATTCCGCGCAGATCGACGCATTGACCAAAAAAGCATTTACCCCTGGCTCCGACGGCAAGCTGCATGTGAATAAAGATTACGTCGGCAGAGATGCGACTTATCTGGCAGCCGCGGCGGGCGTGTCGGTTCCACCTTCCACGCAATTGCTCGTCGGCGAAACGCTGAACGATCATATGTTCGTGCAGGAAGAGCAGATGATGCCCTTCGTTCCCTTCGTGCGGGTGAAAGATGTCAACGAAGCGATGGACAAGGCGATCGAAGCGGAGCATGGTTATCGCCACACCGCTCTGATTCACAGTCGCAATCTCGACACGATCACCAAGTTCGGAAAACTCGCCAACACGACTTTGTTTGTGGTGAACGGCGCAAGCCCGGCGGGACTCGGTTTGGGTGGCCAGGGATTTTTAAGTTACAGCATCGCCACCCCAACCGGCGAAGGAATCACGACGCCCCTGACATTCACACGGTTTCGGCGAATCATGATGACCGGTTCCATGCGGATGATCTAATGCTACTTGGCACAGTGATCGGTCATGCGACTGCGACAATCAAACATCCGTCGTTTGACGGATGGCGATTGGTGATCGTGCAGCCGCTCAATAATGCTCGCGAGCCCGACGCCGATCCGGTGGTGGCCGTGGATAAATTTAACACCGGTGCCGGGCAGCAGGTGATTCTCAACATGGACGGCAAAGGCGCCCGGGAATACATCGGCGATGACAAAAGCCCCGTGCGCTATTTCGTGGCCGGCATCGTGGATGAGTGATTTGGCAAAATGATTTACACCGCCCGGCAACTCGCGGACCTGCACCATGGCAATGGCCAGTTGGTGTTGCCGTACGGTGCAAGGCTGACGCCGCTCGCGGTGGATTGGGCGAAGTCTCGGAAGATTCAGATTGGGTACAGCAATATTGAGTTGCCCAAGCCGGTTGTGCGGCCAATTGGAATAACCCCCACCCAGCCCTCCCCCGGAGTATCGGGAGAGGGTTCAAGAGCGCTTCTGTGGTGGTGCGACGGCCCCTGCGGTGCGGGCAAGGCAGCGATTATGGCCATGCAAAAAGAATCAACGCTGCAGCCGATCGATTTGCCGAATGACGCCGGAAGTTTGGCGAAAGTCGTGAAGCATCTGGCCAGCGAAATTAAAACCGGCAACGCCACCGGCGGTGTGATTCTGGTGCAAACCGGAGCGGCCGCCCTGCTGTTCGCCAATCGCTGCCCATCGCTGCGGGCAGTTTTGGGAACGTGTTTGCAGGCGGTCGAGCAAGGCATCAGCCAGGTCGCGGCCAATGTGCTGGTGATGGAATATCCGTACCAGACGCTAATGCAGATAAAAAATATGCTGTCCCGGTTTGTGCGAGGCCAGCGAACGCCGTCGGAGCAGGTGCAAAAGCAACTGCAGGAGCTGGCGTCATGCGGATAGGCAAAGTTGTCGGCCGGGTCGTGTTGACGCAACCGTATGCCACGCTGGTCGGCGGACGATTTTTGCTGGTTGAGGTGCAGGATCGCTTTTCGCTGACCGATCAGCCGCGGAAATCGACCGAGAGTTTGGTCGTCTATGACAATCTCGGAGCCGGCGAAGGCGACATGATTGCCTTCACCGAAAGCCGCGAGGCGACCATGCCGTTTTATCCGGAGAAGCGCGTGCCGGTCGATGCGCTGAATTGTGCGATTCTGGACCATGTGGAAATCAAATATGAGGTTTAAACCGCGAAGGCGCGAAGAACACGAAGAATAATTTCTCATGGACGCTTTCTTCGCGCCCTTCGCGCTTTCCTGGTGAAATATTTATGGCTACAACCAATGGACAATCTCCGCGTCTGAGCGAATTCAAAATCAAAGAACAGCTCTGCGACATCGGCCGGCGAATCTGGCTGAAGGGATTCTGCGCGGGTAACGAGGGAAACCATTCGTTCCGCATAGCCCCGAATAAATTTTTCGTGACGCCGACGGGTGTGAGTAAGGGGAATCTGAAACCCGATGACATCTGCACCGTCGATGGCGACGGCAAGCAGTTGGCCGGAAAGCTCAAGCGCAGCAGCGAATTTCTGATGCACGCGGCGATTTACAAAGCCCGGCCCGATGTCAACGCCGTGATTCACAGCCATCCGCCCCATGCGACGGCGTTTGCCGTGGCCGGCGTCGATTTGCCGACGTGCATTCACCCCGAAGCGGAAGTCTTTCTCGGCCCCGTGAAAACCGCCAAGTACGTCACGCCCGGCGACAAACGGCTCGGCGAATCGATCACGCCGTTCGTCAAGGATTCGAACACCATTCTCATGGGCAATCACGGCGTCGTCTGTTTCCATCCCGATCTGGAATATGCCTATTACCAGCTTGAAATCGTCGATGCCTATTCCCGAATTCTGCTGCTGGCCAAACAGCTCGGCACGGTCAACACGCTTAAGAGCGACGAGATGGTCGAGCTGCTGAAACTCAAGGAGCGATTCGGCATGACCGATCCGCGCACCGACGATGCCAAGAGGGGGCAAGTTACCTGTGCCGCCAGTGATTTCTTAAGTCGAGTCGGCGGCGAAACCGGCACCCGGGGTCGCATGATCACCGCCGGTGGGACCGGCCCGGTGCCGAACGCATCGGAGCTGCGACCGATGACCGCCGTACAAAATAGTCCATTGGAGCAGGCGATCCACTCGCTAGCCCCGCAGCAGATCAATGAACAGGAAATCGAGCAGCTCGTGCAGGTGATCACGGATCAGATCATGGCCACCGCGGGGTAGTCCAACTTTTGTTTAGCGGCGAGCTTGCTCGCCGTGCTTGTCCTGGAGAACGCATGAAAGTAAGCATCATCGGTGGTGGCGGACGGGTCGGTTCCAATGCGGCTTTTGCGCTGCAATGCGCCGGCATCGTCAGTGAAATCCATCTGCTGGACGCCAACGAGCAAATGGCCCAAGGCGAAGCGCTGGACCTGCTGCATGGCACGAGCGTGATCGGCAATCAAAAGATTTATGCGGGCGATTACGACCGCTGCGCCGATGCCGATGTCGTCTGCATCACCGCCGGTTTGCGAAGAAAACCCGATGAAAGCCGCCTGGATTTGATCAACCGCAATGTCACGCTGTTCAAACAGGTGCTCGATTCGCTGAAGATCACCGGCCTGAAAAAAGATGCCATCATTTTCGTCGTTTCCAATCCCGTCGATGTGCTGACCCGTTTGGCGATCGACTATTTGAAATGGGAACCCAGCCGCACGATCGGCCTGGGCACGCAACTCGACACGGCCCGTTTCCGTTCGCTGATCGCTAATGGCTTGGACCTCCCGCCGAGCCAGGTGAAAGCCCTGATCCTCGGCGAGCACGGCGATAGCATGGTGCCGATCTGGTCGAGTGCCACCGTCGCCGGCGTGTCGCTGCTGAAACATCCGAAATGCACCGCCTCTTTCCAGCAAAAGGTTTTCGAGCGCACCAAAACCAGTGGAGCCGAGGCTATCAAGCTCAAAGGCGGCGCGGGCTGGGCCGTCGGTTTAACCATTGCTGAGGTGATTCACGTGATGGCCCTGGATCAACCGACGTTGCTGCCCGTTTCGACTCAGCTTACCGGCGAATATGGCGTCAAAAATACCTGCACCAGTTTGCCGACGCTGCTAAATCGCCAGGGTGTTGTGCGGCGGGAAGCGATCGAACTGTGGCCGCGGGAAGAATCCGCTTTCGTACAGAGTTGTAAGGCCTTGGATAACACGTATGCACAGGTACAGAAATGAATTTGTCAGTGGTCAGTTGTCAGTTGCCAAAGACAAGGCGGCGGCACTCCCAGCAACGGACAACTGACCACTGACAACTGACAACTATGCAAAAATCCCTCGACACCAAACTCGCCAACATTCACGCCAATCCAAGCGGCTGCAAGGATTTCATTCTCGCCGACGCCAAGGACGCCGACATGGCCGCCGGGTTGGCTGCGACGGGCAAGGATCCTGCCACTGGCAAAATGCGCACGCTGGCTGAGTACCGCGATCAGATGCGGGCGATCGTCAAGCAGGGGCTTGTGGATATCATGCTGATGAGCGCCAGCAGCAATGAAGTGCTGACGATTCACGAGCGGCTGTTCGATCAATCGCACGTCACGCCCGCCGCCCGGGCCAATGACACGACCGACATTCACCTGATGGCCGGCAGCTCGTTTGCCAGCGAACCATCCCGCCCCTTCCGCACGGCGACGATCGAGCAAATCCAAAGCGGCAAAGTGAATCCCATCGAGGCCGAGCGAAAACTCGGCGCGAATCTTGGCCTGTATTCCATCACCCCCAACAACCACCTCGAATTCGATTACGCCACGGTGGAAGCGTACAAGCAATTCCGTATCGAAGCGGAAACCAAGGGATTTCGCCATTTCCTGGAAGTGTTCGACCCCAACGCCTGCGGCGACAAATGTCCCGCGGATTTGGCGCGGTTCATCAACGACTTGATCGTGCGAACCCTGGCCGGCGTGCCCCGCAGCGGTCGGCCGATCTTTTTGAAAATCGTCTATCACGGCCCCAAGGCAATGGAGGAACTGGTCAATTACGATTCCTCGCTGGTGGTCGGCATTCTCGGCGGCGGCAGCGGCACGACGCATGATGCGTTCAAGTTATTGGAAGACGCGCGAAAATATGGAGCGCGGGTTGCGCTGTATGGCCGCAAGATCAACAACAGCGAGCATCAACTTTCATTCGTCGCGCAGCTTCGGGCCATCGCCGATGGTCAAATCACTGCGGCCGAAGCGTGCAAGGCATATCACGGTGAATTGCAGAAGCTGAACATCAAGCCGTACCGCGATTTGAAGTCGGATATGGAACTGACGACGACGGCCTCCAGCTACAGTGGCAGCGGGTCCGTGTCATTGAGCAAATCCGAGTCAAAATCCGCTCCCGCAGTGAAGTCGACCAACAGCCTGCCCGATTTCAAGAAAATGTCAGCCGCTGAGAAGGTGGCGTATTCCCGTCAGCGCCTCAAGGCGGATTTAACTCGCTCAAAACAGTAGCCTATGTTGATCGCCGAACGCCAAACCCGCTTGAAGGATTTGCTGTCGCAGCGAGGCATGTGCGATCTGGAAACATTGGCAGCGGAGCTAGGCGTGTCGCTCTCCACCGTGCGGCGCGATGTCGAAAGTCTCGAACAAGCCGGCGCCGTCCGCAGCACCCGCGGCGGTGTCATCTGGGCCGGCGAAGGAAGCGACACTCCGGTCAGCACCCTGCCGTATGCGTTCGACCAGCGGATGGGTTACCAACTGCAGGCCAAGCGGCAAATCGCCAAGGCGGCCCGCAGCCTGGTGCAGGCCGGCGACACCGTCCTGATCGACGGCGGCACCACGACATTTCATCTCGCCCAGGAATTGCTCGGCCAACCCATCCAACTGGTCACCAATTCGCTGCCGATCGCAAATTTGTTTCTCAATGATGAGCACGTCGAGCTGATCCTGGCCGGCGGATTGGTTTATCCAAGATATGGCGTGCTGCTCGGACCGTTGGCGGAAAGTGTGCTATCCACCATCCACACCCGCACGATGTTTCTAAGTGTCGCCGGGATTTTCCAGGGCAATCTTTACAATCAGAACCAACTTCTCGTCCAAGCCGAGCGGCGAATGATGCAGCAATCGCAACAGGTGGTGCTGCTAGTCGATTCCGGAAAATTCGGCCAGCAGGCATTGGTGCAACTCAGCGCGCTGGATGAGGTGGATGTGGTGGTGACCGAAGCGGAGCCATCGGCTGAGGATCAGAAAGTGATCGCCGACGCCGGTTGCCGGTTAATCATTGCAGAATAAACAACTGCACCTTGCACGGCCCATGCACGCCGACGACGAGATTCATTTCGATATCTGATGTCTTGGAAGGCCCCGTAATCATCACGACGCTGGCGGGATCGGCGTCGGTTTTCAGGCGTTCAAACAGATCGACCAGATCGGGCAGGAAATTTTTCGGCTCCAGAATCGCCACGTGAATCGGCGGGACCAGTGATACAGCCGGGCCGTGGGCGGCAGAGGAGCGGATCACCAGGCTGCCAGTTTCGGCGGCGGCGTAGGTCACATCGGTGATGCCGCAGTCGAACTGGTACAAACCGTCGAGGGTGATTTCGCTCCAACGCCTGGCTTCAAAGCCTTTGGCGTTCAATTGCTCGGCCAATCGCAACCTCTCCAGCAGCGGCGAATCGGTCAAAACCAGTGAGTGACAGGCGTTCGCTTTCAAAAACTCGACGAGCCCGCCGAATAATTCCTCCGGATGCACAGCGTCCACGTGCATCTTCATTTCCTCGGCCCGCCTGGCGAATAATTCCGGCAATCCAATGTCGGTATGCACCAGCCGCGTGATCGGCTCATCAATGGCCGGCGGCGTCGGCGGCTTCAGCAACGGACCAGTGCGGCCCAATGCCCGGCGAACACGATCGAGAACGGTGTCTGATTCGGACATGTTTTAGTTGCGATGGTCCCGCTTAGCCCACATTTGGTGAAACGTTTTGCGCGCCGGCGCCGGCATGTCACGAATCTGCGTCCAGCCGCTGCCGACCATCGGCATCTTTTTTACCCAGCCCGTTTTCTTCGCCCGGCGGCGAAGCTCCCACTTCTGCATGATGCTGCCCAGCTTGTAAAGCAGCGGTGATTTTAAGCTCCAGGCCCACAGGCGATAAATCGCCCTTTCCAAAAAGCCGTTCAAATGCGAATTGACGATGTCACGGCGCATATTAATCAGATGCTGCGGGATGTTGATTTTCACCGGGCAGGCTTCGTAACACGCCCCGCAAAGACTCGACGCTTGGGGCAAATCCTTAAAATTCCCGAGACCCTGAAACAGCGGCGTGATCAGCGCGCCGATCGGCCCTGGATAAACACTGCCATACGCATGGCCGCCGATTTTGCGATAGACCGGGCACGCATTCAGGCAGGCGCCGCAGCGGATGCAGCGCAGCGTTTCCCGATATTCCCCGGCGAGAATTTCACTGCGGCCGTTGTCGAGCAGGACAATGTGAAATTCCTCGGGACCATCTTTCTGCCCCGGCTTGCGCGGACCGCCGAAAATGTTGGTATACACCGTGAATGGCTGGCCGGTCGCACTACGGGCCAGAAGTTTCAGCATCACCGCCAAATCAACCAGCCGCGGAACCACTTTTTCGATTCCGACCAAACTGACCAGCACCCTTGGCGAGGTCACGGAATGCCGGGCGTTGCCTTCATTTTCCACGACACAGACTTGCCCGGTTTCGGCGACTAAAAAATTCCCGCCGGTCATGCCCATATCCGCCGTGCGAAAGCGATCCCGCATGTGCTTGCGAGCCTGCATCGTCAGGGCTTGCGGATCATCAGTGTAGGGCGTGCCGAAATATTCGCTGAACAATCGGCCACACGATTGGCGGTCTTTGTGCACAATCGGAGCGACCAGGTGGCTCGGTTTGTCCTTGCCGATCTGGATGATGAACTCGCCCAGATCGGTTTCGACGACGTTGATGCCGTTAGCCTCGAACGTGTGCACTAGCTCGATTTCCTCGCTGACCATCGATTTGCTTTTGATCACCGATTTGCAGTTGGCGTTTTTGGCGATGTCGAGAATGATTTGCTTGGCTTCGTCGCCGCTGCAGGCAAAGTGCAGGTGGCCGCCATTCTTCCGCACATTTTGCTGCAGTTGCACCAGGTAATAATCCAGATAATCCAGAGCGTGCTGCTTGATGTCTCCCGCCAGGGTGCGAAGACGATCGGCATCCGGCAAATCCAGCAATCGAAGCTGCCGGGCGGTGTATTGCTTCAGGACGGCGTTGTTGATGGCGGTTTTGAGCCGTTCATCACCGGCGGCTTTGACGCTTACCGAGTGAAAATCGAATTTGGATGCTGCTGCTTCGTGCAAAAACGCTTCGGAGTGGGCATCCAATGGCTCTGAACCGATGGTCGATGACATTGAAAGTGATTGTACGGGTAAGCATGGGGATAGAAAAACTTGGCCGTGCGGGGTCGGATTGTAGAAATTGGCGGCCCAAGTCCGATAATGCATCAAAGCGGCACGGATCGCCGACGCTAGCCTCTGCGCGAAAGGATTCGCTTTGAGCGATGTTTTGGATCAATCCGAAGTGGATGCCCTGCTGGCGGCTGTCGACACCGGGCAGGTCGAGAAATCGCCAGGGGAATCCAAGCAGCAGATTTTTCGCCGGGACAAATCCGCATCGCCGGACGCGGCCAATATCGACATTCAGGTTTACGATTTCAAACGCCCCGAGCGCGTCTCCAAAGATCAGATGCGGGCTCTTGAGGCTTTGCACGAGGGTTTCGGCCGCAACTTTTCCGTCGCCCTCTCCGGCTATCTCCGCACCATTATTGAAGTTTCCGTCGCTCATATCGAGCAGCTCACCTACAGCGAATTCATCCATTCGCTGCCGAACCCGACGTGTTTTAATCTGCTCAAAGCCGAACAATTGGACGGTCAGCTTTGCCTGGAAATCAGCCCGTTGATCATTTATCCGATCATCGACCGGCTACTCGGCGGATCGAATGCCGACCTGTTCATTCCGCAGCGACCGCTGACGCAAATCGAGCAGCGGCTGGTAACGCGGATCACCGATCGGGCGACGCATCATCTGTCCGAAGCGTGGAGCAATCTCACGCCGGTCACTTTCAGCGTGCAGGATTTTGAAAGTAACCCGCAACTGGTGCAGATCGTGCCGCCGAACGAAACGGTGGTGGTGATCGGCTTTGAACTGAAAATGGGCAACCGCGCCGGCACGATGAGCCTGTGCATTCCATACAACGTGATCGAGCCGATCATGGGCACGCTGGCCAGCCAGAATTGGTTCAGCTACCAACGCCGGGGAGCTCTGGATGATCATCTGCGCAAGCTGACCAGCAGTGTGAATATCGCCCCAGTGCAGGTGCAGGCGATTTTGGCGCAAACAGTGGTCAGCGTGAACGATCTGCTGTCGCTACAAGTCGGCGATATCATCACCACGGAAAAATCTCATACCCACGATGTGCTGATCCAAGTTGAGGGCAAGAATAAGTTTCTCGGACAGATCGGCCAGTTCCGTGGGAGCCGCGCCGTTCGGCTGTCACGCAAAGTCCCGCAACTGGCGGAAGAAACACGCGAGAAACGATAAACCCCTCTCACCGTAGCCCGTTTTCGCCCTTCCATTGAAGAAGAACGCCTCGCCCGCCCGATGCCACTCTCAGGGGTTTCCGGACGTTGGAACACCAAAAATGAGCCGAGCGGCGGATATTCATGCATTGTCCAATTCGCAGTCCCGTGCATCGGGCTCCGATGCCGCGTGCCCGCCGTTGGGTTATTTCCAGAAGTCGCAGGCACCGCTGCATAGCCTGCTGTTGCTGCTGCCGTTGGTGATTCTGTACGAAGCCGGCACCACCTACTTTGCCACCGATGCAAAGCATCATACCGAGCAGCGCATCCTGGCATTCCAGATCATGCAGCAATTCTTCATTTGGTTTGGAGCCAAGGGCCGCTATTTGCCGGCCTGCGCTGTCTGCGCAATTCTTCTGAGTTGGCACATCGCCCGACGGGATTCTTGGGAAATCGACTGGATGACCGAAATCGGCATGGTCTTCGAAAGCCTCTTCTGGAGCTTGCCGCTGATTTTCCTGGATGCCTTGTCGAGCCATTACATTCCGATGATCGGGGGGCACGGCCATTGGTCGACGATGCTGGTCATGTCACTCGGGGCCGGGGTTTATGAGGAACTAGTTTTCCGCCTTGCGCTGTTTTCACTTCTCAACCTGTTGATTGTCGATCTGTTGCGAACTCCGCACCGCTATGCGATCCCGCTAATGGTACTGTTATCTGGATTAACCTTTTCGCTCTACCATTACTGGCGTGGTGCGGAGCCATTTTCGACGCATACCTTCGTTTTTCGCACATCTGCGGGGATATATTTTAGCCTCCTATTTTTTTGGCGTGGTTTTGGCATAACATCTGGATGTCACGCAGCTTATGATCTTATTGCGGTAACCCGTATGATCATGGTTGGCGTCGCGTAAAGATTATTTTCTATTTTTCTCCACTGTAATCCTCTATAATGCCCGCGTTGAAAAGTCCGCGGCGTTGCGGGCTTACCCGGTAAGGCACAAATCCGGCGGGCGGTAGGCCACACTCATGGATGAACGGCCGATCCGCAGTTATTGAACTCGTTAGGGCGCGAGAACGGTCCCGCCGTACAATTGCGGGGAAGGGTGTTCTTTTGGACATCCCTTCCGCACTTTAACTGAAGGTATTATCAGACCTTCTAGAAAGAGCATGGACGCTATGAGCCATAGAACCAAACAACGACGAAGCGGAGGCCTCAACCTCTTCTTGTATCAGCGGACTTTGCATCCGGAGCTGTTTCAGATTCTCGCTTCGGAAAAGGTGAGTCGCCGCGCTTACGAAGCGGAAATCTGGCTCATCGAAGGTGGTCATGTGACGACCTTCATCGCCGGTAAAAATACGCTTACCGAAGTCGTCTTCACCGGCCCTGAAGATTACACCGACCGCGGCCTGATTCAGAAAGTCCCGTGTCGAGGTGAAAAATACCACGAAATGCAGTCGGGCAACATCAAATACATGATCAGCACGCAGGAAGAGCAGTTGACGCACACTCTGTACGAGGCAACCAAACACGAAATCGCCACCTACGCCGCCCGGCGTGAGTTGATGACCGGCCAAACTCAGGGCAACGGCGAACGCGGTGCGACGCTCAGCGTGCTGGACATCGAGCGCCGCAGCCATGAGCTTCTGGTTCAGAGCTTCCATCTGTTCGATGAAACGCAAATGGTGATGAAGACTCAGGCGATCATCGAAACCAGCAAGATCCCCCTGAATTGACTTCCACGCAATCGTAGCGACCACCAGGCACGGAGATTCGTCTTCGTGCCTTTTTTAATCTTTCTTTGGCTGAATTCGTTTGAAGATTTCGTCAGTTGGATCCTGCTGATAGACAAAATCATCCAGCCGGAGTTTGCCGGCAGCCTCGCCGGCGGTTTTGTAAGTGATGTAAGCAATCCCTTTGCGATCCCATTTCGAGCCATCGACTTCTATGATGTCGGCCAATTGCACCGGCGGATGGCCGGGGACTGATAGGGTGCTGCCTTGCAATTGATAAGCTCCGCGCGAGTTAAATAGCGTCCAGATCAGAAATAGAACACCGCCGATCGGCAGCGCAACTGCCAGATTTTTTTGCCAGCGAATATCCAAATCCGTATGCGGGGTTTTGTGCGTCAAACTGTTTGCATTGATGCGATCCATCGAATCGTTATTGCCGGCCTTCCGAGCATCATCCAGTTGCCGATTCAAATCAGCAATCTGCCGATTTTCCTCGGGCCATCCCTTCCATCCGTCGTATGCGAACCATATTCCGCCGGCGACCAACAGAAGCGTCATTAAATAGCGGCGGATGCGATATTCGCCCGATCCTCTGGCGATAATCGGTTCGCCCGTTTTCAGTGGTTCCGTGGCCACTGGCGCAGCTTCAACCGCTGGTGGTTTGGTGGTCACCGACGGTGGTGCAGGAATCGACGGAGGCCGCCGAGGGGGAATGCGCGGTGGAATTGGATTATTCGTCATGGTGACTGCCCTCTTCTATGTGATCTATCCCGCTATGCCCTGCAGAGCAATCAATATCAATCGTCGCCGCCAATTGTTCCACGGCGGCAATCACATCAGAGGCCGCCGTCCCGCCTTGCACTGCTATCGCGGAATCTGCCTGAGCCGACTCCCATTGCGACCGTTCCCTTTGCATGTCAGCGAGAAGCTTCCCGGTGCGCTGCCGAGCTTGTCTAAGCAACGCCCCCGTATCAGACGCATCTTGAGCAGAGGATTTCACGCCCGTGATTTTAGCCGAGCGCCCGCGCCCATGCACGCCGAGTTTTAGCTTCGTGAAGCAATCGCCGACGACAGCGGACGCAACACTTTGGGCACAATATAGCTATCGCAAAGGGTTTGTGCCTTTTCCACGAGCCCGGCGAATATTTGCTCCATCGGATCCCGCGGCCGATCACCGCAATAACGCCTTAGCACCAGATAAACGCTGATGACATCGTTGTTATAATCGCCCGTGCGGACTTGATAGCTGTTGGTGCGCGTGATGATGTCGATGCGTGCCTGCAGCCGGCAATCTTCGCTGAGAGCAACAGTCACCGTCGGCTGAATGTCAACCGCTTTAGCTCCCGATTCCTCCAGCAGCGCTGTCAGCGGCGATTGCTGCATCAGACTCTCGGCGACTACTTCATCGTGATTGCCCCGGAAAGAAAGGTCAAAGCCAAACAGCACATCCAGATAATCCACTTCAAGCGGGCTGATGCCCAGGTCAAACGGAGCAAGCTGTAAGAGCAGTGTATGAATCTTCATCGCCTCTTCAACGCTGGGCGGATTGACGTGTCCGGCAAGCAGCCGCCGGCTTTCCAATGTTGCCCAGCGATAGCTTTCCGAATCACGATTCTCTTCCAGGCACAGATCGCCGTTTTCATGCTTGCGAAACCGGGTCAGCGCCGGAAATTCTTTTTGCAGCCGTTCAAAGAAATGCAAAACTGTTTCGCGGGCATGCGGCAGGTTCAACTGTGTGCTCAGCCGCATGTTCACATAAAAATCATCGCAGAACGCGGAAAACGGGTTGTACATCAGTGTCTCCCAATTTGTCCCAAATCCAGCGACCGCTCTCATCCTGATTGCGGCCGCACATCACCCACCGATCAGATCGCTTCGCAAGCCACACCACCGCGCCGCCAGGGATGAACAACACCCAGCAGCCCAGCACTTGGTTTTTATCGGTCGATAGCCCGATCAAAGTCTAACCAATCCTTGGTTAAACGAAAGTCCCCGGCCGCTGGTTCTGTGAAATCGTTTTGGGCGTTTGACTTGCGGTTAAACGGGCCATAGAACGGCCGAGTGTCGCAAACTCGTACTTCGCTGAAAACCAAGCCCGTCTATGCCTTCATTGGCGCGGATCCGTTTCTGCAAAGCGAATCCCTTAGCGCGCTGAATGATTCTCTCGGCTCCAACCTTCAGCACATGGAATTCGACGGCGAAAAGGCCGAACTGTCCAACATTCTCGATGAGCTGCGAAGCTTTGCGATGTTCGGCAGCGGCAAATTAGTGGTGATCCGTGAAGCCGATGCGTTCATCAGTCGATTCCGAGAGTCGCTGGAGAATTACTTGCAAGCCCCTTCCGACAGCGGCGTGCTAGTGTTGCGGGTCAATTCGCTGCCGTCCAATCAGCGGATTTATAAGCTGATTCAAAAAGTGGGAGTGATCGAAAAATTGCAGCCGCCCAAAGCTGCGGATTTGCCGCGATGGATCATTGCCCAGGCACGCCGACTACATAATGTCGGCGTCGATCCGGATGCCGCCCAGCTTTTGGCCGAGTTGATCGGCGATGATCTCGGCCGACTGGACAACGAAATCGGCAAGCTCGCCCTGCAATGCGAGAAGAATCAAATTCGCCTCACTGATGTGCGGCAGGGCGTGGCATTTCAGCGTGAACAGCAGATGTGGGACATGACCAACGAACTCGCCGCCGGGCGATCCGACCAGGCGGTGCGGCGCTGGCAGCAGATGCTGCAGATGGATTCCTCAGTGGAATATCGCGCCGTCACCTGGTTGGGCATGTGGCTGGAAAAAGCGCAGCAGGCCATTGCCATGCGGGCCAGCGGAATGAACACGTTTGCGATCGCCGGAGCCTTAAAAATCTGGCCGCGGGAAATGCAGGAGCCGTTCATGCGAACCGCCGAGCGGCTGCGTGCCGTGGGTCTGGAGCACGCACTGGATCTGCTCGTGCAAGTCGATCATCAAAGCAAAACCGGCATCGGCAGCGCCGCCGGAAATGTCGAGCGATTCCTGCTCACCGTGGGACATCTGCTGCAATCATCAAAATAGCAACCGGCGCACGTATCCATATACTTCCATCCAAGCGTAGCGGCAGGCCCGAAGGGCCGCGCGTATTTGGCCATTAAACGCACAGGAAAGAACGCCATGATCCCCACAAACACGGACGTCACATTCCAAATCGCCAGCAAACCCGCCGGCCGCGGCTCATCGGTCGCCGTTTTTATCACGGAGGGAAAATCCAAACGTCACCCTGATCATCCCCTGCTCACCGCCGACCAACGCCACGCCATCCAGCGGCTTCAGCAAACCGGGGCAGCGACCGGCAAACTCGCCGAAGTGCGGTTCGATCTCCTAAAGGGCGACGACAAAATTTTCGCGCCCCTATGGGCCGTCGGTCTGGGCAAACCAGAAAAGATAAACACCGAAGCGATCCGTCAAGCCGCCGCCGCTCTGGCCCGGGCTTGTCGGAAACATAAGCTGAAAAAATTGGCGCTCGTCGTGGCGGCAGTGGACGGCATTTCCACCAGCGATGTCGCCGAAGCAATCGTCACCGGATTCCTGCTGGCCAGCTTTGATTTCACCGAATTCAAGGGAACCGGCCATGCGAAGGACGACGATAAGCCGGCACCATCCGCCGCAGCCGTGACATTGCTGACCGACGATTCCGCTGCGGTGAAACAAGGCCTGTATCGCGGCAGAATCATCGCCGACGGCCAAAACTTTGCCCGCACCATCGCCTCCCGGCCCGGCAATGTCATCAATCCACCGGCGTTGGCCAAGGTTGCTCAACAAATGGCCTCCGAAGTCAGCCTTCATTGCCGCGTGTTGGATGAAAGACAGATGTCGCGGCTCGGCATGGGCGGCATCCTCGCCGTCGGCTCCGCCAGCGCTACGCCGCCAAGAATGATTGTGCTGGAACATCGCCTCGGCGGCGGCAAAAAAAAGCGTGCCCCATTAATGGTCGTCGGCAAAGCCATCACCTTCGACACCGGCGGCGTCTCCATTAAGCCCGCCGACAAAATGGGCCGCATGGTCTACGACAAGTGCGGCGCGATGGCGGTCCTGGGCCTGATGTACACGCTGGCCAAATTATCCATCGACGTTCCCGTCGTCGGCATCATGGCCAGCGCGGAAAACACGCTCGGCGGCACCGCCTACCGTCCCGGCGATATCCTGAAAATGTATAATGGCGTCACGGTCGAAGTGACCAACACCGACGCCGAGGGCCGCCTGGTTCTCGCCGATGCCCTCGCCTGGGGGATCGAAACCTATCACCCCACCGCCGTGGTCGATCTTGCCACTCTCACAGGCGGGGTCATCGTCGCACTCGGCTCCACCATGGCCGGCGTGATGAGTAATAGCGACGAGCTGGTCGCCGAGCTGCAAGTCGCCACCGAAAAAACCTGCGAGAAATTCTGGCGACTCCCGCTGAATGACGATCACCGCAACTACATCAAAAGCGATCACGCCGACATCGTGAACAGTGCCGGCCGTGAGGGAAGCCCGCTACAGGGAGCGGCTTTTCTGAGCTTTTTTGTTCCCCGAGATGATTCGGTCCCCTGGGCCCACTTCGACATCGCCGGCGTCGCCGAAACGGAAAAAGTCTTGCCGTGCTATGGCAAAGGAGCCACCGGCTGGGGCGTGCGCACGCTGCTGCAGTGGGCGATGTCGAAATAAATCAGGCGTATTTCCATTCGATCAACGGGCCGTCGATATTGACCAAGGCGAGCGGCAGCTCTTCCTGACCCGCCACTCGAAAGGCCGCTCGGACACCGGCCATGGTCGATTCGATCGTCCGCAATTCCTCGGCCAGATCATCGCTCAGTTTTTCGCTGTCTTCATCGGCATGCATCAACAGCGACCAACTGCCGAAGAGCGGGGCAAAGCGGGTAAAGCCCGGCGCCGGCTCGAAAAGTCCGTGACCCCACGAATCGTTGATTCCCTGCACGGTGACTTTTCCCGCCACGACGCCGTTCAGGAGAAGCTCCGCCGATATGCCAGCCACCAACGCTTGCATGAAAGATTCTATGCCTCGAATTTCGCCGTCCACGCAGTAGTGCTACAATCGGACATAAATATGAAATTCACCAAAATGCACGGACTGGGAAATGACTATCTGTTCATCAATGGATTTGCGGAGAAGGTCTCCGATCCAACACGTACGGCGATCAAAATGTCCGATCGCCATTTCGGCGTCGGCAGCGACGGGCTGATCCTTGCTGTGCCGAGTGATAAAGCGGATTTGCGCATGCGAATGTTCAACGCCGACGGTCTGGAAGGCGAAATGTGCGGCAACGGCCTCCGCTGCCTGGCAAAATTTGCCTACGATCGGGGGCTGTCAAAAAAAAATCCGATGGCCATCGAAACCGGCCGCGGCGTGCTGCGTTTGGATTTGAAATTACAGGATGGGAAAGTCAATTTAGTGACGGCGAATCTGTCGAACCCGATTCTGGAATTGAGCGAGATTCCAATCAACCCGGACTACATATCCAAAGGCACCCGACCCAGCGAATATCGGCTGTCAGCGATCGGCGGCGTGCCGACAATGGATGTGGTCTTTGTCTCTACGGGCAATCCGCATGTGGTAATCTTTGCCGACCGCATCGCTGATTTGGACCTTGCCACGATCGGTCCCAAAGTCGAGCACCATCCGGCTTTTCCCCGGCGAGTGAATGCTCACTGGGTGCAGGTGCAGTCCCCTTCGGAAATCACCATGCGCACCTGGGAGCGCGGCAGCGGCATCACCATGGCCTGCGGAACCGGGTCGTGTGCGTCATGCGTGGCCGGCTATCTCACCGGCCGCACCGAACGATCCATCCTCGCGCATCTTCCCGGAGGCGATCTGCGCGTCGAGTGGCGGGAAAGCGATAATAACTTGTATCTCACCGGCCCCGCCGTCGAAGTGTTCAGCGGGGAATGGAACGAGTAATCGACGGGCCACTTGAGCGGTTTCTATCGCTGGTATTTCCCCATCAAAATCCCTTTGGTCAATACATGACCGTTCATCGCCGCGACGACTTGTTCCTTGGTCGCGCCCGCCGGCAAATTGATGGCCCTATCGATCGCAAAAATCTCAAAATAATATCGGTGCGCTTTGCCCGGGGGCGGCTCAGGGCCATCATAGGAATTTGAACCCTTGCTGTTGGCTCCCTGGATCATGTTGCCGGTCGCGGCGGAAGCTCCCATCGCCGAAGAAATTCCCTGCGGCAGGCCGATTACATTGGGCGGCATCCCGTAGACAATCCAATGCACGAATGGCTCTTTACCGGGCGCATCCGGGTCTTCGACAAACAAAACAAACGACTGCGTCTGTGCCGGACCGAGGCTCCATTTCAGGGGCGGCGAAATATCCTGGCCGTCGGCGGTGAATTCCTTGGGAATCATCTGCCCGTCCTTGAACGCCGAGCTGTAGAACCTCAGGCTTACCAGTCCACCACCCGCTGGAAGATGGGAAACAAGCTTCGAGTCCGTCGAGCATCCACAGATAAACAGTGCCGCGCAGACCAATGCCAAATGCGATTTAACCGAATGCAGAATCAAAATTCCACCGCCTTTCCTAAGTTGCAACGATCTTAACCGTGCCGGCAAAGACTTGTCACCGTCCAAAATTCGACGGCTCGCTGGGTCCGTCTGCGTTCGGCTCAACCACAGAACCGGCTTCGCCAACGGCGAAATGGGTGAGCAACCGGTCGCCCGTTCGCAAATCAGCGGCGTTGCGGATGACCTCGCCGGTTTTCCGCAAAGTGGTCAAGCTGTAACCGCGCTGTAGCACTCTTTTGGGATTGATTGCTTCCAATCGAGCCGCCATCGATGCCACCTGTTGCTGGCGGCGGCGAAGATCCTGGATCATGGTTCGCTGCATCCGGTTATCCGCCTGTGCAAGCCGTTGCGTGGACAATTGCAGGCGATGTTTCGGATGGCTGTCGCGGAGCAACACTTGATTGCGCTGCAGACGGGCACGGAGCCGCTGTAAATGATTCTGCATCGCCGCGGCCAGGAAACGGCGCAATTCACTGATTTGTTCCCGCAGCCGGGTGACAATCTGGGTGCGCTGCTGTTGCAGGCGGGATTCCAATTGCGTGAGCTGTCGATGGCTTTGCGCCATACGCTGATCCGTGCCGGAAACCAGTTGACGCTGCACATCGTTCAGCCGCTGCACCAGCCGATGGATGCGCTGCAGCGGCGTGCGGAAGACTTCGTGCCGCTCGGTGCTGGCCAATCGCTGCTCGGCTTGGCTGATGAGTTGCCGCAGTTCCCGGTGCAGCCGTGCATCTTGGCGTATCACCACCTCATCCGCTTCCCGCCAAAACCTCGTCACCACCTGGGCGGCTTCGGTTGGGGTGTGAGCGTGATGATCGGCCACCAGATCGGCGATACATACATCCACCTCATGGCCAATGCCCGTGATAATCGGCAACTTTGAAACGGCCACCGCGCGGGCCACCACTTCTTCGTTAAACGCCCACAAATCTTCCAGCGAGCCGCCGCCGCGCGCCAGCAGAATCACATCGATGCCGCCAATTTGCTGGTGAGAAAGATTCAAATGCTCGATGGCCGCGGCGATTTGTGCTCCGGCCTCCTGCCCTTGCACGAGTGTTGGATAAACCATGACCCGAAGGAACGGAAATCGCCGCAGAATTTTCAGCATGTCCTGCAAGGCGGCGGCTTGCGCGCTGGTGATCAAGGCGATGCGAGTTGGATACGATGGAATCGGCTTCTTGCGCTTGGGATCGAACAATCCTTCTTTTTGCAGCTTTTGGCGCAATTGTTGAAACGCTAATTCCAGCGCGCCCTCCCCGAGGGGTTCCAGTCTCTTCACGTACAGCCGATATTTGCTTTGCTGGCGATGCAGATCGACGGTGCCGACCAGCAGCAATTCCATGCCGTCGCGCACCTGGAATTTCAGCTTGATGTTGTCGCTTCGCCACATCGTGCAGTCGATGCAGGCGTCGGAATCCTTGAGCGTGAAAAAAAAGTGCCCGGCGGCGACCGCCTTGAAATTGCTGACTTCCCCCTGCACGAGCACGGAGCCGGGAAGCTGCGTCTTGATGGCGGCTTCGATTTTGTTCGTAAGCTGCGAAACGGTCAGCGGCGGCGATGCCGGCGATTTCTCTTGCACAGGCGCTGGTTCGGTGCGCTGCGTGAGGCGTTCACGGAAATCAAAAAACCCTTGGCCGCTCATGGCGGAGCATTATAGCTCACATCACCATGCCGCCATCGACGCAAATCACCTGGCCGGTGATGTAGCTGGCCTCCGGCGAGGCGAGGAAGGCGACCAAGGCGGCAATTTCGCGCGGCTCACCGAATCGTCGCAATGGGATGTGGCTCTTGGCGATCTCCTTGATTTGATCGTTCAAACCGTCGGTCATTTCCGTGGTGATGAAACCGGGAGCGACGACGTTACAGGTGATGTTTTTGCCGGCGAGTTCCTTAGCGACGCTTTTGGATAGGCCGATTAACCCCGCTTTGCTGGCGGAATAATTCGCCTGCCCGGCATTGCCTGCAACGCCGGAGACGCTGCCGATATTGATGATCCGACCACCGATGCCGCCCTTCAGCCGCATCATCGGCCTGGCCGCGGCGCGGATGGCGACGAATGCGCTTTTCAAATTGGTGTCGATCACCGAATCGAAATCTTCATCATCCATGCGAAGGATCAAGCCGTCCTTCGTGATGCCGGCATTGTTCACCAGCACATCAAGCCGGCCATGCGTGTCGGCGACTTTTTCCACGACTGCGGTGACCGCGGCGGAATCGGCGATGTCGCACGTCATCGCTTCGGCTGATCCACCTTCAGCGATAACGGCGGAAACCACCTGCTGCAATTTGTCGGCGCTGCGTGCGACGGCGACGACATGCAGGCCATTTTGGGCCAGCTTCTGCACGATGGCCGCACCGATGCCGCGCGATCCGCCGGTGACGATTGCGATGCGTTTGTCGTTCATGTTCCTTTCCTGCACTACGAAGCGGGCGTCTTGCTGCCGAGAGCTTCAATGGTGGCCAAGGATTCTACGGGCAATCGCCGGCTGATGCGCTTCATCAAGCCGCTGAGCACGCGGCCCGGAGCCAATTCAATAAACCGTGCCGGTCCAGCCGTCACGAGTTTTTGCATCGTCTGTTCCCAGCGGACGGGATGCGTCACTTGCTTGACCAGAAGTTCCCGCATCGACGGCACATCCGTGTGCGGCTCGGCGTTGACGTTGGCATACACCGTCGTCGCCGGCATTTGCAGGTTTACTTTTTGTAATTCGATGGCCATGCAAGCGGCCCCGCTCTGCATGAGTGGGCTGTGAAACGCACCGGCGACGGGCAATGGAATGACTTTGAATCCTGCCGCCTCGGCTGCCGTCACAAACTGCTGGCAAGCCGCATGAGTGCCGCTGACAACAATCTGCCCCGGAGCATTGAAATTCGCTGGGGTCAAAACTTCGCCTTGGGCACATTGGCTGCAAAGTTGATTCACCGCCGCTTCATCGGCTCCGAGGATGCTGACCATGCCGCCGGGCGTTTTGTCGGCCGCCTGCTGCATGGCGATGCCGCGGGCACGGACCAGTTTCAGGCCGGTTTCAAAATCGAACGCACCGGCGAGATGCAAAGCGGTATATTCGCCGAGACTGAGGCCGGCGAAAGCGGTGATTTGCTCGGGGGCAATGAATCCCGCCGCCACCGCTGCACGATAGCAAGCGACGCTGGTGACATAAATCGCCGGCTGGCTGATATCTGTTTTGTTCAGTTCATTCTGCGGGCCGCTGAAGCAGTACGATTTCAGATCGAAGCCCAAAACCTCGTTGGCGGCGTCGAAAAGTTCTCTGGCTTCGGAAAACGATTCGTAAAAGTCCTTTCCCATGCCGACAATTTGAGCGCCTTGGCCTGGGCAGAGAATGTAAGTGGGTGGAGTCATGTCAATTTTAAATTTAAGATTTCAAATTTCAAATTTGCGATCAAACCCGCACCACGGCATTGGCCCAGGTGAGGCCGGCTCCGAAAGCGACGAACACCAGCACGTCATCCTTGACGATCTTGCCCGCCCGCCAGGCTTCGTCTAGGGCAATCGGAATCGAAGCGGCGGAGGTGTTGCCATATTTTTCGATGTTGACGAACACTTTCTCCGGCGGCAGGCCGAGCTTTTCCGTGGCGGAATCGATAATCCTTTTGTTCGACTGATGCGGAATCACCAGCTTGATCTGATCCGGCGTCAATTCGCACTTCTGCATCGCATCTAAAATCAGCATCTCGAATTTGGATACGGCAAACTTATACACCTCCCGGCCTTTGATCTGCATGTATTGCCCGCCCTCGGCGAGCATCGCTTCATCAATGGGGAATCGGCTGCCGGGCTTGCAGTGCAGGGCTTCCCAGCCGCCGCCGTCGGCGTGCAGACTGCTGTAAATCAGACCGCGCTTCGGATCGGCGTCCCGCTTAAGGATCACCGCGCCGGCTCCGTCGCCAAACAGAATGCAGCTTGACCGATCACGGTAATTAGTGATGCGGCTGAGCGTCTCGGCTCCGAGCACCAGCACATTGCGGTAGCGGCCGGTCTTCACGAAATTGGCGGCGGTTTCCAGAGCGTAGATAAATCCGCTGCAAGCGGCGGACACGTCAAACGCCGGCGTTCCATCCAGCCCCAAAGCGGCGGCGACGAAACAGGCGGTCGACGGAAAGTGCATCTCCGGCGTGATCGTGGCGCACACCACCAGGTCCAAATCCTTGGCCTGGATTTCCGCGGCGGACAATGCCTTGTGGGCGGCGGCGGTGCTGAGCGTGGCAGTCGTCTCCCCGTCGGAAACAATGCGGCGTTCCTTAATGCCCGTCCGCTGCACGATCCATTCATCGTTGGTGTCAACGATCTTGGCCAGATCGTCATTGGTCAGGCGTTTTTCCGGCATGTGGCTGCCGGTTCCGGCGATGATGGCTCCGAACGAATTGGACATGACTTCTGCTGCTGCCGATGAACAACGACTCTTTACGCCGGGATGCTTTCGGCAATCTCTTTGACAATATTGGAATTCACATCGCTGCCGGACAACTGCTTGCCGACGCGGATGGCGTTTTTGATTGCTCTGCTGTCGGAGCGGCCGTGGCAAATCAGGCAATACCCCGCCACGCCCAGCAGCGGCGCCCCGCCGTATTCCTGCCAGTCGTGCTTTTGAAAAATCCGCTTCATCACCGGCTTAAATTGCTCGAGCAATTTCGGGTCACTCTCCTGCAATTCCGAGGCAATCGTCTGGAACATTCCTTCGGCCATGCCTTCGGTGAATTTTAGAACGATATTACCGACGAAACCATCGCACACCACGACATCGACAGCGCCTTTGAATAGATCGCGGCCTTCGACGTTGCCGACGAAATTGATCTGCGGCTCATCACGCATCAGCTTGCGGGCTTCCTTCACCGTCGTCGTGCCCTTGGCATCTTCCTCGCCGATGCTTAGCAATCCGACGCGCGGATTCTGCACGCCGCACACGGCCGAACAATACGCACCGGCCATCAGGGCATACTGCTGCAAATGCCGTGGCTGCGGGACGATGTTGGCTCCGACATCGCAGATGACAATGGGGCCGTAAAACGTCGGAAAAATCACCGCAATGCCCGGCCGCACCACACCCGGCAGCAATCGCATTCGCAATTGTGCCGCGGCGACACATGCGCCGGTGTTACCGGCGCTGATCACCACATCCGCTTCGCCTTTTCCGGCGAGCTTGCACATCACGGCGATCGAGCTGTTGGGCTTGGAGCGCACCGCTTCGACCGGCGAATCATCCATGCCGATCACTTCGCGGGTGGCCACGATTTGATAGAGCGATTTTTTTTCCGGGCACAGATCTGAATCGGCCAGCCCCTGTTTGATGATCTCTTCATCGCCGACGAGCAGCACGCGGTCTTCCAGATCGAGCATGGGCGCGGCTTCCCAGCAGCCTTTCAAAATGGCCGCCGGCGCTTTGTCGCCTCCCATAACATCCACCGCAGCTCGCAAAGCGAATCCTTTCTGCTGGACGATGTGTAAACCGCTATTCCTCGTCCTGCTCAACTTGCAGAGCAAGCTTGGGATTGACATATCCGCAGTTTTCGCAAGCGCAGTGCGGCAGCTTGGCGTTGCCGCATTGCGGACAGCGGACGTAATGAATCGGTTTCAGGGCGTGATGCGAGCGACGCTTGCGCTTTCTCGCCTTACTGGTTTTCTGCACTGGAAGCATGAGGGGACTCCCGACCAGCCGCTGAGGGCTATTCGCCGGCAAGCGGCCCCGTGCCACCTCACCGCAACCTTCGGCTGATCCTTGCGATACAAATCTTCAACTACTACAAAACAAACGCGGCGGGCCAATACCCGCCGTTCCAATCGGGTAGGTAAAGTAGGCGTTGGGACTCAATCTGTCAAGTTTAGCAGCTGGCGCGGTAACCCCTTGGCGCAACAACCGATTCCACATTGCGGGGGTGAGCGGGGGCGACTAGTGTTTGCACCATGTCGGTGACGGCCCGCCTCATTGGGCACCTTACAGCTTTGATTGCCTTTGCCCTCCTTGGCGGGTGCGCTACGTTGCGTGTGACTGATCCCCCCCGCTCGGCGGATGAGCAATTTTTACTTTCCACGGCGGCGCAGAAAGCGGTGACGCAGCTTTCCACGGCAGCGCTGCGGGATCGGCGGGTGTTTCTGGATGCGAGCTATTTCAACGCGCCGGAGCAGGCGTTTGTGACGGGCGAAGTGCGGTCCAAGCTGCTGCTCGGCGGGGTTCGGTTGATGGAAAATCGCAAGGATGCCCAGATTATTCTGGAACTGCGCAGCGGCGGCGTCGGGATCAATCGCATCGAGTTTCTTTTAGGCTTGTCCGCGATTCCGATTCCGGGAATCAACAACGGGAGTAATTCGGTGACCGCCACCGTTCCGCTGGAGACGCCGGAGCTGGCGCTGCTAAAAAGCACCAAGCAACAAGGATTCGCCGGAATTGCTTATGTCGCATACTGGGCCGACACCGGCGAAGTGGTCACCAGCTCCGGGCCGTTTGTCGGACGGACGTATCGAACTGACTGGTGGTTCTTTGGCATCGGGCCCAAGACCATCGGCGACGTGCCGACGACCAGCAAATAATCCTCGCCGGGCTGAAACGGTCCACCATGAAGCGATGGGCGTTACGCATTTTCATCGGGGTCATCGTGCTGCTGCTGGCGGCGGTGGTGGCAATAGAGATCGTGCTGCAAACGAGTTTCCCCCGGCGATTCCTGCTGGCGCAACTGGAAACCACCCTGCAATTAAAATGCACCGCCGCTTCCGTTCGTACCGGCATGTTCGGTGGAACCACACTGGATGATGTGACATTGTCGCTGCCATTGGCCAATGAATCATTTTTGCAAGTGAAAACGCTGCGTGTGCATCACACGAGTGTGCCGGCGCTGCTTCTGGGCCGGGATTTGGTGATCGACGCGCTGGAGTTTGATGATCCGCAATTGAAAGTGCATCAGGATTCCGACGGCCGATGGAATATCGTGCAGGTAGCGGATTTGCTTCGGCGGGCGGCTGGTGGAAATCAGTCAAATGCCGCCGTCCATCCTGACCTGCCGCGGATCCCGCAAATCATTTTATCCAATGGCACTTTGATAATTACCGATCGAAGCGGGCGATCGGCAACATTGCAGCCTTTGAACTTGCAGGGATCGCCGCGCGGATTACTGGTATGGCAATTTCACGCGGGCATTGGTCCGCCGGGCACGCCGGAGCTTGCATTGGACGGCGAGGTTGTTCCCGGCGGCCAGTGGCAGCATCGGGTGGATATCGGGTTGCAACATGGGGCTCCATGGCTGACGCCCTGGCTGCCGAGCGATGCCGCGCAGCGGTTTATCAATCAAGCGGATGTGCAAGCGGTGTGGCGCGGAGCGGTGGCCGCCAGTGGCGTCGATGGCTTGCTGGACCTGAAGAAGTTTCAGAGCGCAAACGTGTCAGCTAAAGGAACAATCAATGCGTCGATTCAAAACGGTTCGATTACCGCAGAACCAGACGCGATGGAGGTTCTGGGCCTCGGCATGGTCCCAAGCGGCGTGCAATTCAAATCGGGGAAGGTGACGCTCGATGGTTCGTCGGTGCATGCGCAGGATTTGATCGCCACGGTTGCCGCTGGCGATGTGCGCGTCAATGGGCAATACGGCTGGCGGGCTGGCTCGGCGGATTTGTCGGTCGGCTGGCATAACCTGCAATATCCCGCCAAATCCACGCAAAACGGGTCGGTCGATTTCACCATGCGTACCAATTGGCCCGGATTGATTCGCGTCGATGCCCGGCTAAAGAGCTCCGCCACCATGCCGGCGGTTTCGTGGGATTCGCAGCTTTCCCTCACCGGAGCGGGCAAGACTTTCCAATCCATCGAATGGACGCTGGACGCCGAGAAGCTGAATGTCGTTTATGCAAAGCTGAACGCCAATTTGGATCATCTGACGGCCAAGTTCACGAACACACCCAAACAATTGACGTTGACCAAGCTGTCCATTCCTGCGGGCCAGCTCACGGCGGATCGGCCGCGCGGCACATTAGCGGGACACGGCGTCTACAACTGGCCAGACCAAAACGGGCTGGGCGGCGGCCAATGGTCTTTGGCGGTCAATGGAAAAGAGTGGTCGGTTTTTCCCAAGCGGGAGATCGCCGCCGATTTCGATTTGGACCTGGCCGGCGATATCAACGCCGAGATGGCAAGCGTCAACAATCTTTCGGCCAGAACCAACACCGGCGTTCGCGCCCAAGTCAAAGGCGGAATTGATTACAAGGCTCAGGGAAAGGTGAATTTACAGGCGCTGGGTTGGTATCCACCGTTTATTTTTGCGGGATATGCCAACGAAGAAGCGCTACGTGGCGGCGAGTTCAACAGCCGGCTGACAATCACCGGAAATCTCCAGCCGCTGAATTTGCGAATCACCGGCGGATTACAAGGCGCCGCGCTGCGAATAGGCCAGCGTCCGGTCGGCGATGTGTCGATGGCCCTCACCGGCGATGCAACCGGCGACGATTCCGGCGAATATGCCATTCATCTGGTCACGCAGCATCTTCGGCTCTTTGAGGGAGATTGGGATCTGGATGGGCGATATACCTCCAGCAATGAACGGGCGGTGTTCGACGCCAAGCTGGCTAACATGTCGCTCACGGCGGCAGACCAATTCGTCGATCCGCCACCGAAGTTGTCCGGCGTCATGTCCGGGCAAGGCACGATTGTGCTGCCTCGGCTGTCGCTGAAGGAGGCGCTGGTAGACGGCCACTTCCAGATCAAAGCTGTACAATCCCCGCGCTTTTTGGCTGACTTGATTACCGCCGAGTTGCACACCAATCCGCAGGATGTGCTGATCAATCATGTGAAAGCGATCCGCAAGGCCGGCGGCGAGATCGATGCGGACATCGATTTGCCCATCGCCTCGCCGCATCATCCGACGGTCACGTTCCGCGCGTCGGCATGGCCCGTCGATTTCCCCGGCGGATCATGTCTGGTCGATGCCCGCACCATCCAGGCGGTCCAGGTCGATATTCCCAGCCGCAGCGCCAGCGGGCCGTTTGAGCTGGTTGTTCAGCCGCGCTACCACGATGTGGATTGCGGAACTGTAAGTACTCGGGGATCACTGGATGGACGCCGTATTATCCTCGGCGAAATTAACGGCGAGCTTTTCGGCGGCACGATTCTGGGCAATGCTTCGTACGATCTGGACCAATTGGTCAATGCCAAGGCGAGCCTTTCCTGGAATGATGTGGATTCAGCCAAAATTGAAAGCCTTTGGCCCACGCCTGGATTGACGGCCAATCCGGATGCAGTCCTCGGCCACGTCGCCGGAAGCCTGAAAATCGGTCCATCGACAATGCCCCGTCCGCTGGCCCCGCTGGAAGCGGAACTCAAAATCTCCAGCGACAAGCTGAATTGGCGAACGATCAATCTGACCGATGCGGATCTCAAGGGGTATTACGATCCGGGCGCCAAAACGGGCGAGGAGCGGCTGATTCTTGACGACTCGTCCCTGCACCTAGCGGGCGGAGCAGTTTATATTTTTGCGCGGCTCTCGCGCCATCCGCTGGGACCCGCCACGCAGCCAACCAATCAAGCGGCATTCGCCTGGTCATTCGATTCGGTCGTGGACGCCACGCATTTGGACCTCAATCCACTGATCCGCGCCGGCGATCCCAAGGCGGCTGATCAACCGGGTTTACTGGCTCTGCATACAACGCTTCTCGGCAATCCGCACGATCGAAAAAGATGGATCGGCGATGGAACGGTTACACTGACGCAAAGCGACCTGGCGGGCAATGCGATTTTTCAATCGCTGTATTCTTTGATGAGCGTACAGTTGGGGAATAAACCGCCGGCCGGCCGCGGCAGTGCGATTGTTCATTTCGAGGGAGACAACCTCGATGTCGCCAGCCTTTCCTACACCAACCGCGGCATCGAAGTGGAGGGCAACGGAACCATTATTGACGTATGGAAAGGCCCCGATGCCCGACTCGACGGCTACATGATCGGCACCGCTCATCCACTGCGCGATTTGAAGCTGCCATTCGCCGCCGATGTGGACAAGGTCCTTGCCGCCGTGCAGCAAAATGCCACCCCGGTGCGAATTCAGGGAACCCTCAAGGACCCCAAAGTCAAACCGACACTCTTCTCCGACATCGGCGACGCTTTCAAAGCACTGCTGGTGGACCAGGCCCATGGAAGCGCGAATTCGGGTGCATCTGGGCAGTGAGCCTGATTCCTGCGAAAATGACGCCCGCCTTTTTGAAAAGCATTTGGCTCCTGTTGACATGGATGCAAATGGAGTGGCCCACATTCAGCTCTTGGCTGGCCCGCAAGAACTCCGGTGGCGGAAAAAAATTGCCTCCTACCGCCTCCCGGACTGGTTCCAAGAGCAGATTCATTCGCTCACCACAGCCCAATCCCCATAAGGCCTGTTCAAAAAGGGTAATTACGTAGACTTCCAACTGCGTATTTACGTAGAATCTGGTATCATCGGGTCAGGCTTTTTGCGATAATAGAGTTGAGAGAGGGTAATCCAACGATCATGTCTTCGTCTCTGCGAATCCTCTATGCAGCTGGACCGGGGAATGTCCTAGGGACTTACCGCCACTGGAAAGAGAGTCGCGATGACCCCTCGCAGGTCTCGGTCACTTACTCCGGGCAGTTCTACGATCTTTGCCGAGAGTTTGGGGATGAAGCGTATGTGATCTCCAACGCGCGCCGCTCCAAATCCGCTCCGAGCGGGAGAGTCATTCGAGAGGGATCATTTCTTTTTGAGAATCGGCCCGTCCTCTTTGAAAATCGCGCAGGCGCGCTCTATCACCTTGGGCAGATCTGGTCGGCGCTACGCCTGGTCGCCTCAGCGATCCGCTATCGCGCAAATGTGGCGGTCATCGCTTGCGGAACGGCGCACTGGTTTCCCCTGGCGATTTTGCCGCTGCTGGGGGTGAAGGTCGTCAGTAGCATGCACTGCACGCTGTGGAAGAAAAACCACCGGTTGTCCGGCGTGCCTAGAATCATCTGGAAGCTCAACCGATTTTTCTTCAACCAAAGCGTCTCCACGATTCTTAGCGCTTCGCATGACATCACCGAACAGCTTGACGAGCTGACCGCAGGGCAGCACCGGCCGATCAGCGAATTTCTCCCGACGTATCGGCGTGGATCATTTGACGGCAACAGTGTTCCGGATGAGTCACATTACCCCTTTCGTGTGTGCTTTGCCGGACGCATCGAGCGAAACAAAGGTGTCTTTGGCCTGCTGGAGATTGCCCGGCGCTTCGCCGCCGAAGGACGCAGCGACATCGAATTCGACATCTGCGGCAACGGCAGCGCCCTGGAAGAGCTACGCGCCGCCGTGGAGCAATGCGGGCTGAGTGCGCGCTTCCGCTGCCATGGACACTGCGCCAAACCGACCATGCGCCAGATGTATGGCCGCTGTCATGCGGTCATCGTCCCGACCACCACCGAGTTTTTTGAAGGATTTAATCAGGTTGTCGCCGAAGGTGTGCTGGCTGGCAGGCCGGTGATCACCTCCGCGGTTTGCCCCGCCCTGCAATACGTGCGGCAAGGGGTTGTTGAGGTCCCTCCAGATGACACCCGGGCGTACGGCGACGCCATTCTCCGGCTTGCTGATGATCTGTCGTTCTATGCCTCACGCATTGAAGGGTGCCAGGCGGCTCAGGAACAGTTTTATGATCTGGAGCGAGGCTGGGAAGCTGCGCTCCGCCGAGCACTGGTGCCTATGCGAGTTCAGCGAGACTCGCACCGTCGTCAATCGCTTCGTGTCAAGTGCCGCAAACGGGGGAGGTTGGACAGCCCGCCGGCGGATTCGCTGATTACACGCGTGTCCTTTTGAGCGCGCTGTTCTGGCCCTGCCTTGCGGCTTCCCGAGGCAGCAATAGCTTGTCGGCATCTCGGGTGCTTGCCTGTTTACTTTGACGGTGTTTCTGGACCACGATATCTTTGCAGCCGGCATCAGAACGCCAATTGCCGGTACGCCAATGCAGCGCGCACACTTGTGTGCCTTTGGCACACTGCGGGCCGCCTGTACGTCGATTTGCTTGTTTCTGTGGGTTTAAGGTTTTACTCGATTTGAGAGATATATATGGGCTTAACCTGGCACGACATCAGGGCGTTGATTTCCGCTCGCAAGGCTGGGATTGAATTCGGCCGCACCCTGACGGTGGGGCGGCTCAATCTCTTCATTTCCCCGTTCGATCTCAAGGATATCCTTCGCAAGGATATGCCCTCGTTGCTGGAGAAATATGACCAATTCATGATCCCGCATCCCTCTTATGTCGAGCCGCTGCTGAAGCTGATGGGCGCCAAGGAGGTGCTGTCGCTGGATGCCTCCAACTACGAAGGGGCCAGCATCATTCACGACATGAACCAGCCGATCTCCCCCGAACTCAAGGGAACCTTTGATTTTGTGAATGACGGGGGAACGCTGGAGCACGTGTTTAACTTCCCGACCGCCATCAAGAATTGCATGGAACTAGTGAAAATTGGGGGGCACCTGATGATCAATACCCCGGCCAACAACAATTTCGGGCATGGATTTTACCAGTTCAGCCCCGAGCTGTTTTTCCGGGTTCTGTGTCCGGATAACGGATTCAAGGTGGAGCGCATGGTGGCCTTCGAGCATTTCGATGGGAGCCAATGGTTCGAGGTGGCCGACCCGGATCAGGTCCGCAGCCGGGTGGAACTGTTGAACCCAAGCCGCCGGGTACAACTGCTGGTTCGGGCGGTCAAAACACATCAGGCGGAAGTGTTTGCCAAAATGCCGCAACAGAGCGATTACTCGGCCGCTTGGGATGCCAACGCGGCGACGGATACAGGGTCAACCTTCCTGCGGGAGCCAAGTCCGCTTCGGGTGCGATTCAAGAAGACAATCGAATCCCTGAGTCCCAGCCTGATGCTCAAGCTCCGGCGCCTGAAGAACGCGCGGCTCAACAGGCGCTTTTCTTTTGAGAAGCAGCGGCAGTTTTTCACGCCTGTTAAGGAGTGAAGAGCGCGAACGCTCGCCTGCTGCTCAGCGACCGTCGCAGCTATTACGCTTGTGTACCGTGGGCACACTGCAGACCGCCTGCACGCCGATCTGCTTGTTTCTGTGGGTTTAAGGTTGTGCTGGATTCGAGAGGCATCCATGGGTGTATCTTGGCACGACGTCAGGGCGTTGATTTCCGCTCGCAAGGCTGGGATTGAATTCGGCCGCACCCTGACGGTGGGGCGGCTCAATCTCTTCATTTCCCCGTTCGATCTCAAGGATATCCTTCGCAAGGATATGCCCTCGTTGCTGGAGAAATATGACCAATTCATGATCCCGCATCCCTCTTATGTCGAGCCGCTGCTGAAGCTGATGGGCGCCAAGGAGGTGCTGTCGCTGGATGCCTCCAACTACGAAGGGGCCAGCATCATTCACGACATGAACCAGCCGATCTCCCCCGAACTCAAGGGAACCTTTGATTTTGTGAATGACGGGGGAACGCTGGAGCACGTGTTTAACTTCCCGACCGCCATCAAGAATTGCATGGAACTAGTGAAAATTGGGGGGCACCTGATGATCAATACCCCGGCCAACAACAATTTCGGGCATGGATTTTACCAGTTCAGCCCCGAGCTGTTTTTCCGGGTTCTGTGTCCGGATAACGGATTCAAGGTGGAGCGCATGGTGGCCTTCGAGCATTTCGATGGGAGCCAATGGTTCGAGGTGGCCGACCCGGATCAGGTCCGCAGCCGGGTGGAACTGTTGAACCCAAGCCGCCGGGTACAACTGCTGGTTCGGGCGGTCAAAACACATCAGGCGGAAGTGTTTGCCAAAATGCCGCAACAGAGCGATTACTCGGCCGCTTGGGATGCCAACGCGGCGACGGATACAGGGTCAACCTTCCTGCGGGAGCCAAGTCCGCTTCGGGTGCGATTCAAGAAGACAATCGAATCCCTGAGTCCCAGCCTGATGCTCAAGCTCCGGCGCCTGAAGAACGCGCGGCTTAACAGGTGCTTTTCTTTTGAGAAGCAGCGGCAGTTTTTCACGCCTGTTAAGGAGTGAGGGAACGAAGGGCTCAGATTTCAAGTTGGTAGCGAATGGGGATCGGTAAAAATGCCTAGGCCTCGGCAGACTGCACGTTGGATGTCGTCACTTTCTGATTGCTTGCCTCTTTTTGTCACGTTCGGGTGAGCAATTATCGATTGCGACACTGAAAAGCTCGAATTTCTGGGCTCACATCTATGTCCGATAATATGGGTATGATTCAGCTCGCGTCTCACACCCCCTGATACTTACCGAAATTAACACTTATGCCTTTTACAAGGATTGCTCGGGCCCAGGACGGCCGATACAGCTATTAGAGCCGGCTTAACCGAAATATGCGGCAGAGTTGGCAAACGTTCGCTCGACGCAAAGAACCGGGATAAAATGGGTTGATGGTTCTTGAAAGTTTTATGAGCTTTGGAGTTGTTTGAAAGACGGCAAATGAGTAGCTTACGCTGCCCGAGTGAACGGGGACGTAGGTGAGCGTCGCGCGGGTTTCCATCGCCGCCTAAAACTTTGCTGCGAGACTGCTCCCACGGCTTAAGTGGTTTTGCAAAGTTGACTTGTCATATGGACACTTCTGATTTCATCAATCGTTCCAATTCAGAATACATCGAACGGCTGTACCAGCAGTACCAGACGGATCCGCGTTCAGTGGATCAGTATTGGCAGGCATTTTTTGCCGGGATGGAAATGGCCGGCGGCGGTCGGTTGCCCGCCGGGGTTTTCGCCGGGACCCCTGCTGCCGCTTCCACCACGGCCAGCGGGGAAACCCTTGCTGTTGAATCCTCCGATTTGGTTCACTCCTACCGGGAGCTGGGCCATTTCATTGCCAACCTTGATCCGTTGGGCCACAACCGCAGCAGCCATCCGCTGCTGGAGATGACGGAATTCGGCCTGAAACTGGAAGACCTCGACCGCTACTGCGGCAACGGCGGATTCCTCGGGGCGGTCGATGGCACCGTGCGCGATCTGCTGGCCAAGCTGCGGCAAACGTACTGCTCGACTATCGGTGTTCAATACATGGACATCTCCAACAAAGCCCAACGGGAGTGGCTTCAAGAACGCATGGAACCGGTGCTGAATTCACCGAATCTTTCCGCCGGCGAGTCGCAGGCCCTTTTGTATCAATTGATCGCCGCCCAGGGTTTTGAGGAATTCCTGCAACAAAAATACATCGGCACCAAGCGGTTCAGCCTCGAAGGAGCCGAATCGTTCGTTCCATTGCTTAACACGCTGCTGGAAGAGGGTTCCAACATCGGCGTGGATGAATTTGTGCTCGGCATGGCCCATCGCGGCCGGCTGAATACGCTCGCTCATGTGCTGAACAAGCCCTATGAAACGATCCTCAGTGAATTCGAAGGCACGCTTGTTCCCGCTGACAACGAGGGTGACGGCGATGTGAAATATCACATGGGGTATTCGCAGGATCGCACCATCAACGGCCGCAAGGTTCACGTGGCTTTGAGCTTTAATCCGAGCCACCTGGAACTGGTGAATCCGGTTGTCGAGGGAATTGTCCGGGCCAAGCAGTATTACCTGGGCGATTCCCAGCGTTCCAAGGTCGTGCCGATTCTGATCCACGGCGATGCGGCGTTTACCGGCCAGGGCATAGTGCTGGAAACTTTGGCGTTATCCGAAATGCCCTACTGGCGCACCGGTGGCACGGTGCATGTCATCATCAACAACCAGATCGGCTTCACGACAATGCCCAAGCAGGGCCGTTTTACGCCATATCCGTCGGATGTGGCCAAGACGATCCAGGCTCCGGTATTCCATGTGAATGCGGATGATCCAGAGGCGGTGGTGTGGGCCGCGAAGCTCGCCATGGGATTCCGCCAGCAGTTTCACTGCGATGTGATCATCGATTTGTGGTGCTATCGCCGGCTCGGGCATAACGAGGGGGACGATCCGACCTTCACGCAGCCGGTGATGTACCGTGAAATCAGCGAACATCCGACCATCCGCGACATTTATAGCAAGCGGCTGATGGAGCAGGGCAAGCTGACGGAAACCGAATTGGCCACCATGCGCAGCCAAGTGCGCGACAAGCTGGAAAAATCGCAAACCGAAGCCAAGGAAAAGCGTTCCCGCCAACCATTCCGTGCGTTCGGCGGCGTGTGGAACGGCTATACCCGTGCCGGCAGTGATTGGTCGGCGAAAACCAATGTGCCGATCGACACGCTGAAAACCATCGGCGCGGGCCTCAGCAAGATCCCCGATAATTTCAATGTCTATCCCAAGCTGCACCGCATCCTCGAAACCCGCAGTGACATGTACAAGGGGAACAAGTTCCTGGACTGGGGCTCGGCCGAGGCGCTCGCGCTGGGTAGCCTGCTACTGGAAGGCACGCCGATCCGCTTTGTCGGCCAGGATGCACAGCGCGGCACGTTCAGCCATCGCCATGCCTGTCTGCACGATTACAGCACCGGCGCCAAATATTATCCGCTGGCAAGTTTGGGCCAGACGACTGGCCAGAAGGCGGCGGATTTCATCATCGTCAACACGATGCTGTCGGAATTGGCGGTGGTCGGCTTTGAATATGGTTTCAGCTCCGCCGATCCGCGCAATCTGGTGATTTGGGAAGCGCAATTCGGCGATTTCGTCAACGGGGCGCAGCCGATCATCGATCAATTCATCGCCGCCGCCGAGAGCAAGTGGCAAAAATTCTGCGGCCTGGTGTTGCTGCTGCCGCATGGTTACGAAGGAGCAGGCCCCGAGCACTCCAATGCATACTTGGAACGGTTTTTAACATTGTGCGCCGAGAACAACCTGCAAGTGGTGCAGCCGACGGTACCAGCCCAATATTTCCACGTGCTGCGTCGGCAAATGAAGCGCAGCTTCCGCAAGCCGCTGATCTGCTTCATGCCCAAATCGCTGCTGCGTGCCGAAGCGTCGACTTCGTCGCTGGAAAATTTGGCCAATGACACATTCCAACTCGTGCTGGATGATCCGGCCAATCCGCCTCGTGAGCGGGTGCGCCGGCTGCTAATGTGCAGCGGCAAGGTGTTCTTCGCCCTCGATGCCGAGCGCCGCAAGCACAAGCGGGATGACGTGGCCATCGTGCGGGTCGAGCAGTTGTATCCGTTCCCGCAAAAGGAACTTCAGGCGATCCTGGCCAAATATCGTTCGGCCGAGGAAATGGTCTGGGTTCAGGATGAGCCGCGGAACCGTGGCGCGTGGCTGTTTATGCAGGATCGGTTACAGAACATGGTGGCCGAGACGGCGGTGCTGAAATATGTTGGCCGCGAAGAAGCCGCCAGTCCGGCGACCGGGTCCCATAAACTGCACGAAATCGAGGCGGAAGAATTGCTGACAGCGGCGTTGGATATTCCAACCAGCCAGCCGCAGTCCACGCCGCCGGTGCAAACACAAACCACCGCGCCGGCCGTTACGGCAACGTCAACCGCCAAGCCGATGATGAGTTCCGAGCAGCGGACTTAATGCCGCCCAAGACCTTGACACCCCGCCGTGTTGTCCTAAACAGGTGACATCATGCCAACCCCCGTAATAGTGCCGTCGCTCGGAGAATCAGTCACCACCGCAATTCTCATCCAATGGCTCAAAGAGGACGGCGCGACGGTCGCCAAAGACGAGCCGATCTGTCTCTTGGAGACCGATAAAGCGAACGTCGATCTGCCCGCCAAGGTCGCCGGCGTGTTGCATCACCTGCACAAGCCCAATGACACGGTGAATGTCGGCGAGGCGGTTGGAGAGATTACCGAATCCAATGGAGCTGCGGTGTCGCAGTCCGCTCCTAAATCCGCCGCGCCGGTTGCCGTCGCCGCTTCGTCTGGTTCGTCCACGATAGCGCCGGAGGACATGAGCCCCGCCGTTCGAGTGATGGTGGAGGAACACCACCTCGACGCCGCTGCCTTGGCCAAGAATGCTCCGGGTGGCCGGCTCACCAAAGAATTCGTCAGCAGTTATATCGAGCAGCATGCCGGCAATATGATGGGCAGCAATGGCGAAAAATTGGCCGCGACCATGCCGGACACTCGGCCGGCAAAAGGTACGACGCCGCCTCCAGCAGCCCCGACCCCGCCCGCCAAAGGACAGGGAGCGCCCGAGCGGCCGAACGTCGATCCAACCCCCCCGCCGAAAGATTTCGACGCCAACGGCCAGCGCCGGGTGAAGATGAGCAAGATTCGCCAATCGATCGCCAAGCGATTGGTGCAAGCCCAGCAAACGGCGGCGATTCTCACGACTTTCAACGAAGTCGACCTATCGGAAGTGATGGCCCTGCGCAGCCGTTATAAAGAACAATTTGAAAAAACCCACGGCGTCGGGCTTGGTTTCATGAGTTTCTTCGCACGGGCCGTGGTGATGGGGCTGAAGGAATTTCCGCGGCTTAATGCCTCGATCGACGGTGACGAATTTGTTTACAACCAGGCGGTCAACCTCGGCGTCGCCGTCAGCACGGATCGTGGCCTGGCGGTGCCGGTGCTGCGAAATGTGCAGTCGATGTCGTTCGCCCAGATCGAAACCGAAATCAAACGTCTCGCCGCCGCCGTGCGAGATAACAAGCTGGCAATCGACGAACTCTCCGGCGGTACCTTCAGCATCACCAATGGCGGCGTCTTCGGTTCGCTGCTGTCGACGCCGATCATCAATTTCCCGCAGAGCGGCATTCTCGGCATGCATACCATCCAGAAGCGCCCCGTGGCCGTCGGCGACAAAATAGAAATCCGGCCCATGATGTACCTGGCCCTCAGCTACGACCACCGCATAGTCGACGGGAAAGAGGCCATCAGCTTTCTGGTGCGCGTGAAACAATCGCTGGAAGACCCGGCCCGGCTCATGCTCGATATCTGATTTGACTCGACTTCCTATAATCAAGTGAAGGAAAACCGCTCCGTGGCAGAAACCCTTTACGATCTCGTTGTCATCGGCGCCGGCCCCGGCGGATATGTCGCCGCAATCCGTGCAGCACAGCTTGGCATGCGCACTGCCATCATCGACAAATCATTCCTCGGCGGCACGTGCCTGAACATCGGCTGCATTCCCAGCAAAGCCCTGCTCGATTCCACGCACAAACTTTTGGAGCTGCAACACCATTTTGCCGATCACGGCATCAACACCGGCGAAGTGAAAGTCGATCTGACGAAAATGCTGGCCCGTAAAGATGCGGTGGTCAACAAAATGACCAACGGGGTCGGCATGCTGATGAAGAAAAACAAGATCGATTACCTGCCGGGCTTTGGCCGGATTGTGGCGCCGGGGTCGGTGGAGATTAAATCGAAAGACGGCACGCGCACCGTTGCCACGAAGCGAATTCTCATCGCCACGGGTTCCGAGCCGATTGCCTTGCCATCGCTGCCGTTCGATGGCAAAAAAATCATCAGCTCAACCGAAGCGTTATCGCTAGCCAAAGTGCCTGGACGGATGCTGGTGATCGGCGCCGGCGCCATCGGCCTGGAAATGGGATCGGTCTGGAGCCGGCTGGGTAGCGAAGTTGTGGTCATCGAGTTCATGGACCGCATCCTGCCCGGTATGGATCAGGAGATGACCAATTCATTCCTGCGCATCCTGGAAAAACAGGGCCTGAAATTCCACCTCGGCACGCAAGCGGAGTCGGCCAAAATTGTCGGCGACAAGGTGCAGGTGGTTCGCAAGCAAGGGGAGCAGCGCGAAACCGAGGAAGCGGATGTGGTGCTGGTGGCCGTCGGTCGCCGGCCGTTCACCGATGGTTTGGGACTGGAAAATCTCGGCATCGAAAAGGACAAACGGAATTTTGTCAGGGTCAATCCGCACACTTATGAAACCACGGTGCCGGGGATTTTTGCCATCGGTGATGCGATTGGCGGATTGATGCTCGCCCACAAAGCCGAAGAGGAAGGCGTTGCCGCCGTGGAAATCATGGCCGGCAAAGCGGGCCATGTGAATTACCGTGCCTGCCCCAATGTGGTCTACACGCATCCGGAATTCGCCCAGGTCGGTTTGACCGAGGAAGATGCCAAGAAGGAACGGGGCGAAGTGCGGGTGGGCAAATTCTTTTTCCTGGGCAATGGCCGTGCCGTGGCCATGGGCGACGCCGGCGGGCTGGTCAAAATCATCGGCGACGCCAAGACGGATCGCCTGCTCGGCGTTCATATCGTCGGTCCCCATGCGTCGGACCTGATCGCCGAGGCGGTGGTGGCGATGGAGTTTGCCTCGAGCGTTGAAGATTTGGCCCGTGCCTTCCACGCCCATCCGACTTTGGCCGAGGCGTTGAAAGAAGCGGCCCTGGGCGTTGAGAAATGCGCCATTCACATGTGATCCGTGCGGCAGTCAGTATAATCCCACTATGCGGCGATTGGCGGTCGGTTTCATCGCTATCGTGATTGCCCTGTCGGGATGCAAACGGCCGGTCCCGCCGACTCCCACACCTGTCGCCACCACTGCACCAACCAGCGCGCCCACGACAGCCGTCGCCACTACTCTTCCGCAGCGGCCGCCAACCACGACATTCGGTCAATTGGTCAAACTGTATTATCCGAATTCCCCGAGCACGCAGCCGTTGGATATACCGGTTGATCTGGTGCAGGCAGCGCGGCTCACGGTGCCCGATCCGATTTATCTGGATCGGCTGCAAAATATTTGGATCACCCGCAGCGACGCCGATGAAACGCCACACGTGCTTGCCGGTGCCTGGAATCAAGCCGAGCATCTGGTGCGGGAGCGGCCGGTGTATGTGCATTGGCGGACCGAGCCGGCGATCGGCAACCACCCGGTCCATTCGACGCCGGTGCTTTTTTGCCCATCACAACTTTGCCGCCTCGATATAGTCGAGGAAACTCGTTTCACTGCGCTGGTTGCCAAAACGACGGATTACCATTGGCCAAGCGCCGTGAGTTTTAACGACACAGTCATCGTCGCCACGGCGGACGGGGCATCGGCGTTTATCCGTAGCGCATCGGGATGGGAAGAATTGCGTTGCCCCGCGCTCATCGATGCAAAACAACCGCACGCCGTGACGCAATTCGCCATCGACGTTGACGGTGTACTGGCTTATGTTCCGCCGGAGAACGGCAACATGGGCAGTGAAAAAACCGCCCGATTCGCAAACGGCCAATGGTCGCTGCTGACGGACACCAAGCAGTGGCCGGGGCATTTTCTGGATTTGATTCCGCTGACCGACGGAACGGTGCTGCAGATCATCGCCCAGCCGCCCAGCTCGGACGAGATTGCCAATCATAAAACGCCGCGGGTTCGCCTGGCCATGGGAATCCTGGAAACGCAAGCAGCGGATACTCGGCTCGCGCTGGAGTTGATCAAACAACTGAACGACGATAACGCCAAAAAACGGCAGGAAGCATTTGAAAGATTGGCGGTGTTCGGCGCGAGTTTGTGGCCGATTCTGGAGCAGCAGATGCCGAAGCAACCGGATGCGGTGCAGGAGAAATTGCAGCTTCTCCTGAAAAACAAAACGCAACCGACGCTCGGCGAAATGGAACCGGTCGATTACCGATTGGAATTGGTCGCCCGCACCACCAGCGGCGGAGCGCTGTTTTTCGATAAGGCCGGCGTTTCCGTGACCAACGCCGACGGCGATCCCACCTTGGTCGCCCCGGCCTGGATCAGCGCCGTGCCGGGCCAGCCGATTCATCTTCTGATCGGCGACGCCTGGGCTGCGCTCATTCCGAAGGAGCAGCGGGTGATTCCGATGGGCGATTCGGATTGGCTGCTCTGGGATGAGGAGACTGGGCCGCACGAAATTGTCGGCTCGCTCAATTTCTCGGCAATTCTCAAACCGGAGGAATTGCCGTTCAGCGAATTCGGTGGGGTGGACCGCAATGGCCGGTGGTTATTTCATGATCCGGCGGAAAACGGCGGCACACTGATTTTGGATCCCACGCTGCTGCCGGTGACGCCGCAATTGCCTGTGTGGAAGTTCACCGTTCCCGATCAAGGCGTCGCCGGGTGGGATCAACAGAATTGGCCCGCTTACCGTGATACCAACGGAAATATCTGGATGATTAACGAGGACGGATTTCACCTCGAAGATCAAAAGACGGCACATTTTTACAACACCGCGGCGGATGTTCCGCATGCAACAGCGCCCGGCACGCAGCCGACGACGGAGCGGTCGCCGACTACCATGGAAGCGCAGCCGCCGCTATGGGTGGATGCGGACGGCACGCAATATTTCGGCGGAATCACGGACGTCTGGCGGGTCAAGCACGGCGTGAAAACTCGCTGCCCGTTGCCTCTGGATGCCAAGGGAACGGCGGATCGGCCCTGGCTGATGAAGGATAAAGCCGGGCATTTGTATTTGTTGAATCAGCCGGGCCAGATTGTGCGGCTGAGCGGCACTTTCAAATCCGGCCAGCCGTTGAAAATCGACGCTACTTTCACCCAGAATGTTCCGAATTCGACGCCGCTGCGTGTCTGGATTGATCCGGCCGATCGAATTGTGATTCTGCATGACGATAACCAATTGGCCATCGGCTTTTGCCAGGGTGTGATGCCGGCCGCCATTTTGGACAAGATTGCGACGCAACCGAAAGAGCAGTGATGATTGACGAAGTGATTACCGTTCAGTTCGACGGCGGGTCCCGCGGAAATCCGGGACCGGCGGGAATCGGCGTGGTGCTGCGCGCCGCCGATGAGACGCCGATTTTCACGCTGGGCCGGTACCTCGGCGTCTGCACCAACAATGTCGCCGAGTACATGGCTCTGATTACCGGATTGCAGGAAGCTCAAAAACTTGGCGCGAAAAAAATCGTCGTCCGCGGCGACAGCGAATTAATCATCAAACAACTCCGCGGCGAATACCGGGTTAAGCATCCGGACATGAAAACGCTGCATCAGCAGGCGACGCATCTACTGGAGCGGTTCTCACAGGTCACGATCACGCATAATTTGCGTCATAAAAACGAACTGGCAGACAAGCTGGCGAATCTGGCGATGGATCGAAAGAAAGATGTCACCGAAGCTCACGAATCAGTAGGCCCGAATCATGTCGATCATCCCGCGGCAACGGAATCCAAAGTCGGCGACCGATTTCAATGCTCCCGCTGCGGATGTGTTATTGAAGTAAAAAAACCTTCCTCATTGCGGCCACACCAGTTGAAACCGTTCACATGCCAATGCGGCCAGAAGATGCACGGTTAAGAGCCTCGGCAGCTATGTCGGTCTTTTTGTAGTGCGCCTTCGCCCCATCAATCCTGCCGCCGCCAAGCCCAGGAGGCTTAGCGTCGTCGGTTCGGGGGTCACGTAGATGACCGAGCCGATGTCGGTGTCCACTGTTGTGTCATTGGACTCCACCGAACCGTACTCGAACACATAGTCTTCGGCATTGGTGATGGTGTTGTAGATGTCGCCGTAATCCACCCCGCCTAGCACGGCATAGTCGCCGGTGGCGGTGAACTGATTGTCATATTCCCCCAGCGCCGTGGCTTTCTTGGCGGTGTCCGACCAGTTGGTGTAACCGTTGGCGTGCAGATCGGTCCAGTTGGCAGTGATGATGCCGCCGCTACCGCTGGTGATCTGCAGCGAGGCGATGTCGGCATTGTTGCCCACCAACTGCACGTCACCGGTGCTGACATTTATGATGAGTTCCAAAGCTCCATTAGCCGGCGCGGGAACACTCGCCGGTGAAGCGGTGGCGCCCAGCATGTGAGCCGCGACGTCAGCGATGCGTACGGTTGCCGAAGCCGTCCGGCCGTAATTGCTCAGAACCGTGTTCAGGTCGCTGATGTCGACTTTGTTGTCATAGTTGGAATCCCCCGTATCCCACGTCACGGCGTTGGTAGAGAGATAATTTTTCAGCACGATGTTGAGATCGCTGCCGTTCACCACCCCATCGAGATTCGCATCGCCGTAGATCGTGTACTTCACCAAGCTCTGGCCGGCGTAAAGTCCCAGGCCTGCTCCGACCGAACCGCTGCCGCTAGTGTATCCCAGGGCCATGGTGTGATTTGAGCTGGCGGCGGCATTGATGCTGCTGATGCCGCCCGTGCCGTTCCAGGCGCCGCCGTTGTAGCCTGCGATCAGATATTGCCGCACCAGCGAAGGTGACGTGCTGGTGATGAGGCTGTTGTTGCCCAAATCGAGTTGGCCGGAGCCGGTGATGGTCAGACTCGTGACCGTGTTGGTGGCCTGCGTGGTGTTGCTGGCAACAGCGAGATAACCACCGGAACTGATATTGACCGCGCCCTGTGCGAAGCTGGTGGCGCGCGTCAGTTCTGCCGATCCGCCGAGCGTCATCGTGCCGGTGCCGCTCACGGCGCCAAGGCTCGCGGTACCGCCGGATTGGGTAAATTGCCCGTTATTGGTAGTGGAGTTGCTGGTCAGCACGCCGCCGGATAGCACATAGGTCCCCGCGGCGCTGTTGGAATAGGCGATGTACAACGACGCGATGGTGTTGGAACCTCCCGATTGATTGAACGTCCCAGCGGCTTTGTAACCCACGTACTCGGAACTGCTGGTGCCCGAGAGAACGCCGTTGGAGAGACTGTAAAGGGCGCCGGTCCCCTGGATATAAAGAGAGGGAGCCTGGAGAAAGTTGGTGCCCCCACTCTGAGTGAAAGTTTCCGTCCCTGATCCACCGATCGCCTCGGATTCGGCGCCAGATACATCAAGTACCCCACCCGAAAGGATGTATGCTGCCGCGCCGGATGTCCCTCCAACGGACAAGCTGCCAAAAATTGCGCAGGTGCCACCAGTTTGCTGAAGGGTTCCATTTCCACCGACGAACAAGGCACCGGCGTTCAGGTAGCCGTTACTGCTTAGGTTGTATGTCGCCGCCCCACTTCCAGAACTCAAAGAAGTGTTTCCTATCGCAACGTAAGCATCCACCGTACCTCCTGACTGATTGACAACGGAGGTCCCGCCACCCGCGACGTACAAATCGCCAAAGTCGGTCTCAAAGGTCCCACCCGAGACGTCCAGCTCGCCCTTGGTTCCTGACTGGCTGGTGACATAGACGCTACCACCGGATCCATTGGTGGTCGCGGTGCCGCCAGACAGTTGGTAGCGTCCCGAGCCATCATAGCCTATATAAAGGTACGTGAACGAGGCGTAGCCAGCAGATTGGACATAGAAGCCCGTGTCCTGCGGAGAGAGGTAGCCAATGTATGCGGCAGGAGCACTGGCATAGGAGTAGAAAGCATTGACCACCATGGCGCTGCTGGCGGAACTTTGTTCAAGTGTGTTCCCGTCGCCGATATTCAGCGAATTGAGTCCGGTCCCGCCGTAGGCGTAATTAAAATTGACGACCGTATTTGCCACACCAGTGCCAAAAAAGGGGAAGGAAGGGTTCCCCAAGTAGACTTGGCCGTACATGGCGGGAACATTGGCGACGCCGGTCTGCTGTGAAATGGAATCATTCCAGGCGGCATAGCCGTCATTGGTGCTGTCCCAGTCACCAGAGCCGGACACCGCATAAAAATATTCGGGCGGTCCGAGGGCCGTCGCCCGGTTGCCAACAAGCACAGCGGATGCCGCACTAGCAATAAGAAGCGCAGTCCGGCGGCGACGGATGCGGGGCCGCACGAAGTGCCGCCCTTGTGCAAGCTGCTTGACCTGCCCGCAATCGTGATTCATTGCCCGCATGTGATCCCCTTCGAAATTACATAATCCGGTGACGCCCTCGCCCTTTGACAATGCACTGCCCACGACCTCCATGATATGAACCAGGGCGGCCGGGTGCAATTAAACATTGATGAAATGCCACGACGTGATGTCGCCTTCGCTGGCGTCTACGCAATATAAATTCTGGGTATCGCGCCGAACGCCGCGGTAGAATTCGGGATTTCGGACTTGCGATTCTTCAGGTTTTCCTTTTCCGCCGTCCCATCAACCCCGCCGCTGCCAGGCCGATGAGGCTTAGCGTCGTCGGTTCGGGAACGCCGACATACAGCACTGAGCCGGTGTCGGTGTCCACCGTTGTGTCGTTGGACTCCACCGAGCCGTACTTGAACACATAATCCTCGGCATTGACGGTGGTGTTGTAGATGTCGCCGTAATCCACCACGCCCAGGACTGCATAATCACCCGTGGCCGTGAACTGGTTGTCATACTCACCGATGCCGGTCTTCTTCTTGGCGGTGTCAGACCAGTTGGTGTAACCGTTGGCGTGCAGATCGGTCCAGTTAGCGGTGATGATGCTGCTGCTGGCGCTGGTGATTTGCAGCGAGGCGATGTCGGCGTTGTTGCCTTCCAGTTCCACATCACCGCTGGTGGTGTTGACCACCAGTTCCAGCACTCCGTTGGCCGGTGGCGGCGACACCGTGTCCGCAGGCGAGACCGTGCCGGTCAGGGTTTTTGCGGTGCTGGCGGTGGAAGCCTTAAACTTGGCCGCAGCATTAGCGGCACGCACCGTCGTGGGAGCTGTATCAAAATAATTGCTCAAAACAACGTTGAGATCGCCGATCTCGGTTTGTCCGGCGTAGTAAAAATCGCCGGTGTCCCACGTCGCCGCATTTGTCGAAAGATAGTTGCTCAGCACGATGTCAAGATCGTTAATGTCCACTTTGCCATCGAGATTGGCATCGCCGTAGATCGTGTACTTCACCAAAGTTTGATTTGTGGCGAGGCCCAAGGCCATTCCCGCAGCACTTGTACCACTGGTGTAACCCAGAGCCGTGAGGTGGCCGCCGTTGCTGGCGGGGATATTGTAGCTGGCGTTGGCGCTGATGCTGCTGATGCCGCCCGTGCCGTTCCAGACGCCGCCGTTGTAGCCGGCAATGAGGTATTGGCGGATCGTCGCCGGTGACGTGCTGGTGATCAGGCTGTTGTTGGCCAGATCGAGCCGACCGGAACCGGTGATCGTCAAGCTCGTCGCGGTGTTGGTGTATCGTGTCGTGTTGCTGGCGACAGCGAAATAACCACCACTACTACTAATGTTGATTGTGCTCTGCTGGAAACTAACGGCCGTGGTTAGCTCCGTCGATCCGCCAAGCGTCATCGTGCCCGTGCCTGTAACGGTGCCGAGACCGGCGGTGCCGCCGCTTTGCGTGAACTGGCCGGCATTGACCGTGGAAGTGCTGGTCAGCACACCGCCGCTTAATGAATAGGTGCCCGAGGCGGTGCTGGCGTAGGCGATAAATAAAGAGTTGGTGACATTGGAGCCACCGGTCTGCTTGAAGACGCCTGTCCCCGAGAAGCCAACGCACTCGGAGCCCGAGAGGGTCGCGCCGTTGCTGAGGTTGTAGTTGCCAACGGCGGCGGGGCCGGTGCTGTTCGTGAAGGTGCCAATGTAAAGGTTGACGGCCGAGTTACTTCCTCCGGTCTGGTTGAAGACGCCGTCACCGCTTAGGCCGATATACTCGCCATTAGTTCCAGAGACCGAGAGCGTCCCACCGTTACTGAGATTGTAGATACCGAGCGAAGCGGGGTTGGAGCCGTTGCCGTAGGTGCCGATGTAAAAGTTGGTGGTGGAATTGCTGCCGCCGGTCTGGTTGAAGATTCCGTTACCGTTAAGGCCTATATATTCGCCATCGGTCCCGGTGCTGTTCGTTGATAAAACCAGGGTCGCGTTGCTGCTGAGATTGTAAGTGCCCAGGGAGGCGGCGTTGGTGCCGTTGCTGAGGACGCCGAGGCAAACTACGCTTGTTTCCACGGTGCCACCGCTCTGCGAATAGGTGCCGCCACTGCTGCCCGAAAGGCAGCCGACATACACCGAGCCGGAGATCAGCGTGCTCGTGGCACTACTCTGAGTAATTAAGTTGCTGGAATCCACCAGGAGCGACACGAGGCCCGTGCCCGTGTAGGCGTAATTCATCGTGACAGTCGCATTCGCGACGCCGTCGCTTCCCGCTTGCAGCACGTTCACAATCGAGCCAATGGGCGGCAGCGTTGCGTTGGTGTTGGAAGTCGTATTTTTCCACGTGTCGTAGCCATCCGAGCCGCTGTTCCAATCGGATGTCCCCGAGCGGTTGAGGTAATACGTGGCGGCCTGTGATCGCCCCGCCAGAACTGCCGATGCCGCCGCCAAAAGAACCGCGGCACGGCGAGATTTGGACTTCTGAAACGCGGACCGATTGCGCCCGCTGGAAAACCGAGTATACATCATCGGTTTTTACCCTCTCACACCTCACTCGGACCGGGACACAGTGACTTGGCGTTTCTATCGATCGCAACAGGCTTTTGCAAGCAAATTCCAGGTTTTCTGCTGCGGATGCGCTATCGAAGCGAAACAACCGTCAAAACTGCGGCCGCACCAATTGAAACCGTTCGTTTGCCAATGCGGCCAAAAGATGCACGGTTAAGAATTGTCGGCAGGTAGGTCCGCCTTTTCTGGATGCGTCTTTGTCCCATCAATCCGCCGCGTCGGCCGCGATCGGCCTGCGGTGAGCTTTGCCTGCCCCGAGTTTATCGAGGTGGCCGAACCGTATTCGATCCGCTTCATTCCCGTTCGGCTGACTTCGACGAGCTCAGTCGAGTCGAGCTCACGGCCGAAGCCCGCAGGATTAATTCAGCGTATGGCCTGCCCTGAGTTCACCGAAGGGGCTGTCTGATTGATAGGGCCTTCATAGCCCTCTTATCGGAACAGGACTAGACGCGGATGAACATTAACGGTGCCCGGTGGCAATGCCACCCGCCGGTTTCCGCTCGCAGAATGCCTCCCCTAAGGTTAAAAACACGCTCACGCAGCTGTGGACTAAGGCACCCGGAGAGGTGCCGTCCGCCCCTTTGGAAAACGGGAGGACCCAATGACTCATGTGTTTAGATTAAAAGATAAAAGAAACGGCGTGGTATACAACGCGATCCATGAGATAACAGTCGCGGATGGAAGCGCGTTGGAGACCGCTGGAGACATAGAAACCGTGGACAGCTACAGGCTAGAAGACGGACGCCAGTTAAAGCGCCGCGATGATGGAGCATTCATTGTCATTGGCGATGAGGAAATGGATCTGGTCCACCTTCATCCACCTTTGGAACGTGATCCAGAAGCTGTCCGACGCGGCAAACAAGCCCTAGCGGAGCAATTGGCGCTGCAAGCGCGGCAGGACGAAGCGTCAAAGACGGCGTATGCGGATTTGGCCCGTATAAACGCAGCGGCGGAAGAGGAGCGAATAGAGAGGGAATACGCCGCCGCACTAGCTGAAGCGGCCTTACGCGAAAAATTCCCACCGCCAACTGAATGCGAGCGGTGCGGCGAGGCGATATGGGACTTCGTTTCTTTATCGCCGAACAACAAGTCGGCTAAATACGCGTGCGGTTACTGCCAAAGAGCAGTCATCGTGAAGGCGACGGATGTCGCTGCGAGAGCGGCAAATAGAGGCCGCCAGCCGGTTCCCAAGGAAATTCAAATGGAAGTATGGCGTCGCGATGACGGCAAATGCGTTTGTTGCGGGAGCAAAGAAAATCTTGAATTTGATCACATCATCGCAGTCGCTTTGGGCGGCGCAACCACCGTCAGGAATCTGCAACTCCTATGCCAAACATGCAACCGAAAGAAAAGCGCAAAAGAACCCGGGCACCATTAATCTGGTGGCACTTTGCGTCGACTTTGGCGCTACCCGCCGAAAGTCGCTAGTCCTGTAGGGTCCGCACTGCGGACCATTTTGCTCGGTCGGTGAAGCGGTCCGCGGTGCGGACCCTACGAAACCCTTGAGCCGGGGCACGTGCTGGGTCACACTCTTCGCTAGGAGGTCGCTCATGGCGCAGTTCCTCAGCAAACCAGCACCGCCACCAACCCTTTACAAGTACCGTGGGGATGTTGCACGCGACGTCAAATGCCTGCTGGTTGATCGATGCTTGTATCTTGCGTCGCCGCTAAAGCTAAATGATCCGTTCGACTGTTTCCCCCCCATCGCCGTGCCGGCGGCGGAAGACTACGAGCGAATCATCGCGTCAGAGGTTGCCAACGCGCCAGCAGGTTATCCCGAGGCGGAGATTCGGAAGCGCTGCCAAATGATCCTGAGCTCCGAAGCCCCTCGGCGTCGCTTTGAGGTGGAGTTCTATGAAAAGGACCTCGGACGGCTTGGCGTGCTTTCATTGTCTGAGTCCCACGACGAGCCGCTGCTCTGGGCGCACTACGCGAGCAACGGCACCGGGTTTTCCGTAGGATACCGGGGGCGGGACGAGGGCGAATCGGAGGCGCTCGGGGCCGCCCCCGTCTCATACAGCATGCAGCGCCCGACGATGAATCCTTTCAACGACAACGAGGACTGGTTTAAGATCCTCCACACCAAATCGGAGCATTGGTCTTACGAGCAGGAGTGGCGGTACGTGAGGATGGCCGAGGATGGCGGCTGGGGCACGTTGACTGTCCCTCGCAATAGCATCGTCGAGGTTTGCTTGGGTCCGAAGATGATTGCCGACGACCGCAGCGCCGTGATCGAAGCGGCGCGTGCATTGCCAGACCAGCCGCGTATCGTGCAGGTGGAGCTCGATTTTCAGACCTACGGGCTAATATTTCGGGACCTTGGCTGACACCGGCGCGGTAAACGTGATCCAGCGGGGAATTCTAAGGGGTCGGAGGGGTCGGGATTCTAGTTCCCGCGGTGCGGATCATGCGGAGTGCGAGTCGATTCTCCCGAACACTGGGCGGAACTGATGTCGCTCTTGCGCGAATTGCGCAGAGCGTAAGTCAATTGTCTTAGCTCTTGCGCAAATTGCGCAGCGTCTAGGTCAATTGTCTTAGGCCTTGGGACAATTGTCTTAAGGTCTGAGAGAATTGTCTTAGCTCCTGCGCAATTCTCCCACGGTCTAAGTCAATTGTCTTAGGGCCTGGAATTTCGCCGCAACTCCTGCGGCTGCTCATTTCACTCCGTTTTATCTGACCTTTTCCAAAAAGCCCTCGAAGCGGTACGGCAAAGCACAGCCTTGGCACGTCTGGGGAAAATCGTTGCGGAAATTAAGGGCTTTGTTGATCGTGCCGAATGTAGCGACGGAGCGGAGTCTCTGATATCGCGCACGGATTCTAAGATCGGGTTGGTGCATTTGTATAACGACTTTGATCCGGGGGTGTTGCTGTCGGCGGCTGCGGATAACGGAATTTTCGCAGTCGATGATGGCGGGACTTGGGCGGGATGTAGTGAGCTTTCGCTGCCGTTTGGATGAAGATGCTCCATATTCAATGCGTGCGTGAAATGAGCGGCGCAATGCGCTGCAGCTCGGTCCGGGCCATGGCGATTTCCCGTTCACCCGGCAGCCGCTGTACCGCTTGCGTCAAAAGCTGGTAGGCCCGCTCATGCTGCGAGAGATACCTGGCGTAAATCAGGCCCAGCATCAGCTGCACCTGTTCGATCTGCTGGAAATTCGGATAGTGCTGCAGGAATTGCTCATACGCATCGGCGGCTTGCTCGTAAAACTGCTGGCTGGCGAGTTGGTTGGCCAGATCGAGCTGGGCCTGGCGGGAGAGCACCTGTTGCGGGTCCAGCCGATGCAATTCGATAAACAGCAAAGCGGCGTGCGGCAAATTGTGGTGGGCAATAGTTTCGTGAATCTCCGCCCGCAGTTCGCGGATGCGCTGCAGCGTGGAATCGTCTTCTTCCTGGTCGCGCTGCGGAGTCCGGGCTGTCGGGGCGGGGGGAATGTAGGCGAACGGGTTGTATCCCTGCCGCACGAGCACCTTGTATTGTCGGCGGCGGTTCCATCGCTGCAGCAGGGCCAGGAAATCAAATGGATCGCGGGGCAGTAGTTTGATCGCCAGGAGGCCGATGCCGACGGCGAATCCGAACAGCAGGCCGCTGATGTGGGCCCAATGCGCCACCCATTGGCTGCCGGCCACGTTGCCGACGACCTCCAACACGAAAAAGATCGTGATCAGATACATGCTGGGCACTTCAAAGGTGCCAAAGAAAATCAGCAGCGAGAGAATGGTGATATTGGACCGGGGATACAGCGCGAGGTACGCCCCCATGACGGCCATCACCGCGCCGCTGGCGCCGATGACGGGGATGCCATTGACATCGGTTAGCACAAACCCGATCCCAGCGAACACTGCGCCGGCCAGGTAAAAGGCGAGATAACCGGCGTGGCCGAGGCGGTCGTTGATGTTGTTACCGAAGATGTAAAGTGCCAGCATATTTTCCAGCACATGAAACCAGCCGGCGTGGATGAAGGCATAGGTGATGAAGGTGCCGAGTTGCGGAACGCGGCCGCTGAGCTGGAAATGATCGATCCACTTGGGATTGCGGAATTGGTCGGTGGCGGCTTCGATAATCGCCACGACCAGGGTGACGGCGATGATCGCCCAATTCATCCAGGGCCGAGTGCGCAGCGGGCTGTCGGTGCGGATCGGAACGATCATAAGCGCCCCTGGGAATTATCGGCTGGGCAGGCCATCGGCCAAAGACTCACGGCTGCTTGATCATGCGGACGCGGCGGCCGCCGTTTTCCCAGAACACCTTGGTCATGTACGACTCTATCAGCAAAATTCCCCGGCCGCTGGGTTTTTCCAGATTTTCCTCGGCCAATGGATCGGGCACCGATTTGCGATCAAATCCCGGCCCCTCATCCTCGATGCTGATCTCCGCTTGCTGCGGTGAAAAAGACGCCTCGACCAGCACTCGCTTGCCTTTGTCGTTCTTGTTGCCGTGCTTGATGGCGTTGACCAGCGCTTCTTCAAGGGCCATCTTTAAGGCGAAAAGCACCTGGCTGCGGTAACCGCGCTTCTCGGCGGCCCCGAGAATGCGGCGCTGCACTTCCTGGAAGCCGACATCGTAATCGGAAGCGATCGTCTCTTTGATGGCACCTTCATCCGCCGGCACAGGACCATTGGTTCCTTTGCCTTGCCGTGCCTGCCGCCCTCGCCGCTGACTACCGGACATCCGAATATCCCTTACTTGAGAAGGTTACATCCGATTCTACGACGGGCTGAAACTGTCGAGCGCTGCCTTGCGGTCCGGCAAGATCTTAAACAGGTTGTTCAGCTTGGTAATGACGAACACTTCGTAAATCTGCGATTTAATATTCACCAATCGCAGCTCGCCGCTCCGGGCTTTCACTTTTTGATTCACGTTAATGAGCATGCCCAGGGCGGCGGAACTCAGATGGTCCACATTCTGAAAATCCAGCAGCAGCTTGGGCCGATCCCTGGATTCAACCAGCGATGTCAGCGCCTGGCCGATCTCCGCAATGTTCGCTTCGTCGAGAATCTTGTTCTCGATGAAGGAAACGATCTTGATGTCGATTTTTTTCTTGCTGTCTTTGTGATCGGTGACATTAAGCCGATGCATCGGATGGAGCGTTGGATCGGGCATGATGAACATTCCCAACAGAGTTTTCCGGGCCTGCCGAGCAAACCGTCGTTGCAACAGTATCGGCGGGGAAAAAGGGGCGTCAAGTTTCAACCATTCTTGGAGATGTTAACTTCAATCTTGACGGGGTGCTTGGGAACATTGGATAATACGGGATGATCCGGGATTCATTTGCAAATGAGGAGGTCCCGTGCCAAATAGACACGCCCGCGGATTCATGCTACCTGCCGGATTGATTGCCGTGCTCTTGTTCGCCGGCCGCTGCATCGGACAGATTCCGAGTACCGAGGCGGTTGGGGGGCCAAGTCCAAATAATCCCTGGCTGCACACGGGACTGGTTATCTCATCCACCTGGCTGGCGGCGTATTACCCGGGCCATGCCACGGATTTTAAGCAGGACGAGCATGGCGACTGGCTCGGACCCGATGGAACGCACCTGAAGGCGACCGACCGGCCGGGCACCTCAGCGGGCGGCATCACTCAGTCGGTCATCTCGTGCATCGGCGGCAAACTGGCGATCATCGTCACCAGCTCGTATGCCGATATGCGGGTGCTGGGCGTGCGCGATCCTGCCCTTCAGGGGTTTCCCAATAGTTATGTCGTCAACCTCGAAGAAACCGACCTGTGGATCGATCCGGTCAAGCTCGCACAGATGAAAAACGATCCGGCCAACCACATCGTGATTTTCCCTGTCCAGTGGAAAGCGGGCAACCAGATCGTCGATGCGATGCGGATTGTGTACATCAAAGGCGAGCATTACATGGATCATGTGTACGATCGCCGCAGCGGTCTTTGCCTGCACGCGGCTGATTCATCCACGGGAGCGGCCCCACAGCTTAAATACATTGCTCCGGGTGAGGCCGCCGCCGGCGATACGCAGCTAAGCAGTTTTGAATTCATCAGCCTGCGCGATGTGCATACCCCTTGGGCCAACGAAGCGATGCCGGCGTGGACGGGTCAATTCAAGGCGCTGCATTACCGAGGCGAAACCCGGTTTAACAATGCGACCTTTGGCGGTCAGCCGCCGTCGCCGATCACGCTGGATGTCACGCGGCAGGATATCGGTAAGAACTGGGTAAGCCTGAGCGGCGAAACCAGCGTGTTTCTCCTCGGCCGAATGCAGCCGCAGAAAAAGACGCTCTACGTCTGCGGCCAGGATCAATACGCCAGCTATTTTGCCGGCCCCGCCGCCTTGGCCAAATTGCATGCCGGGCAAGTGCTTGACACCGATCCGCTGACGCACGTGCAGACTACGGTTTCTCAAGCCGATGCGAACAGCGTCACCATCCATTCCAGCAGCGCCGGCGCGGAAGTGCAGCGAACCTACGATCGGCAAAGTGGGAAAATGACCGGCTTCAGCCAAATGGATATGCTCACCAAGTTTCAAACGACCATCCAACTTCAGAGCGAGGAATGAAACCCTCGCCGGCGCGGCATGGTGGCGACCGCCAATATTCCACAACCGATCGCTGCGATCAGAAAATATGGTGACCAGGAATGATTGCTGGTTCCCGGCGGCAAATGCAAATTCAGCGGAGCTGTTGCGTCGCTTGAGAAAATCGGCACATCGCTGTTCATTGCCAGCAGTGCCTCACCGTTCCGATATATGCCCGGCCACGCGTTCGGTTGCACATTCGACGGCGGCGAGGCGATCGCTTTCCAGTTCGCTGATAGCTGCTGCACCGGCATGGCCGTCCATTGCACGGCATCGCCGGCGACCCAATTCAATACATTGGTCCAGAAAACGACGAAATCTGGTGACTTTGGCCAAGCCTGCTGTGAAAATCCCACCCAGACCTGCCGAGCCGGCGACGTGCGCTTGGCAAGCAGCACCGAGTTGCCGACCGTCACCAGCGGCGTCCAATCGCCATCCGGCGGTTTGCTGACACTTGCCCCGCCAATCGCGGCATTCCAATTGACGACCTTCGTCAGCGGATCAGGCGTGACTCGCAGTTCTCCCGCCGCTAGCGCATGATCCGGTGGTGGAACCACGACGCCTGCATCGCCGGCTGACAATTGATCGGTTGCATTCACAATCGCCGCAGTCGGGGCATCCGCGTTCGGCGGTTTTACATGGCTGTACACCTGCACCATCCGCTGCAGTGCATCGCCGACCAATCCGCGGATTTCGATTCGCATCGGTTGCACGCCGCGCACCAACCATGCTGCATCATCGGCCGTGAGATCATCCTGCATGGATATTTGGGCTTCGACCGTGTCTTCGAGCGATGGGAGATCGATGAAATAATTGGCGACGTGGCCGCGCGCGGGCAAATCAATTTTTCGCTGCACGGTTTTCTCGCCGCTGTGGATGCTGAGTATGCACTGATCGGCCCTCGATTGATTCCGCACGCTCACCATTACCTGCATGGCCGGCGAAGCCCGCGCGGCTACGGTGACGATTCCGACATCCTGCACCGCATGGGTTGGACCGATCACTGTTAGCCGCGGATTCTGAAGGCCGATCGTTTGGTCGGTCAGAACAATCACCGGGTCCTGGCCATCGGCCAATGTTTGGGCGACGGCGGCCGACATCAGCGTTTTGGTGTCGATGGCAGTGAAGGGTTTCGAGCGGATGACATCGAGCCACGCCGAGCCGTTCAATTGCTCGGTAGCGTGTCCCAGCGGATCGATGAGATGAATGGTCGCGGTGTTGGACAAATACGGAGCCAATCGTTCGGCCGTTTCGACGAATCTTGGCTTGCCGTCGGGAGTCGCCGACATGCTCAGGCCACGATCGAGGATGACGGTGACCGATCCACCCAGCCGGCGTGAAAATGGTTGTGCGGCGGCTACCAAGGCAAGCAGCATCGCCGCCAAAGCACATATGATTGCCAGTGGTGGCCATTGGATTTGCCGCCGGGGCTTGCGTTGGCTTGCGTCCCCCTGCCAAAGCGGAAGAAATGGCACTGCGCTGCGTGGCAACTTGCCGAGACATAGCCAGATCGCCAGCGCTGCCCACGGGACCAAACCAACCAACCAGATGGGCGCGGCCCATTGCATTACGATAATTTCCGCTTCAACTCAGCGAGTAAATCCTGTGCCTGCTCTGGCGTCAGATTATTTGGATCAGCCGCTTGCAGCCTCTTGGCGATTTCCTGCAGCGGATCGGCAAACAGCGACATTTGCGAATCATCGGCGTGGCGTTGCCGCGGCGATTTTGATGGCGTGACGTGATGCACCGCCAATTCGCCCAGCAATTGCCTGGCCCGCTGCAACACGGTTGGCGGCACACCGGCCAGGCGGGCGACGTGAATGCCATACGAGCGATCGGTCCCTCCTTCGACGATTCGGTGCAGGAAAATCACTTGATCCTCCCATTCCCGCACGGCCACGCTGAAATTCTTCACGCCGCTGAATCGGCTCGCCAGATCCGTCAGCTCGTGATAATGCGTTGCAAAGAGCGTGCGGCTTTTGTTTTGTGTGGCAATGTGCTCGGAAATCGCCCAGGCCAAACTCAAACCATCCAGCGTGCTGGTGCCGCGGCCGATCTCGTCGAGAATCACCAGGCTGCGGTCCGTGGCGTTGTTGAGAATGTTGGCGGTCTCGGTCATCTCCACCATGAACGTGGATTGCCCGCTGTGCAGTTCATCACTGGCGCCGATGCGGGTAAACAGCCGATCGACCAAGCCGATGGTCGCGCTCTTGGCGGGAACGTAACAGCCGACCTGCGCGAGCAACGTAATCAGCGCGACCTGGCGAATGAACGTGCTTTTGCCGGCCATGTTGGGGCCGGTAACGAGTTGCAGCGAATCATCGGCACCGAACGTGACGTCGTTGGCGACAAATTCGCTGCCGAGTTGCTGATCCAGCACGGGATGGCGGCCATCGACGATTTGTAGTTCACGGCTGTCATTCACCGTCGGTCGGCAATAACGCCGTTCCTGCGCCAGCACTGCCATGCTCGTCAGCACATCAAGGCGAGCCAATGAATACGCCAATTCCTGAAACGCCGGCACATGCGGCAACAATGCCTGGCGGACTTGTTCAAAGAGTTGTTGCTCCAAGGCGATTGATCGGTCGCGGGCACCGAGGGCTTCATTCTCGAACGTTTTCAATTCCTGCGTGATATACCGCTCGGCGTTTTTGACGGTCTGCTTGCGTGTCCAGGCGGGGCTGGCTTTTTCACGGTGCGATTCGGTGACTTCGATGTAGTAGCCGAAGACTTTGTTGTAGCCGACTTTCAGGCTGGGGATGTTGGTCTCGGCGGCGAGTTTGGCCTGATATTCCCCAAGCCATTTTTGGCTGCTCTCGGAAAGGCCGCGCAGGCGATCGAGTTCGGCATCGAAACCGCCGGCGATCACGCCGCCTTCCCGCAGATGCAGCGCGGGATCGGGCAGAATGGCGGATTTGAGAAATTCCCCCTGCTGCTGGCAGAATCCTCGCTGGGAAAGCAATTCCGGCGCGACATCTTCAAATCGCGGCAACTTGCCAAGCTTGTCGAACAAACGGGGCAGTGCATCCAGGCAGCGAGTCAAACCGGCCAGATCGCGCGGATTGGCTCGGCCGACAGCGATGCGGGCGATCACCCTTTCGATATCGCAAATATCATCCAGCTCCGCGACGATCTGCTTCAAATCCACCGGCGACGCCAGCAATGCGGAGATGGCGGATTGGCGGGCTTCGATATGTTCCAGATCGCGCAGCGGGGAGCGGAGCCATTGCCGGAGCATCCGGCCGCCCATGCTGGTATGCGTGCGGTCGATGGCACTGAGCAGCGATCCTTCAATGGTTCCGCTGCGGACGGTGCGATCGACCTCGAGGCTGCGCCAACTTGCGGGATCGATGTTGAGAAAATCATCAACCAGATGCCGCCGCAGTGGCCGCAGGTGGGCGACGTTGCTCTTTTGCGTTTCCTGCAAGTAATGCAGCACGGCGGCGGTGGCCATCATGGCGGGATCGTCATCGGCGAAACCAAAACCGCCGGCGGTGCGGATCTGCCATTGCCTGGCTAATTGAGCGCTGGCTTCATGTTGCGTGAATTGCCAACCGGGCCTTTGGGTGATGGCGGTGATTCCGAGCGATTGAATTTCCTTGCCGATCTCGTGCGGCTGGCCGGAGGGATGTTCGGGAATTAAAACTTCTGATGGCCGGAGCCGCGCGATTTGATCCAGCACCTGCCCCTGCGACCCGCTCATGGCCACGCAATCGCCAGTGGAAAGTTCGATCCAGGATAATCCGGTGCGAAAGCCATCGGCTTTGGTGACAAAGAAGGCGACAGCGGCCAGGTAATTATCCGCCCGGCCATCGAGCAGCGGATCGTCGGTGAGCGTGCCCGGCGTCATCAGGCGGGTGACTTCCCGTTTGATGACCCCCTTGGCCGTCGCCGGGTCTTCCATCTGTTCGCAGATCGCCACCTTGTGCCCGGCGGCGATCATGCGACGCAGATATCCTTCCACCGCATGAAACGGCACGCCCGCCATGGGAATTTCATCCGCCGCCCCTTTGTTGCGGCTGGTCAGCGCGACGCCGAGCACCTTGTTGGCCAGCCGGGCATCGTCCCAGAACATTTCATAAAAATCCCCCATGCGGAAAAACAGCACATAATCGGGATGCTGCTGCTTGAACTGCTGGTACTGCCGCATCGCTGGTGAAAGCGTGGCGGCGGCGGATGGCGTGTTGTCGATGGTTTGCGACATATTCCTTCCGGCACTATTCGACAATGAATTATGCCCGGCGGCAATGGCTAGGGCGAAAAGTTTCCATTGCAACAGCAACGGCGAATCTCGCTAAAGAATTAACCGGGACCTACAATCCCGTCCAACATGAGCAGCATGACGTTAAATCTGAATTACGCGCAAGCTGAATCAACCGTCCGTCCCGGTCTATGGCGGCCGGCGATGTCCCTTTGCCAACGGGAACTCGTACGATTCGTGCGGCAAAAGCACCGTATTGTCGGAGCCTTGGCGACGCCGATCGTTTTTTGGCTGCTGATTGGGGCGGGGATGGGCCGAAGCTTTAATTCACCCGGGGTGGCGGGCGGCAACGGGGGATATATGGCTTATTTCTTCCCGGGCACCGTGGTGATGATCCTGCTCTTCACGGCGATTTTTTCCACGATTTCGATAATCGAGGATCGGCGCGAGGGATTTTTGCAATCGGTGCTGGTGGCGCCGATTTCGCCGATGGTGGTGGTGCTGGGCAAAGTGCTCGGCGGCACGCTGCTGGCGTCGGGGCAGGGACTTATTTTTCTGGCCCTGTCGCCGCTCATTGGATTTCATTACACGCTGTTTTCGCTGCTGATGGCGGTGCTGATGATATTCATCATGAGCTTCGCCTTGACGGGTTTGGGATTCTGCATCGCCTGGCGGATGAGCTCGACGCAGGGGTTTCACGCGATCATGAATTTATTTTTGATGCCGATGTGGTTTTTGTCGGGGGCGTTGTTCCCCGCTAACGGCGTCTCGTGGGTCGGATTACGCTGGGCGATTCGCCTGAATCCACTGAGTTACGGCTTGGCAGGGTTGCGGCGGGCGATGAATTGGCACGATGTGCAATCCATCTCGCTTGGCGGGCTACCGGTCAATCTCGGTGTTAGCGTGCTATTCGCCGTGGTGATGTTCCTGATCGCCAGCGCCATGGCCACGGGGCGAGTAGCAGCCGACATGCAATAACGCTATCATCGAGCCAAACACCATGAGCCGCCCTCGTTTATTTATCACCATCGGTCTTTGGGCCGTTCTGCTGATCGCCCTCAATTGCGTAGTCGTTGCGTATGCATGGACGCGGATGCACCCGCAAGTCGAACTGCGGCAGCTTTGGGAGGTGCCGCATTTTTCGCTCACGGATCAGGAAAATCGCACGGTCAGCGATCAAAATCTGCGCGGCAAAGTCTGGATCGCTAATTTCATTTTCACGCAATGTGCCGGCACCTGCCCGATGATGTCGTCGAAAATGGCTGACTTGCAGTCGCGGCTGAAAGGCGCCAGCGTGGAGTTGATTTCGTTCAGCGTTGATCCCGTGACCGACACACCGGCGGTGTTGAAGCAATATGCCAACCGATACAAAGCCGATAGCGGCCGCTGGAAATTTTTAACCGGCGGCGTACAGCAGGTGAACGACGTGGAACTGGGAATGAAGATTGCGGTCGAGCCGCCCAAGGGAAATGATCCGCTGCTGCACTCGACGCACTTTCTGCTCGTGGACAGCAAGGGGCTGGTGCGAGGCATCTACGACAACAACGAAGTCAATGCCGACAAAGGAATGGATCAATTGGTCAAAGATGCCACGGCATTGGCTGAGGGAAGAGCCCAATGAATCTCGCCACGTTTCCATTCCCGCAGGTGAATGCATCGCTCAATGGCCTCAGCGCAGTGTTGCTCGTCGCTGCTTTGATCTGCATTAAGACCCGCCGGATTAAAGCGCACGTCGCCTTTGTCATCGCAGCGCTGCTTTCCTCCGCCTTCTTTTTGACCAGTTACCTCACTTTTCATGTGTATCGAGCTCGCCACGGCATTCCGATCACGCACTATCCGTCCGATCAACCGCTGCGCTGGTTGTACATTTCGATCCTGACCTCGCACACGTTTCTGGCGGTAGTGATTTTGCCGCTGATTGTCATCACCGTGGTGCAGGCGGCCAGCAAGCGATGGCGCAAGCATCGGCGGATCGCGCAGTGGACGTTTCCGCTCTGGCTCTATGTCTCGGTCACCGGGGTGGTGGTGTATATCATGCTCTCGGCCTCCGGAGCGTATCATGCGAAATCGGCACAGACATCCGCCACGCCGTATGCGATGTTTAGCCATTAATTCATTGATGAATCGCAAGCAAATCATCTTCGCGCTCTTGATCGTCGCGTTTACGGCGGGCGTCGCCTTCGCTTGTCCCCTGTGCAAAGACACGGTGACCACGGCTAAAAACGACTTGGATCAGGCCGGCGCCGCATCCCTCGGCGGGGGTTTCAACCATAGCATTTACGTGATGTTCGCCGGACTCTTTGCCGCTTTGAGCATCGTGGGGTTCAATTTGATGAAGGCGATCCGCGGCAAATAACTAAGCCGATCATTTAATTCTTCTCCCGCCATTCCATGTAAAAATGCGTTTCGGTTTCAGAGGTCTGAATAAATCCCAGCCTTTCATAGAGCCTGCGCGCCCGATTGAGTCTCAGCACACGTAAACGGATGGGAACGCTGCGATGCTGCGCTTCGGCGATGAGTTCTTTCATTGCGCGGCTGCCAAATCCACGATTCTGATGGGATGGATCAATTTGAATTTCGGACAGAAAAATATGATCCGGATTGTCCTCAATGGCGAGCACGCCGATCGCATCGTCGCCGGAGCAGATGATTGAGTATCTGTCGGGATTCCATTTCTTCGCAAAATGATCGCGCTGCCAGGATTCATCCCACGCCCCGAATTGAGCGATCACGAGGTCGCGGTAGGCGGCACAATTAATGCGATAAACCATCTCTTTGTCGGTGGGCAATGCCGGTCGCCGTTTCAAGGTCATTATGGGAGTTTACCTTGCTTACAATAAAAAAAGACCCGCAAGCCAGTCGGCCGCGAGCCTTTGCCCTCAGAGTTTTCCTGAACTTTTTGTGTCCTCGAGCCCCGTATTTGCATGCGGGGCTTCTGGCGATTCGGGGCCAAATTCTGGTTACCGCAGAGCTGACAAACGCACCTCGGCGTCGGCAAGGCTGGGATCGCAATCCAATGCTTTGCGGTATTCGGTGCGAGCCTGTTCCTTACGGCCATCGTGCTCGTAGATCGAAGCCAGATCGTAATGCACCTCAGCGGGCGTCAGCACGGTTTGCAGTTGCACCATTGCTTCGTTAATTCGATTGTCACGGGCCAACATTAACCCGTAATTCACGCGGCAGGGATTGCTTTTGGGGTCCTTGGCAATGCCCTTGCGGTAGGCGTCCTCCGCTTCGTTGTGCTGGTTGGCCAGCTCGTAGCAGAAGCCCAAATTGCTGTAGCCGGTCGCGCTGCCGTTGGTGTACTTGATATACTGCTTCCAAGCGACGACCGCATCGGGATAGTGCTCCAGCTTGCAGTACAGCACGCCCAGGCGGTAATACGCTTCCTTGTACTTCGGATCGATTTTGACCGCTTCCCAATATTGATCGATAGCGCGGTTGTAATCGGGCGGATCCCGGCTCTCGGCGAGCTGGCCAGCGGCATAGCGGGTCTGCGCCTTGATGGGCGGATCGCGGGAGGTTTCAAACTTGATGTCCTCCGGCGACGGCTTCATCGGATTGTTGGAATTGTTGCTGCTACTCGTTTGCGTAGGCGTGGTGCTCGATTTATTCGATTGGCAACCGGCCACGAAAAACACGCCGGACACCAGCACTGCGCTGATCCAATTTTTCATCATGACTGCTTCCCTGCGCGGTTTGGGCGAAAGACCGTCGCTAATGATCCTATCGACCGTGCAGGGTCGTGAATTGAACTTCGCTGCCTATCTTCACAACGGCCGATAAAATTTTTGATCACATGCGACAAAACACCCGCATCGCTGTAGGTAATGTCGGCGTGAGTCCCGCCCTTCGACTCGCTTCGCTCGCTCAGGACGGGCCTCTCGGGGTCGCTCCCTAATGAAAGGCCTGCCTTGAGCGAGCGTAGCGAGTCGAAAGGTAAAGTTGCCGGCTCGGCAGCCCGCGTGTAGAAGTTACGTGCCTAATGCACCGTTCAATTAGCCGTTGAACCGGTGTATAACCTAATGCACTAGATTCTTGTTTTAGGAGATTTTATGAACATGAAGGCCTGGTTCTCGACCGCGATTCTCAGCACTCTTTTAACGCCGCTGGCAATGGCTCAAGTAAGCGGCACGGTAAAGCTCGACGGCAAAACGCCGGCGATGAAAAAGATCGATATGTCCGCCGTGCCGGACTGCGCGAAGATGCACGATAAGCCCATTTATGAGGAAATGGTCGTCGTCGGTCCTGCGGGTGGTTTGGCCAATGCGGTGGTTTCGATCAAAAAGGCTGAGGGCCAAACGCTTCCCGGCGATGACACTCCATCGAAGACGCCCGGCACATTCGATCAGAAGGGATGCCAGTACCTACCTCACGTCGTAGCGGTGCAGGTGGGTCAGCCGATTGTCGTGAAGAATTCCGATTCCCTGCTTCATAATGTGCATACGCAGCCGGATACCAATGCGCCGGACAACATCGCTCAGCCATTTATCGATCCGGGTAAGAAATTGAAAGTTCCGACCGATCCGGAATATTTTCACATTAAGTGCGACATTCACCCCTGGATGAGCGCGTGGGTGGCGGTGATCAACAACAAATTTTTCGCCGTGACAGACAAAGACGGCAAATATGAGTTGCCCAAAGACCTGCCCGATGGCAAATACACCTTACACGTCTGGCATGAAAAATATGGCGAACAGGATCAGAACATCACCGTGAAAGATGGCAAGGCGACCGGCGATTTCAGTTACAAATCCGACGCCGCCGGCATGAACGTCAAGGGGCAGCCGCTGGCCCAAGCCTGCTACAATGTGCCCGCCGGCAAGGTGAGTCTGGTTGCAGCCAAGTAATCCAAGGCGGATTGGAGCCTGGAAGGAACTCGATGGAAATCCGTCTCGCTGTAGCATTTTTAGCGGCCGTCTTGTCCCCCCTTGCATTCGCGCAGGTCAGCGGCACCGTCAAACTCGACGGCAAGCCGCCGGAGATGAAAACCGTCGACATGAGTGCTGTTCAGGATTGCGCAAAACAGCACGCCAAGCCGGTTCAATATGAGACGGTTCTGGTCGGCGACAAAGGCGGTCTGGCGAACGTTGTCGTCTCCATCAAGAAGGCCAAGCGCTTCCCGACGACGGCAAGCCGCCGAAAGCCCCAGCCGTTTTCGACCAGAAAGGTTGCCAATACATTCCACACGTCATAGCCGTGCAGGTCGGCCAGCACGTTGTCGTCAAGAATTCCGACCCCTTCTTTCACAATGTCCACACGATGCCGCAGGCTAATCCGGAAGAAAATATTCCCGAACTTAACATTGATCCCGGCAAGAAGCTCAAAGCATGGGATCAACCTGAGTATTTCCCCGTTGGATGTAACATTCATCCCTGGATGCGTGCGTGGGTCGCGGTGATCGACAACAAATTTTTTGCCATCACCGACAAGGATGGGAAATACACCTTGCCTAAAGATCTGCCCGACGGCAAATACACTCTGCACGCCTGGCATGAAAAATATGGCGAGCAGGATCAAAAAATCACCGTGAAAGACGGCAAAGCGACCGGCGATTTCGTTTATAAAGCTGAGTGATTATTCAGGTACAGATGCAAGGGAATGGTCTTTCTCCGACTGCTGCGTTGCGATCCATGAGAGCCGGGCCGTCCTCGGCCCGGTCCGGGGCGGGGACGCCCCGGCTCTGTTATAAGTTAAAGCGATCGCTGTTTTTGGTATCCATCATTTCGCTGTCGATTTTGATTACCGCTTCGGCATCGGCTGACGACGGCCTGGATTTCTCGATCCGGCCCGGTTGGGGTCGATGGTGGTTGCCGCGGAATTATTCGGTCCATGGCAAATCCATCGATGCGCTGTTCAACGCCATCTTCTGGATCACCGCCGTCGTCGGCGTGCTCACACAGATCGCACTGTTTTATTTTCTCATCCGTTACCGTCATCGCCCGGGCCAGAAAAAAGCTCGATTCATCCACGGCAACACGCGGCTGGAAATGATTTGGACGGCGATCCCCGCGGTGATCCTCGGCGTGCTAGCGCTGGTCAGCAAAGGCGTCTGGGACCGTTACCGTTACGCCGATGATCCCAGCGTCGCCCAGGTTCATGTGCTGGTGATCGGCGAGCAATACAAATGGAACTTTGTCTATCCCGGCAAGGACCGAAAGCTTGGGCAGTATCTGGTTTTCCCGCAGCCATCCGACCCGAAGTATCGCAAATTGCCGTACGACGAGGCCATTAAGCGCATCAACCGTGACATTCTGGAAAATCCGCTAGGGCAGAATCGCAATTGGGAGAATGATCCCGACGCCAAAGCCGGGCAGGATGATGATTACGATCCGAATCCCGGCCGGCCGCTGATTCTTCCGGTGGACAAGCCGATCGCCATCGAACTTTCCTCCAAGGATGTGATTCACGACTTTTTTCTGCCGAATTTCCGGGTGAAGCTGGATGCATTGCCGGGCATGGCAGGCCGCATTAATTTTACTGCCGAGACAACCGCTCAAAGCACGCAGGAGCTGAGCATTGATGATCCGCAATTGATCGGTAAGCCGCTGTGGATTGATGCCGATACCGCCGGAGCACAGTGGCAGCCGAATGACGATGCCTCGCAGGTTTCGTACTTTATCAATGGCGTAGATAGCGGCGGCAGCCCCGTGCCGGTCCGGGGTCGCAGTGATGCGATGACGCCGGAGTTGATCGCCGATCTGAAGCGGGCCGGATTCAAGAGGTTAACGGCGGTCACGCATCCCTTTGAAGTTGTCTGCGAAGAGCTCTGCGGCAGCGGGCATTACTCCATGCGCGGCGAAGTTTGGTTCGTCTCGCCAAAACAGTACGATGCGTTTATTCGCAAAGATGCGCCGGCAAATTCTGGTGCCGCACCGCCGAAGGTTGCCGCCGCTGTAAAATCACCGGGAACGCTGAGCGCCATGAATCCATGACCGCCATTCCTCACACGATTACCGATTCTCAAGTAGCGAGTGCATCCGTGGATCATGCAGCCACGGAACACGCGCATCCGCAGATCAGCTTTTTCAAGCGGTACATTTTCTCCACGGATCACAAAATCATCGGCATCGAATTCATGTTCGTGGCGATGGCGTTTTTCGTGCTCGGTGGGTTGCTGGCCTTGCTGGTGCGCTGGCAGCTCGGCTTCCCCGGCCATGCCGTGCCGGTGCTCGGCTCCTACATGGAAAGCCGCGGCTGGACGGGCGGGGTGATGCCGCCGGATTTTTACACGTCGGCGTTTTCCATGCACGCCACGTTCATGATTTTCTTTGTCATCATTCCGCTGTTGGTCGGCACGTTCGGGAATTATTTGATTCCCCTCAAAATCGGCGCGCCGGATATGGCGGTGCCTTTCCTCAATGGCTTTGCGTTTTGGCTTGCGGTGCCGTCGGGCGCGCTGATGTTGACCAGTCTGGTCCTTCAAGGCGGCGCAAGTCAGGCCGGCTGGACCGCCTATCCGCCACTGAGCGCAATTTCGCTCAATGACCGGGGCCATGCGGAGTACGTGAAGCCGCAAAATGCCTTCGATTCCGTGATGCAGCGGCTGCGCGTCCACGATATAGGCGGCCATTTCGTCGGGTCGCTCCAGCAGCAGGGAAATACCGTCAGCGAAGATTTCGAGGGCGAATCATCCCGCATTGTCGAAGGAATTCGGGGAGCGGTCGCCAGTTTGGATTGGACGATCACGGCATCATCGGCGGATCGATTGACGGTGAAGCCCGATGAGGGCCCGCCGTTTTCGGTGCAGATGGCGCAAACAGAGGATGGCGGGACCCTCAGCGTTGCCACTAATGACGACAATGTTTCCGCCGCCCGCAAATTGCTTGCCCGCACTGGCACTCGATTGAAAGACCCGGCGATCGTCGGCAAAGACGCCGGCAAGGCGTGGCAAAGCTCCTGGAATAATTTTGCCCTGCTCAGCAATTTCGGCGCGTGGTTCCTCACGTTCATGTATCTGTCGGCGTATGTCGTGCGCCTCGGCAGCCGCTCAATCAACATTCCAGTCGCCGTAATAGTCAGCGGCGTGTTGGCCTATTTTTTCCTGCAAGGCGTGCAGATCGCCGCTTTCGACGGGCAAAGCGCCTGGTTCCTGTCCATCATCATCATGGGCTTTTCCAGCATCCTTGGAGCCGTGAATTATCTGACGACCATCGTGAAGCTTCGCTGCCCCGGCATGACCATGTTCCGCCTGCCGCTGAGCATCTGGGCATTGTTCATTACATCCGTTCTCGTGCTGCTGGCCACGCCGGTGCTGGCGGGGCTGATGCTCATGAATCTGCTGGATCATCATCGTCTGACCAGTTTTTTCGAGCCGTTCAATTGGCTGAACTCCAATTCGCTGCAAGATGTGGCCGGCGGCGGCAATGCCCTGCTCCACGAGCACCTGTTTTGGTTCTACAGCCATCCGGCGGTGTACATCATGATAGTGCCGGCGATGGGAATGGTCAGCGACATCATCGCTGTCTTCGCCCGCAAACCAGTTTTCGGTTACCGCCCCATGGTGTACGCCATGGCCGCCATCGCATTTCTGGGTTTCATCGTCTGGGCGCACCACATGTTCCAAAGCGGCATGAACCCGACACTGGGAACAACTTTCGCCATTAGCACCATGTTCATCGCTGTGCCGTCAGCCATCAAAGTTTTCAACTGGCTCGGCACGCTCTGGGGCGGGAACATCCGCTTCACCACGCCGATGCTCAACGCCCTGGCCTTCGTCAGCATGTTCATCATCGGCGGGCTTTCCGGCATTTTCATGGCTTCCACCGCCGTTGATGTGCAGATTCACGCCACTTATTTCATCGTCGCCCACATTCACTATGTGCTGTTCGGCGGCAGCATCTTCGGCGTTTTCGCAGCGATATATTTCTGGTATCCGAAAATGTTCGGCCGCATGATGAACGAAACGCTCGGCAAGATTCATTTCTGGCTCTCGTTCATCGCCTTCAACTGCACGTTCTTCCCCATGCACTTTGAAGGTCTCCGCGGCATGCCCAGGCGTGTGTACGATCCGCACATTTACAACCAATTCAAGGATTTGCTGTCGATGGATCGGTTCATGACCATCAGCGCGATGGTGCTGGGGATTGCGCAGATTCCCTTTGCGATCAATTTTATCGGCTCCTGGATTTGGGGTAAAAAAGCCCCCGGCAATCCATGGGAAGCGACGACCTTGGAATGGACCGAAACTCCGAGTCCGCCGCCGCACTTGAATTTCGTCAAGACGCCGATCGTGCATCACGGGCCTTATGAATATAATTCGCCGCTGGTGCCGGAAGATTGGCTCGCCCAGACCCGATTCATCGAAGGGGATGACCAATTTGCCCCGGTGGCACACTAGGCAGTCGCATGAATCCCGATCGTTATCATCCCGCCGTACATTGGCTCGCCGTGTTCACCGCCGCAGCGACGTTTCCGCTGATTTTCATGGGGGGATTGGTGACATCGCACCAGGCGGGGATGTCGGTTCCGGATTGGCCCAACAGCTACGGCTATAACATGTTTCTTTTCCCGCCGAGCAAATGGATGGGGCCATTGGCAGGCGGTATTTTCTACGAACATAGTCATCGGTTAATGGGAACGGTGGTCGGATTTCTCGCCGTGTTACTTGCCGCCGTCGCCTGCGGGCCGGGGAGGACACTTAAGGGCCGACGCTGGATCTTTGGATTGGCCGTGGGGTTTTCAGTTCTAAATTTCCTTGGAACTGCGGCCATGGTCGGTAAGCCCGCTTGGTTTCATTTGCCGCCCTCGGCGCAGTCGCCAGGAAAAATAATTCCTCAGGGGGTTGTGGGGCAAATCGGAATTCTCCTTTGTGGCGTGGTCGGATTCTTCGCCCGCCGTCCCGATTCCAGGCCGTGGATTCAAAAGCTGACCATCATTTGTCTTGCCGCTGTTTGTCTGCAAGGATTGCTCGGCGGACTTCGGGTCGATCTGGTCAATCTCCCTCTGGCCATTGTTCACGGCTGTTTCGCTCAGGCATTTTTCTGCTTCACGTCATTGATTGTTGTCGTGACTTCGAAATTCTGGATTCACGCTCCGCCAGTGATCGCATCAATGCAAAACCGTCGCCTCGTATGGGGCGCAACAATTGCGGTGCTCGTGATTTATCTGCAACTAATCGTTGGTGCCATCATGCGGCACGAAAAAGCCGGCCTAGCCGTAGCCGACTTCCCACTGATCTACGGCAAATTATTGCCGCCGACATCTTCGCATGAGCTGGTCACAATTAATGTCCACCGCGCGACTGTCGACGGTTGGAACTCTGATCCTCAACTCAACACACCCGTGACTTTGTGGCAAATCTGGTTGCACGCCCTGCACCGCTACGGAGCGGTTTGTGTTACCATTGGGGTATTGGTTCTGGTTGGCAAAAGCATCAGGCGGCCGCCGCTGCGATGGTTGGCTTTGACGCTGATTGTTTTGCTGGCCACGCAGATAACACTCGGGGCATTGGTCGTGATCCTGCGCAAGCCGGCGGATTTAACCAGTGCCCACGTAGCCGGTGGGGCATTGACGTTGATGACGGCATTTGTGCTGACGGTGCGAAGCTGGCGTTTGTATATGCCGCGGCACGAATCTCCGCCCTTGGCAGCATTTGACGTAGTGCCGGTGGGCGCGCGGATGGCGATTGATTGAACCGGGAAGGATTTGATGAGTGTCGCAACGCCATTGACTGATCTGCACCCACCGGTGATCGCACCATCGAAATCGGCTGCGCCGACGATTTGGCGGGATTTGTACGAGCTGACCAAGCCGCGGATGAATTTGCTGGTAGTGCTGACGACGCTGCTCGGTTGTTATGCCGCTCCGCATCCCGCGGGATTGGATTGGGTCCGGGTCATTAACACCGTGATCGCCACGGCCCTGACCGCTGCGGGGGCTGCGGTGCTGAATCAATATGTCGAGCGTGATCTCGATGCCAACATGCGCCGCACCGCCAAACGGGCTTTGCCGGCGGGACGAATCGATCCGCTATTTGCCCTGGCGCTGGGCGTTTTGCTGGGTGTGAGTGGCATCATATATCTGACCCTGGCCGTCAATCCGCTGACCGCCCTACTCGGTGCGGCGACGCTCTGCAGTTACGTGTTCGTGTATACGCCGATGAAGCGCTGGACCACACTCTGCACGATCGTCGGCGCGATTCCTGGTGCGATTCCGCCGGTGATGGGGTGGACGGCGATGACCAATTCGCTGTCGGTCGAAGCGGGCGCGTTGTTTGCGATTCTCTTCATCTGGCAGATGCCGCACTTTTTGGCCATCGCCATGATGCACGAAGCGGATTATTCGGCCGGCGGATTCAAAATGCTGCCGTGTATCGATCCGGGATATCACAGCACGGCCAGGCAAATTCTGATCTATTCCATTTCACTGGTGCCGATTTCGCTGATGCCGGTGGGTTTGCACATGGCCGGTGGCGGTTATCTCGTGATCGCGGTGATCCTTGGCCTCGGGTTTATCTATTTTGGTTTCAAAGTCGCCCTGCAGCGCACCCGTGCCAATGCTCGGCAGCTTTTTTTGGCGTCCATCGTTTATCTACCGGTGCTGCTGATTTCGCTGGTGGTGGATAAGGCATGAGAGGCGTGGCGTGGGTTTGGGTGCTGGTCGTTCTGTGTGGCTGCGGCCGGTCCGATGCGAAGACGAAAATCGTGCACCACGATTCGGCCGGGCCAACCGGTTCGATTCGGGGGAAAGTGGTGTTGATCGGCACCGTTCCCAAGTCGCGGCAGCTTGATAATCATATTTGCGGACCGCAAGCCCAGCCGATTTTTGACCAGTCGCTTTTGGTCAGCGGCGATGGCTCGGTGCAGAATGCGGTGGTGTACGTGAAGGGATTGGGCAGCGATTCCCCGCCGCCGGCCGAGCAGCCGGTGATCGACCAAAAGGATTGCCAATATGTGCCGCATCTGCTGGCGATTCGCAGCGGCCAACAGGTGGTTTTCAAAAGCAGCGAATCAGCCGGCATGCCGCACAATGTGCATATCGCCGCGCTGGGAAAAAATCTGGCGATCGTCGGTCCCGGCACGCTGCCGCCGGTGAAGTTTGACACGGTCGATTTCATCAACGTGCGGTGCGATGTGCATCCGTGGATGAGCTGCTGGGTCGCGGTGATGGACGGGCCGTGGTTTGCGGTGAGCAGTCCGCAGGGGACTTTTGAAATTAAGGATGTCCCCGCCGGGCCGTGTACTTTGGCGGTGTGGCATGAACGGCTTTCAACGATGGAGCAGACGTTGAATGTGACCGCTAACCAGACGACCGAGGTAACGTTCACATATCGGGCTGAGTAATAGGCATCTAAGACGAGGATTTTTCGTGTCGCAAGCGACGGCTGAGCAGGATTATCTCCCCGAGGATCACGCCCCCGATCCGGTCATCAGCCACGGTGATCCTACGCCGCCGGGCAAAGTGGCGATCTGGCTTTTTCTCGCCAGCGAAATCATGTTTTTCGTGGCGCTGCTCGGCAGCTACATCGTGCTGCGGGCCGGATCGCCCCGTTTGTTCAGCGCCCATGCCGCGGCATTGAGCAAACCGTTGGCAGCGACCAACACGGTGGTGCTGATTTTCAGCTCCCTTACCATGGCGCTCTCCGTCGAAGCGGCCCAACAAGGCAAACGCGGCAAGCTGCTTCTGTTTTTGACGCTGACGATTCTCTGCGCTTTGACGTTCATGGGGATCAAAAGCATTGAATACACCGACAAGTATTTTCATCACACGATCGTCGCCAAGGATGGGAATAAGTTTTATGTTTACGACGGGCATCAGGAAGAACGAAACGGCAAGGAAGTCACGCTGCTGGGTTACCGCATGCCATTGGGCGACCAGCCCGGCATGAACGTGCATCTCATCAGCCAGCAGGATGTCGCCACGCATCCGAATGGAACCGATAGCGACGCTTTATCACCGGATGAAGCAAAAAAACGCCCCGCCGAGACATTTAAGATTCTCCTGGCGAACATCAATACCGATCTGAATTACATGCCGTCGAAGAATATTTTTTATAGCTGCTATTTCGTGCTTACTGGCGTCCACGGCCTACACGTGCTGGCCGGCCTGATTCCGTTGACCTTGCTGCTGATCCAGGCCATTCGCGGAAAGATGTTTCCCCCGCACACGGAATATGTCGGGCTATATTGGCATTTTGTCGATCTGGTGTGGATTTTCCTTTTCCCGCTGTTGTATCTGATTTGAGCGCGTAGCATAGAGGAAAGCATGATGGCCTCCGCCGCACATTTTCAAGACTCCCCGCTCAGCGAGCCGCATGGCGTTTCCCAGCCGACGCCTCGGCATCATGTGAATTATCTGATGATCTTTTTCGCCCTGGTCGCGCTCACCGTCGTGACTGTGATGGTTGCTCTGCACCGATTCGACAATGAACTGGTGAATGTTTTGCTGGCCCTTCTCGTGGCGTCGATCAAGGCAACATTTGTCGCCGTCTATTTCATGCACCTTAAATTCGAAGGGAAACTGATCTACCTGATCCTTTTTGTTCCCATGGCGCTGACGATTGCCCTGGTGGCGTCGCTGGTTCCAGATATCGCCCACGGCCTTCATCATGTGATGGCCCCACCGCCCCTGGTGCGGCACGACGCATCGCCGCTCGCCCCGTATTGATGCGCAATGGCCGATTCCATGATCCAAGTTGAAAATCTGCGGCACAGCTACGGCGAACGTGCCGCGCTGGCCGACCTAAATCTCGCCGTCAACCGGGGTGAAATCTTCGGCCTGCTAGGCCCCAACGGCAGCGGCAAAACCACGCTCTTTCGCATCCTTTGCACTTTGCTGCGTATTCAAAGTGGACGGGTCACCATGGCCGGCCTCGATTTGAACACCCACCGTGAACAAATCCGCCGGCTCATCGGCATCGTGTTTCAGTCGCCGAGTTTGGATAAGCAATTAACCGCCGAGGAAAATCTCCGGCATCAGGGGCATCTGTATGGCCTGCACGGCCAACCGCTCGAGGACCGCATCGATCAAATGCTGCAGCGTGTCGGCCTAGGGCAGCGACCCCGGGAATACGTCGCCCAATTCAGCGGCGGCATGCGGCGGCGCGTCGAACTGGCCAAGGGATTGCTCCATCTCCCACGCATCCTGCTGCTTGACGAACCGAGCACCGGAATCGATCCAGCGGCAAGGATTGATTTGTGGCGATATCTCGCTGAAATTCGTGACCGGGACAACGTGACGATTCTCCTGACCACGCATTTGATGGAAGAAGCCGACAAGTGCGACCGTCTCGGCATCATGGACAACGGCCGCTGCATCGCTTGCGGTTCACCATCCGAATTGAAGAGCCAAATCGGCGGCGATGTCATCACGCTCACCACCGATCAGCCCGCCGCACTGCAGGAACAAATTCGTCAGCGTTTCGGCCTTGAGGGTGTTTGTCTTCCCGATGCCGTGCGCATCGAGCGCGACCGCGGCCACGAATTCATCCCGCAAGTGGTTGAAGCGTTTCCGGGCATGATTCAATCGGTGTCGCTTGGCAAGCCGACATTGGAAGATGTGTTTCTACACGTCACCGGCCGGCGATTTGCGCAGCAGGAAGCCGTCACCACGTAATTCACCGATTCAATTTCAACAGCGACTGCAAATCTGCCTTGGCCGTCAGCACTTCGATTTGATAGCGATACGTTTTTGCACCGCCCGCCGGCAGATGATCCAGCCAGCCTTTGGCCCGATCTTTATCTCGCCCCTCGACTCCACCGTTTGCCGGCTCCAGGGCACACACATATTCACCCGGCCCCCAATGTTGCCATAATGCGCAACGGGGGAAATCAGTTTTGCGATAATGAATCGCCACACCCAGCGACAATTTGCGATTCACGACGCCGACGGTGATTTTTCCATCTCGGCCGGTGCGGGGATAGACATACGCCACGAAGGAACTCGATCCACGGTGAGAATCCATCAGCCCGGGAATCCGCCGGAAATTCTTGCCCGCCCGGAAATGCCGCTGCGATGCCGGATCATCGATCGGATCGATCCGCTCGGCATCGAAGCATAATTCCGCTCCGGCGTCGATCAGCGGATATCCAAAATTAATGTGCAGCAGCCAGGCATGAGGCACCATTTGATTGCCGGCGTTGTGAAATTCATCGGTGATATCAATGAGATTCGTCCCGAACGACGAAAGAATCGTCCGCCGCAGCGACACGCACGGGCCGTAAAAGCTGCCGTATTTCACGGAGCCGACGACGGACATTTCGTGCACGCCACGATGCGGATCAGGCTGCTGAACGGCTTCGATGGTAGCGGCGGTGTTGGAATGCGAGCCGTGCAGGCCGAGATTTTCACCGCCATCGGCGACGGGCGCTCCGGTGTTAAATGGCCCGCAACTGGTTAGCAATCCGCCGAAAAAACTTCGCAGCCAATCAAGGCCGCCATCGAGTGCTCGGGTCGCGGGATTCACACCGGCATGCGTGAGGAACGCCAGGCTATGCTGATTAAAAAATGCCTGATCGATATCCAAGCCGCGTCCGCCGAGGATACGGTAGCGCAAGCCGCTACCGGTGTTGACGCACAATGCCTGCACGCCGCGCGCGGGACCGTCGTCCATTTGATATCGCTCAATGCCGCCAACCTGCGAGGGCAATATGAATTTGCTTGTGTCCAAGTCCATCACCGAAGTGTAACCGAAGGATGTGTGGCTTGTCCGGCTAGACAATCCCACGGCCTCGGCTATCGTTAGCAGGCGGCCGCCAGGGGATTCGGTCCGTCGTATGAAGCTGACCCAAAGCGAGTTCGAGCGATTGGCGATGGAGCAATTGGACATGCTCTATCGGGTAGCGCGCCGCTTAACCCGGGACGATGCAACGGCTGAGGACTTGGTTCAGGAAACATTTTTGCGGGCATTGCGTTCCTCGGCGAGTTTTGATCTGAAGGAATTCGGCATCCGTCCGTGGCTGCTGCGGATTCTGCGCAATCTACATAACACCCATTACAAGCAAAATAAGCACGAGCCCGTCGCTGACGGCCAACTGCTGGCGTCGGTCGAAGCGCCGGAGCCTTTGCCGGTTGCCGGCCCATCCGATGGAAACATTTGGGAAAACGTCGATCAACAGCTCATGCACGCCGTAGAATCGTTGCCGACGGAATATCAGGAAGTGCTGATGCTCTGGGCCATCGACGAATTGTCGTACCAGGAGATCGCCGATGCGCTGGATGTGCCGATCGGCACGGTGATGAGCCGCCTTTTTCGAGCGCGGCAGAAATTATCGGAGCAGTTGAAGGATTATGCGGCTAAGCACGGCTTACTGCGGCAGGTTGCGACATAAAAGGACCTGGTGTCTCACGGTGGCTCGGAAATCGCGGCGGATTGGAATAGTTTGTCGCCGCCGCAGGTTGCTAATGAAGGGTGCCGGTGGGTCCGGCCAAGCGGGAAGCATTGATTTGAGCATTATGGAGAATTCGCCCAAACCTGTTTTCGACGAGCCGGCATTGAAAGCGGCATTGCTGCGCTCCTGCGGCAAGCAGGGGTGCCCGCTACACCTTCGCCAGCGCATCGGCCAATTGTTTGGCAGAAGCGAGGCTAACTCAGAGCCGGTTGGTGACATCCCGATGACCTCGGCGGCATGGCGATGGAAGCCAATTCATTCGGGCCTTGCCCTTGCCGCCGTGCTGCTGATCGTCGTGGGGGTTGTCGGCATTGTCCTTTCCCGCTCATCGCAGGCACTTCCCAGCAGTTTGCAAATCGCAGTCATCAACCGCCATGATTTATGCACACAGATGCCCACGCATACCGAGCCAGATGTTCCGCAGAACTTTGCTTTGCTCGGACCTTATCTTCGCCAGCAGCTCAATCACGCTGTATTGGCCGCCAATTTGACCAAAGAGAACTGGCATTTCCGCGGCGCGGCGATCTGCCCCGTCGGTGATGTAAAGTCCGCCCATTTGGTGTTCGATCAAGCCGGCCGCACACTTTCCATTTTGTCCCTACCAGCTTCGTCCTACCCCGCTTTGCAGAATCACAAAACATACGAGGGCACGTCGGCCAATCATGCCGTGATCGCCAGGCGCGAGGATGGGGCGATCTTTTGCCTGGTGTCAAACGATCCCAATAATCAAATGACCGTGGCCGATCTGAGCGACATTTTGCGTGCCCATCAAAATGAAGCGAGCGTTGCGGCGAGTCAGGGGCCGCGTATTTGGCTCACCTGGGTGGGACATGAAGGCGCCTTGCGGCCGTGATGGTGCTTTCATACCCTGTCGCCGATGTCGTCGATCCCACCGATGTCCCAGCCCGCCGATGAAGCCCAACCGGAAATTCCTAAGCCACTCCCCGCACCGCTGCGCGATGAGGCCGGCGTGCATATCAAGGAAACCATTGAGTCGATCCTGGTTGCCTTTATTCTCGCATTCATTTTTCGCTGTTTCGTCGTAGAGCCGTTTGTCATTCCCACCGGCTCCATGGCTCCCACGCTGCTGGGGGCGCACACTCGACATCGCTGCCCCGAGTGCGGCTACACATTCGACGTGGATTATCGACCCCCGAGCAACGGCATCGACGACGAGCCGGAAACCCCGTCCTATGCCGGGCCGCTTTTGCGAAACGGTCATTTGATCAACACCGAGTATGACTCGATACGGTGTCCCAACTGCGGGTACCTGCTGCCGCCGCAGATTAATCCTCCCGTGCATTTTGGCGATCGCGTCGTGGTGCTGAAATACGCGGAGCTTCTCGAAAAGCTCAAGCGATGGGATGTCGTGGTGTTCAAGACACCCTACGACCCGGAGCATCCTGAGCATCGCTTCGAATGGAATTTCATCAAACGGCTCGTCGGCCTGCCCGGTGAAACCGTCATGGTGCTCGACGGCGGTCTCTACGTGAAATCCCCCGGCTCTGATCAGTTTATCGTGCAGACCAAAACACCCGAGGCCCAGGAAGCGCTGTGGCGAATTATCTATGATGATGATTATCGCCCGCTGAACGTTGCACCGCGGACCGTTCCGTGGGTTCAGCCGTGGCAAATGACCAGTGGAGCGGGATGGTCGGATCATTTGCCGAGTAGTCGCAGCGGATTCAGTTTTGAAAATGCTACGGGCACCGGCACGCTTACCTTCAATTCCAGCGCGGGACGCACAAACAACGCCGAATTCAAAGATTATCTTGCCTATGACCAGCGACCCACTCCAAACGCCCAGGGTTATGATGGGGACTGCATCGTCAGCGATTTGAAATTGGACCTTTATTACGACCGCAAGCAAGGCGAAGGCCCGCTAAGGTTATTGCTTTCAAAATTGGATGACCGTTTCATCGCAGAAATTCTGCCGAATCGTGTTCTGCTGCACCATGAATATAATGGCCGCGAAATCGGTACCCCACAGGCCGTGGAGATTCAGCCGCCGACATCTGGCCCCCATCATTTTCAGTTTTCAAATGTCGATTATCGGGTGACACTGCGAATGGACGGCCGCGTTTTGCTGCAAACCACGCCCCAGCAATATCACCCCGACATCGATCAATTGAAGCATCGTTTGCATACCAGGGCGATCGGTCCGCTTCCCGAGGTGCGGATTTTCGCGGATCATCAAACCTGCCAACTGACGCATTTGAGTCTGTGGCGTGACATTTATTACACGCAGAACGATGGTGGTTCTTCCGCCATTATCTATGGCGCGCCAGAGGAAGGCCGCGGCGACACGGGGCCAGTGCAGCTTGGCCCAGGCGAATATTTTGTGCTGGGTGACAACTCACCGATGAGCGGCGACGCACGTTTCTTCACCCAGCCGGTCAATTTGCCCAATGAGTGGCTTTACGCCGAGGGCGGCCGGGTGCCGGAGCGATTGATGCTGGGCCGTGCGTTTTTTGTCTATTGGCCCGCCGGATTTCGGCCAGCCGGCCTTCCCGGGTTGATCCCCAACTTCGGGGAGATGCGCTTCATTCGCTAGCCGCTATTACCGCGCAAAGCGGATACGGCATACATAACCAATTGGAAGCATCCAACGGAATTCTTCAACCGTCGAACCGGGAGCGAGCACCTCGGGCATGGCAAACGACCAACCATTGAAAAGGCATGCAGTTTTTGTGCCCGTGGATTCCAGCTCGACCGAAGTCAGCGGCTTGTCCGTGAGGAAGATCGCGTGGCGAGCCGACAGATATCTGGAAGCGCACAGATATGCAGTTCCTGGAGTGGCTTCGGGATCATCCTGCTTGACGCAGGCAAAAATGATCGGCTCCCCCGGTCGGGATTCATGCTCGATCAGCAAAGTGATTTTTTTCCAATCTTCGTTCGCTGGCTGCGAGTAGAAAGTGAGCAGCGCCACGAGTGCGTAAGTAGCCACCGTAAAGGGCAGGACATGCCTGATGACCTTGCTCCCTGGAACGCCCGACTTGAACACCCCCGCGAACAACAAACACATCGGGGCAACTGCGAGAATCAAATACCGTGTTTGTATCGACACCAGGGTACCGTGTGCGAGGTCTACCGTCAGGGGAAAAAGCAGCGTCGTGAAAAACGTAATCGTGGCCAGTAAGAGATCCCTGCGTCCGCGCAGAACCCCAACGGGTGCAAGCAGGAAGATGATCCACCACACCATGGTCAGCCGGCCCAGTGCGCCATAAGTAACCCCGAACAGTCGGCTGGGCAGATCGCGCAGCGCCATGAAGATGTGCGCCACATGATGCGGCTCCCGATCCTGGAGCCACCAGGTCAAGTAAGCCGCGTGTCGCATTTGAAACAGCTCTAACGGCAGCAATGCAAGTACGACGAGCAAAGCTGATATTGCGATGCAACTGAGCGCGTAACGCCGGCTGGGGGTTGGCAACGCGATGGCGATATAGACCACCAGCCCCGCGAAAAACCCTAGGGCCAGCCAGTGAGTTCCAATCGCCACCAACATCGAGACCGCGAGAACAACGCCGCGACGAAGATTCCAGCCGTCGGTCTCGATCTTCACAGTAGCGAGCAGTGCCAGTGCGGCGACAGCAACCAACATCGAGTAGGACCTTGCCTGCCGGGCAAGTTCGAGTTGGCTCATCGCCAGCATCATCAGAAGCGCCACCCAGAGGCCGGCCGCTCTGCCGTACAGCGCGGCCCCCACCTTGTAGAGCAACACCACCGCAAAAAGGGAGCAGACCACCGAGAACAATCGCAGGGCTACGTCGGACGATCCTACCATCACACGCCAACCGTGCAGCGCCACGAAATAAAGCGGCGGATGAACGTCTCTGCCCTGCTCGGTCAAAATGTGCCACCAAGGTTCATCTGCGGACAGCGACTGCAAATCCGGCGGCGACGAAATCAAGCGGTTGGTCGGAAGATCAAAATGCCCAAACCCATGCCCAGCGGAGATTTCCGCGGAGTAGTTTTCGTCGAGCCAAAAGCCACGTTCACCCAAGCGGTGGCAGCGCAGGAACAAACCTGCGAGCAGGATCGCGCTTAGCAGCGACGCGGCAACGGGTCGACTCACGGAACACCTCGCAGCAATTCCGCGACGGCGGTTTCCATATCTTGGACGTCAGTCGGCGACAACGCTCGAACCGCCGGACCCAGGGGTTTCCACGATGTCGGATCACCGGCTCCGAATGCGACGAGTGTTGGCACGCCCACGATTCCAGCGAGATGCCCCGGACCGCTGTCGTTGCCGATGAAACAGGAAGCGCTGCGGATGGTTCGATAAAGTGCCACGAGATCCGACGGCGTTTGCAGCGGCGCGGTTTGCCCAAGCCGATCGACATCTCCCTTCGGCCATTTTTCGATTTCGATTTCGCCGACGACAAATTCCACTTTACGGTCCGCAGCGATCAGGCGGTTGGCCAGGGATATGAATTGATCCAACGGCCAGCATTTGGCCGCGGCCCCCGCTCCGGGATGAATGAGAATCCGCCCATCGCCCGGTGATCGGCCACCGATACCCCGATCGGCAATCGAACGCATGATCTGCTGCACAGCCGTGTGCATCGCCGGATGTCCCTCAAATTGCCGCAGAAAAAAATCCGACACGTGCATGCCATCGAGTATCCTGCCCCGCGGCGGCGTTTGCAGGCAAAGCAGATTGGCTTGCGAAACCATTCTCGACACGTTGCGCGCCCAGGCATCCCGACCATCGGAGACAAAGCTGATCATCGTGTGGGCGGCTCGCAGCAGTTTCTGATTCGCCGGATTCAACTGATTCGCATCGCCATGCAGCGGATGCCAGCCAACATCGATGTCAACGCTGTCCACGCCGATCGCTTGTTCCGCCAGTTTGCCTTTGCCGCCATGTGTGACATAGAAAATGCGGCTCTGCGGATAGAGCCTGGCCAAAGCGACAGCGATCGGCCAGGTTAAAACAAAATCACCCAGCGCGCCGGCATGAAAGAGCAACACATTTCGACCCAGCGACATCACAATGGCCCGGCACGTTCGATCCAACCGCCACCCAGCACGATATCCCCGTCAAACACCACCACTGCCTGCCCCGGCGTGATGGCCGATTGCGGTTCGTCAAATTCCACAACCATTTCGTCCGCCCCGGTGATTTTCACCCGCGCCGGCTGCGGAGCATGGTTGTAACGAATCTTCGCCGTGCAAGCCATGTCGCCGCTTTCCTGCAACCGCGAGCTGAGCACATTGATTTGCGTCGCTAACAGTGATTGCCTAAGCAGCGCAGCTTTATCACCGAGCGTGACAGTGTTGGTTTGCGAATCAATATCGACCACATAAATCGGATATCCGAGCGCCACGCCGACGCCCTTTCGCTGGCCGACCGTGAAATGCTGATGCCCCTCATGCATTCCGACCAAAGTCCCATCGTTCATCACCAATTGCCCACTCGAAAACGCCTCCGGCTGGCGTCGCTGCACCAATGCGGCGTAATCCTGATTCGGCACAAAACAAATTTCCTGCGAGTCCGGCTTATTAAAAACCGGAAGCTGCAATTCCTCGGCAATCGACCGCACCGCCGACTTTTCAAACTCGCCGATCGGCAGCAGCGTGTGGTCCAATGCGTGCCGGGTCATGCCGAAGAGCACGTAACTCTGATCCTTGCGATGATCCAGCCCGCGCAGCAAAACTCGCTGGCCATTGTGCGGATCGATTCCCATGCGCGCGTAATGCCCGCTGGCTACAAACTCGGCCCCAACCGCTTGGGCATAACTGGCGAGCTTGCCGAACTTCAGCCAATCATTGCACCGCACACACGGATTGGGCGTGCGGCCCCGGTTGTATTCCGACACGAAATAATCAATCACGCGGCCAAAATCTTCCTGAAAATTCAGCACATAAAACGGAATTCCCAGCATCCCCGCCACCCGCCGAGCATCCTCCGCATCAAGCACGGAGCAGCATCCCTGCTTATTTTTCCCATCGGTGTGGCAATGTTCCTCAGCCGCCACGCCGGGCGGTGATCCCAAGCGCATGAACGCCCCGAGCACTTCGTATCCTTGGCGCAGCAACAGCGCAGCAGCTACCGAACTATCGACGCCGCCGCTCATTGCCACGACAACTTTGCCGCGTGATCCGGTCATGGCGGCATTGTATCCCATTGCCCGGCCCGTGTCCGCCGACGCTGGCGATCCATGTCCCCTGCCGCTATTGTGCCAAGCGAAATGTGGTCATTGAGCGCAGTGGCGTCGCGCATGCGGGTGGTCGCCAGCCGATTGCTAGTGCGGCTCGGCTTTCAATCCGATTCCTTTCTGCTGCTCCTGGCTGTCGTGGTGGGCATCATCACCGCTGCCGCCGCCGTGATGTTTCACAAGCTGATCAATAAGACCCGGGATTTGCTCTATCTCCACGTGGCGTCGCCGAAAAATTTGTACGGCCACAAGGGCATTCTGCTGTTGATACTTTTCCCCGCGGTCGGCGGCCTGGTGGTTGGACTCGTGAGCCGATTTGTTTTCCGCACCCGTGAGGGACACGGCATCGTTGATGTGATGGAAAGCGTGGTTCGCTCCAGCGGATTTATCCGGCCCGTCGCGGCTGTGGAAAAGATCATCACGGCCGGCATCACCATCGGCACGGGCGGCTCCGCCGGCGCGGAAGGGCCGATCGTGCAAATCGGTGCCGCAATCGCCAGCGGCGTCGGCCAGCTTTTCCGTGTCTCCCGGGCCCACATGCCGCTGCTCATCGGTTGCGGCACCGCGGCCGGCATCAGCGCGATTTTTAATTCCCCCATCGGCGGCGTGCTCTTTGCCCTGGAAGTGATCCTCTTCGACTTCTCCATGCGCACGTTCACGCCCGTCGTGATGGCCAGCGTGATCGCCAATGTCACCACCAAGGTCATTTTCAGCCGTGTTTTCGACGAGCATTATGAAGCGATCTTCGCGCTGAACCCGCAGCAGATCGGCACGAATCTCGACATCAGCTTTTCGCAGATTCCCATCTATCTGGGCCTCGGCGTTCTTTGCGGAATCGTCGGCGTCAGTTTGACACGCATGATGTACTTCAGCGAACGCCGTCTTTCCCTGCGGAAGGTGCCCAAGGCACTTCGCCCCGCCGTCGGCGGCGCGGCCGTTGGCGTCATGGGCGTTCTCTATATCGTGATTTTCGGCTGGGGGCTGCTGCACTCGAGCAAGCCGTTTGCCTTCGAGCAATATCCGATGCCCGCTTTTTTCGGCGATGGTTATGGCGTCATCCGGCGATTGTTTGAACCGGATTTTTATAGCCACGCCACCGGCCCGCAGCATGTGATCCTGCTGCTGGCATTTCTCTGCATCGCCAAGGTGCTGGCGACCTGCCTGACTCTATCCACCGGCGGCAGCGGCGGCATCATCGCTCCGTCCCTCTTCTTGGGCGCAACCGCCGGCGGACTGCTCGGATTGCTGCTGCAGCGTTCGGGCATCTATCACGCCGCCCAGCCCGAAGTCTGCGCCATGGTCGGTATGGCCGCAGTGCTGGCCGCCGTGGTACACGCTCCGCTGGCATCCATTTTGATCCTTTCCGATTTGACACACGATTACAAAATCGTCTTGCCGGCGATGCTGGCCACCATCATCGCCACCGGCGTCGCTCGACTGATTTTCCGCGATTCGATTTACACCCTCACCCTCCGTCTCCGCGGCGTCCGTGTCGGGGCATCGGCCGATCTCACGCTCCTGCGGCGGCTCAATGTCGAGCAGATTCCCCTGGAACCAGCCATCATCCTGCAATCGCGCGATCCCTTTCAGCGTGTCGTCGATCTCATCAGCGAAGGCGGCGCAGCCGATTTTGCTGTCGTCGATGAAAGTGGCGAATACCAGGGCATGGTCACCACCGAAGAAATTCAAATTGCCCTGATTGACCGTGAAGCCGTTCCGCTGCTGCTGGTGCAGGATGTGATGCGTCGAGATGTTCCGATCGTCAACAGCAGCGATGATTTAGCCGTGACGCTCGATATTTTCTCCCGCCACGAAGTGGAACATTTACCCGTCTGCATCTCCCGCACGCCGGCCAAGGTGATCGGTTTGCTCAGCCGTCATGCACTGATGCGGCGGTATCAGCAGATGCTACAGGGAACGTAGCCCGGCCTTCGATGGGCGTAGAGCGGATCAAGCGGAATAGTAATCCGATACCGGCGCCTCGAGCACGCTGACAACGCCCCGGTTATGCCGCGGCACATACAAAGAAAAGCCGACCAATTCGCCGGTGTTCTCCTGCCCATCGGTATCGGCCACCACGCCGCTGCCGAGAAAAAACGTGTAGGTGCCATTGTCAACGCGCGTCAGCGGCGGATCGGGCATCGCGAAGACGTACGATGCCACCAGCGGAGAACCATCGCCGCCACTCACCGATTCAAGATTCGCATTGGCCAGTTCATGCAGATCGTCGAGGCCCGTGGTATACCCCGTGTTATTGCCGACGAGTAAACCCAAAGAGGCCACGCTCGATGGCTCGATCGGAGCATTGCCCTGATCAAACGTCACCGTGACATGTGCCCAGCGACGCCCGATCGCTGGTAGGGTGAAGACGATGCTTGAAACGGTGGGGTTAGTCGAAGAGGAATCGCTGCCCTGGAACTGTTCCAGCAGCAGGTGATCGTTAGAGTCCATCGCCGCCTGCAGAATATTGCCGCTGGATAAAATCACGGGATTGCCGACAGGCGTGCCGGCCGAACTTGGTAGCCCAACATACGTCACACCGTTCGGAGCGAAATTCGTATCGCGTGTTCCATCTGCATTGAATCGAAGAAACGCCAGCTGTGTCTGTGGGAATGTCGTGGTGTCTACACTGCCGTCGGTGAGGTTTCCGTTGCGCGTGGTGTACTCCAAGATAAAGCCGCCATCCGGTTCCGAAGCCATGCCGAAAAACATGGGCGTCACGGTCTCGAAGCCATTAAAGAAATAGGCCGGCTTGTGCTCCTCCCCCGTCCCATTGTTAAAATTCGGCGCGATCGTCCCGTTCTCAAGAAAGCGGGTCACTTCCTGTTCGTAAGTGAAAGTTTCCGGATAGTTGGCCAAGAGGAAGTCTCCCTGCGTATTCGTGATCGCCGAAAAATACGCGGACCCGCCCGCGATCGTGTACACGCGGCCTGTCGGCCCGACGATCTCCGCCCCCGCATTCACCTCCTGCCCAATCGGATTGAACACCGCAGCGACCACCGTCGAATCGTTCGGCAGCGCCGTCATGGCCTCCGGCGACGTGCCATAAGCTATATCGACATAGCCATCCGTGCCGTACGCAGAGCTATCGATCGAGCCATCCGAGTTGAGCTGCACCATCACGAGCGTGTTGTACCCGGGGACACTCGGCGCCGAACTGGTATCGATCTGCCCGATGCCGATGACCAACTTCCCATCCGGCTGCACGACGAGGTCGTCACTCTCATACTGGTCCGCCCCACTGGGAGAAAGAGTCACGATGCCATCGGTTCCGAAATTGTTGTCGAGCGCGCCACCGGCGGTAAACGCGGCCACCTTAGCCGAATTGCCCTCCATCCCGGCCACCACCAAGTCGCCGTCCGGAGCGATCACCACCGCCGACAGGGCGAAACCCGGATTCGCCACGCCATTAACGCCGAACGACGTATCGATAACGCCGTCCGCATTGATATGCACCAGCCCTTGCCCGGTGACGGCAAGGATTGAATCATCCGATTCGCGAACGATCTGGCGTACCTCGCTTAATTGCGGAAATGTTACGATACCATCGGTGCCGAAGGATGGATCGGGAGCACCGACGGTGAAAAGCCGGCGCGACTCCAGGGCTTCCAGCAACTGAACAGCTCCACCGCATTTATTGGAGTGAAGCAAAACGGACATGCATCGTGTCCAAACCAAGGCGAATAAGTTTCGCATGATGAGCTTTGAGACGGGTCGGCCGCTGGTGCATCGCAATCCCTGTGACTTAGCATCGGTGGCTGTTGAGCGGCAATTTTACCAGCCCTGGATTGCAGCACAACAGGGCCAGTGAAGCCGCGGTTGGGGGGAAAGGGCGGGTTACTGGCAGTAAGTGGATTTGCCGACGATCAACGTGGCGGCCGGGGTGACGGTTTTGACGCTGACGGTTTCATAATCCCCCTTGCCGTTGCGGCGGGTCTCATTGGCTGGTTCATCGTGCATGGTTTGCAGAAGCAAATCGAGGGCGGCCCGGGAAGCTTCGGCGGGATCGACTGAGGTGGTGGTAAGAGGAATCGGTGACAAATCCGCGGCGACGGACCGATCGGCGGCGGCGACGGCGATGTCTTGCGGTATGCGCAGCCCCATTTCCCGGGCTTCGGCCACGGCGCCGATGGCGAGCATTTCGTTTTCGCATAACACGGCGGTTACACGATGGGGTTCGGACATAGCCTTCCGCATCAAGCGGCGGCCACATTCCAGGGCGGACTGCGGCAGAGATTCTGATTTACAACCTGCGCCATTGCTGGCGACGGTGGAGCGATCCGGAACAAACACTCGCAGCGATTCCGCATCATGCCCCGCTGCCCGCAGCGCCTTTCGCACGCCGGCGACTTGCGGTTGATCGGTATCCATCGAGGCGGCGAGCCACGCTAAATGCTTATGGCCAAGCGAGAGCAAATGGGTGGCGAGTATTTCGCCCTGGCGCTCCAGGGGCAGAGCCACCGCGTTGAAAGGGGACGATTCCATCGGCGAGCCAAAGAGAACTGTACGAACGCCCTGCTCGGATAATTGGCGCAGGGCATGCTGGGAAGGAACGTCACTCCATCGCCGAAAACCGGTTTTGATGATCATGCCATCCACGCGCGATTCCATGAGAAATCGCAGCGCCTTGTCTTCCCCCTCAGCTTGCGATTCGGTGACGGCGATTTGCGAATCGTATCCATGCTCTAAGGCCTGCCGCAGAAGTTGTTGAATGAACTGGTTGTATTGAATCAGGACGTCGGGGACGACCAGGCCGATGACGTTGGTTTTCTTGGCGCGCATCCGGCGGGCCAGGCCGTTGGGGACATAGCCCATTTCCCTGGCCACGCTGCGAACCCGCTGGCGGGTGGCTTCTTTGACGGTGCCCTTGCCGGATAAAGCGTACGCAACAGTCGAATGGTGCAGGCCCAAGCCGTGGGCGAGTTGTTTGAGTGTTACCGGCATGTGTCCCTCTTGAATTCTCAGTTGAGCCAAGCGACCATTTTCGCCGTCAATTAGAGATGGCGTTATCTTGTAACAGCCCACAGGACCAAGCTGCGAGCCACATTACCGGACGTTGAGCCATTTAGCAAACAAGAACCTTCTATTTTTTAATGGCCCATCGATCGAACCGCCGTGGGCCAAAACAATCACGTGGCCCATATTTCGTTGATCGGGATTTTTGGCTGCGGGCAGCGATTTGTTATGCTGGGGCGATGGATAGAAAGCTCAATTGGGGCATCGTGGGGACCGGGCAGATTGCTCGAACGTTCGTTACAGGTTTGCAGCACAGCCAGCGGGGCCAAGCATTGGCGGTGGCCAGCCGGTCGAAGGATCGAGCCGAGCAATTTGGCCGTGAGATGGGGTTGGCCAAACGATACGGCCACTACACCGAGTTGCTGACCGACAGCGACGTGGAAGCGGTTTACATCGCCACGCCGCATCCGGAGCACCGGGAGTGGGCCATTCGTGCGGCCAATCAGGGCAAGCATGTTTTGTGCGAAAAGCCGATCGGCATCAACGTCGCCGAAGCCCAGGAGATCATCAATGCCGCCGAGGAGAACAACGTCTTTCTCATGGAAGCGTTCATGTATCGCTGCCATCCGCAGACGGCGAAAATTGTGGAGCTAGTGAAGGCAGGGGCGATCGGCCGGGTTCAGTTCATTCAGGCGGCTTTTGGATTTCGCGCTTCGTTCGACGCCAGGAACAGATTGTGGGACAAGCGACAAGGCGGCGGTGGAATTCTGGATGTGGGATGCTACGCTGTGTCGTTCGCCCGATTGATTGCCGGAGCCGCCAACGGTTTGCCATTTGTCGAACCGTTGTCGCTGACGGCCATGGGATACCTGCATCCGCAAAGCGGCGTCGATGTCTACACGGCGGCAACGCTGCGCTTTCCGAATGACATCATCGCCCAGGTTTCCACCGCCATCGGACTGGAAATGGAAAACGTGGCTCACATCTACGGCAGCGAAGGCTCCATTTTTATTCCCGAGCCTTGGACGGCCTCCACCAAGGGGCAAGAGTCGCGGATTGTGGTTCGCTACGTGAATAAGCCGGATCAGGAGATCGTGTTTGAAAATCCCGGCTGGCTGTACGCTTTGGAAGCTGACACTGTGGCGCGCGATATCTCCCAAGGACAGGCGACTCCCCCCGCCATGACCTGGGCCGACACGCTGGGAAATATGCGAACCCTCGACCAATGGCGAGCCGCTATCGGATTGCGCTACGACGGGGAATAATCACTTTTTGCATCATGCCACCCACTTCCGATCCATTGCCGCAAACCATCGCTGTCATTCAGCGGGGCATCGACGAAAGATTGCATCCGGGAGCGCAGCTTTATGTTTCTCAAAACGGCCGGGTCATTGCGGATCTCGCCTTCGGCGAAGCGCAGGCCGGTGTGTCGATGCGGCCGGACTCACTGAATCTTTGGATGAGCGCCAGCAAACCGGTCGCCGCGGTGGCCATCGCCCAGCTTTGGCAGCAAGGTTTGCTCGATCTGGACAATCCGGTGATCCGCTTCATTCCGGAATTCGGCGTCAACGGAAAATCATCGATCACGCTGCGGCATATTCTCACCCATACCACCGGCTTTCGCGCGCCGCCGAAACATGCCGATGCGCCATGGGACCAAATCATCGCCGACTTGTGTGAATCGCTCCTCGAGGCCGGTTGGGTGCCGGGCCAAAAAGCCGGGTATCACACCATTTCCTCCTGGTACATATTGGGCGAAATTATTCGGCGACTTGATGGCCGGCCTTATCAGCAATATGTGCGTGAGGCGATTTTCCTGCCGCTGGGAATGAACGATTCCTGGGTCGGTATGCCGCTGGAGCAGTTGCAGAAGTACGGCCAGCGGATCGCCCCGATGCACAAATTGGCTTCCGATGGACAAATGATTCCCCTCGATCCCGCTCACACCGCCACGGTCACCCGACCCGGCGGCACCGGCTGGGGACCGATCCGTGACTTGGCACGTTTTTACGAAATGCTAAGAAACCGCGGCGAATGGAATGGCCAGCGCATGCTCACGCCGCAAACGGTCGAAGCCATCACCACCCGCCATCGCACCGGCATGTTCGATGAAACATTCAAACGAGTCGTCGATTGGGGATTGGGGTTTTTGCTAAACAGCCCGCAGCCCGATCCGGATTTGCCCTACGGCTACGGCCCGCAAGCTTCCCCTTGCACTTTCGGCCATGGCGGCGCTGGATCAAGCGGCGCATTTTGCGATCCGGAAAATCAACTGGTCGTGGCATATCTGTTCAACTGCCAACCCGGTGAAGACAGGCACCACCAGCGCCGCAAAGCCCTGCTTGCCGCACTTTATGGCGATCTTTCAAAATTGGCTCAATAATCGCGCCGACAGAATTTCCAACTTGCCAGCACCAACACCACCGCTTCAAACGCCAGTGACCAACCAATAATCCATGAGACGGGCCGACTCTCGAGTTCTTTCTGAGCCGCGAGCATCGAATCCTGGTCCCCGAAAGACGAATTGCGATTACCCATGTTCCCCGACCGCCCGCTGCGCGCTTGTCGCTCCCCCCAGGTTTCCTGCTTCGGCAGGCACCGATCCAGCAATGATGTCGTCTCACGCGTCTTTGGCAAAAAAGTTTTCGCATCCAAAACCCAGGCGTGGATTCGCCGCATGATCGTCAGCCCATGCTCATCCGATCTCTGCTGATCGACCAATTGCTTCAGGCTCTCTTGTTGCTGGGCCAAATCGGTCTGCTGAGCCGGAGTCGGCTGCGAAGTCGCAAATTTCTTCTTACTCGCCGCCACACTCTCACGCTGATCAGCAATCTGCTGATCGAGACTGGTGGACTCCATTTGCTGCGCACTTTCAACAAACACGAACGTCGCATCGGCTCGATCCAAACCCCAAAGAACAAACCAGAACACCATCGTGAGCAGCACCGCCGCCACCGTGGATCGCGTCATCAATCCGAGCAGCACGCAAACAGAGTACAAATAACTGAACAGACAGACGACCAGCGGCACCGCGAGAAAAACCCCCGGCGCCCACAGCCCGCCGCGCACGCCGATCACCAGAAAACTCGCCGCGCTGAAGACCAGCACCTGCATCGTCACGAACAACAAGCCGGTCAGATATTTCGTCAGAAACAATCGCGGCCGGCTGATGGACTTGCTCAAATACAAGTCGATGGACCCCGCGGTGATCCAATCCGGAAAGATTCCCGCCGTGGAAAACAGCGCCAAAATGGTTCCCACAAACGCCAGCCAGAATCCGATGCCAAAATTATTGAACGCCGAGACGTATAATTCTTCGCGCGTCATGAAAATCGGCAGCGGAGTTTTCAGGCCGAAGAATGACAAGGTCCCGTGATCCGACACGCCGATCGCCAAAAAAATCAGAACGATCACGGCATTCAGAATCAGGCAAATCCAAAACATCTTCTTGCTGTTGAGCTACCGATAGGCATCGACGAACAGCGCGGAAGTCTGCGTCCAGAAATTCGTCATCGTCGATCCCCCTGCCCGCTCAGAGCGATCGGAACCACTGGCAAGGGTGGAACCGATGGCAACGGCGCGCCAGATGGCAAAGCCGTCGACGTCCCCATTGCTGCGAAGAACGTTTCCTCAAGCGTCGACCGCATTGCCTGCACGCGCCCGATCGCACATCCCGCCGCCCGCAGTGCATCAATCACCGGTTGCACTTCCTGCGGATCACTCGTGCCAATTTCCAGAGTCGTGCCGGTCACCTTCGTCCAGAACCGCTGTCCACACTGCTCGCCAATTCCATGAAGCGTGGGCATCAGTTGCGGGTCACCGCTGGCCACCACCTCTATTTCATATCGCTGCCGCGCCGAGCCAAGTTCCTGCACCGTCCCCTGCCGCACGACGGCTCCGCCCACCAGAATCGCCACCCGGTCACACAATGCATCGAGCTCGCTCAGTTGATGGCTGTTAATGAAAACCGTCTTTCCCTGGCGGCGCAGATCATCCAGCACGTTGCGAATATCCCGCCGCCCCACCGGATCGACGCCGTCGGTCGGCTCATCGAGCAAGAGCAGCTGCGGATCGTTCATCATTGCCTGCGCTAAACCGATTCGCTGCGCCATCCCCTTGGAATAGGTCCCGATCAATCGGTCCGCATCCGCGGTCATGCTCACCTGCTCGAGCAGTTTCTCCGCCCGGCTCCGGCGTGTGCGCCGATCGACGCCGTTGAGCGCGCCAAAAAAATGCAGGCACTGCCGGCCCGTGAGATAAAGAGGAAAGCGGTGATTCTCCGGCAAGTAGCCGATGTTGCGGAGCGCCGGTTTATGCCCAACGGCCGCCCCCAGCACCGTCCCCCGGCAGCGCGTCGCCCGCACCACCGTCATGATGATTTTCACCAGCGTGCTTTTCCCCGCCCCGTTCGGCCCGAGCAGACCAAACACTTCGCCCCCATGCACTTGCATGGCAATCCCCTGCAGGGCAACTTTGCGTTTGTAGTTTTTGACGACATCTTGCAGATCGATCGCCAGCGATGAGTCTGCCATAAATGGAATTGGACCCCATTGCATCACAAAAAGCAAAACAGTTATCGGACGTGCTACACGGTTCAATCATGCTGAGGATTTTGCACAGCCGATAACCGTATTATCCGATGATGCGCACCGCTCTCAAAACCATTACCAAGACCGGCCTGCTGGCGATGCTCGTCGGCGGCGGTTCCTTCAGCATCTGGTTTTATGCGCACCGTCATTCCTCCGATTACCAGATCGAGCAACTTGAATCACAAAAGCGGCAACTGGAAAAGGAAAAGCAGCAGCTACAAACCGTCGTGCAGCGGCTCAGCGACGAGAAGCGCGTCGCGGAGGTGCTGGTGACTGATCAAAAAACCGTCGATGGCACGCTACGGACCACTTTGCTGTTCGACGAATACAAACACGACGGCAGCACCCTGCCGCCGCGATTGTTCACCATCGAGGGGAATATCGCGCACATTGATGCGATGGTGATTAAATTTGATCGTGGGCTGATCGCGCAGAATGATCCACTGCGGGGCCGCAGCGTTGCCCTTTTCCATCGACTCTTCGGCGACAAACAATCTCCGCAGCAGGCGTTTGCCATCGATCCACCCGGCCAGCCACCGGCGATTTATCGGGGTGATCCCACCGAACCCGCCACCCAGGCCGCGTTTGAAAAAGAGTTGTGGCAGAACTTCTGGCGGCTGGCCGAGGATAAGGATTACCGCCAATCGAAAGGTGTGCGCATCGCCAACGGCCAGGGCATCTGGGGGCCATTTTCACCCGATCGGCTCTACATCATCACCCTCGATTCCGACGGCGGGCTGAATCTGACCAGCGAACCGCTCAAGGGGATTTACAAAGACGCCCTGCAACAGCGGCTTAGTGCCGTCGATCAGAGCAAATAACGCCGATTCACGCCGACTCGCCAGCATTTCGCCGTTGCGATACACTATGCGGCATGGGTTCTTTTCGCTTATTCATGGGAGTATTGCTCATGTCCGTATTGATGGGTGCCAGCCAGCGTGTGCATGCAAAATCATCCACCACCGAGCCGACGGCGGCGTCGATGGCTTGGACTTCCAATGATCCCAAAGTGGTCCAAGCCCGCCAGTGGCTCAAGGACGGCAAATTCGCCGAAGCAGAAAAGCTGCTGAACGAACCCGATCCATCCGCCGATGCGACCGCCCAGGAAGCTCGCCTGGAAACCCTCGAAGTCATCAAACGCATCCGCTGGGATTATCACTACTCCGCACAGGATGTGGTGGATGCGATGAAGAGGCACGTGCCGAATGTCACGCTCGATATGGTCGAGCAATGGCGCAAACAAGGGCAGGTGCAATACCGCATGATTGACGGACAGATCGCCTATTTCCGTCGTGAGCCGGCCAATATGTTCCGGTTCTGTGGCGAGGCGAAAACCCTGCGTGGCGAAGAGCCCAAGGCCGGGGAGTCGGACGGTTGGACGCTTATCAAGCATCTGCAAAACATTGTCCAGGCCGCAGACAAGGGCGATTCACCTTATCTCCTGCCGGTGACGCACACATTGAAATTCACCATAACCGTGCCAGCGGATGCGGAGGGCATGAAACCGGGGGCGCTGGTTCGTGTGTGGCTGCCATATCCGCAGGAATATGGGCATCGGCAATACAATGTGAAACTAATCTCTTCATCGCCGGGCCAGCCGGAGATTGCCCCGAACGGCACGCCGCAGCGGACGGCTTATTTTGAGCACCGGATCGGCAAGGAAGTTAAGCCGCTGGTGTTCGAGCAAGTCGTGCAATTTACCTCGGCAGCGTACTATCCCGATCTCGACCCGGCCAAGGCACTGCCGCTTCCCGCGGATTATCACGATGGCAATCTCGGCGAGCGGCTGCCGCACATTAAGTTTACTCCGGAGTTGAAAAAACAGGTCGCGGAAATTGTCGGGTCGGAAACCAATCCGCTGATCAAAGCCCAAAAGATTTACTATTGGATTTGCGCCAATGTCGCCTATTACGCTGAGGAAGAATACTGCACGATCCCGAGCTTTTCCGAAGCGGCTTTCACCCATCGCAAGGGGGATTGCGGCGTGCAGGCGACCTTGTTCATCACCATGTGCCGCGCCGCCGGCATTCCCGCCCGCTGGCAATCCGGATGGGAAACCAAACCCGTCGGCTGGGATTTTCATGATTGGGGCGAATTCTACGTTGCCCCCTGGGGATGGCTGCCGTTCGACCAATCGTACAGCCGGCAAACCGCCAGCGAAGAGCCCAAGATCCGTGATTTTTACATCGGCCACATCGATTCGTACCGCATGATCGTCAACACCGATTGGGGCGCAGCGTTGGTTCCACCCAAACATTCCATGCGCAGCGAGCCGGCTGATTTCCAGCGCGGTGAAGTGGAAATCGATGGCAAAAATCTCTATTTCGATCAGTGGGATTTTGACGTCGAGTGGAATTGGGAAAAACAACGGTAGACAGCTTCTCGGCCTTTTGATCCGTCGATTTCACGCCTCAAAATCCGCGCTTCTGCGTATTCTCTAAGATATTGCCCTACCCGTGATGGGGCCAATTCCTTGTTTTTTCACGTCCGACTTGTCGAAGGCGAAATCTAAATCGTATGTCTCATATGGCGTCGGTGCAGTGCGATGGTGCCTGAGCCGATGACCAAAATAAGCGGCGATGACAAAGCCTGTCCATCGCGGCCTTCTGCGAATCTGCGGAAGCACTCTGACGGGCAGTTCGAATCATGTGCATGCAGTGCAATGAACGCACGTGATTTTTTGTGGAGGTGCGAGATGAACAAAAGTGTGACGGTTCGCGGACGGCAGCAAGGCTTCACGCTGGTGGAAATTCTGATTGTGGTGATCATCCTCGGCATATTGGCCGCGATCGTGATCCCGCAATTTACCAATGCCAGCACGAGCGCCCGTGAGAGCAGCGTGGTGAGTCAATTACAAACGCTGCGGAGTCAAATCCAGCTATTCAAATTGCAGCATGACGACACGCTGCCCAACCTGGTTGGCACCAGCCCCGCCTGCTGGAATCAGCTCATGATCAAGACCGATGTCAACGGAACGGTCGACACCACGGCGGGAGCGTATGGCCCCTATATGCAGAGCATTCCGGCCAATCCGCTGAACACCAACGCCAACGTAACGGCTCCGGGCGCGCAGACCGCGACCACGGGCTGGACCTATGACGTAACCGCCGGCAACATCCTGGCCACCAACCAGACGCCGACGCTCACGTTCGACGAAACCACCGATATCGTGCAGTAAAATCAGTTCTCCTGTGAAGCTGAGCGCGGGCACGCTGGTGACGAACCTGGTGCCCGCTTTCTTTTTTTGCCGCCCAGCTCGCCGTACAGTGGCGTTTTGCGGTGGTTTCCTTATCCTATTGCAACAAGGGGCGATTCTGCAGGTGCGCAAAGGGGATTGCGGTCGCTGGAGACTGTGATGGCAACGTTGCGAGTGCAAGTCCGCCAAATCCCGGCCAAGAGCGATGATGACACGTCGGCTCCGCTGGTGGTCGTGGCCATATCCGGTGAAGCGGTCGTGGCGCTTGAGCCGCTGGTTTCCGGTCTGCAATCGGTGGCCGAGAGCCATCCGCAACGGGTGGTGCTCGATCTGTCGGGGCTTTCGTTCATGTCCAGTCTGGCGATGGGTGTGGTGCTGGCGTTTAGACGCCATGTGCTGGCGCAGAACGGTTCACTGAAAGTCGCCGCCGTGCAGAAGATGGTTTTGGACAGTTTTAAACGCGCACGCCTGGATAAAGTTTTTGAATTAACTGAAACCCTTGACGGCGCACTGACCGCATTGACGTAATGCCGCGCCTCATTCGGTGTGCTCAGCTTAGCTGAGCAGCCCCCCTGGTGGAATTTGCCGTCGCGATCGATATCATCTCCCGCCTATGCCCAAGATCACCGTGGACGGCCATACGATCGACGCCAAGCAGGGACAGATGGTGCTGCAGGCGTGTAACGACGCCGGCATGAATTTGCCGCAGTATTGTTATCATCCCGGCTTGAGCATCGTCGCTTCGTGCCGCATTTGTCTGGTCGAAGTCGAGGGCATTCCCAAAATGGTCCCGTCCTGCCAGACGCCGGTGCGCGACGGCATGGTGGTTTATTCCAAAAGCCCCAAAGCCGTGGCCAATCAAAAGCAGATCATGGAATATCTGCTGATCAACCATCCGCTGGACTGCCCGATCTGCGATCAGGCCGGCGAATGTTTTCTGCAGGATTACAGCTACCAATTCGGCCGCAGCGAAAGCCGCTTCGAGGAAGACAAAGCCAAGAAGCCCAAGAAGGATGTCGGGCAAGGCATTTATCTGTACAGCGACCGCTGCATCATGTGTACCCGCTGCGTGCGCTTCACCCGGGAAGTCAGCGGCGAGGGCGAGTTGTACGTCGATGGCCGCGGATATAAAGAAGAAATCGACATTTTCCCCGGTAAGCCGATTAATAATAAATTAGCCGGCAATGTTGTCGATCTGTGCCCAGTCGGTGCGCTGCTGGATAAGGATTTTTTATTCAAACAGCGCGTCTGGCTGCTGAAAAGCGTGCCGTCGATCAGCCCTGTCGATTCCGGCGGCGAGAATATTTTTCTCGACCACAATGAAGGCATCATTTACCGGATCAAACCTCGGTTTAACGCCGAGATCAATCATTGGTGGATCAGCGATGACACCCGCTATTCCTATAAAGCGGTGCACAGCGCCAATCGCCTCAAGCAACCGCGGCGAACGCAATATGGCAGTCAGGTGAACACGACCTACGGCCAGGCTATCGAAGACGCGCAAGCTGGCTTGAAAGAAGCGGTGACCCACGGCCCCGGTTCGCTATACGCTGTGCTGAGTCCGATGATGGCCTGCGAAGAAGCGTATCTGCTCGGCATGTACATCCGTTCCCTCGATCCGCAAGCCGTGCTGGTCATCGGCCCCATTCCCAGCACCGGGAAAAACGAAGTGTTCCGCAACCCCGCCAACGGCAAGCAGACGTTTGAAATCCAGGCGGAAAAAGTTCCCAACACCAACGGCATTCGGCGCGTGATCACCAAACTCGGCGGCCCCTCCTGCACGTGGGACGAACTGGCCGCCAATGAGAAACCGGAATTAAAATCGCTCAAAGCCGGCTGGATCGTCGGTGGTTATTTATCCAATTGGCAACCCGCCACGCCGGTGCTGCCCAAAGGTTTCAAAATCGTGCAGGATATTCTGGCCAGCAGCCTCGCCGATAGCGCCGATGTGCTGCTCCCCGCCGCAGCCTGGGCGGAAAAAGATGGGTCGTGGGAAAATTACCAGAACAAGATTCAGCACTTTTCCGCCGCCATCACGCCGGTGGAAGGCGCTCGCCGGGAAGGGGATGTCTATTACACCCTGCTCGGCCGGCCGGGGTTATACAACGCCCTGGTCGTGCGGCAGGAAATGGGTGAACCGTTCGCCGCCGTTGCTTTACCGGATCACGCAGCCGCTGCGCCGGCAATGGAATTCGCGGCCCTGTAAAAAATAATTTCGCAGTTTGGATCATTCATGTTTTACGCCATTTACCATTTTCTCTGCGAATATCCCTGGATTCTCATTGCCTTGGTCGCCCACGGCACAATTCTGGGTGCGGTGGCGTATCTGATTCTGCTGGAACGCAAAACTGCCTCCTGGGTGCAGGATCGCATCGGCCCCAATCGTGTCGGTCCGTATGGCCTGCTGCAGCCGATCGCTGATGGGATCAAATTTATCGTCAAAGAGGATTACCGCCCCGCCGGTGTGGATAAGGTTTTGTTCACGATTGCACCGGGTTTGATGGTGCTGTGCATCATTGTCAGCATCGCCGTGCTGCCGTGGGGCGGGATTCATCGGGTGACTCACGATTTTGATGTCACCGGCAAAGCCGACCCAGTGGCTGCGGCGTTGCACGATGTGCCGGGCGTTGCCATCGCCGGCACTGTACAGACGCCGCAGATCATTCAGCAGAGCGGCAAAACCATCGCCCGAGTGACCTACGACTATCCGTTCCAGGCGTCGGATGTGAACATCGGCGTGCTGTTCATCCTCGCCGTGCTGTCCCTTGCGGTATACGGCGTCGTGCTCGGCGGCTGGGCGAGCAACAACAAATATTCGTTCCTCGGCGGTCTGCGCGCCACCGCCCAGATGGTCAGCTACGAAATTCCGCTCGGTTTGTCCGTCCTCTGCATCGTCATTCAATACGGCACGCTCGATCTCGGCCAGATCGTCGAAAAACAGGCGACGTATTGGGGCCACATCATTCCGGCCTGGAATGTTTTCGCGCAGCCGGCGACTTTTTTCATGTTCCTGACCTGCATTCACGCCGAGGCCAACCGCGCTCCGTTTGACATGGCCGAAGCCGAGCAGGAACTCGTCGGTGGTTATCACACCGAATACAGCGCCATGCGATTCGCCCTGTTTTTCCTCGGTGAATACGCCGGCATGGTGACCACCAGCGTCGTTTGCGTCGCCCTGTTCTTCGGGGGTTGGCACGTCCCGTGGCTCGACAAACTTTTCCCGGCACTCAGCGGTAATGTGGTCGCCGGCCGTCCTGCTATTACCACCAGCTTCATCGTCTGCCTGATTCGCTCCGTGGTGATTTTCACCAAGACGATCGTCATCATTTTCGTGTTCATGTGGGTCCGCTGGAGCCTGCCGCGGTTCCGATTTGACCAATTGATGATGCTGGCCTGGCGGGCGCTGATCCCGATGTCGCTGGGCCTGTTGCTGATGACCGCAACGGTCGTCTGGATTTTCGGTCCCAACGATCGGGCCTTCATGCGAATCGGCGGCCGAATGGGCCTGGTGCTGCTATTTGGCAACATCATGGTGGTCGCGGTGTCGATGCTGCTCAGTAAGCTATTGCCGCCACCACCATTGACCAATCGCCGGGTGCGCGTGCTCGGCAGTCGTTTTAATAACCTGGTTCCCGCCCGGTAAGGCAGTTGCCATGAAAGATTCAGATATCAAAGTCCTGTCAGAACCCAAGCTTTCGCTCGGCGACCAATTTTATTTGCCGCAGGTGCTGATCGGCTTGGGCACGACGATGAAGCACATGTTCAAAGTGCTCAGCGGCACGGATCGGGTGATCCAATATCCCGAAGAACGCCGGGAAGATCTGCCGATCGACAAGGGCGGCATGCTGCTCCGCACCTACCGGGGCGTGCATCGGCTCAATAAAGACGAAGAAGGCCGGGTCAAATGCGTCGCCTGCTTCATGTGCTCGACGGCGTGCCCCGCGCGCTGCATTCACATCGAGGCGGCCGAAAGTCCCTGGCAGGATCGGGAAAAATATCCGCAGAAGTTCGACATTGATGAGCTTCGCTGCATTTACTGCGGCATGTGCGAGGAAGCGTGTCCCGTCGATGCGATCGAACTCACTCACGAATATGACATCGTCGGGCTCACGAGGCAGGAAATGATTTTCGACAAAACCAAGCTGCTGCAAATCTTCGACGAGACAATCAAAGACGAACCCATGTGATTGTCGACCCGCGAGTTTGTGAAATGATTCACCCGTTGCTTGCAAAGCGGTAGCGCATTCTTAGACTCTGCGGCTTCGATGGGAAGCGAGTTGCTGATCTCTTTGAACACGCTGATGGCCATCACCCTGCCGGCCGCCACGCCGGGAACGGTGATGCATCCGCTGCTGGTATTGGTGCTGTGCCTTGCCGCGGGAATCGGCACCGTCCTCACCCTGCCGGGCAAGCGCGAGACATCCTGGGCCAAAATCGGCGGCGTCATCGCCTTGGCCACTGGGGTAATTTTCGCCGCGCTGCTCGCCCACCATTTGGCTGACGTTGGGCGGGGTGGAATGGGACCATACTTCTGGATCTTTTCCTTCCTGGCGGTTTTCGGCGCTTTTCGAGTCGTCACGCACCGCAGACCGGTCTATTCCGCACTCTATTTTGTATTGACCGTGATGGCCTCGGCCGGATTGTTCGTGCTGCTGTGGGCCGAGTTCATGGCCGCCGCCTTGGTGGTGATTTATGCGGGGGCGATTCTGGTGACCTATGTTTTCGTCATCATGCTCGCGTCCCAGGCACAAACGCCGGCTCCGGGCGGCAAGAGCAACATGGGATCACTTTCCGCCGTCACCGATTACGACACGGTCAGCCGCGATCCATTGGTCGCCTCGCTGATTGGTTTCGCGTTGATGGGCATGCTGCTGTTTGTAATTCTGGATCAATCTGCGGGCGCTATTCCGCCAACCGTGACCCCGCCGAAAATCACCGACCACTATGACAGTTCCGTGCAGGAGCTGGGCCGTTACCTGATGACCGATCAACTGGTGAATCTGGAATTGGCCGGGCTGATTCTGACCATCGCCATGATGGGCGCGATCATCATTTCCCGCCGTCGAATTGTCAGCACGGAAAGCGGACCGGTACTTTTGGAAACGGAGCAGGCGGAAGTGATTGCCGCGATGGGTATCGAACAAACAGGCGGCAGCGATCCGGATTCGATTCCGGTCTACGGCACCGACAACGCCGCCGTGAAAGCGTATCCGGAGCGATAACGAACGAATCATGGAACTGCTCGCATTGCAACATTATCTGGTCGTCGGCGCGATCCTGTTCGGCCTGGGGCTGATCGGCTTCATGACCCGCCGCAACCTCATCGTCATGTTCCTGTGCACGGAGCTGATGTTTCAGGGCGTGGCGATCAACCTGATTGCCTTCAGCCGATACTGGGCCGATTTTCGGGGCCAAACATTTACGATCATGCTGCTGGTGATCGCCGCCGCCGAAGCGTCGCTGGCTTTGGGCATGGTCGTGCTGCTGTTCCGTCAGAAAGGCACTCTCGACGCCGAGGCGTGGCGTGAGCTGCGAGGATAACCGCAACCGATTGTCCCTATGTTCGATTTAATCGCCGTGCAATATTCCTGGTTGATTCCGCTGCTGCCGCTGGTCGGCGCGGTGATCGCCGGCTTTTTCGGGGCCAAGCTTCTCAAGCAGCAATCGCACTGGCCGATCTGGATCGGTGTTGGCTTGAGCGCACTGCTGAGCCTCTCGCTTCTTTTGGGAATCGCCGATCACCAAGCCCACCAGCCGCTGACCAACGGCGAATATCACCCCGCCCCTTCGGACAATGCGATTTCCAAAAAATGGTTTACCTGGATTCTCGCCGGCGGTGATTCGTCGGTTTATCACACTTACGGAGCAGAAGGCCACGATGTCGCCAAGGCCGACGGAACCAAGAATCCGTTGGCTCCGTTCATCGTCGAAGCCGGCGCCTGGATTGACCAGCTTACCGTCGTGATGCTCGCCGTGGTGACGGGCATCGGTTTGCTGATCACGATATTCGCCGCCGGTTACATGAAGGGGGAAACCGGGTACTTCCGTTTCTTCGCCTATCTCGGCCTGTTCATCTTCGCCATGGTCTGCCTGGTGATGGCCAACAATTTTGTGATGCTCTATCTCGGCTGGGAAGGTGTCGGCCTCTGCTCGTATTTGCTGATCGGATATTACTACGAAAAGCCCGCCGCCCGGGAAGCCGCCAAAAAAGCGTTTCTGGTCAACCGCATCGGCGATTTTGGTTTCGCGCTCGGCATCATGCTGACGTATCTGGCGTTCGGCACGGTCAGCTATTTCGGCAACGGGGCCGGCACCTTCACCGGCGCTTTGGAACTGGCGACCGTCACTTCCCACATGTCGCACTTTCAATCGCAGGCAATGGCCTGGATTCCATTCCTGCTGATGCTCGGCGCGTTCGGCAAATCGGCGCAGTTTCCCCTGTATGTCTGGCTGCCGGATGCCATGGAAGGCCCGACGCCCGTTTCCGCCCTGATCCACGCTGCCACGATGGTGACCGCCGGCGTTTACATGATCGTCCGCTGCGGCACACTTTTCGTCGGCAATGCGCCGGCCATGACGACCGTCGCCATCGTCGGCGCATTCACCGCCATCTTCGCCGCCACCATCGCCCTGCGGCAATTCGATTTGAAAAAGGTCTTCGCTTATTCCACGATCAGCCAACTCGGTTTCATGTTCGTCGCCGTCGGCGTACTGGCGCCGGTGGCCGGCATCTTCCATCTGATTACACACGCCTTTTTCAAAGCCCTGTTGTTCCTCAGCTCCGGCGTGGTGATGCACGCCATGGCCGGCGAATTGGATATGCGGAAGTTCAGTGGCCTGAAAAAGATGCTGCCGAAAACGCGCTGGCTTATGCTGATCGGCTGCCTGGCCCTTTCCGGGTGTCCGTTTGTCTCCGGCTTCTTCTCTAAGGATGAAATCGTCGGAGCCGCTTGGGCGCACAGCAAGCCGCTTGGCGCGGTGATGCTGTTCACCGCATTTCTCACCGCTTATTACACCTTCCGGCTTTATTTTCAGGTGTTTGAAGGTCCCGAAGTTCTTCCCTCTGCTCCGGAATCCGCTGACGGGCATAGCTCGGCGGATTCGCACGATCACGGCCATCACGATGAACATCACGATCACGAACCGGCGATCATGGTCCTGCCGCTGATCGCTTTGGCCATCGGCGCATTGCTGGCCGGCTATCTGAATTGGCCGGGGGAACAACTGGGCCATTTCCTGCACAATAGTCCGTCGATTGCTCTATCCCAGGAAGTGGCCAACAAAACTTACGGCGATAGCAACGTCAACCAGGTTTCATTCGGCGGCCGGGAGACCGAAGAGCATTCGACGAATTATCTCATGATCGTCAGCGGTTTGATTGCACTGTCGGGCATCGGCCTGGCGTATCAGATGCACCTGAAAAACCGCACCGCTCCCGAGAAGCTGGCCCGCCAATTCAGCGGTATCACGCGGCTTCTGGAAGGAAAATACTGGGTGGACGAGGTGTATCAGAACGCCATCGTCGAACCGATTCGACGCCTGGGCCGGGCGTTTTTCATGGTCGATCAGATCGTGATCAACGGCCTCGTCTGGATGCTCGGTTTTATTCCCCGAGCATGCGGCTTCACGCTTCGGCAAACAACGCAGCGCGGTTACCTGCAGGGTTACGCCGCCACGATGATCTTTGGCATTGCCATCATTCTGATGATCATCTTTTGGTGAAATAGAAAATGAACATGCCTTTGCATTTGGTTTTCCTGTTACTCATTCCGCTGGCCGGCGCGGCGATCGGCTCGGCCATGAGCAGCGCCAAAGCAGCCCGCAATTGGGCCCTGATCGTGAGCCTGCTGACAGCCTGGGTTGCGGCAATCGTGGCGTTCCACTTTCCGTGGGACACCTCAAAATTGACGCCGATGCGCATGGCTGATGCGATTCATTTCCAAGTCGGTACCGATTCGGTCCATCAAACCGCCAGTTCGTTTGCATTGAAGGAAGTCGGTTTCAGCTTCAGCCTCGGCGTCGATTCCATCAGCGTGTGGCTGATCGTTCTCACCGGATTCCTGATGTCGCTCGCCGTGGCCGCCAGCTTTGCCAGCATTCAGCATCGCGCCAAGGAATATTACGCCTGGATGTCGCTGCTGCTGTTTGCCATGATGGGCGTGTTTCTCGCCCGTGACATGCTGTTGTTTTACGTCTTCTTTGAATTGACGCTGGTGCCGATGTTTTTCATCATCGGCATTTGGGGCGGCCCGGATCGTCGCCGGGCGGCGGGACGGTTTTTTCTCTTCACTTTCACCGGCTCGGTTTTCGCATTGGCGGCGATTATTTATCTCGGCGTGCATCCCGGTTGGAATGCGACCGGCCCGAGTTTTGATATCACCGACGCCACACATTACGCCCAGCAATATCTGGTCTTTCATCCGCAAACCCGGCTGCTGATCGCCATCGGATTGCTGATCGGCTTTGCCGTGAAGGTGCCGCTGTTTCCGCTGCATACGTGGTTACCGCTGGCGCACACGGAGGCCCCCACCGCGGGTTCGGTCATTCTTGCCGGCGTGCTGCTGAAGCTCGGAACATATGGCATGCTCCGCCTGGCGATTCCCCTCGGTTTCGTCACCGTCGGCGGCACGCAGTTCCTCTGGCTCCTGAAATTCGTCGGCGCGCTCTGCGTCATTGGCATCATCTACGGCGCGCTCGTTGCCTGGGTGCAGCAGGACATCAAAAAGCTCGTCGCTTACTCCTCGGTTAGCCACCTTGGCTTTTGCATGCTGGGGCTTTTCGCCCTGAACACCATTGGCATTCAGGGATCGGTGCTGTACATGATCAATCACGGCCTGAGCACCGGGGCAATGTTCCTGGTGATCGGCATGATTTACGACCGCTATCACACCCGTGACATCAATCAACTTTCCGGCCTGGCCAAACGCATGCCGATCATGGCGTTTTTCTTCGTGCTGTTTGTGATGAGCAGCATCGGCCTGCCGGGTCTCAACGGTTTCTCCAGTGAATTCCTCACCGTGCTCGGCGCGTTCACCAGCAAATTTCTGGGCATCCGTTTCGGAGTCCTGGCCGCACTCGGCGTGATTCTGGGCGCGGTCTACATGCTGCACATGACCGCACGGGTGATCTTCGGCCCGCTGAAAACTCCCGCATTGGATGCGCATCACGGTCATGGCTCGCCCGCCGATCACGGTCCAACATTGCCCGCCGATCTGAGCGGCCGGGAAATCGCCATCCTGGCCCCGATCGCCCTGGCCATTGTTTTGCTCGGCGTCGTGCCCAACAGCGTGCTCACCACGATTTTCTCATCGTCGAAGCTGATAACCCAGGTCGATCCGGTGCCCAAGCACAGCGGATTGGTTCAAGCGGATGGTTCCAGCGCGGTGGCTCAAGCGAAATAAACATCAGCAATGACCAACAGTTACTTTCATCTTCTCCTGCCGGAAATCATCCTGACATCCGTGGCGTGTCTGCTGATGCTGATGGGCTGCTCCAACAAAATATCCGTGCGGCGGACGGTTCCGGTGCTCGCCCTGCTTTCGCTGGTCGCGGTGTTCGCCGTTCTTTGCCGCCAAGCGTCCATTCATGCAACCGGTGATGCTGCCGGCACGCTGCGGCTGTTTCATTTTTCGCTCTACATCAAATTGCTCTCCACCGGCGTCGGTGCGCTTTTGCTGCTGTTGGCATGGCCGTCCAACAGCCAGGCCACGGGGAATAGCGCGATGAACGTCGGCCAGGAAACGGGTGAATTTTTCGCCCTGATGCTGTTTTCGATCGTGGGCATTTTTCTCGTCGCCAGCGCCAATGATTTAATCCTGCTTTTCCTCGGCATCGAACTGGCCAGCATTCCGACGTACATCATGGTTTCGATCTCCCGGCCGCATTCGGTGGCTCAGGAAGCGGGTGTTAAATACTTTTTCCTGGGCGCGATGGCGGCGGCGGTGATGCTGCTAGGTTTCAGCTATCTCTACGGCGTCACCGGCACGCTGAAGCTGGATGAAATCTCCCATGTGCTGCATGCCCATCTGGCCAGCGGATCGGCGATGGCGCCGTGGACCATGTTGGCATTGGTCATCCTGATTGCGGGTTTCGCATTCAAGCTCGCCGCGGTACCGCTGCATGTGTATGCCGGCGATGTGTATCAGGGAGCCGCGACACCGGTAACCGCGTTTTTGTCGTTTGTGCCCAAAACCACGGGCATGGTCGCGCTGATCAAAGTGCTGGCGGCGACCGGCGGGCCTAACTGGCAGTTCCCGCCGCAGATTAGCAAGCTGCTGTGGGTGATGGCCGTGCTCACCATGAGCTTCGGCAATGTGCTGGGCTTGCTGCAATACAACATCAAACGGCTGCTCGCGTACAGCTCCGTCGCTCACAGCGGTTACATGCTCGTCGGCATTACCGCTTTGGTCGGAGCGTACAGTTCCACCAGTGAAGCGGCACAGGTTCAGAACAGCGCGCTGCAGGGCGTGCTGTTTTATCAGGCGGCGTACGGCATCACCAATGTCGCAGCGTTTGGCGTGCTGATGCTACTGCCGAGCCGGGATTCGGTGTGGGGGCGCGGCACCGGCAGCGCCGAATCCTTTGAAGATTTGGCCGGCGCGGGTCGGCGCTATCCGGGACTCGGCCTGTGCATGGCTGTCTGCTGTTTCAGCTTGATCGGCATTCCGCTCACCGTCGGATTCCTCGGCAAACTGCTTCTGATCAAGCCCGCCCTGGCCGGTGATTTCAAATGGCTCGCGGGCATCACCGTGCTCAATGCCGCCATCTCCGCCGCATACTATTTGCGGATTGTCGAGACGATGTTTCTGCGTGATCCGCCGACTGAATCGAATGTCGAGAGCATGCCCCGGCCGTTTCCCATCGGATTGGCCATCGGTTTATCGGTGCTGGGTATCCTGCTGCTTGGTGTGATGTTGCCGTTGACGCAGGTGGTCACGACCGCCGCCGCCAACGCCGCTCAACTTGACGATGCCGGCGCCGGGATGATCCACGCCGCCGCTCGCTGATACAATCCATTTATGTTGCAGACCATCACCTGGACCGGCTCGGCTGTGCGCCTGCTCGATCAGACAAAGCTGCCGACGCAAACCGTTTACGTCGACATTACCGATGAGCGGCAGATGTGGGATGCGATCCATCGCCTCGTGGTGCGCGGCGCTCCGGCCATCGGCGTCGCCGCCGCATTCGGTGTTTATCTGGGTATCCGAAATGTGCCAACGCAGCCGTTCGACAGACGGCTCGATGAAGTTTGCGGGTATTTGGCCACAAGCAGGCCTACCGCCGTGAATTTGTTCTGGGCCATCGAACGCATTCGCCGTGCCGCCGGGGAATCGCCGGAGAATCCCAAGCAGCGAATTCTCGATGAGGCGATTGCGATGATCGAGGAAGACAATCGAGTTTGCCGGGCGATCGGCGAGCATGGCGTTCGGTTGCTGGAAAAACTTCCGCAGCGTGATGGCCGCACGCATCTGTTGACGCATTGCAACGCCGGCGGTCTGGCGACTGTGCAGTTCGGCACGGCGCTGGCGCCGATTTATGTCGGGCATGAGCGGGGCATGCCATTGCATGTTTACGTCGATGAAACCCGCCCGCTTTTGCAGGGCAGCCGCATCACGGCGTTCGAGTTGCATAACAACGGCGTCCCCACGACGGTGTTGTGCGACAACATGGCGGCGACGCTGATGAGCCAGGGCAAAGTCGCCGCGGCGATCGTTGGAGCGGACCGGATCGCCGCCAATGGGGATGTGGCCAACAAAGCCGGCACGCTCGGGGTGGCCATTCTCGCCCAATATTTTCGCATTCCGTTTTATGTCGCGGCTCCGACCAGCACGATCGACATGCAAACACCAACGGGAAATCAAATCCCCATCGAACAGCGGGACGGCAACGAAGTGACGCACTTTCTTGGCCAGCCATCGGCGCCGGCGGATATTGATGCTTTCAATCCCGCCTTTGATGTCACACCGGCGGAGTTGGTTACCGCCCTGATCACCGAGCACGGCATCGTTGAACCGCCGTACCCAGCGGCATTCCAGCGTCTGATGACCCAACATTTTGGAACATCAGCCGCCACGTCTTAAAATTCCCGGCGTGGGCGCGGTGACTCTCATGCGAAGCTTTCTGCACGCAGCGGTCGATTTCTGCTGCACAGGTTCTTGCGTCAACTGCGGCGAGCACAGCCCCGGTGGAGAGCCGCTTTGCATTCATTGCGCCGCTGAATGCCAAGTCGTGATCTCTCGCCCTCGATGCAAGGATTGCGCCAAACCGCTGGCATACGCCGGCGCGCACTGCCCATTCTGCGCCGCCAAGCCTATAAAGACCTTCGATCGCATCGTCGCCCTCGGTCATTTCGAGCCGCCGCTGCGGGAATTGATTCATGCGGCCAAATACCACCGTGCCTGGGAGATGGCGGATTATCTGGCGAAGATGCTTCTGCGCGACCCGCAGGTGCAGGATTTTTTGCGGGAAACTGATGTGCTGGTTCCTATACCGCTGCATCCGCTACGCCGATGGTCACGGGGTTACAATCAGGCAAAACTCATTGCCGAGCGATTGGCGCGCCCGTTTGCGCATTTGCGATGCCGCAACGCCCTTCGCCGCATTCGTTACACGCCGACGCAGACAATGATTCATTCACTCAAGGGCCGCGAGGAAAATCTGCAAGGCGCCTTTGCGCTGCGGCGGCGTGATGGGCTGCCCGGAAAGCGCGTGGTGGTCGTCGATGACGTGACCACCAGCGGAGCCACATTGGCGGCGGCGGCATCGCAGATTCGTCTCGCCCGGCCGAGCAGTATTTGCGCTTTGGTGGTATGCGTCGCCGATCCGAGACAGCGGTTATTTCAGGCGGTGTGAGAACACGGTCGGTGATCGGCCGGAATTGTGGATCCCACCACATTTGTCCTATCCATCATTGCTGCTATAGAATCATGGCATGACCGAAGTGAGCATTGATCCCGAAATTCTTGGGGGTACGCCCTGTTTTAGCGGCACACGGGTGCCCGTTGAAACACTCATTGAATATCTGCTTCATGGGTACACGGTGGATTATTTCCTGTCGCAATTCCCGACGGTTTCGCGTCACCAGGTTCAGACGGTTTTGGAATCGTTCAAGGACAAACTGACGCCGCCAGCCGTGCCGACGAAAGCATGAAAGTTTTGCTGGATGAGAATCTCCCGCTCGACCTGCGGCATTTCCTGGCAGAACATGAGGTTTTCACCATTGCATTCATGGGATGGAAGGGATTGCGCAACGGTGAATTGCTTCGCCGCGCGGAAACCGAAGGATTTGACCTCTTGATTTCACGCGATGCCGGTATCCAGTATCAGCAGAATCTCGCCAATCTTCCCCTTGCGGTGATTCTGCTTCCACCGCATGCCAACAAGCTGGAAGACATTCTTCCGATGGTGCCTTCCCTGCTAAACGCAATGTCGACGATCGGCCCGCGAACCCTTCTGCGGTTGGTGAAAAAGCCATAAGCTGTTGTTGTGTCAAAATTACCCCCGCAGGGTCAAGGCGTACGATTTCCATGCCTTCTGCAATCCGTCGCTATCGGTGTGATATTCCTTCTTCAGCGCGTCGTCGGGATCCATTCCATCTTTGATATCATTGAAATACTTAAGGAAAACGCGCGGATCATCATGCACCAGCGCTTCGACGATGGTTTGCGCGATCGGGTAATCATTGGCTGTAAAACTTGCCAGGTCCTTGTGCTCGAAGAGTCTCTCGATTTTGTATCCGCTGGCCGCCAGGCGGTGGACATAATCGTAGATGTTGGCTTTCGGGAACTGCCGGTTGGCCACGACTTCCGCCACGCCTTCGCTGAGCCAGCGCGGTAGAAAAACATTGGTGCGATAGTGCGCCACATAGGCGTGTGTGAACTCGTGGGTCAGCACATACGCCCATTGCCGCTCGGCCAGGTGAACGTTTCCACCAGCGGCCTCTACATCGGGCTTCCACATGGCCATGTGCCCGACACCGCTTGAATCGCCGCTGTAATAGCCAGCTACCATCTTGCTGAGCTTTATATGATCAATTTCGGCGCTGAATTTTTCAAAATCCGGGTGGCTGGAGAACATGTAGATCGGCAGCTTGCCGATGAAAACATTCTCGTTGGGAGATGCGTCGAACTGGTGGCAAACGGCGGTATAGGCGGCTTCGACGTTTTCCTTAAGGAAATGATACTCGCGCGGGTCCCAGTCGGTGAAAATCAGAAAGTGGTCGGTCTCCATCGCTTCAAAGTGCAAGTGCAGATGCTCGGCGACTTGAGCGGCATCTTTTTTGTATTGGTCGATCGCCGCCTGAGCCTCTTGCTTACTGGCGGGCGTGTAGCGGACGATCGTATACGAGGGTGTATCGCCGCGGGCTAAGTCGCTGCTTAGCCCCACGAGCAAAATCATCATCCATGAAAATTTGATTCCCGAACGACTTTGCATATGCCGGATTATACCAAACCGCGCTAAAGATGATGACCTAACTTCTGCTTCTTGGCGTCTAAATATGCTTTATTAAATTCCCCCGCTTCGATACGCAGCGGAAGTTGCTCGACCACCGTTAAACCAAAGCCGTCGATACCGTAAATCTTCTTGGGATTGTTAGTCAGCACACGCAATTTTCGCAGGCCCAGGTCGCGCAGAATTTGACTGCCGATCCCGTAATCCCGTTTGTCCACCGGCAAACCGAGCTGCACATTCGCCTCGACCGTATCAAATCCCTTTTCCTGCAGAGAGTAAGCATGCAACTTATTGGCCAGGCCGATGCCCCGGCCTTCCTGGCGCAGATAAATCAGCGCTCCTTTGCCCGCCTGCTCGATCATCCGCATTGCCGTGTCCAATTGCGGCCCGCAGTCACAGCGGGCTGAACCAAACACGTCGCCGGTCAGGCATTCACTATGGACGCGCACCAGAACCGGATCGGGATGGACAATCGGCTTGCCATTGGCGTCGAGATCACCCACCCCACCCTTGCACAATGCCAGATGCGGCTGCGGATCGACGACACTCTGATAAGCGTGCAGCGTGAATTGGCCCCAGCGCGTCGGCAGTTGCACCGTTTCGATGCGTTTGACAAACTGCTCACCTTTGAGCCGATAGCTGATCAATTCCGCGATGGTGCAAATTTTCAAATCGTGTTTGGCGCAAAATACTTCCAAGTCCGGGCGCCGGGCCATTTCGCCGTTGGGTTTCATGATTTCGCAAATGACGGCGGCGGGTTTGAGACCAGCGAGCCTGGCCAGATCGACGCTGCCTTCGGTTTGTCCCGCTCGCACCAGGACACCGCCTTCCCGCGCCCGCAACGGATGAACGTGGCCGGGCCGAAGCAGATCGCTTGGCTGGGCATCCTCGGCCAGGGCGGCTTGAATCGTGCGCGCCTGATCGGACACGCTGATTCCCGTGGAGACGCCGAATCGTGGATGGGCGTCGATTGTGACCGTGAAAGCGGTGCCAAGTTGCGCGGTGTTGCGCTCCACCTGGCTATGCAATTGCAATTCATCACAACGCTGGGAGGTCAGTGCGAGGCAGATCAGCCCACGCGCATGGGTAAGCATGAGATTAATCGCCTGCGGGGTGATCTTCTCGGCGGCGTAAACGAGATCGCCTTCGTTTTCACGATCCTCATCGTCCACGAGCACGACGGGTTTGCCGATTTGCAGCTCCCGCAAGATTTCCGGAATCGAGGCAAAAGGCATTACGACTCCCGTTTACGAAGTTGCTGCCAACCAATGCTAATTGTAGCGCCACGCTGGGCGACGCGGCGGGTGGAGTCATTTTACTGGAGCAGAGGCCAGCGACGGCGACTCCACCGACCTCGGCGGCGCTTCGACCAACAACTGGTCGAACTCCGACAGCTTAGCTTCGATCACCCGCGGCTGCACCAATTCCTGGGCCACCACTTCCTGTGTTTTCAGGCCATTGCCGGTGATGCTGACGACGATGGATTCATCGCGGGGAATGCGGCCCGATTCGATCAACTTGATCGCCGCCGCCAAGGTCGTGCCGCCGGCGGGTTCGGTCCAGATGCCTTCGAGCTTGGCCAGCAACTTAATCGCATCGATGATTTCTCGATCGGTCGCACTTTCACCCCAGCCGCCGCTTTCCCGCACCACGTTGGCGGCGTAATAACCATCCGCGGGATTGCCGATGGCGATGCTCTTGGCGATGGTGTGCGGCTTCTGCGGCTCGATGATGTCAACGCCTTTTTGAATGGCCACCACCACCGGATTGCAACCCGCCGCCTGGGCGGAATAAATGCGGCTTGGCGTGTCCTGCACCAGACCAATTTCAATCAGCTCCCGATACGCTTTATGAACCTTCGGCAAAATGGTTCCGCCGGCTGTGGGAATCACTGTGTGCTGCGGCAATGCCCAACCGAGTTGCTCGGCGATTTCGAATCCGAATGTCTTGGCCCCTTCGGTGTAATACGGCCGCAGATTCACATTCACGATCGCCCAGCCGTATTTGTCGGCGATTTCCGTGCAGAGGCGATTTACATCATCATACGTGCCGCGAATCCGAACCATGGTCGGGCCGAAGATCAGCGAGCCGAGCACCTTTCCCTGCTCCAGGTCATGCGGAATCATTACGTAACAGCGAATCCCCACCTGCGCTGCATGGGCCGCAACACTGTTGGCGAGATTCCCCGTGCTGGCGCAGCCGACGGTATCGAATCCAAACTCCACCGCTTTGCTGATGGCGACGCTGACCACGCGCTCTTTGTAAGAGTACGTCGGATAATTGCACGAATCATCCTTGATCCAAAGCTGCTTACATCCGAGTTCCTTAGCCAACCGATCGGCGCGCTTCAGCGGCGTGAAACCGGAATGGAATCCCGTGACCGGCTTGTCGACGGGCAGTAAATCCTTGTACCGCCACAAACTCTTTGGACCCTTTTGGATGGATTCCCGGGTGACGCGCCCTTTCATTTTGGCGTAGTCATATTCCACCTCATACGGCCCGAAACATTGCTCGCACACATGCAGCGGCTTGATCGGAGCACGGTGCCCGCATTCCTTGCACTTGAGACCCAAAACGTAGCTCATGGAAACTCCAGCTTGCATCGCCCGCCAAAGGGCAAACCGCAAATAACAAAAGCCTCTTCCGAGATAGAAGAGGCTTGGCAAGCAATGGCCCAAAGCGTCCTCTTATCTCTCCCGTACTTTCGCCAGGCTCGGCGATCACGGGCAGGAGTTAGCACCACTGTGGGGCACGATTGCCTCCACCGGTTGCTGTGGCTTCTTCGGGCCTGAACCCTCAGCCACTCTGGATAAGAAACACGATCAAATTGTCGAAGGAATTTTTAACCAGATGGTTTGTTTGTGTCAAGAATTGCTGTTCTAGAGGAACGGCTTTCGTTGGCCATTGTGGCTGGGGCGAAGGTGAATAAGCCACAAGCGCATATGCTGCAATGGCTTATGTTTCTTCTCCGAACAGCGGAGAATCGGTTTCCGGCTGCGGAGGCGGAGTGTATTTCAAACCCAAATGCTCATACGCCAATTTCATGGCACGGCGGCCTTGGCGGGTGCGGGTGACTAACGCCGTTTGCAGCAAATAGGGTTCGATCACATCCACCAGCGTTTCGGTTTCCTCGCCCATCGTAGCGGCGACGGCTTCGATGCCAACGGGACCGCCGCCGTAGATTTCGATGATGGTGCGGAGGAATTGGCGATCCTGCTCGTCGAGGCCGCGTTCGTCGATGCCTTCGAGTTTCAGAGCCAGGCGGGTGACGTCCAATGTCAAAATTCCCTTGGCTTCGACGGCGGCATAATCGCGCACTCGCCGCAGCAGGCGGTTGGCGATTCTTGGTGTGCCTCGGCTGCGGTGGGCCAGTTCCCAAAGCGCCTTGTCATCCGCCGTCAGTTTGAGCGAAGCCGCGTTGGCCTGGAGAATCTGGTGCAGCGCTTCCACTTCATAAAACTGGATATGCTCCCGAATGCCGAAGCGATCCCGCAGCGGGCCGGTGAGCAGGCCGATGCGGGTGGTGGCCCCGATCAGCGTGAAATGCGGCAGCGGCATGGTGATGGTTCGGGCGTGCATGCCGGAATCGATCGTGACATCCACCTTGAAATCTTCCATGGCGGAATAGAGATATTCTTCAACCACGGCCGGCAGGCGATGAACTTCGTCGATGAATAGCACGTCTCCTTGCTGGAGCTTAGTGAGAATGCCAACGAGATCAGCGGGTTTGGTTAGCGCCGGGCCGTTGCTGACATGAACCTGGGCGTTCACTTCGTTGGCGATCACATGGGCCAGCGTGGTTTTACCCAAACCCGGCGGACCGTGCAGCAGCGTGTGTTCGACGGATTCCTTGCGTTGCTGGGCGGCGCGGACGGCGATCTGCAATTTGCGAATCAGCATTTCCTGTCCGACATATTGCGCAAAACTTTGGGGCCGCAGGGCGAAGTTGTAATGATTATCCTCGGGTCCCTGCTGCTCGCCGGAAATGATTCGTTCTCGAGGCATTTAGCGCTCCGTCACGTTTGAACGGCGAGCAAGCTCGCCGCTAAACAGCATTTATCGGACCGTTCGCATCCGCAGCATCTCACGCAGTAAATGGTCCGTTCCGGTCAATTCCGGGTTCGTTTGTTTCACGCGCGCCAGCAGATTCTCGGCATCCGGGCGGCGTTCACCCATGGCGATCAGGGCCAGGATCGCATCTTCCTCCATGGGAGGACGGGCCGGTACCGCGCCGCTGCGCATAGGCCGAGTTGTATCGATGCCGGCGAATCGCGCGGCTTTGCCGGCCAGTTCGGCGATGATCAGCTCCGCCGTGCGTTTGCCGATACCGTCGAGCTGCACCAGAAACCTCGCATCCTTGGATTCGATGGCCGAGGCGATTTCCCCGACGGGAACGCTCAGCGCCCGCAGCGCGGTTTTGGGGCCGATGCCTTTGACCGTCGTGAACAGATTAAAAAACGCCCGATCCTCCGGCCGCAGGAAACCGATCAGCGATGGTTCCAATCCGCCGCGGTTCGGATCGCCGCCGATGTAAAAAACCGTGTGCAGCGTGAGGGTTTGCGACAGGCTGGCTCGCAGCTCATCGATATCAGCAGCCGACACCAGCACCTCATACGTCAATGGTCCGGCTACCAAGTGAATGCGATCGGTTTCAAGGCGGCGGAGTTCGCCGGTCAGCGCGGAAATCATGCGGCGGGCAGTGTATCACAAGATCAAATGAGTTGATCCAGTCCGCCGAAGCCGAGTGTTTCATGAGTATAAAACGGCTCGGCAAATTTGGTGCCGATGCGGCTGCCGAAATAGGCGGCGATATTTTTCACCATCTCCGGTACATGCCCACTGTTGCCGACGAACTGCGATTGATAGCACGCCATTGCTTCCAGCTTGCGGTCAATGGTGTCGGAAATATCAATGCAGAAATTCGGCGTGAAATTCATGCGCAGGTGCGTGCAGAAATAATAGATGATTCGCTTGGGGTAGACAGGTTCGCCGGGGATATCGGTTTGGGTGAGCTTGGCGTCGAAGCGGGCATCCTCGGCGATGCGCGTGATGGCCACATGATCGGGGTGGGCATCAAGCGGATACGGCACAAACAGCCAATCGACTTTGTGAGCCCGGATGACGGCGGCAAGCTTGTGACGGCTGGGGATGTCATGCACGACTTCCCGATTCTTCAGCCCCAAAAGCGTCCGCTGCACATTCAACACCTTGGCGGCGGCGGCGGATTCCTTGGCACGAATCTCCACCGACCCATGCGGCGTCGGTTCGCCGTTGGTCATGTCCACCAGATGCACCCGATGCCCTTGCTGCACGAGTTTGGCGATCGTGCCGCCCATACCCAGTTCCTGGTCGTCGGGATGCGGACCTATGATGAGAATTGAAGCCATGCGGAAATGATAGTAACCACGAGTTTCATGCCGGGCGAGAAAAGCGAATTGCTATTTCGAATCCTCTGGTGACAAATCCTGCGAAATTCTTTGGATTGCTACTTGTTTGGCCGCGACGCTACCCGCCGGATCGGTCGAACTCACCAAGGTTGAAACCGTCATCGCAAAGCTGACATATCTTTCCAAGCCAAACGGCTCCTTGGCCATCGGCGTCATCAATCGGGCGACGCTGCCGACGAATCCGTCCGGAAGCCGGGAACAAAAATCGCTGTACAATGAGTCCCGAGCGAGAAAATCCAGAATCGGCTGGTAGGTGTGCCGGCCCAGCACAAAATCTTCGACCGCTTCCCGGTCGTCTTTGACAAAACCTGCAAAAGCACCGCTTAGAAGCTGTTGATAAGGGGCGATCAATCCGCGGATTTGCTCGGTGGTCAATGTCCAATCGGCCCAGCGCACCAAATTTGAGGCGGATTGCAATTGCTGTTCGATCAATTGTGCCTGCCGCAATCCGTCGATCATGGTTTCGACCGCGTTGAGCCTGGCGATTTCATGGCGATCGGTTACCCGGCCGTTGGCAAATTGATTGACCAGGTCGCTGATCAGCAAATTACATTTGGCCGTAAAATCGCCGACTGACACCCCGGCGTAACTTTGCAGCACATCGGGCGGAATGTCGGCCAGCGAATTTTGCGTGACGGTGTTACTCAATTTGGCCAGGCGTGTCAGTTCGGTCAGATATGCGACGCCCTCGGCTCGCACCGATGAATGAGCCGCGGATGACGCAGCGACCGCCGCCCGCAGCACATGACTTTCGATGCCGCCGAATGGCCGGGGGTGATAGGCATTCAGGGTTTGATAGGTTTGCTGCATCCGCGCGAGCATTCCATGCAAATCGGCTAATTCCCGCAGATCGGCGATTTGGCTTTGCAAAGTTTGAACTGTCGCGCTAACGCCAAGTTGATCGGCGGTGGTCAAAAAACTCTGCCGTGCCGCCGCGAACTGGCGAGTGACTTGATCGATGCTGGTGCGTAAATTCGGCGCCACCGAAACGTCAGCCTTTGAATCGAGATCGAATTGCTGATTGATTTGAATGTAATCCTGCACCAGATTCAGCACAGTCTGGCCCTCGTCGGCATGGGTCTGGGCGTATCCCAAGGCCGGCTCCAGCAAGGCGCGCACATCCGGGGGCAAGTTTGCCGTCGCCAGGCGATCCATAACCGTGCGATATTCATCCAGTTGCCGGATGCGCTGGCGACCGGCGGTGCGGGTGCGCGGATCGCTCACCAGGGCTAATCCCTCGGCCAATTGATTTTCGATTCCCTCCCGTGCCTCGGCGGAAAAAGCGGTGGTGTTGGAAAGCCCGCGCGCCAGCGAGACGCCGTCCGTGAGCGCCTGCCGCAATTCGAGGGATTCCTGTTCTTTGTCCGGCCCGGCCTCGGCGGCCGCTTTGGCGATCGCCAGAAGCTGTTTCCGCAGGGCGACCGATACTGCCGTGCGCGTGATGTCCGTGCTCAATTCAGTCAGACTGCGAACCACCGGCTGGCTGGTGGGTTGCGTAGTGCTCAGCATGATCGGCGGCCGCATCACCGGCACCATCGTCGGACTCGGCGGATTGGCCATGCCGATCGCCAGCAACTCCGTGCCCACATGCCGGGCGATCGCATCCACATCACCGGCGTCCTTGATGTCGCCGAGCTTGAAAGTCAATTGATGCAGGCGGCCCATCGCCTCTATCTGCCGGGGGTCCAGAGCCGTGGCCGATTTTTGTAGCTGTTCCAGCTCCTTGCGCGCTTCCGACATTTCCTGGCTGCGCAGCGTGGCCATGATCTGCGTCAGACTCTGCGATGTAGCGGCCGCTGACACTTGCAGAAAATATCGGTCGATGATCCGCAGATCGATTTCGAGATTCAGACTCGGCAACTGATCCGCGGCGACATCCTGTCGCTGGATGATCCGCTCGGCCAGTTCCTTATCCAATGCGGATTCGCGCTCCGCTGTCCAGGGCCGCAGCGATGGGAAATCCTCATTGGTCGTCGGCCGTGACGTACTGGTCGTCGGCCCAGCGGCCATGATGCACACGGGCCAGATAAAAATCCCCAGTGCTGTCCATTGCTTACGAATCATGAGCTGCATTCCTTAGAGCACGCCAAGGTAAACTTTTTGCAATGCATCGACCATGGTCGACGCCGCAAACCGCTGCAGGGCAAATTCACGGCCGGCAATTCCCATGCGTCGCCGCAGGTCACTATCCGCCGCAAGGGCCGCAATGCTGGCGGAAAGTTTGTCTTTGTCAAACGGCGGCAAAACGAATCCGGTGCGGCCATCGATCACGCCTTCCCTGGCTCCGTCGATGTCATAGGTAATCGTCGGCACTCCAGCGAGCGATCCCTGCGGCAAGGCACGGGCCAAACCTTCTCGGCGTGATGGATGGGCCAGAATATCCATCGCCGCCGTCAGCTGCGGCACCTGCTGCGGCGGGACCATGCCGGTGAGCACGAACCGGTCACGCAATCCCATCTGCTGCATTTGCTGTTCAAACCGCGGCCGCAGGATGCCGTCGCCGATCCATAAAAATCGTAAGTCCGGAAATTGCCGGCACAGGGCGGCCGCGATGTCGAGCAAATCTTCGTGGCCTTTCAAATGAAACAGCCGGGCGATGGTGCCGACGACGATATGCTCATCCGTGAAGCCGAGCTGTTTGCGGATTTCGGCGCGCGGCAACGGCGGACGAATGAACGGCTCGGTCTCCATGCCGCTGTAGACCACCACATACTGCTGCGGCACGCCGATTCCTGCGGCCAGTGATTCATCCGCCATCGCCTGGGCAACGCAGACAATTTTATCCGTCAGCGGGGCGGCACGCTTTTCCAGTTTTTTGTAAACGTGATTCACGATCGGCGAAGTGGAAGCGGTGAACGCCAGCCCGTGAATCGTGTGGATCACCGCTTTGGCGCCGGCTTTGCGCGCGGCATATCGGCCGAGGATTCCCGCTTTGCTGCTATGGGTGTGAACGATGTCCGGCTGCAATTCGCGCAGCCGCCGCACAATTTCTTGGTACACGGCAAAATCCTTGCGCGGCGAAATCGCCCGGTGCATGTTTTCGAGAAGCTCGACTTTGTATCCGTAAGACTGCGCCCGCTGCAGCAGCGAACCTTCCGGACCGATCGGCGGACCCGTCAGCAGCGTCACGTCATGGCCCAGGTCATGCTGGCCTTCGCAGGAAAGGAGCGTGTTTTCCTGCGCCCCGCCGATGATCAGCCGCGTGATGATGTGAACGATGCGCATCAGCGGGTTCGTCGGCTGTTGAGAAATTTGTTCAGATCGGCCCAAGTCCAGCAATTGATGACCTGCTTAGCCGTCACCCATGCCCGCCGGGCGACGGAGATGCCGAAGCCGATTTCGTCCAGCCCGTCGGTGGAGTGGGCGTCGGTGTCGATCGACAACACGCAGCCGGCGTCGATCGCTCCATGGGCATTGATGTCGTTCAAATCCAGCCGCGGATAACCGGCGTTGATTTCCAGCGCGACGCCATGTTCCGCCGCTGCTTTGAAAATCTTCGCCATATCCAGGGGCAATCCTTCCCGGCGATTGATCATTCGGCCCGTTGGATGGCCGATGATGTTCACGTACCGATTTTCGATCGCGCGCAGAATCCGGGCCGTCGCCGTGGCGGTGTCTTGTTTCAGCGATGCGTGCGGACTGGCCACGACGATATCCAATTCCGCCAGCACCGCATCTTCAAAATCCAGCGATCCATCCACCAGAATATCCACCTCGCACCCGGCCAGTAGTTTGATCCCTTTGATTTTCTCGCCGGCCTTGCGGATCGCCGCGACATGTTTCAGCAGCCGCTCGGCCGTCAAACCATTGGCGATGACCTGGCTTTTGGAATGGTCGGTGACGGCCAGATATTCGTAACCTTTGGCTTTTGCCACCACCGCCATTTCTTCGATGCTGGCGACGCCGTCGGAGGCCGTGGTGTGCGAATGCAGATCGCCGCGGATGTCGGCTTGCGTGATCAGTTTGGGTAACTTTCCCGCTTCCGCCGCTTCAATTTCGCCACGGTCTTCCCGCAGTTCCGGGTCGATGTACGGCAACTTCAACTTGGCATACACCGCCGCCTCGGTTTCGCTGGCCAGCGGCTTGAGATTCGGCGCTTCACCCGTTTTTTTCGCCGCCTTCTCGTAATCCGCAAGCTTGAAAAGGCCCCATTCATTGAGCGTCATGCTCATTTCCTGCGCGCGGCCGCGAATTTTGACGTTGTGGTCTTTCGAGCCGGTGAAATACAGCACCGCCGCGCCAAAATTCTCTGGCGGGACAATTCGCAGGTCGACCTGTAATCCCTCGATGGTGACAACGCTGGCTTTGGTGCCGCCCTGGCCAAGCACACGCTGCACTTCCGGAAACTTCGTAAACGCTTCCGACACCGCCGGTCCGGCGCTGCGATCCTTCAAGGAGCAGATCAAATCGACATCGCCGATGGTTTCCTTCCGCCGCCGCAAGCTGCCGGCGATTTCCGCTTGCTGCACCTGCTTGATTTGCCGCAATCGTTCCAGCAAAGCCAAACCGATTGGCAATGCTTCACCGATGCCCAGTCGGCCCTTGGATTGCGAAAGAAATTCGATCCCCTGTTTAATGCTGGCGAGTTTTTTGTCGCCGATGCCTTTAAGTCCGGCGAGCGTGCCGGCGTCGAGGGCTTTGACCAGATCTTCCAGATTGTGAACGCCGCGCTGTTTCCAGAATACGCCGATGGTTTTGGGACCGAGTCCCGGAATCTGCAGCAGCGGCAGCAATCCCGCCGGCACGCTTTGCGACAATTCATCGCAATCCACGCTGCGGCCGGTGCGAACATATTCCTCGATAATCTTCTGGCTGCTCTTGCCGATTCCCTCAATGTCCGTCAGCGTGCCATCCTCGACCGCCTGGCGGATATCCTGATGCAAATCCCGAAGAAGCCGACTCACTTTGGAAAACGCAATCGCCTTGAACGCCACCTCCCCTTTGATCTCCATGACGGCCGCCATGCGGGCAAAAATGTCGGCGAGTTCTGAATTCAACGACATAACAATGGCTACTGTCGGCGGGCGGTTGGATTCTGTCTAGGCCTTGCTCAAACTGATCCGAAACAGCGGCCTATCGACAGCGCCAAGGCGATATTTATATGCCTCCTGGCCGCGCAGCAGATCGTAGGTTTGAAAACCTTCGGTGATGGCGTTTTGAACGGCTAAGCCGATGGCCACTTGGCCGGGGCTCCACTGTTTCGTGGCGGGATCGTAGCCGCAGTTGTAGAGCATCGGGCCGGCGGCATGGCGAAATTGGAAAAGACAGCAGGCCGGTCGCTCGTGAAGATAAAGCGTGAGTAGATCGAGTTGACCGTGGGCGATTAAAGTGGGAGCGGCTTGCTGCAAAAGGGGACGGAGGTATTTGTGAGTTGCCAAGCTTTTGTCGCTGCCGCTGGCTTCCATGAATTTCAGGGCGGTTTCGAGATTTCCTTCGTCGCGGGCGAACTTTGCGCCGGCTTCTCGCTTGGCTTTGTTGATCTTGCGGCGAAGTTCCTTGCGTTCGTGGGAATCGAGAGAATTTAAAAATTCATCCCACGTTTTGGGCAGCGTAATCGCCGGCGTGTATTCGACGATCTTTTCCTGGCAGCTAAAGCCGAACCGCTGGGCGATTGCGGGCATTTCGGTGCGAAGGGAGGAGGATTCGCGAATGTTACAAAATGTTACGTTTTTTGTAACATTTTGGTAAATGGTAGACAGACCGTTCAAAATTGTTTTGGGTTCAATAAACAGGGGGTCGAGGTAGTCGCTCACGCTGGGGCCGAAGGTCGTGAGATTCCCTTGCCGGTCGAAATGCATGGGTAACACGCCGATTAATTGCCCGCCACGCTCGAAGGTGAACAACCGCAGATCACGGCCATGTAATGCCGACCACGCCGCGGTCTGCCATATGGGGGTTTGAAACGCCGTTGCGGAACTCACCGATTGTGCCAGAGTTTTCCACCGGGATATCAACACTTCATCCACCGGCCATTGTGCATAACATTGGACGGTGAGGTCGCCGATCTGCGTCGATTGGAACATCGGCCGCCGGCGTTTTCGCAGGAAATTTTGCAGTCGACCTAACATCGCCAACGAATCTATCGGCAATGCGACCGCCCGACCATTGTTTCGCGCCGTTCGGTGTCGTATAAGCGAAGCGAACGCACGCAGGAGGACATTTGAGTAAAACCGCCACTGAGAATGGATTCGTTCACCTGCACGTTCACACGCATTATTCCCTGCTCGACGGGGCCTGCCGCATCAGCGATTTGGTGGCCCGGACCAAAGCCCTGGGGATGAACGCCTTGGCCATCACCGATCACGGGTGCATGTTTGGTGTCATCGAGTTTTTCAAGGAATGCCAAAAAGAGGGAATCAAACCGCTGCTGGGCATGGAAGCGTACATGGCCCCCGGCGATCGGCAGGAACGCTCCGGAACGCCGGGCGAAACGGCGTATCATCTGCTCCTGCTGGCGCAGAATCTCGAAGGTTACAAAAATCTGCAGAAGCTCAGCAGCATCGCCTATCGGGAGGGATTTTATTACAAGCCGCGGATCGACAAGGAAGTTCTGCGGGAATACAGCAAGGGATTAATCGCCACAAGCGCCTGCCTTGGCGGGGAAGTGGCGTCGGCGTTGATCAAGCGGAATGCCAAATTCGCCCGGGCGGCGGCGGAAACTTATGCGGGCATTTTCGGGCCCGAGCGGTTTTTCATCGAAGTGCAGAAACACATCAAGGAACAGGATGCGGTCAATCCGGAACTCATCGAAGTGGCCAAAAAACTCGGCGTCGGTTTGGTCGGCACCAATGATGTGCATTTTTTGAACAAGGAAGATCATTTCGCCCACGATGTGCTCTGCTGCATCAGCATGGGCCGAATGGTCAGCGAAGAAAATCGCCTGAAATATTCGACGGAGCTGTATCTCAAAAGCCCGGAAGAAATGCGGCAGGCACTCGGGCAGTTCGGCGATGAAGCGTTGGACAATACCGTCCGCATCGCCGGCATGTGCGATTTGCAACTGGATTTTTCCAAGCGGTACGCGCCGGTTTACAAAGTGCCGGCGGAGAAATTAACCGGCCCGGCCAAAGCGCAGATGCCGGATGATGAACGCTACATGCGGCAACTCTGCGAAGAGGGTTTAATTTGGCGCTACGGCACGAAAGATGTCAGCCCGGAAATCCGCCAGCGGCTGGAATATGAACTCTCGGTCATCGCCAAGAAAAATTTCTGCTCCTACTTTTTGATCGTCTGGGATTTTTGCCATTTTGCGATGGGCGAGGGCATTCCCGTCGGAGCCCGCGGTTCCGCTGTGGGATGCATGGTGGGATATCTGCTGGGCCTATGCAATGTCGATCCGATGAACTACGGGCTGCTGTTCGAGCGGTTCATGGACCCAAGCCGCGATGAGATGCCGGATATCGACATCGACATTTGCCAGGACGGCCGGCAGAAAGTGATCGAGTACGTCCGCAACAAATACGGCCACGTCGCGCAGATCATCACATTCGGTACCTTGGCGGCCAAGGCGGCTTGCAAAGACGTCGGCCGGGTAATGGGCGTGCCGCTGGGCGAGGTGGACAAAATCACCAAGCTGATCCCCGGTGTCCCCAACATGACGCTGAAAAAAGCGATGCAGCAATCGCCGGATTTGCGGAAGCTTTACGACGAGAATCCACAGACGAAGCAGGTGATTGACATCGCCCAGCGGCTCGAGGGTTTGTGCCGCAATGCCGGTTGCCATGCGGCGGGCGTGATCATTGCCGATCAGCCTTTGGATGGAATTGTGCCGCTGTATCGTGATTCCGACGGAAATGTGCTGACGCAATTTGAAGGTCCGATCGCTGAGAAATGCGGCCTGTTGAAAATGGATTTCCTGGGGCTGCGCACGCTGTCCACGCTGACCCGTTCCCTGCAACTCGAGCAGCAAACGCGCCATCTTCGTCCAACGCTAAACACGCAGCACCAGCCAGCCATGGATTCCCATGGACGCATCGATATCGAAAAGATCGATCTGGCGGATCAGACCGTTTTCAAACTTTTCCAGCGCGGCGACACGCGTGGCATTTTCCAGTTTGAATCCGGCGGCATGGCGGATCTGCTGCGAAAGATGCAGCCGAACCGGATTGAAGATTTGATCGCCGCCAATGCCTTGTATCGACCGGGTCCGATGGAACTGATTCCAACGTATTGCAATCGGAAACATGGCCGCGAACCGGTGCCGCAGGTGCATCCGATCATGGACGCCATCCTCGCCGAGACCTACGGCATCATGGTGTACCAGGAACAGGTGATGCAGATTTTCAACCAGCTCGGCGGGATCGAGCTGTCCAATGCGTACAAGATGATCAAAGCGATCAGCAAGAAAACCAGTGAGGTGATCGCCAAATTTCGGCCGGATTTTATCCGCGGGGCGATGGGCAAAGGGATCAGTGAGGACAAGGCGGAGGAAATTTTCGAGCTGATCCTGAAATTCGGCGGGTACGGTTTTAATAAATCCCACTCGACACGGTACGCCATCGTCGCTTTCCAGACGGCGTACATGAAAACCTATTTCCCCGTCGAATACATGGCCGCGCTGCTGACGTTTGAAATGGGGTCGACCGAAAAAGTGGTGGAATACATCGAGGATTGCAAGCGGATGACGCTGGCGGATGGGTCAACGTGCATCGAAGTGCTGCCGCCGGATGTGAATATTTCGGATAAGGATTTTACGCCGGTTTATTTGCAGGAGAAAAAGGGCAAGACGCAGAAAACCAAGGGCGTGATTCGCTTTGGCATGATGGCGGTGCGCGGCGTTGGCAGCAAAGCGGTGGAAGCGATCATCGCCCAGCGGCAGGCCAAAGGAAATTTCACGAGTTTGTACGATTTGTGTGAGCGCATTGATTTGCGACAGGTGACGCGCAGCACGCTTGAGGCATTGGTCCGCTGCGGAGCATGCAATAGTTTGGGCGGCAACCGTGCGGCATTGCTGGCGGTGCTGGATCGTGCAGTCGAAGTGGGACAACAATCGCAGAGTGATCATCGCAGCGGTCAGTTGAATATGTTCGGCGCGGCGTCGAGCACTGTGATGCCTGCCGGCGCCGGCTCGCTGCCGAATGTCGAAGAGTTTCAAAAAGCCGAGCTGCTGAAGATGGAAAAGGAGCTGCTCGGCTTTTACATCACGAGCCATCCGCTGACCGAGGTGCAGGCGATTTTGGAGCGTTACGGCACGGCCACCACGCGCGAGGCGATCAATTGCGCCGAGGGAGCCGAGGTCACGATCGGCGGGATGATCAGCCGGGTGAAAAAGACGATGACCAAAAACGGCCGCTCCGCCGGGCAGCAGATGGCGATCATCACGATGGAAGATTTGGACGGCCAGATCGATGGCACACTTTTCGCCGAGACTTTTGCCGCAGTCGGGGCGCGATATCCCGAGGCGATTGCCGCCGAGTCGATCGTGTTCGTGAAAGGCAAAGTGGATAAAAAACGCCAGACGCCGAGTTTGCTGGTGAATGAAGTCATTCCGCTTGCTGAAGCGACGTCACGGCTGTCCACCGCGCTGGTGCTGAAGCTCGACCGTACACAGCATGATGCCGGGATGATCAGCCGATTGGCGCCGCTGCTCAAGCAAAACCGAGGGAATCTGCCGGTGTTTGTGCAGGTTCCGTTCAATGGCTCCGGAACGATTACCGTGAAACTCAGCAGCGATTGGCTGGTGAAAGCGGCCGAGGCGTTGCGGCAGGATATGGATCGGCTGCTCGGCAGCGGGGCGGTGCAGTTCGTTGGGGCCGGCACCAAACGGATTCGCAAATTGCGCGAAAAACAGGAGCCGCTTTTCAAAGAGGAGCCGCTGCAGCCGATCGCCACCGAGGGTCCGGCCAGCACGGTTGAGCAAGTCGTCGCGGAGATGGATCAGGAATTGATCGAGGCAACGCTGTGAAGGTTAGTAGGCGGAAGGCAGAAGGCGGAGGGCAACGCGGGTGCCTGATGGGTTGTATTTGCACCCGGAGGCTACACCTTGCAAAATCCGGAAAATGCGCAGCGGCGGAAGTTTTTTGGGGTGATCGGAACATTTCTCGGCGGCCTTTTCGCCGCCAAAGCCACGCGCGCTAACGCAGCCGTGGCAGCGATGACCAACGGAGATGTGAATCACGGCGGACCGCTGACCACTCATTTGCGGCGCGGCAGTCCGCCGTCGCAGCCGCTCGATACCATGGTGCTGCTGGAGCGCGGCGACGATAACGATTCTGAACATCCCACCACCCATGAAGTGCTATCGCTGATCCACGAGGAGAAGGGGAAGCGTTCCTATCCCTGGACGCTTTACAGCAGTCTGGCGACACATCACGAGGAAGGGGACGCCTGCGTCGTTTGTTCGCGGCTGCACAAATATGGTCCCGGTTGGTCGGCTGGTTTGCATTCGGAGGTGTACAGCCACGGCAGGTCGGTTGCGCTCGGCGTGAATATCGAAATGCACTGCGACTATGCGGGGCCGGATGAAACCGAAGTGATCGGCTTAAACATCCAACCCGCCGGCGGACCGCGGCCGATGCAATATGCGGTGCAGATTCAAGATGGCGAAGGCCGGTTTGAAAAGGGCATCGGGCTGAATGGGCAAGGCGAAATCGGCATTGATATGCGGGGAAAATACGCCGTCGGCTTGAACAGTCATGCCAACGCCATCCGGCTCAGCGAAGGCACCTGCATCGAATTGGAGCAGACCGGTCGGATTCGGGTGCGGTATCGGGCTGGGCGAATTGAATTTCTCAATGGGGAGAAATGTTTCGGGCATCTGGATGTGAATGGGGAGGATCATGCTTTGTGAAGTGGAATCCACCAGGTGACAAAGCCCCGCATGCGAATGCGGGGCTACCGGTGTACGAAAATAGCCCCGCATTGGCATGCGGGCTTTGGCGTCGTGGTCGTGATGTTTCAGAACTACTGAAGCCGTGGCGTCGACGGGTTCATATTCCTATACTGTCCGCATGTTTGCCGATCCCGATCTAAAGCCGATTGCTGACAAGGTGGCGGCGGATCAAGTGCTGTCGTATGACGATGGCCTGACGCTGTTCGCCAGCCGGGATATTCACGGCATCGGCCGGCTTGCTAATTCCGTTCGCACCAAACTGCACGGCGACAAAACTTTCTACAATCGCAATCGGCATATCAATTACACAAATGTCTGTGCGCTGAGCTGCAAATTCTGCTCCTTCTACCGCAAGCGCGGCGAAGAGGGGGCGTATGAAATGTCCGTCGAGCAGGTGATCGCCACCGCGGAAAAGGCTGCGGCCAGCGGGGCGACTGAAGTGCATATCGTCGGCGGGCTGCATCCGTGGCTCAAGTTCGATTATTACCTCGACATGCTCCGCGGCATTCGCAGGCAATGTCCGCAATTGCATATCAAAGCGTTCACGGCGATCGAGATCATTCATTTTTCGCGCATCGCTCGAATGAGTGTGCGGGAGGTGCTGATCGCACTGCGGGAAGCAGGCCTGGGAAGTCTGCCCGGCGGCGGCGCGGAAATTTTTGACGACCGTGTGCATGACGAAGTGTTCAAAGGCAAAGTGCGGGCGGATAAATGGTTTGACGTGCATCGCATCGCCCACAGCCTGGGGATTTATTCCAACGCCACCATGTTGTATGGCCATGTTGAAACCGTCGGCGAGCGGGTGAAGCACATGATCGGTTTGCGCGATTTGCAGGCGGAATCGCTGGCAAATAGCCCGGCGCATTTTAATTGCGTGATTCCGCTGTCTTTCATCCCCGAAAACAGTGAACTCGGCAGCCTACCCGGCAACACAGGTCTTTCCGATTTGAAAACCCTGGCCACCGCCCGGCTGATGATTCCGAACATCGCCCATGTCAAAGCGTTCTGGATCATGCAGGGCGTGCACCTGTCGCAACTGGCCCTGGATTTCGGCTGCGATGATCTGGACGGCACGGTGGTCTGGTACGACATCACCAAGCGAGAAGGCGACGGCGTGCATCAGCATCTCCATGTCAACGACATCCAGCGATTGATCCGTGAAACCGGGCGAATTCCCGTGGAGCGAGATACGCTGTATCGGGAAATCGTCCGGGAGTCGGGGAACGACCCAGCCCGCGAAGCCGCCCTGGCCACGGCGTGAAAGCTCTCCGTCCCGGGCGAACCGCCCAAACTTGACGACGCTCTAACCCGGTTCTATCGTTACCCATCAATTGATCGGAGCGTAAATGCTCCAGGGCGATTTGAATCGCAGCTTGCGGCCCGTGGGTTTGGGTTGTCCGAACCTGCAAAAACAGCTAAAGCGCGGCGGATTGTCTGTCACGGGCCATGCTATCGAAGCATGGTTTCTTTTTGCGCTTTGGTGGCTAACAATGACTCTGCTACATTGATTTGTCGAGGTTTGCTATGAGCACCGTTATTTCACAACCACCTATCCGTGGAAATCGTGTCTCCGCCGGCGGCGGATTGACCCCCGTGACCCAGCTTAGCGGCGATCAGATCAACCGTTACAAGCGGCATTTGCTCCTGCCGGAAGTGGGCGTCGAGGGACAGAAAAAGCTGCTGAACGCCAAGGTGCTGTGCATCGGCGCCGGTGGACTCGGTTGCCCGATCAGTTTGTACCTCGCCGCGGCAGGTGTCGGGATGATTGGGCTGGCGGACATCGATGTGGTCAGCCCGAGCAATCTGCAGCGGCAGATTCTTTTTGGCGTCAGCACGATCGGTCAGGACAAAGTGAAAGCCGCCGCTGCGCGATTGCATGATTTGAATCCGGATTGCAACATCGTGCAGCATCAAACCATCGTCAGCGCGGAAAATGTGCTGGATTTGATTTCGGGTTATGACATCATCATCGACGGGACGGATAATTTTCCGACCCGCTACTGTGTCGGCGATGCTTGCGTGCTGTTGAAGAAGCCTAATGTGTACGGCTCGATTTTCCGGTTCGAGGGGATGGTGACGGTATTCGCATCGCACTTACCGAATCCGCATCGGCCGGGGGAGCACGGGCCTTGCTATCGCTGCATGTATCCGGAGCCGCCCGATCCCGGTTCGGTGCCGAGCTGCGCGGAAGGCGGCGTGATCGGCGTGTTACCGGGCATCATCGGAACATTGCAAGCCAATGAGGTGATCAAGCTGATTCTCGGCATCGGCACACCAGCGATTGGAAAGCTGCTCACCTTTGCGGCGATGGATCTGGAATTCAAGACATTTAAATTGCGCGCCGATCCAACGTGTCCGATCTGCGGAACGAATCCGACCATCACCGCTCCGATTGATTACGAACAATTCTGCGGCGTGCCGGCGATGGATCCAAAATCACTGGAAGAGACCCGCCAGGAAGTCGCCCATGCCAAGCAACCCGCGCTGGCGGCGGCGGGGGCGGATCGATCGCTGGACGAGCGCGGCTTGCCGCCGGGTTATGTGTTCAAGCCGGATTGGGAAGTGACGCCACGGGAAGTGAAGGCGATGCTCGATGCGCATGAGCCATTTTTTTTTGTCGATTGCCGCAATCCCAATGAATATCAGATCACCAAGATTGACGGGGCGAAGCTGATGCCATTGCCGCAGATTCAACAGTTTGGGGATGAATTGAAGCAGCATCAGGATGAAAAGATCGTGGTTCACTGTCGCTCGGGGTCGCGGTCATTGCAGTTTGCGCAGATTCTGAGGCAAAATGGTTTTCCGGATGTGAAGAGCATGGCCGGCGGGATTTTGCTTTGGAACAAGGACATCAATCCTGGCGGGCCGCAGTATTAATTAATGGCACTGTTGATGGTCCATGGCAGAACCCGCCGCTATTTCCGCCGAGCAGATGCGCCTGGTGCTGAGCGTGTCTCGATTGCTGGCGGTGACGGCGGATATCGACACGCTGCTGCGGCGAATCGCGGAAGCCGCAACATCGTTGCTTAACGCCGAGCGGGCGAGCATTTTTGTCCACGATGCGGCGACCCAGCAGCTTTGGACGCGCATTGCCCTGGGAGCCGATGAAATCCGCGTGCCGCAGCACGCCGGGATTGTGGGACATGTCTTCAAGGTCAATGAAGCGTTGAACATTCCTGATGCGTACGCCGATGAGCGGTTCAACCGGGAGATCGACCGCAAGAGCGGCTTTGTCACGCGCAACTTGCTCACCACGCCGATGAGCGATTTCAATGGCAAGCCGATCGGCGTGCTGCAGGCAATCAACAAATGCGGCGGGCCGTTTTCGGTGCAAGATGAGGCGCTCGCGCAACTGTTGGCGGATCAAGGTGGCGTGGCGATTCAACGATACCAATTGCAACAGGCGGCGATTCAAAGTGTCGAGATGAAACGTGAAATGGAACTGGCCCGCAAGGTACAGGACCGGCTCATTCCCGAGCATCCGCCGCATGTTGCGGGATTGGAAGCGGTCGGCTGGACTTTGCCCGCCAGCATCACCGGGGGCGATTGTTTTGATCTGTGGCGATTGGCCAACGGGCAACTGGGGATTTTCCTCGGCGATGCGTCGGGACATGGATTGGCTCCGGCGCTGGTGGTCTCGCAGGCGCGCACCTTGATCCGGGCACTCTCGGAAATCGACTGCAATCCGCAGTGGCTTTTGTCCCGTGTGAATGCCCGGTTGGTAAATGATCTGGAGGATAGCCGATTCGTCACCGCATTTGCCGGCTGCCTTGGCGCCGATGGCGTGCTGAGCTGGTGGAGCGCCGGGCATGGGCCGATTTTCTTAAGATCATCCAGAGATGCTCCATTGCAGATGCTCAATCCGCAATCCCCGCCGATCGGCATTGATCCTGATATGGGGAGTGAACCCCCGGCCACGGCGCCGCTGGAAATCGGCGGGCAATTGGTTGTGCTAAGCGACGGCATTTTCGAGGCCCCCGACGGCAAGCGGGACCAATACGGCGTCGAACGGGTAATCGAGCTGCTGGACCGTTGCCGCCACGATACCGCGGCTGCCACGCTTGCCTGTATTCGCAAGGCGATGCTCGATTGGCAGGGAGGAAATGAAGAGCCGGTTGACGATCAAACGGTTGTTATTGTTCAGCGAACGAGCTAAAGATTGGGCAAACATTTTTGCCTCTGGAGCGTTGAGAGTGTGCGTGGCAACGATGCAACGGCGGAAGAAAAGTGTTGTTTTGCGCAACTAAGCATCACCTGCGATTGGCGGATGATGTTTTCGCCAAGCCGGTTAAACCTTTATATGGCCGCGAAATACAGCGGTCGGGAGATTCTCGATGAAGCGTACACCTGTTGTTGTGTTGATGTTGGCCCTGGCAATGGGCCTGGGCGTTTTGGCTGTTCGTGCCGATGACACCCCCGCCCCGACTTCCAAGCCCGTCCATAAGATGGCCTTGCGTGGCAAGATCAGCAAGGTCGACGGTGACAAAATCACTGTCAAGCCGCGCAATGGCGATGATGTCGAAGTAACGACCGATTCCAGCACCAAGTTCATGCTGGATGGCCAGCCGGCCACTTTGGCTGATGCGAAGGAAGGCCTTTTCGTAGCCGTTACCCCCGATTCCGGCACGGCCGCCAAGGTCGTCATGTCGACTAAGCCACCGCAAAGGAAGAAGCCGGCTGATGGCAGCGGAACAACCCCCCCACCCGCCAAGTAACTGGCGTCAAGTGGTAATTCCTTAAAAGCCGCGCTCAACCGAGCTCGGCTTTTTCCATGCGCCGAACCCTCGCCAAAGAAAACGAAGCTTCGGAAAACGTTGGACTTGGGCTCCGTACAAGTTTATCTTGCCGAATGGTGGCGGATCGGTGTTGGAGCAATTCGGATGGAGGCCAGCGTGAACTTGAGACCTTCACCGGAAAGAGATCAGGGTATTCCTCCTCGCAATAAGCCAAAATCGGCGGCGTTTACTCTTGTGGAACTGCTGGTGGTGATCGGCATCATCGCGCTATTGATCTCCATCCTTTTGCCTGTTCTCTCCAAGGCACGTCAAGCCGCGAACCAAACCAAGTGCCTGAGCAATGTGGCGCAGATCGTGCAGGCATTCATCATGTACGAGAATGACAACATGGGCTGGTTTCCGCACGGAGCCATTAAGACCGGCCCCGAGCACAATGAAGATTGGATCTGGTGGCAATCGGACCGGATCGCCAACATCGCCGACGGCGCGGTCGGGCACTATCTGGATGTTTCCGCCACGAACTACGCGGTGCTGCAATGCCCGTCCGACGACGTGAACAATCGCCCCGCCTGCATCGGCGCGACGTTCACCTATTATTTCAGTTACTCGCTCAATAACTTTTTCCGGTCCGTCGATCTGTCCAGTGCTGCCGGCTTCGACAACCTGCAGGGCGTGGAAAAAGTCACCTCCATTGCGCAGCCGGCTGACAAGATATTAATCATCGAGGAAGACGAACACACCATCGATGACGGATATGCGACGATTTATCCCTGGCCGTCTAACAGCTCCGGAGTTCCAGCATCAAGCCCGTTGACCAACCTGCTTGCACTTCGTCACGACGAGGGGCGCAAGACCCAACAATTAGACACGGTCAGCAGCAGCACTCCTGTTCCCAATCTCCAGTGCAAGGGAAACGTGGGTTTTGTCGACGGCCATGCGGCGTATGAGCCTCGGTCTTATGCCCACAGCAAAGTTCACCTTTTGCCCGACACCATGTCACTCCCCTGGCGGAACTTTCCCGAAATCCCTGGTGCCACGCCGTGAGATTGGTTCAGAGGCGACCCGGCTGATAAAATTCACCGCATGGCCGATAAGATTCTTCAGCGCATCCAATCGCTGCGCGAGCAGCTTGAGCATCACAACTATCTTTATTACGTCGAAGCCAAGCCGCAGATCAGCGATCGGGAATTTGATCGGCTGATGCGTGAGCTGATCGATCTCGAAGCGGCCCATCCGCAGTACGATTCGCCGAATTCGCCGAGCAAACGAGTGGGAGGCCAGCCGATCGAGGGATTCGCCACGGTGCAGCACGCCGTGCCGATGATGAGCATCGACAACACCTACAACGAAGAGGAAGTCAGGGAATTTGATGCCCGGGTGAAGAAATTGCTTGATGGCCAGGAACCGCAATATGTGCTGGAGCCGAAGGTGGACGGCGTATCGGCTTCGCTGCGCTATGAAAAGGGCCAATTGGTTCTGGCTGCCACCCGCGGTGACGGCCTGCGCGGCGATGACATCACCGCGCAGGTCCGGACGATTCAATCCGTTCCTTTGCAACTTCACGAGCACGACAGCGTTCCCGATATCCTGGAAGTCCGCGGCGAAATTTTCATGCCCAGCGATGTGTTCCAGCAGATTAATCTGCAGCGCGAAGCTGAAGGGTTGGAAACATTCAAGAATCCCCGCAACCTCACCACAGGAACGCTCAAGCAGCTTGATCCGAAAATCACCGCTTCCCGCAAATTACGATTCATCGCCCACGGCCTTGGCGTGGTCGAACCGTTGAACGCCACGGGTTATTGGCAATTTTTGAAGTTGCTGAAGAATTGGCACATCCCCATCGCCGAGCACACGACACAGGCGGCGGATATCGACAAGGTGATCGCCACGATCGAAAAATTCGCCGAGGTACGGGGCAAGCTGGCGTATCAAACCGATGGCATGGTGATCAAAGTCGATTCCTTTTCCCAGCGCGACCAACTCGGTGTCACGAGCAAGGCCCCGCGGTGGGTGATTGCTTTCAAATATGCCGCCGAGCAGATGCAGACGGTGCTGCACGCCTGCGATTGGCAAGTCGGCAAAGGCGGCACGCTCACGCCGGTGGCCCGGCTCGAACCTGTGTTCATCGCCGGCAGCACGGTCTCTAACGCCACGCTGCACAACATCGATCAAATTCGCAAACTTGATTTGCATCTCGGCGACACGGTTGTGATCGAAAAGGCCGGCGAAGTGATTCCGTATGTCAGGCAGGCGGTGCCGGAGCTGCGGCCCAAAGGCGCTAAAAAGATCGAGCCGCCGACGCATTGCCCATCATGTAATTCCAAAGTGCAGCGGGAGGAAGGCACGCCGTACATTCGCTGCGTCAATCCCGAATGCCCGGCACAATTTCGAGAACGGCTCAAATGGTTCGTCGGCCGCAACCAGATGGATATCGATCACGTCGGCGAAGCGTTGATCGAGCAATTGATCGACCACGGCCTGGTGAAAACTTTCGCTGATTTGTACCGCTTGTCCAAGCAGCAAGTGATGGATTTGGAGCGAATGGGCGATCGCAGTGCGCAAAATGTGATCGATTCCCTCCAAGCGAGTCGGGAGCGCGGCCTGGATCGGCTTCTGGCGAGTCTCGGCGTGCGGCATGTCGGCAATCGAGTGGCATTTGTTTTGGCCACGCATTTCGGTTCGATGGAAGCTTTGGCCAAGGCGACGCAGGAGGAATTATCCGCGGTCCACGAAATCGGCGACATCATCGCTGCCAGCGTGCATGATTTTTTCCACAGCGCCGCCGGCAAGCACACCATCGCCGAATTCAAGGAAATCGGCATCGATCCGCACGTCAAAGTCGCCGCCGGCTCCGATGGTAAATCCCGCCCGCTGGCCGATCAAAGCATTGTCGTCACCGGCTCCCTGGAGCATTTCACCCGCAAGGAAATCGAGGATCGCATTCAACAACTCGGCGGCCGGCCGTCGGGAAGCGTCAGCAAAAAAACCAGCTTCGTCGTCGCCGGCGCCGATGCGGGCAGCAAATTGGATAAAGCCAAGTCGCTGGGCGTTAAAGTGATCAGCGAAAAAGAATTTATCGAGTTGGTCGGCAAATGAGGCAGTTCAGACGAATGCAGGATTATTGCCACAGATTAAAATCAGATTGACACAGATGAAATTCAATAATTTTTGCTTTGATCTATCTGTGTCCATCGGTCTTCATCTGTGGCTATTTTGCCTTTTTCTGAATAATCCGCGGTAAAATCCCCGCCATGGCCCAGGACCACAGCCAAATCTCCGAACCGCTGCAGAAATTCATCGCAGCGCAGCCGGTGTTTTTTGTCGGCTCCGCCCCACTCAGCGGTGATGGGCACGTGAATGTGTCGCCCAAGGGTTTGGATTGCCTGCGGATTCTTTCGCCGACGAAGGTGGCGTATCTCGATCTCACGGGCAGCGGCAATGAAACGGCCGCCCATGCCATGGAGAATGGCCGCATCACCTTCATGTTCTGCGCGTTCACCGGTAAGCCGCTTATTTTGCGGTTGTACGGCCGTGCCCATGTCGTACGGCCGGAGGAATCTTCCTGGCAAGAGTTGGCCGCACTTTTCCCAACCTACGCCGGCGCCCGGCAGATTATCGTCGCCGATATCCATCTAGTGAAAACCTCCTGCGGCTACGGCGTGCCAATCATGCAACTCGTGGGGAATCGAGAACAATTATTGGATTGGGCCATGACCAAGGGCGATGACGGCCTGGAAACGTTCCGCACCAAGCACAACACCCGCAGCCTTGATGGGTTGCCGACACCGGAGCGGAAGTGATGAAGCGAATTCTTATCGTTGGCAGCGCCGGCGCGGGCAAGTCGACGCTGGCGCGCACACTGGGGGTGCTTTTGAATCTGCCCGTGATTCATTTGGACGCGATGTATTGGAACGCGGGTTGGATTGAGACGCCGAAATCCGAGTGGCCGGCCAAGGTGGCGGCGATCCTTGGAAATGAATCCTGGATCATCGACGGCAATTACAGCAGCACGCTGGAAGCTCGGCTGGCCGCAGCGGATGCAGCGATATTTCTTGATTTCCAACGCCTTCGCTGCCTGGTGCGCGCTCTCAGGCGTTGGATCGCTTTCCAGGGAACCACTCGGCCGGATATGCCGTTGGGGTACCCTGAAAAAATCGATTGGGAATTTTTGAAATGGATCTGGGATTACCCAGCACGTACGCGGCCGATGATGCTGCAAACCCTGGAAAAGTTTGCCGATCGAAAACGAGTTTTCATTCTTCGTGATCCCGGCACTCTGGAGCGATTCCTTCGCGCCGTCAAAAAGAATCAATTCCGGTTGGGCAAGGAGAATAGGAAAACGGAACAACTCTCGGCTGGTCTGGCGTCCGGCATTATAACTTTTTAGCCAGCGCACCGCGAAGTGCCCCGTGCTTTCTTTTTTTAATTCGGCGCGGCGGCCACCAGTTCCGTCATCGTTGGTCCGCCTCTGCCTCGGGAATTTTCGGTCGCCTCGTTATGGCGATCGAGTGGTGACCCAGCCAAGCCCGTGGTTGTCTTTTGCCCGCGCTCCGCTACAACACCGGCCGATGCGGCTGGTCCATGTCACCGATACATTTTTGCCGAAAGTGGGCGGGGCGGAAATTGCCATCGATCAACTGATCCGAGCGATGACGCAAAGCGGCGATGAATGCGCGCTGCTGGCCCAGCGGCCGCAGGGGATGAAAACCGAAATTCAAACCCCCTACCGGTTGATGCGGTTTGCCAATCCGCGCTCCAGCCTCTGGGCCGGGTGGTGGATCAAGCGGCATCTGCGGACATTGCTCGAACAAATTGGAACGCCCGATGCGCTGATTGCCCATCATGCGTTTCCACCGGGATATGCGTGCGTCAAAGCCGCCCGGAAACTGGGAATCCCGTGCCTGGTTTATCCGCGGGGCGGTGACATTTATGAAGTCTCGCGCTTTCGGAAAAAAAAACATGCCTGGCGAAAACTCAACTGGGCTTTGCAACATGCCTCGGCGGTCATCTGCGCCAGCGCGGCGATGGAAGAATTGGTCCGTGGCATTCTCGGCGAAGATGGCAAAAGCCAACGCATTGTTCGCATCCCCAACGGAGTCAACATTGAGGAACTTCGGCAGGACGCGTTGGATTGTCGGCTTGCCATGGATGCGAACCTCAGCGGGCCATTTGTGCTCGCCCTGGGCCGAACGATCCGGCGGAAAGGATTTCACTTTTTGATCGACGCCTGGGCCGCTTTGCCTTCCAGTGAATGGAAATTGGTCATCGCGGGTAATGGACGGGACTTGCCGACGTTAAAACAAATGGCTGGCCCGCTGGGAAACCGAGTGCAATTCACCGGGCGGGTATCCGGGGCGGATAAACGATGGCTGCTGCAACATTGCCAATTCATGGCCGCCCCGTCATTGGAGGAAAGTTTCGGCAATGTCGCCCTGGAAGCGATGGCCTGCGGCAAGCCGGTGATCGCGTCGCGAGCCAGCGGTTTTGCGGAAATTGTTACGGATGGGGAAAACGGTTTGCTTGTGGAAATCGGTAATGTTTCGGCGTTGGCTGGTGCCTTATCAGGGATGATGGAGATGGATCGAACGGCTCTTTGTGCCGCCGCCGCACGGACTGCGACGCAGTTTGCGTGGCCGATTATCGCGCAGCGGTATCGGGATGTGATTGCGGAATTTCGGGGAGCTTAACGATTGTTGGGAGCGTGAGACTTTTCGTAGGATTCGCCGCTTTATTGTGTACACCGCGAGCAAGCTCGCGGCTACACGGGAAATAAACGGATCGTTTTGCGGGAAGGGCCGCGCGGCCTTAATGATCTTCGTCGCAGCGCTCGTGCACGCAAACGCACGTCGTTTCGGAACATTCATACGCACAGGTTTTGCCGCAATACCATTTGCCGTCGCGCAAAACTCCCTGGCCCGGCTGCACCATGCAGTGACAACTGGGGCAGGCACATTTGACGGGCGAATTTAACGATTGCTCGGTCGGCATGACGCTGTTTATTGTATCGCCGGGGCCTCACCAGGCGACAGGTGATTTTGCCAAAAATGCGCGAACGTCGTGAACGCGGCTTGAAGTTGGTTCTGCGCTATCACCGTGACTACAATGTGAATAATTCATAGGAGTGAACCGTTGCGACAGGCGTGTGGGATGCGCCGCGTGGCGGTCGGGAGTTAGATTCATGCGCGATGAGCAATCTGCCTCGCAGCCCGCGCCCGATGAGCAAAAGCCACCGGGAGCCGCTGCGGATCATTCGGCACGTCCCGATGCGGACGCTCGGCCCAGGCGGCCTCGCCGATCGGTAGTGCTGGCCCCGGCGAAGGATATCAGTCCGGTTCTCAAGGGCTGGGACTACGAAAACGGCACACTCAACGTCCGTAAAATTACTGGTATCGACGGCGAGCCGAAATTGCAGATGCGGGTGAGCCTTGGTTTGCTGCAAATGGAACTCAATGGCCGACCCGATGGGCAGCGGCCGCATGGCTGCGAATCCCTGCTGGAGTATTTCGAGCGGCAGCTGAGCGACCATCAGGAGCGCACCGGCAACGACCGCGGTTTTCGGCTGACCGCCCCGCAATGCGAATCGCTTCGGGAAGAGGCCGCCATGTATTACCAGCGATATCTGAGCCTTTTTGTGCTGGGCGAATTTGACGGTGTGGTCAGCGACACGGCTCGCAATCTGCGGGTGCTGGATATGTGCGGAAATTACGCCGCCACGGAGCAGGATCGGCTGATTCTCGAGCAGTATCGGCCTTACCTGGTGATGATGCACACCCGGGCGGCGGCTTCCATCGATTTTCAGGCCAAGCGGTACGCCGCGGCGTTGCGGATTATCGATAACGGTCTGCGGGAAATCCGCGATTTCTTCAATCGTTTCGGGCAGGAAGGCGCTTTTGGCCAGTGCAGTGAAGTGAAAGTCCTCAAGCAATTTGCCCGGGATATCCGCCGCCGGTTGCCGGTTGATCCGGTGCAAAAACTCCAGCGGCGATTGGATCGTGCGGTCAAGGAAGAGCGCTACGAAGATGCGGCCCGGCTGCGCGATGAAATCGCCGAGTTAAAAAAACATCCCGCGTAGTCGTCCGCCGGCCTGCCGAGAGCCGCCTCTGCGTGTACACTTATCTGCCATGCGTGCCATTGTTACCGGTCAAGTTGGTGTTGATAAAGGGCCTTTTCTGCAAGCGGTTCGGGATGAAGCGCTGCGGCATGGCCATGATCTGGCCGTATGCCATGTCGGCAAGATGATGTATCAGGAAGCCCCGGATGTCCCGGCGGGGCGGATTTTGAATCTGCCGATCACCCGCCTGAACACGCTGCGCCGCGCGGTTTTCAAAGAAATCACGCGGATCGCCGATCAGCACGAGCATGTGATCGTCAACACGCACGCCACCTTCCGCTGGCGGCACGGGCTTTTTGCGGCGTTTGATTTCGATCAAATCAAAGCGTTCAACGCCGACCAATATGTGACGCTGCTGGACAACGCCGAGAGCGTGCACCAGCGGTTGATGCGCGATCACGATATCGGCCACACGCTTAAGGACATCATGGTCTGGCGGGAAGAGGAACTGCTAGCGACGGAAATTCTGGCCAAGATCACCCGCGGGTGGGGCCATTTTTTCATGATCAGCCGCGGCCGCAACATTCCCACGACGCAGACGATGTACCGGCTGATGTTCGAGCAACATCGCAAGAAGGTTTACCTGTCGTTCCCGATGAGCCATGTGATGGACCTGCCGCAAACGCTGGCTGAGATTGATGCATTCAAGGCAGCGATTAACGAGCATTTTATTTGCTTCGACCCTGCCGATGTGGATGAATTTATTTTGCACAAGCTGGCCCTGGAAGCGGTGGAAGAGGGAGCGCAAACGATCAAAGTTCAAGCCGCCGAGGGGCCGGTGACGCTGAAAACTTCGGAAGTGGTGCAGATCAGCAGCGATATTCTCGGCCAGATTTACGCCCGTGATTTTAAGATGGTCGATCAGTCTGACATGATTATCAGCCTGGTGCCCGAACTTCCCAACGGCAAGCCGGGCCTGTCCAGCGGCGTCGAGCGCGAATTGCACCACGCCTACGAGGGTGGCAAGGAAGTGTTTGTCGTCTGGACCTGCAAAGCGATGCCGTCTCCCTTCATCACGGAAACCGCCACGAAGGTCTTCCGCAGCACCACCGAAGCCCTCGATTATTTCCGGCAAAAGGGGTATGTGAAAGGCGGTTAAAGGCACGGGCGTCAGCACAGGTCGCTGCGTATATGGCGCGGACATCGCAACATCGCCAGCCGCTAAGAGAACGGTCCACGATGCGGGTCTGTCCCGCTTAGGGCAAAGCAGCAGTGAGTTTTTTCCCGGGGCTCCTGAATCGGATCAGACTTAGCACCAGGAAGACGATGAGCAAAAACAGTAGTGAGTTGAAGCGAAGCCAAGGGGCGAGTCTATCCCAGACGTTGTAGCACCCATCGCTGATCGCGGCAATTCCACCAAACATGAGGCCTGCGCCCACGGCGCGCACCGGAATGAATAATCCAATGGACACCGAGACAATCCCTGCAGCGTAGCAAGCCCAGAACACTCGACGGCCAAATCTGAGGTCATCGTCGTGGTGCTCCTTATTAAGTTGGTCGATCTTGGCCTGGACCTTCGGCTTGTCGGCGGGTGCCGCTGAATTGAGTTGATCATTGAGCTTGCTCTGGGCGTTGGCGAAGGCCTCTTCGTCCGGTGGCGCAAACAATGCAGCCGCTCCGAAATAGGCCACGAGCGGGACGAGTGTCGCCAGACCGAGCCAGACCGCCAACTTTCTGGGCCAATCCACGACGAATACATTCTCGTTTGACGTTGTCATCATTGCATTGTGCTGATTCCGAGCATCGGGGTCAACGTGCGGTTGACATGGCACCGTTTTCCATCCGCAATCATCCTGGGCTAAATTCCTTCCGAGTAGCCGATTACCCGATGCGTCACGGCTCACCCAAAAATCGTTTTACCCAACTCTGTGGCGGTCCTAAAATACTATCGGCGGCGGCCCCTGCGTGGTATGCTTGCGGGAGCCTGAATTGGAGGTATGTCCATGTCCAAAGCTAGTGTAGATCCCGCGGAACTGCGGCGATTCGCCCAGGACCTTAAGCGGTTCAATGGCGATCTTGAAGGATTGGTGATGGGCCTGAAGGGCAAATTGAACGTCCTTGCAGGGACGTGGCGCGATCAAGAGGAGAAGAAATTCGCTGAGGCGTTCGATCAGACAGTGAAATCGCTGGCGAAATTTCTCGAGGCGTCGCACACGCACGTGCAGTTTCTGGGCAAGAAAGCGTCCTCGATCGAGGAATATTTGAAAGTGCGCTAAGCCATGAGCGGAGCACGGGTCCAAAACATCGAAGCGCTGCGGCAATTCCGCATTTCTTTGATTAAGTTTAAAGAGCTGGCCGGCATAGCCATGAGTGATGCTGAGGGGGAGATCTCCAAGATCGTCAATTGGCTTTCGCACGAGCAGCAGCAGTATTGGAACACGCAGATTCGCAAACGCCAGGAGATTGTCGCTCGATGCAAGGATGCGGTGCGATCGAAAAAGCTGTTTAAGGATTCGAGCGGCCGCACGCAATCGGCCGTGGATGAGGAGAAGCAATTGCTCAAAGCGCAGCGGATTCTGGAATCCGCGGAGCAAAAGCTCGCCGCCACTAAACGGCACAGCGCCAAGCTGCAAAAGGAAATGCACATGTATAAGGGCGCGGTGCAGCGACTGATGACGACGGTGACTTCCGACATTCCTAACGCGGCGAACACTTTGGATACCTTGGCCAGTTCGCTGGATGCGTATGTGAATCTGGCCGGCGGCAGCGTTCCCGATCAACAAGCCGCGCCAACCGGTGATGCGTCCATGACTCGAGGTGATGCAGAAGAAGCGCCGGAAACCGAAGAAGCCGCTCCGGTATCCGAAGATGCGGCGGAAGAACCAAAACCGCTCGTCGAGCATCCGGCCGATGAATCCGCGGCGAATTCGCAGACGCCGACGTAACCTTGTATGAAAGAGGCATCCCATGGGCGTACATGAAGGTCGTGCCAACCTGGCCAAAGGCTTAAAGCATCTGATGATGCAATGGGCCGAAGCAAAGTCGCAGTGGGAGGACGCCCAGAGCAAAAAGTTCGAGGAGAAATATCTGGACCCTCTCCAGCAGGATTTGAAGCTCGCGACTTCGGCCATGGATCAGATGGCCGTTTTACTGGCCCAAGCACGCAGCGATTGTACGGAGCATTAACTTTTCCCCAAGAGGAATTCACCTGCCGTGAGCGAAGCAACCGAAGAACTCCTTCCCCCCACTGCCGCGATGTCCGATGAAACGCCTGAACAGCCCTTGGTTGTCACCACGCAACGGGATGTGCAGCGGACGGCTCTGCGCGATCTGGTCGCCTTGGCCACTGAGTCGGCGGCGACGGAGACGGAGATCGAGCAGCGATTTCAGCTTGCCAGTGAGGAGGCGGAAAAGGAACTGCAGACGACGCGCTGGGCCGCCGAGCAACGTGCCAAATCCGCCAAGGATGCCGCCCGCCAAAAGCATCAGGAACGTCTCGCACAACTCGAAGCCAAGTACCTGGCCGATGCGGCTGCCCTGAAAAAGCGCGGTGAAAGCGCTCGCCGGAAGGTGGCCGCCGATCACGATCCGCAGCAGCACCAATTAAAAGAAAAATACGATCAAGCGGTTTGGCTAGCCGACAGCGTGCTCGAGTCGACGCAGGGCGGCATCGAAGAAGAGCTAAAGAAAAAGAAGGCCCAGATCGCCGATGAGCACGCTGTTTTAGGCGAAGCGGAAAAGCGTGCTGCGGAGTTGATGCACACCTACGGTATAACCGCTCCGGCGATCGATGCCCCAGCAGGCGCTCTGCAAGGCGATGCTGACAGTGCTTTCGCTGCCGCCCGTGACGCCGGCCAAGCGGCCATACAGCAGCTTGCGTCGTTGTCCAGCGCCCAGCTTTTTGTCGGAGCGCGGCCTTACATCATTCCGATCATCGCCGTCCTCATCGCCGGGGGCGCGGCACAATTTCTCTCGAAAAATCCCACGGTTCCGCAATGGCAGCCGATCGGCATTTACGCCGGCGCGGCCCTGGCGGTGGTGATCGTGATCGGCATCCTGATCCGCATGGCGGCCAACCGCAAAGCCCAGCGGATTTATCTCCAGATCGGTCAATCGATCCTCACGGCCCGGCAAGCGGCGGATCAGCAGTTGGCCAATGCCGTCAAATTGCACGATGACAATCTGGTCGAAGCCCAAAAGACCCGCGACGCCGAAGTAGACAAGATCAAGCGGCGTGTCGCTCCGTATCTGGCCAAAATAAAAGCATCCCGAGAAGCCGCGCTGCAAGCCGCCACCGCCGAGCAAACCCGCTTGGCCGCTTCCCTCGAGCAGCAGCGAGCAACGGTTCGCAAGGATATTGACGATCGGCTGACCAAAACGGTGGCTGAAATTAAGCAGAAGTTGCAGAGCGAGCAGCAAAAGGCCCAGGAAGTTTACGAACAAAAAACCGAATCGGGCCGCAGTGGTTACGGAGCCGCCCGATCACATCTGGAACGCCGCCTCAAAGACGGCCTGGCCAGCACGCAGAGCCCCATCGAGGATACCAGTGGCATCGGACAGGGCGCGCCAAACTGGGCCGCCACCGATTGGAATACCTGGAAACCTACCAAGCACTTTGCATCGGTTGTCCGTTTCGGCGAGCTCGGCATCGATCTGAAAAAAATCGCGGATAGCGTGCCCCGCAAAGGGGACCTGAAACTGGCGCTCCCCCCGCCGTATAGCGTGCCGGCCATGTTGGCGTTTCCGTCGCAATCGTCGCTGCTGGTGGAGGCCGATCGTGAAGGCCGCGAAGCCGCCATGCGAATTTTGCAGATGACGATGGTGCGGTTGCTCACATCGCTGCCGCCGGGCCGGGTTCATTTTATCATGCTCGATCCGATCGGACTCGGCCAAAATTTCGCCGGCTTCATGCACCTGGCGGAATTTGATAAAGCCACCGTCACCAGCCGCATCTATTCCAGTACGGAAGACATCAACCAGCGGCTCGTCGATCTCACTGATCACATGCAGACGGTGATTCAGAAATATCTGCGCAACGAATTTGAGACCATTGACGATTACAACGCCCAGGCTGGTGAATTGTCCGAGCCGTATCGTTTTCTGGTCATCGCCGATTTCCCCGTTGGGTTTGAAGGCGAGGCATTGCGCCATCTAAGCAGCATCGCCACCAGCGGTGCCCGGTGTGGCGTGTACACCCTGATTGCCCGTGATCTTCGCCAGGATATCGCCGGGGGAACGCACCTGGACGATCTGTCCGCTCACAGCACGGTGTTGCGCCAGGACGGGGATAAATTCATCTGGGTCGACGATGTGTATCAGCAATTCCCGCTGGCACTTGATCCGCCGCCTGATGATGAGACGCTGACCAAGATTCTGCAGATCGTGGGTTCCAAGGCCAAGGACGCCAAGCGGGTCGAGGTTTCCTTCGACACGATTGCACCGAAGCTGCCTGATTTCTGGACACGTCGTGGCGATGATGAGCTGGTTGTGCCAATTGGTCGCATGGGCGCCACCAGCCTGCAGCAAATGCGGTTGGGCAGAGGCGTCGCGCAGCACATGATCATCGCCGGCAAAACCGGTTCAGGTAAATCGACGCTGCTACACGCCATGGTGACCAACATGGCGATGTGGTTTTCGCCGGATGAAATCGAGCTGTATCTGATCGACTTCAAAAAGGGTGTCGAATTTAAAACTTACGCCACCCATGCCCTGCCGCATGCCCGCGCCATCGCCGTGGAAAGCGATCGTGAATTCGGGATTAGCGTGCTGCAACGCTTGGATGGCGAACTGACACGCCGCGGTGATATTTTCCGAAAGATCGGCGTGCAGAATCTTAAGGATTACCGCGCCGCCGACCCGGACGGGGTCATGCCGAGAACGCTGTTGATCATCGACGAATACCAGGAGTTTTTCTCCGAGGATGACAAGCTCGCGGCAGATGCGAACTTGCTGATCGATCGCCTTGTGCGCCAAGGCCGTGCGTTCGGCATTAACGTCATACTCGGATCGCAAACCATCGGCGGCTCGTCGGGTCTTTCCCGCAGCACCCTCGGACAGATGGCCGTCCGCGTCGCGCTCATGACCAGTGAAGCCGACTCGCAATTGATCCTCGGCGACGGTAACTCGGCGGCTCGCTTGCTTTCCCGTCCCGGTGAAGCGATCTACAACGACCAAGGCGGTTTGGTTGAGGGAAACAGTCCCTTTCAGGTGGCGTATCTTTCCGACGAACGCCGCGACGTTTATCTCGATCAGGTTAATAAGAAGGTGGCTGAGTTCGTCGAGCGTCACAAACGCCGCCCCGCTCCGCCGATCGTCTTTGAAGGCAATGCCCCGGCGGACATCACCACCAACGCGTTCCTGGCCGACTTGATTAAATCCCCAACTTGGCCCGAACCGAAAAATGCGGTCGTCGGCTGGATGGGCGATCCAGTGGCGATCAAAGACCCCGCCGCTGCGACATTCCGCCGCCAAAGCGGCGCTAACATGATGATCATCGGCCAGTCGGAAGAAAACGCCATTGCCATCAATGCCGCGGTGATGGTCAGCCTGGCCGCGCAGCACAAACCCGACGCCGGGAAGTTTTATGTCTTTGACGGCAACGCCTCCGATTCCATTTACATCAACGTGTTCCCGACGCTCAAATCCATGTTGCCGCATGATGTGAAGATGGTTGAATGGCGAGCCGTCGACGAGGCGTTTGCCGAGCTGAACGAAGAATTCAAACGTCGCCAGGGCGGCGAAGACGGGCCGTCGATTTTCGTGTTTATCTACGGGTTGCAGCGTTATCGCATGCTTCGTAAGACCGAAGAAAGTTTCAGTTTCTCCGCCACAAGCGATGAGGAAGGCGAGAAAAAAATCGCGCCCGACAAGATATTTAACGACCTGATCCGCGAAGGCCCGGCACTGGGCATTCATATCATCACCTGGATCGACACGCCCTCGGCGATCGACCGCACTTTCGATCGTGGTATGTTGCGTGAATTCGATACCCGAGTGCTGTTCCAAATGAGCGCCGCCGATTCGAGCAATCTGATCGATTCCCCCACCGCCAACAAGCTTGGCTTTTATCGCGCTTTGCAATACAGCGAAGAACAGGGTTCGATGGAAAAATTCCGGCCCTATGCGATGCCGACTAAAGAGTGGCTGGAAAACATGAAGGCCAGGTTCGCCGCTAAGAAGTAATCGCCTGCCGATAAAATTCTTCGGTCGCCTGAATTTGTGCCGCCAGCGTGAAATGTTGCCGCACGTGGGCATCCGCAGATTCGGCCATATTCTGTCGCAATGCTGAATCGGTCAGGACTCGCCATGCCGCCTGTGCCAGCGCGTTGGCATCACCCGGCGGCGTAAGAATTCCTGTCGGGCGATCATCGCAGCGGATCTGCTCAGGAATGCCGCCGACCGCCGTCGCAACCACCGGAGTGCCGCATGCCATCGCTTCCAATAGGGAATTCGGAAATGTATCGACATAGGCCGCATGAATCAGCACATCCACCGCGGCAAGATATGTGGCCACCGCCGATTGACCAGTCGTTACCACCGACCGCACCGTCAGATTTCCGCGAGCTTCCTGGCCCCCGCTTTCACCGAGCAGCACCATCGTCCACGGTCCAGGCATCAACATCGCCAGTCGATCGATCGCCACCAGCAGCGTTTTGCGATCCTTGAACTGATTGCCTGGGCCGCCGGTCATCGCTAGCACCACTGGTTGATCGATCGGCAATTCCAACGCCGCGCGCGATTCGGCTTTCGATGCCGGCTTGAATATGTCCGTATCCACCCCATTAGGAATCACCCGCGATTGCACCACCGCCGGCCACAGCATTGATTTCTCGACACGCTGCATTAGCCAATGGCTCGGCGTCGTCACATACACCCGAGAAGCCGCAAAAATATCCCGCTTGGCGATCCAATTGGCGGCGGTCGCATCACGGGGGATAGCGGGATAAATCGTCAAATCCGGGCACTCCCCGCAGCCGCTCTGCCAGCGATCGCATCCGAATGAATGAGCACAATGCCCGCTGGTAAGCCACGCATCGTGCAGGGTCAAAAATGTCGGCACAGATCGGCTGATCGTAGCCAACATGCGCAGATCAAAATAAGGATGGGTGGAATGCAGATTATGCAGATGCACGAGATCCGGCGGCGATGGAACGTGATCGAATATCCGCCTGCTGCCCGGATGATCGAAATCTTCGTGTCCGTTTCGCAGCCGCAGTTGCCGGTTTGGTTCGGCCACCATTTCGCAGACGGTTTTCAGTCGGCCGGCTTTGGGAATTGCAGCGAATCGGCGTCCCAAGCTTCGCCACCATTTTGCCCACGGATTACGAGCCGATTCATTGTCGATCCGGATGATGCCCGGCTCCGGCTGGCCACATTGCTCGCCGGCCAGCAGCCATGCCTCGTGGCTCATTCGCCGATAACCGCGATGTAACTGCAGAGCCACCGATTCCGCTCCGCCACGCACGTCGGCCGCGCTGACCTGCAGAATACGCAGGGGGCGATTCATTTTTCGCACACCAGAAGTGGACCTTTGTGGGCATTTTTGCTCAAAGTGACCACGCCGGTAAATTGCCGCTGGAGCGCCGCTGCCAAACCGGCTGGTGCGCTTGGCCATTCATGCGGCAATTGCACCAAAAGCCAGCGGTTAGTCCATTTCGTTAACCAATCCACATGGGCATTCAATGTCGAAGGGAGCGGCGACAAAAGCCCTTCGTCGGCTTGCGTGATCATCAGTTCCGATCGCAATCGCTCCTCTGCCGGCTTTCCGCTCTGCGGCAGCGGCTGCGACAAATCCATCACCAGCGGCACCAGCGGCAATCGATGCGTCTGGGCGATGCCGTACCATCGATCGGCTTCTTTTGGCTGCGTGTGGCAGAGGATGGAATCAAAGCCATTAATCGGCGATCCACTTCCCCATAGCAGTATCCGCCCCGGCCGCAGCGACTCCACGACTTTCGCCAATTCTGTATCCACCAGGGGCAATTGACGATCGGCAATCATGGCGTTCCCCGGCGCGAATTCCTCCAATTCTTCCCGCGCCCTTTCAAGCTTGCGGACCACGGTGTTTCGTCGCCGCTTGTTGCTTTCGATATCAATCGGGGCAGCACCACGCATCCAACGACTGATTGGCCGGGCCATTTTCGCCAGCTTCGATTGCGATCTCCATTGCGCCCGTAAGGAGGGTGGAATCGCGCGCAGCGGCACATGATGTCGCAACATCTCGCCGCTGACTCCGCCGGTTGCCAGATGCCTCCGTGCCGTAGCATCATGGCCGTGAACCATCATGGCCAGCGGATGCAAAAACCTGGCGGCGAATTCCGGATAACCGAGCCAGGTTGTTTCCTCGCCGACCGGAGACAGCGATGTCAAATCGGCCACCACCGCGCGCGGCCCATCGAATTGCACGATGCCGGCGTCAATTCGATTCAATGTGTACCCCCGCCGGGCCAACTGGATGCAGCAGCTCAAAAGCGTCCGGGCCGCATCGCGCAGCATCGCCGCGCACCATTCGTGCGGACTTGATTCCACCGCCAGGGCCGCCTGCTGGAGCATCGGGCCGGTTTGATTTTCCAGGAGCGTGGTGTCGACGATCGATCCCTGGTCGACCAATCGGCCGATGATGCCTTTCTGAACAATTGCCCGCCACGCCGAGACTTGGGACGGTTCGATCACTCGGTAGACAAATTGGTTGCACCGAATCCCCGCACCGCGCAGCGGCTGTTGCCGCCGATGGGCGGGTGAATTCAAATGGGTCGACAGATCGTTCGCCACGGCCATACCCTACCGAAACCAGCTGTCGCCAACCAAGCCGATTTGGTCTTGAAGATAGTTTTTGACCCATTTATCCTCACCGTCCGTCGGGGTCGTGGTATTCTGGTCCGTTTATTCCAAAGCGATTGACCTGCCGCCGATTGATTTGCCCTCGCCGACCGCTACGCTACTCCGCTCGATTGAGTTTTCTCCGACAAACGCAAATTTGAGGTAATGCATGCTCTGGACCCAGACGCTGATTCCAACACAGAAAGAAAAGCCGGCTGATGCGCAGATCATCAGCCATCAGCTTTTGATCCGCGCGGGGTTTATCCGGCAGGTGACGGCCGGGGCGTATGATTTTCTACCGCTGGGGTGGCGTTCACTGCATAAGGCGATCGAGATTGTGCGGCAGGAAATGGATGCGATCGGCGCGTCGGAAGTCCTGCTCCCGGCGCTGCAGCCGATGGAATTGTGGCAACGCTCCGGCCGGGACGTGGCGTACGGGGAAAATCTCATGAAGTTCAAGGATCGGCACGGACGCACCAACGTCCTGGGTCCGACGCATGAGGAAGTCATTACCGAAATGGTGATGGCGTCGGTGAACAGCTATCGCCAGCTTCCGCTGAGTTTGTATCAGATTCAAACCAAGTTCCGGGATGAATATCGGCCTCGCTTTGGTTTGCTGCGGGTGCGGGAATTTCTCATGAAGGACGGCTACAGCTTTCACGCCAGCCTCGACAGCCTCAATGAGACGTATGACAAATTTTATCATGCATACGAAAAAATCTTCACCCGCTGCGGCATTCCGTATGTGACGGTCGAAGCGGACAGCGGCCCGATCGGCGGCAGCGCATCCCACGAGTTCATGGCGGCATGCACGGCCGGCGAAGACACCATCGTCAACAGCGACAAAGGCAATTACTCCGCCAATGTGGAGAAAGCGGAGATCGGCAAGCGGGAAATATCTAAAGCGTTCGCCAGCTTTGCTAGCAACGCTACCTTGGTCCCGATTCATCCTGCCCAGCCAATTCGGGAGATAGAAACGCCCGGCGCGGACAGCATCGAGGCGCTATGCAAGGGCTGGCCAAAGTTCGGCGGCAGCAAGCTGAAACCAGAGAATGTGCTCAAGACGGTCGTGTTCGCAGGCCACGACCTCACTCCCCCGTCGTCATGGGAAAAGCTCCGCGATAAATTCCCTGGTGGCCACCCAGTTTGGATTGTTATCGCGGTAGTGCGGGGAAGTGACGAGGTAAACGTTGCCAAGCTGCAAAAGGCCATGGCAGGTGTTCTCGGACGTTCAGTAAACGTGGAAGTTATGGCTCCGGCGCAGGCCGAGGAATTGGGAATTTCCATTGGGTACGTCGCGCCCGATTGGCCAAGTACCATGCAGGACTCAACCCGAAGAGGTATGGCGCACATTTTTATTGACCCCGATGCAGCACAGTCGAAATTCTGGGTTGTTGGGGCCAACAGGGCGGGTTGGCACCGTATGCACTTCGATTGGGAGCGAGACCTCCTGGAGCCATCGAACCACCAATTGCGCGCCCTAGAAGGCTCGGTCCACGTCGCAGATATCCGCAACGCTGTCGATGGTGATCCATCCCCGAAAAATGACGGCGGCAAGCTGGTCGCATCCAAGGGAATCGAAATGGGCCACGTCTTCAAGCTCGGCACGCGCTATTCCGATGCACTGGGCGCGCTGTATCTCGATGAAAAAGGTGAGAAACATCCAATGATTATGGGTTGCTACGGCATTGGCATCGGCCGGATTCTCATCGCCGCGGTGGAAGCGATGCATGACGACAAGGGAATCATCTGGCCCGTAGCGATCGCCCCGTACAAGGTAGTGGTGACGCCGATCAAATATGAAGGCGAAGTAAAAACTGCCGTGGATAAGATTTATCAGGATCTAATGCAAGCGGGATTTGATGTGTTGCTCGACGATCGGGATCAACGGCCAGGCGTGAAATTCAACGATGCGGATTTGATTGGGATTCCGATTCGCATCAATGTGGGTGATCGGGGTTTGAAAGAGGGGAAAGTGGAACTGAAACAGCGCAAAGCCGAAGCGGCGGAAATGGTGGATTTGGCGGATGTTGTTGCGGCGGTGCGCACAGCAATTGCGGGATGAAGACCCAAATTCATCGCGCCGGAATATCGGTCAACAATTCCTTATTCGAAGCGACCTGCGCATCGGGCGCCGGCGTGGTTCCCTCAGCGAGCAACATCTGCGTGGCCATGCGGCGGACCTCGGCAACATTCATGTGCCGGCCGGGGCAGTCTGTCGGCTTGGTATCGCCATGCCCGACGATTCGGTCGGCGGGAATGTGATAGGTCTTCATCATGAACGCGACCAGCTTGGCCACCGAACGCATTTGCGCAGCGGTCGGACGGTCCTGGTCAAAATTGCCGACCAGGCAGATGCCGATGGCGTGCTCGTTGTACCAATTGTCCGGGGTTTTGGCGTGGGCGCCGATCTTTTGCTTGATCCAGCGGGAACCGACTTCCACTTGGCCGTCGCCGGTGTCGGTGCCGTTGCCAATGACAAAATCGTAGCCGAGCTCGTCCCAGCCTTTTTCCCGATGCTCACGATCAAAGCGAACCGCCCCACCGGCGGGAGTTGCGCTGTGATGAATGACAATCGCCTGCCAACTGCGCGGGGCAACCGGCGGAATCCAGTCGTGCGGAATCCCGGCGATCGGCGCGTGGGGCGTTTGCGGCTTGAGCGACGGCGGCGCATATTGCGGCACGGCAGCGACGGCAGGCGGCGGCGGTGCGGCGATCGGGCCATTAAAATTCGGTGACGGCAGTTCCCCCACCATCGAAGTCTGAGTCTGACAGCCGGCCGACAGCAAAAGCATCAGACCAAAAGCTGTGGCGGCAAGCGTACTAATGGGGCGAAAGGAAGCTAAACTGGCCATCCCTGGCTCCTTCGCGGCAAATGGGTGGAATTTTCGCTCGGCATCCATACCGGGCATTATCGGCTTGTATCGCGCTGCCGGTGGAAATTCCAGTGTCCGCCGACGAAAATGTGGCAATTACCGCCGTTTTGTGTCCCAAGTGGTTCACGCCATGCCCTCGGATTCATTACAGATCGCTCTCGAACATCATCGCAGCGGCCGGCTGGAGCAGGCGGAGGCGATTTATCGGCAACTGATCGCGCAAAATTCGCCGCAGATGACACATGCGAGCCATTGGCTTGGCGTGCTTCTGTTGCAGGCCGGGCAGGTGATGGAATCGTTGCCGCTTTTGGAACGTGCCGCCGAAGCGGAGCCGCGCGACACCGCGTTTCAGTTCAATCTTGCGCAGGCATATCAGGCGGCCGGGCAGTTTAATGCTGCGGTGCGAACATTCTCCGCGGCAGCGGAGTTGGACGATCAAAAACGTGAAGTCTGGCTCGGGCTCGGAGCGGTGCTGCTCAAACGCGGTCGATCGGCCGATGCTGCGCTGGCGGTGCAGGCTCTGGAACGGGCTGTGCGGATGAAATCCGATGCGCAGTCGCTGTATTTGCTGGGGATTGCCCAGCGGCAAACGGGTGACACCAAGGGAGCCCGTAAAAGTCTTCTCAAGGCCCTTGAGGATGAGCCGAACCTGGTTCAGGGATGGTACGCATTGGCTTCCCTTGATGCCGCGGAGGGGAATGTTTCACAAGCCATTGGGTTGCTGCGGCGGACCATCAAGATTGAGCCGCATTTCGTGGCGGCGTATGAAGCTCTCGCCACGCTGCTGAAACAGCAAGGCCATTCCCGTGAATCCAAAGAGATTCTCCAATTGGCCCAGAAAGCACGAGAAACCAAAAGCGGATCACAAGTGAAAACCGGCAGCGTGTCCGATTTACAGCGCAAAATCGCCGCCGATCCAAACAGTTTGCCGATGCATTACGCCTTGGCATCGCTGACAAACGTGACGCCGCCGTCCAATGTTCCGCACGAGGCGGTCAGCGGATTGTTCGACAAATACGCCGACTATTTCGACGAGCATTTGCAGGGCACATTGCAATATCGCGCGCCGGAGCTGCTGGCCGAGGCTATCAAGGATTTACAGCTCGATCGGCCGGTGGATATTCTGGACATGGGATGCGGCACCGGAATCTGCGGGCCACTGCTAAAACCGTTCGCCGCTTCGCTGATCGGTATCGATTTGTCCGCCGGAATGGTTGAAAAAGCCCGGGAGCGTGGTGTGTATGACCGGCTGCATGTCGGTGATCTGGTCGAATTCCTGCAACAATCGCCGGCCAGTTTCGATCTGCTGAATGCCGCCGATGTGCTGCTGTATCTGGGAGATTTACAGCCGACTTTTGAGGCCGCGGTCGCTTGCCTGCGGCCCGGTGGATATTTTGCCTTCACCGTTGAAGCCACCAGCGGGAATCGATTTGAATTGCAAACCAAAACACGCCGCTATCGGCATTCTCAAGAGTACGTGCAAAAACTGGCCGATATGTTCGGGTTCGATCCGTTGCGCATTGACACCGTGATCCTGCGCCTGGAGTCGCAGAAGCCGGTGCAGGGATACTTGACGGTCCTGCGGCTGCCCGGTGCGCCGACCGTTTGACATAAATCCCCCTTCTCGCTGCACCATTTGCAAGATAGGTTGCATTCATGGCTTACCAGCCCATCGAAGATTATGGCCTGATCGGCAACATGCACACTGCCGCGCTTGTCGGCCGTGACGGGTCGATTGATTGGCTTTGCCTGCCGCATTTCGATTCGCCGAGTGTGTTCTGCAAAATCCTGGATGACAAAATTGGCGGTTATTTCCGCATCGCCGCCGACTGCGGCAAATGCACCCGCAAGCAAATGTATTGGCCGGAAACCAACGTGCTGATCACCCGCACGCTGATGGCTGAAGGCGTGCTGGAGGTGGTCGATTACATGCCCGTCGGCGTTAAGAAGGGTGAAACCGGATTTCGGCAACTGGTGCGGCGCGTTGAGTCCATCCGTGGCTCGGTGCCGGTGAAAATGGAATGCTATCCCGCTTTCAATTACGCCAGAGATCAGCACACCGTCGAGATTTTCGACACCGGCGCGGTGTTTCAAAGCCCGAATCTGGAAATCGAGCTCACGACGCGAATCCCCTTGCGGCAAGACGGCCAAGGCGTTCAGGCAAGCTTCACCTTGGAGCAAGGCCAGCATGTCAGTTTTGCTCTAAGGCCGCTCGACGAGAAACATCTCGGCAAGCCGATTTATTCCGATGAACTCGAACAGGTGATGCTGAGTCGCACGGTGGAATTCTGGCATCGCTGGCTGAGCAAATGCACGTACAAAGGCCGCTGGCGGGAAATGATCTATCGCTCGGCCCTGCTGCTGAAACTGCTCACATTTGAACCGACGGGAGCCTTAGTCGCCTCTCCGACTTGCAGCTTGCCCGAAGCGATTCCGGGGCCACGCAATTGGGATTATCGATACACCTGGATTCGCGACGCTGCTTTTTCACTCTACGGTTTGCTGCGTGTCGGTTTCACCGAAGAAGCAGGCGCGTTCATGCATTGGCTGGAACAGCGTTGTCATGAGCGCAAGCCCGACGGTGGGCTGCAAATCATGTATGGCCTGCACGGCGAACAGCGGCTACCGGAAATCTCGCTCGATCACCTCGACGGTTACAAAGGCTGCAAACCTGTCCGCATCGGCAACGCCGCCGCTCAGCAACTCCAGCTCGACATATACGGCGAGCTGATGGACAGCGTTTATCTCTATAACAAATATGGCAGCCCGATCAGTTGGGATTTGTGGTCGCAGCTCACCGGCTTGGTCGATTGGGTCTGCGATCATTGGCAAGAGGCCGATGAAGGCATCTGGGAAACCCGTGGCGGCAAGCAGCAATTCGTTTATTCCAAATTGATGTGCTGGGTCGCTGTCGATCGGGGATTGCGATTAGCCGACAAACGTTCCTTCCCCGCTAATCGCCGCAAGTGGTATCCGGCGCGCGATGAGATATATCTGTCCATTATGAAAGAGGGATGGAACCCTAAGCGGCAGGCGTTCGTGCAACACTATGGCAGTGAATCACTGGACGCAGCTAATTTGATTATGCCGCTGGTTTTCTTCACCGCGCCGGATGATCCCCGGATGCTCAAGACTCTGGATGCCATTTGCAAAGACCCGGCTGACGGCGGTTTGCTCTCCAACAGCCTGGTTTATCGCTACAACTCCAAACAATTTCACGATGGTCTGGCCGGCGACGAAGGCACTTTCAACATGTGTACCTTCTGGCTCGTCGAAGCGCTGACCCGGGCCGGTCGCACCGATCGCTCCAAACTCGATCAAGCCCGCCTGATTTTTGAAAAGATGCTCGGCTTCGCCAACCACCTCGGCCTCTTCAGCGAAGAAACCGGCGCGCACGGCGAAGCCCTCGGCAATTTTCCCCAGGCCTTCACACACCTGGCCCTCATCAGCGCCGCTTATAATCTCGATAAAGCCCTCGGTGGAAAAAACTGGTGACAATGTTCCTGCGTACAATCATCAGGCTATGAGTTCTCGCTTTCTATTCCTGATCGTAGGAGTTTTTGCATTCGCATTCTCATTCTTTGGAATCGAGCAGATGCTTACTCGCCACGTTTCGCAGCGCACCCAGATGTGGGTGATGGCCATCTTTGGCATACTGTTTTGCGTTCTGCCGTTATTGATCGTGATCAGGAAATATCGCCGCATCCAGGAGCAGCAAAACACGAACATGAAAAAGGTTGCGGGATTCTGCGTCGCTTGTGGTTACAACCTTCGCGGCATCACCTCCGCCCGCTGCCCGGAGTGCGGCGCGGTTCGAGCATCCCTTAACGAAAATCATGACATTGCCTAATCGCGCCCTTCTCATTCTCGTATTACTCCCAGCGTTCAACGGTTGCGGCCATCACAAATCTGTGTCAGGCGATGCCAAAACTTTGGCCCGGCGCGCGCCAACAACTCGGGAGTTAATCGATCGGCTGGCATCGCGATTCCCACCGCAGCATGAAGGTGGCTACTGGCCAGGTGCTGACATGTTTGATACAGCAGGGACGGATCGGGCAACAAAAGAGAATTACGCTTCTGTTCAGGCCGCTTACAAACAGCTCGTGGACCGCGGGTTTTCGGCGTTCGGCGACCTAATTGCGGCAAGCGACGATCCGCGCTTTTCATATTCCGTCGTGATCGCGGCATGGGACAACATCTCGGTCGGAATGGCATGCACGGAGATCGTTGCGGGCCAGATTGAAGACGTCCCTGATCGCTGGGCGTACAAAGGAATGCCGGATTATATTTGGGACATTCGTGAGAAAGAAGGGCTGAAAAAATGGTGGGCGGAACATCAAAATCGAACCCTTCGTGATCTACAGATTGAATGTCTGAAGTGGACGATTGCTGCGGAAAAGACAAAGGCCGCCAACCCCGACCTTCCCCTGGATAAGATCCTCCCGCCATTGCAGAAGCGATTGCAAGAGCTGGAGACAGCGGATTGACTTATTTGACAACCCCCACCCTACCAATCTAACTTTGGGCTATGCTCCGTCTCACTCACCACGGCACGCGCGAAATGCTTATTGGCTCGGTCGTCCTGCTAGGCGTCGGGTCGGGGCTGGGGTGGTGGCATTGGCCGTTGTCGTTGATCGTGCTGCCGGTGCTGATTTGGCTTTTTGCGTTTTTCCGGGATCCGGAGCGGAGTTTGCCCGCGGATCAGAATACGCTGGTCAGCCCGGCGGATGGGAAAGTTTCGGACATCACGGAATTGCCGAGCGATCCGCTGCTCGGGGGGCCGGCGGTGCGCGTCGGCATTTTTCTTTCCGTTTTCAACGTGCATATCAACCGCAGCCCATGTGACGGCGTGGTGGTCGATGTGATTTACAAAAAAGGCAAATTCATCAATGCGATGAGCCACTCGGAGGCGTCGGAGCAGAATGAATCGAACACCATCCTACTGCGGGAGCGCACCGGCGAGCAGCGGCCGATCGTGGTAGTTCGCCAAATTGTCGGCCTGATCGCCCGGCGAATTGTCTGCACCGCAAAGCCGGGCGACACGGTCCATCGCGGGCAGCGCATTGGCATGATCAAATTCGGCAGCCGCACGGAGCTGTCGATCGCGGCGTGGCTCGAGCCGAAGGTTCAGGTGAAAATCGGCGACACCGTGCGCGGGGCGGCGGATGTGATTGCGATTCTGGGAACGCCGATTCATACCGTTGCAGACAAGGCCGTGGCGGAGGAATTTGAACCGCTAGTCGGCCGGGAGACGCCGGCATGAGCGAGATCGATCCCGTCATGCGGCCGCCCCGCTCGGCTGATGAAACGAATCCTTCCGGGCATAATCCCAGTGAGCCACCGCAACCGAAAACCGATCCCAATCTCGTGCCGCATCGTCGAAGGAAAAAGATTCGTCCCGAGCAGCACCGTTCGCGCGAACACCGCCGCCGGCGCATGCGCCGCCATGGCCGCCGAGCGTATATCCGCTCGGTTTATTTTCTGCCCAGCCTGGCAACGCTCGGCAACGCCATTTGCGGTTTTGGTTCGCTTTATGTCGCCAGCCTTTCGCCGACCGGCAGCAGCAGCGATGCGTGGACAAGCTTTTTCATCAGGAACAACTTCGTGGCGGCGGCATACCTGATTTTCTTCGCCATGCTGTTCGACGCCATCGACGGCCGACTCGCCCGATTCACTCGCCACACCACTGATTTCGGCGGACAACTCGACAGCCTCGCCGATGTCATCAGCTTCGGCGTCGCCCCGGCTTTCCTGGCCATCGAGGTTTTCAAAAATGATCACCCCGAAGGTGTGCTGCCGGTGCTTTCCCGATTGATCTGGGCGATCAGCGCGCTCTACCTGGCCTGTGCCGCCATGCGCCTGGCGCGATTCAACGTCAGCAACTCTCACGGTGAGCAAGCCCACTTTAGTTTTCTCGGCCTCCCCAGCCCCGGAGCCGGCGGCGCAGTGGCGGGCTGGGTGCTCATGCAACAAGAACTCAGCACCGATCCATGGCACGGACATTTTCGCGGTCTGGCCGACGCGCTGGGCTCCATCTGCACCTGGCTGCTGCCATTGTTGGTGCTGACCACCGGCCTGTTGATGATCAGCCACATCCGTTACGGCCACATGATCAACCGCTATCTGCGTGGCCGCCGGTCGATCGGAAGGTTGATCGCCGTCGTCGCCCTGCTACTGCTGTTCATCACCGCCCACCGTTACGTGATCGCCATCGGCACAATGTTCTACGCCCTGGCCAGCCCCATGAGTTACATTTTCATCCGCATTCGCCGCTACAATGATCCGCGGACTGCCGTGCGATGAAGATTGCCGAGATTTTTCATTCCATCCAAGGCGAAGGCAAACTGATGGGCTTGCCGTCGATCTTCGTGCGCGCCAGCGGCTGCAACCTCCGCTGCACCTGGTGTGATACGCCGTATACCAGTTGGAATCCCGAAGGCCGAGAAATGCCGGTCGCGGAGATCATGCGGGCCATCGGTGAATTCTCCTCCAAACACGTCGTCCTGACCGGCGGCGAGCCGATGATCATGCCGGATGTGATGGAACTGTGCGAAGCGATTAAATCCAATGGATATCAGTTGACGATCGAAACCGCCGCCACGGTATTCCATTCCGTGCCGCTCGATTTGGCCAGCCTGTCGCCGAAACTTTCCAATTCCACGCCGACGGAGCGTGAAGATGGCCGCTTTGCGGATATGCACGATCGCCAACGGCTGAATATCCCAATGATTCAGCAATTCATCGATCACTCGCCGGATTTTCAATTGAAGTTCGTCGTGTCCCGCGAAGCTGATGTGAAGGAGATTGAATCGCTGCTCGGGCAACTGAAGAATTGGTCGCCGTCGGATGTGCTGCTGATGCCCGAGGGAATTGATGCAGAGGTGCTGCACGAGCGATCAAACTGGATCGGCAATATCTGCAAACGAAAAGGGTACCGTTTCTGTCCCCGCTTACATATCCTGCTTTATGGAAATAAACGGGGTACCTGATCTACAACGAAGGGTTTTTCGCCGCCAATTTGGTCATTCCGAAGAGTAATTCCATCTCTGTTTATCATAAAATCTCTTGACACCCGATGTTGCGCCCCGGTAGCCTGTGTTGTCAGTGAATTTGCGGCTTTAAAAAACGACCTCAAGATCAGATCAAGCGCCGCCTGCGTGGATCGAGCCGTCTGCTGGTAACTTCTTTGGGCATAGTCGCTTCCCGCGGCGACCGATAAGCTGAATTAGACGTACCTTTTTATGTCGCAATCCGACACTCAAGCCGGCAGCCCGACTCCGACAGCCAATGTCGATAGCGAGTTCGGCCGCATTGCCTTGGAAGCGGGTGTCGTCACCAAGACCGAGCTGGATTTTTGTCGCGAGCAGCAAAAGCAGGTTTCCGATCCGAATAACCGCAGCATCAGCGATTTGCTGGTCGAACACAATTTCGCCACGCCTAATCAAGTCAAGCGCATCCGCAAGCAGATCGAGGATACCAGCCGACGGTCGCAAATCCCTGGCTATGAAATTCTTTCCAAGCTTGGCAAAGGGGCCATGGCGCAGGTTTTCAAAGCCCGGCAGCTTTCACTGGATCGCATTGTCGCCATCAAGGTGTTGCCGAAGAAGATGAGCGAGAGCGTCGAATTCGTCGAGCGGTTTTACAAAGAGGGCCGGGCTGCGGCGCGGTTGTCACACAATAACATCGTGCAGGCGATCGATGTGAGCCAGGCGCCGCAGGGGTATCACTATTTTGTAATGGAGTACATCGAGGGGCTGACGCTTTTCGATGAAATGGCTCAGCCGCCGACGGGTAAGGGACGCAAATTCAGCGAGGCCGATGCGCTGGATGTGATTATTCAAATCTGCGAGGCGTTGCTGCACGCCCATGAGCGCGGGTTGATTCACCGGGATGTGAAACCCAAGAACATCATTTTGACTCCGCAGGGCGTGGCGAAATTAACCGATCTGGGTTTGGCCCGTGCCGCCGATGACAAAGACGCCGCCGAATCCGAAGCAGGCAAGGCATACGGCACGCCGTATTACATCAGCCCGGAGCAAATCCGTGGCGATCTGGACATTGATTTCCGCGCCGATATTTATTCGCTGGGAGCCACCCTTTATCACCTGGTTACCGGCAAGCCTCCGTTTGAGGGCGATTCACCCAGTGCGGTGATGCACAAGCATCTCAAGCAGCCGCTGATTCCGGCGGATCACATCAACACCGAACTGTCCGCCGGCATCGGTGAGGTGATCGATGTGGCGATGGCCAAGAAGCGCGAGGAGCGATATCAATCGACCGCAGATATGTTGGAAGATTTGCGTCTGGTTCGCCGGGGTGAAACGCCGATCCATGCCCGCCGCGTCGCCGATCTGGATCAACTTGCGAAGATGGAAGAATCCAAGAGCGGTGAAACGATCGACATCGTGCCCGAGAGCAACACGGCGCGGCTGGTGAATGTATGGGGGGAACCGGTGGTGATTGGGTTGGCCATCGCTGTCGGCGTTTCTGTGCTGTTGAATATCGGATTGATCATTTTGTATATTCTCAAGAAGTAAATTGCCGCATCGCTTCTCATGTCGAGTCGTGTCGCATTCATCGGTTTAGGCGTCATGGGTTTGCCGATGGCGGGTCATCTGCTCGCCGGCGGACATCGGCTGGTGGTGCACTCGCGCACTCGATCCAAAGCAAATGATTTGCTGGCCCGCGGAGCCACCTGGGCCGATTCGCCCGCCGCAGCCGCCGAGCAAACGGATGTGGTTTTCATTTGCGTCACCGACACGCCGGATGTGCAGGCGGTGGTGCTGGGTGAGAAGGGGATCGCCTCGGCCAATCGCTCTGGTTTGATTGTCGTGGATCACTCAACCATTTCCCCGGCGGCGACCAAACAGATGGCCGCGGTGCTGGTGACGAAAAACATGCAACTTCTCGACGCCCCCGTAAGTGGCGGCGATCTCGGCGCTCGCAACGCCACCCTCTCCATTATGGTCGGCGGTGATGAAAACGCGTACCAGACAATTGTCCCGCTGCTCAATCTCATGGGCAAGACGATTACCTACTGCGGCCCCGGCGGCTGCGGGCAATTGACGAAACTGGTTAATCAAATCATCGTGTCGCTGACCAATCTGGCCGTCTCGGAAGGATTGTCGTTCGCTATAAGCAATGGCCTTGATCCGCAGAAAACACTGGATGCCGTCAGCGGCGGCGCGGCGGGTTCATGGCAATTACAAAACCTCGGCCCCAAAATAATCAAAGGGGATTTCGCCCCCGGTTTCACGATCGATCTGCAGCAAAAAGATTTGCGGCTGGTGATGGAAGCGGCGTCCCAATCGCAGACCCCGCTTCCTGGTGCTGCGCTGGTGCATCAGCTATTCAACGCTGCGCAGGCCGATGGTCGCGGCGGGGAAGGAACGCAGGCGCTTTTTGCCGTGTTGCGAAAACTCGCCGGCCAAGCCGGCGACTAATGGTTCACATTAATTTTTGGAGCGTTTCCAAATTCACGGCATCCCAATCACGGCCGTCCTCATTTTTCAGTTTGGGCGTTTCCAAAATCTTCGGCACATTTTTGAACGCCTTGTCCCGCACAATCGGGCGAAAACCGTCGAGGCCGATCTTGCCGTGTCCGATATGTTCGTGGCGATCGACCCGGCTGCCCAAATCTTTCTTGGAATCGTTGAAGTGCCACACTTTCACCCGCTTGATTCCGACGGTGCTGTCTAGTTCCTTTATGAATTTGTCGTATTCACGGCCACGAAAATCGTATCCCGCGGCAAACAGATGAGCCGTGTCCAGACAAACCGCCAGCCGCTCTGGAGCCTTGACCAACTCGATAATGGTGGCCAGATGTTCGAGCCGATAGCCGAGTGACGATCCCTGTCCGGCCGTGCTTTCCAGACAAGTCAAAACCGTTTGCTCGGTCACCGTTTCGTGAACTTGATCCAGCGCCGCCGCAACTCGCCGTAATCCAACTTCTTCCCCCTGATCCAAGTGGGCGCCCGGATGCGTCACCAGATAAGGAATGCCCAGCAGCACGCACCGCCGCAGTTCCTCGACGAACAAATCGATGCTCTTTCGCCACAGCATTTCATCCGGCGACGCAAGGTTGATCAGATAACTGTCATGGCTCACCGTGTGCTCGAATTTCAACCGCTGACATTCGGCTCGCCATTGCTCGACCGACGCCGGCTCCAGCGGTTTGCATTTCCATTGTTGCTGGTTCTTCGTAAACACCTGTGCCGTCGAAAATCTGAGGCGTTCGGCTTCGAGAAGTGCCTTGTGCATGCCGCCAGCGATTGATAGATGCGAACCAAACATTCAGTTGCCCCAACAGCTAGTCGAAAATATCAAATACCATCCGAACATGTGCATCACCCAGTCTTGCGACGAGTTGTTTCATCATTCCTAAAGCGAATCGAAGTTCAAACCCGACGTTCGATGCCGGCACCACAAGATGCTCCAGACATTTTTGAATTTCGGAATAATGTAACCAACCAGCGTTCACGCCGTCAGAGGTTCTGAAGTGAAACTTTGCCGGGCTGCTCAAGTTCTCTGGTACGCCACGCAGTTCAATCAGAGGCTGCTTTCCAAACCGGTTCCGGACTCCGGCGACGGCGGCGAAGAAATCATATTCCTTGTCGGTGTCGAATAGTATTCCATGCAAGTGATCATCGTCCCAACGTGCTTCTATTAGCGATGGTGTAGCAGAACACTGCGAGTCGTGCGTCCACTCGATGATCGCCGTCATATTCGCACCCATGTACCCTCCTTAAATTTACATGGTTTAATTGGCAAGTTCTTCGTGAAGACCTGCGTGGTGGCAAATCCGAGCCGCTCGGCCTCGGTTAAGGCATTGCACATACTGCCAGCAATTGAGAGATGAGAGCCAAACATGAAATGCTAGTCTTTCGCAGTTGAACTTCCCTCACTCCTAAGTATTTCCTTCGGGGTTTCCTCACTCGACGGCAAGAAGCTTTGCAAAGTGTGGTCTTGATCGTCGATATACAAGCGTCCGCAAACACTGCACTGCCACATCAGCCGCTTCTTAGTGGCAAACATTTGCATCAGCGGCTTCCATGCGGCACGTTGTTCGTCCGGATTCGGCCCAGCCTTTGCGAGAACGTCGAGTGCGTCGAAGAACGAGTTCCAGACCTGATCCGGAAACAAGTGCGCCTTGTCGGAATGACCGTCAGTGTTGTCAAAAATAGTCGCGCCGCAAAAGCATCCGATCTTCATACGCGGAATTGTACCCGCCTCTTTCCACCAACGGGCCTTGTCCACCGGAGTTGCTCCATTGCTTGGTTGGTCAGTTCTTGGCGAAGACCTGCGTAGTGGCAAATCCTAGCCGCTCGGCGTCGGTTAAGGCATTGCACATTCCGCCGGAAATGGAGAGGCGAGAACCGAACATTTTGGCGTGATCGCAGATGATGCAATCGTCGTCAAATCAAGCATTCATAATCGTTTGTGTTAAATTCATATAAATCCTATAGACAAATAGGAATTCGTCGCTATTCTATCATGCCCATGGGCTTTGCCACCAGCCATCTTCGTCAGCTCGAAGCCGAGAGCATTTTTATCCTTCGGGAGGTGATCGCTGAGTGTGAGCGGCCGGTGCTGCTGTATTCAATCGGCAAGGATTCTTCGGTGCTACTGCGGCTGGCACAGAAGGCATTTGCGCCGGGGCCGATTCCATTTCCATTGCTGCACGTGGATACAGGCTACAAGTTCAAGGAGATGATCCAGTTCCGCGACCAGTACACCAAGGAACTTGGCCTGAATCTGATCGTTCACACGAATACGAAAGCCCACGATGATGGAGCCAATCCATTCGCCTGGGGAACTCAGCGTTGCTGCGGATCGCTGAAAACCACCGCTCTGCTCGATGCTCTGCGGGATGGCAGATTCGATGCGGCCATCGGCGGTGCGCGGCGGGATGAGGAACGCTCCCGGGCCAAGGAGCGCGTCTTTTCCTTCCGTGACACGCGCGGCCAATGGGATCCGCGCAATCAGCGGCCGGAGTTGTGGAACCTGTTTAATACCCGCGTTCATGCCGGTGAAAGCCTGCGCGTCTTTCCGCTGTCCAATTGGACGGAGATGGACGTCTGGCAATACATCTACGCGGAGAATATTCCGATTGTCCCCCTCTACTTCGCCAAGCCCCGCGAGATGCTGGTGCGAGGCGATTCACTCTTGTCGATCGAGCAGCCGTTTGTGCGAAGGCTTCCCGATGAACATCTACAAATGGTCATGTGTCGAATGCGATCGCTCGGATGCAGCCCCTGTACGGGCGCGATCCGCTCCGACGCCGACACGGTGCCACGCATCATTGCCGAGCTGGTCACCATGCGACGTTCCGAGCGGCAGAACCGCGTGATTGACCATGACCAGGACGGCTCGATGGAGCTGAAGAAGCAAGAGGGATATTTCTGATGATCGCCGCAGTTGAAAAACAAGTTGATGCGTTTGAAGAGTTTCTGGAGCAGGAGCAAGCCAAGGATTTGCTGCGCTTGAGCACCGCCGGGAGTGTGGATGATGGGAAATCCACTTTGATCGGCCGGCTGCTGTACGATTCACACAGCGTTTACAAAGACCAGCTTCATTCGATCGTGAAGGCATCCGCGGGCCGCAACGCCGGGAAGATTGATTTTTCCCTGCTGACCGATGGGCTGCGTGCGGAGCGGGAGCAGGGAATCACGATCGATGTGGCGTACCGCTATTTCGCCACGCCGAAGTGCAAGTTCATCATCGCCGATACGCCGGGACACGAGCAGTACACACGCAACATGGTGACGGGAGCCTCGACCGCCGAATTGGCCATTGTGCTGGTGGATGCCCGAAAGGGTTTGCTGGTGCAATCGCGCCGGCATGCCACGATCGCAGGATTGCTTGGCTTGCCGCATCTGGTTGTCGCGGTGAACAAGATGGATCTGGTCGGCTATGACCAAAAGACATTCGATCGCATCGAAGCGGAGTTCCGTAGTTTTTTGTCGGCGTTCAAAATCGAGCCGTATTTCATTCCGATTAGCGCACTGGCCGGTGATAACGTGGTATCCCGCAGCGAGAAGACGCCGTGGTATCAGGGGCCGAGTTTGCTGCAATATTTGGAGCAGGTGCCGGTCAACGAGCGCGCCCAACATGCGGCGTTTCGGTTTGCAGTGCAGCGGGTGGTGCGGCCGAACCTGGATTTCCGTGGATACGTCGGCACGGTCGCTTCCGGTTCGATTCGGCCCGGCGATTCGGTGACGGTTTATCCATCCGGCCGAACCAGCACCGTCGCAACGCTGCACACGTTTGACGGTGATCTTGAGCAAGCGAATGTGGGCGATGCGGTGACGATCACGTTGGCCGATGATGTGGATGTCAGCCGAGGCGATTTGCTGGGGCAGATTGATCAACCGCCGCATGTGGGGACTCAGGTGCAGGCGACGCTGGTGTGGCTGAGCGAAACACCGGCAACAATCGGCAAGCGATATCGCATCAAGCACACGACCCGCCAGGACACGGCGCAGATTCAGCAAATCAGCTATCGGCTGGACATCGAAACGCTGCAACCGCGACCGGCCCAAACGCTGGAAATGAACGCCATCGGCATCGTCAAACTCGAAACCGCTCGGCCGCTGGCGTTTGATCTTTACAGCGTCAATCGCACGACCGGCAGTTTTATCCTGATCGATCCGGCCACCAATGCCACCGTGGCGGCGGGAATGATCTCCGGCGTGATTCGCCAAACCCGTTCCGCTTTGCCGGTGACTTTGAAGGATCGCATTGCGCGGCAAAGGCATGCGGGCGCCATCATCCGGCTGGGTGGTCGATTGGAATTGGCCAAGCGATTGGAACGCCAACTGTTCGATCGTGGCTGCACGGTGTTCACATTTGAGGAGCAGTCGCCGGAGGTTTTGCGAGTGTTGCTGAATGTCGGAGCGATCGTGCTGCTGACCGGCACGCCAGCGCAGCGGTTTTCGATTGAAACTGTGACGGGGTCGATCGATCCGCCAAGCGATGTGCTGGACAACAACGACGAACAGGCACTGGCCGCTATCGAGCAGTTTCTCGAATCACAGCGCATCCTCTTTGGCTCGCTCGCCGAATCCGACGGTGGAGGAATTTAATCATGATCAGCGAATTACACGAATCGAAACTGCAAGCGAAACTGGAAGCCGCCCGGGACGCCATCTCGGTGGCCCTGAGCCGTCACACAGATGCATGCTTCACTTGCAGCTTTCAGGCGGAGGATATGGCGGCTTTGCATCTGGTGCGCGAAAAACAGCCGGCGATTCCGGTTCTGTTTTTGGAAACGGGATATCACTTCACCGACGTGCTGCGTTACCGGGATGAGATGACCACCAGGCTCGGTTTGAATCTGATCAATGTGCTGCCGAAGAAGACGGTGGCGGAGCAGGAAGCAGAATTTGGAAAACTGTATCGGTTGCAGCCGGACCAATGCTGCAAGCTGCGGAAAGTCGGACCGCTATTTGCTGCGCTGGAGAATTATCACGTGTGGTTCACCGGCCTGCGGCGTGTGCAGTCCAGTACCCGGGCCAATTTGCAGGTCCACGATAGTTTCACGCTGCCGTCGGGAAAGGCGATCGACAAAATCAGCCCGCTGGCCGACTGGACCGACCGGGACGTGTGGATCTTTGCCAAGCGGATCGGGGTTCGGTTGCTGCCGCTGTATCAAGAAGGGTACACCAGCATCGGTTGCGAACCGTGCACCGCCAAACCGAGCGATGCGGCCAATCCACGGTCCGGCCGTTGGGCGGGACAAAAACTCGAGTGCGGAATCCATCTTTCGCCGGAGCATTGATCGTGGAATTTTTTCTCGGCTTCATCATCGCCATTGCGATTTCGCTGACCGGCGTTGGCGCTGGGAGCATGACGACGCCGCTGCTCATTCTGCTGTTGCGCGTACCTCCGGCGACGGCGGTCGGCGTGGCCCTGGCATTTGGAGCGATCGTCAAAATCGCCTGCGTGCCGACCTATTTGATTCGCCGGCAAGTGAATGTGCCGACGCTACGATTGCTGCTGGCGGGTGGTTTGCCTGGAGTCGTGCTGGGATCGCTGGTGCTCCATCGGCTGACCCGCCATGCCGACAGAGGGATTCTTTTTGCCGCCATCGGATCGCTAATCGCCGCTATGGCGGTGTTTCAGTTGTATCGTGTGTTTCGTCCGACGAAACGCAGTGCGCATAATCGATATCGCTGGCTGCTGCCGTGGCTGGCGCTGCCGATCGGTGTGGAAGTTGGATTTTCCTCGGCTGGAGCCGGTGCGCTCGGATCGCTGCTCCTGCTCGGATTGACACCGCTGTCAACGGCTGATGTGGTCGGCACAGATTTGAGTTTTGGATTGATCCTGTCGCTGGTGGGCAGCTTCTTTCAAATCAGCGCGGGGAATTACGATCCTGCCCTTCTCTTAAAGTTGAGCATCGGCGGAATCTGCGGCGTATTGGTCGGCTTAACCCTCGCCGGAAGGATCGCCCAGCGACCGTTGAGGATTGGATTGCTGTTGATGCTGATTGTGCTCGGCTGCCAATTGGCTCGGCAGGGTCACGGCAATTCCGCACCGGTTCCGACGCTGCTGCAGATGTCGGGACGATGAGAAGTTTGTTTACCGGCCGTCTAAAAGATACAGTCGGTGGATGGACGCTCCAGCACCCCCGCCATCGCCAATTGTTTATCTGTCGCAAGCACATATTATCGCCGATGGAAAGACGGATGAGACCAAGCCGTTGCAGGCACTGTTCGATCTCGCGGAGGATGGAAGGCCGATCGAGATTGTGAACGATTTGGCGAAGCCTGTGATGACCAGCGGAAATGATGTGTGGCCGAATACCACCGTTCGGACGCTCGGGGGTGCCGGATGGATTTTGGCGCCCGGGAGCACACGCGGGATTTTGCGTAATAAACATCCACTGGCGTCATGGCCTAAAGGAGCGCATCGGCAGGATGGCCAGACCAGCGCCGGGCCGACTCCGCCGGAGGATTCCAACATTACCATCGTTGGCGGGCTTTATGACGGCAATCGCCGCTCCGGGGCCTGGCCGAATGATGGACGCACGCCGACGAATGCTCATCCGGTGCTGGGGCGGGATAATTTGCTGGTGTCGACGCTGCAGTTTTACGGGGTGAAACATTTGGCGCTGCGGGATGTGCATGTGTACGACAGCCCGTCGCTGGCCATTCATGTGGGGAATATTGTTGATTTGGTGTCAGAGGATTGTTCCATCGAGTGTCCGTCAGTCATTTACAACAGCAACACCGATGGCTTCCATATCAACGGGCCGGCGACGAATATCAGCATTTACAACTTGAAGTTGAAGCAGACGGGGGATGATGCCTTGCCGCTGAATGCGGATGATTCAATGGAAGCGACGACGGAGGGTAATCAGGCGACTTATTTCGGCATGACCGCGGGCTGGGGGCCGATTGAGCATGTGCGGGTGCATGGGATTTATTTCGATCGCTGTTCGTCGGGGATTCGCACGTTGTCGGCGACGCAGCGGATTGATGATGTGATCATTTCGGACATTCAAGGCACGTGCATGGCAGGACCGATTTTGCTCGACAAGTATTTGTTCAACCACGATCCGGGAAATATCGGGACGATGACTTTTGAGAATGTGCATGTGACGACGCTGGGGCTGACTTATGACGGCATGGCGCCAGGTCCGGCAATGTATCCGGCGTTACCCGTCGCGCCGGTGGGCCCGCCGGGGGAAGTCGTGCTGTGCCATGAGAAGTTTGAGAATCTGATATTTCGGAATGTAACGCACGTCGGTGGCAATGCATCGCGATGGGCAAGTTTTTTTGACTGCGAGGTTGGAACGCTGTCGTTTGATCGATTGACTTTTCATGACTCGCAGGCGGGGACCGATGGGACGCAGCTCGTGCATATCGATCCGAACGCGACTGTGCATTCGATGTCGGTGAATGGTGTGAACTGGTTCAGCACACATAAACAAACGGGAGCATTCATCGGCAACGCGGGGAAAATCGATCGATTGTTGATGACGAATGTGATAATTCCGCATGAAGCCAAGGCAATCGTTGGTAACCCGCCCGTCGAAAAAGCTAGCCCATGACAACGCGCGATTTGAGGTGCGCAGATTGTGCCGACTTGGCGGCGACGGTGAGACAACTCGCCATATGGCACACTTTGGCACATTCGAGCCGGCCCAACACAAATCTGCCTCAACCTTAACCGAAGCAATAAAAACTTATTTTTTTGGCCAATTACGCGGAAATTTAAAGAATCGCCATTTTTTAGAACTGTGGCATCTATGTTGCGGTACCGAGAGCGTTGAGTCAAAAAACTAGCCCGTGCAAAAATGAGATGTTTTGCACGGGACTTAAATCTCTCCCTTCCCTCCTCCACGCCGGGACAAGCCCCCCGGCGTTTTTTTATGCGCGGGGTTTTGGTGCTCGCATTTTTGTGTGAGAGATGGCGGCTTAAGCCGCCATCCTGGGTGAGGATAGTGTGTACCGTTAGCTAGGCGAGTTGGTGTTCGAGGTGAATCAGTTGCTCGGCGACTTGCGTGTCCTCTTTAATATCGGAATCGACGGTCCGCACGGCATGCATGACGGTGGTGTGATCGCGGCCGCCGAAGTAACCGCCGATTTCTTCCAGCGAATAGCGAGTATGCCGCCGGGCCAGGAACATGCAGACCTGGCGGGGAAAGGCAATGCTCTTATGCCGCTTTTTGCTCTGCAGATCGCTGAGCCGCACGTTGTAATATTTGGTGACGGCATCGAGAATCTGCTGAATAGTAATCCGCTTTTTATCCGGGGCGCCTGATTCGCCGAGCGCGGCCTTGGCCAAATCAATGTCGATGCGGCCGCCCTGCAGTGTGCTCATGCCTTGAATCTTGGTGATGGCTCCTTCCAGCTCGCGGGTGTTGTTCTCCACCTTGCCGGCCACGTAACAGATCACATCATCCGACAACTGCAATCCGCGCAGACGAGCCTTTTTCTGCAGGATGGCGACGCGGGTTTCGTAGCATGGCTTTTCGATGCGGGCGACCAAACCCCAATTAAAGCGACTTACCAGCCGCTCTTCGAGCTCGGGAATTTCCTGCGGCGGGCAGTCGGCACTGAGGATAATCTGCTTGTGGCCCTGGTACAGGGTGTTGAACGTGTGGAAAAACTCCTCCTGCGTGCGGTCGCGGCCCCGGAGGCAGTGGATGTCATCAATCACCAGCATGTCGACATGCCGATAGCGATTGCGAAACTGATTCATGTCGTTGATTTGAATCGCATTGATGAACTGGTTGATGAAGCTGTCGCAGGAAAGATACAGAATTCGCCGATCGCTCTGCCGTTCGAGCATTTGCTGGCAAATCGCCTGGAGCAGATGTGTTTTGCCCAAACCGACGCCACCGTGGATGAACAGGGGGTTGTATGTCTTGCCGGGCTGATCGGAGACGGCCACGGAGGCGGCGTGCGGCAATTGGTTGCAGGGACCGGTGACAAAATTTTCAAACACATAATCCGGATTCAACGGCACGGGTTGGTCATTGTCGCTGAAGACGCCGCCGGTCTGGATTTTGTCGCAGTGAAATGTCACGGCCACCAAACGGCCTGTCACGGCCTGGGCGGCGTTGGTGAAGGGCTGCTGGCATTGCGTCTGGCAAAATGGCAGTTGCACCGCTTTGGCGACAGTCACTTGAATCACGCCGTTGCTGAGCTGCCGCGGCTGCAATTGATGAAACCACTCGCGGTTCAGCGTCGGATGGTTCATCCGCACGTGCGACAGGATTCGCTGCCACACCGCCGGATCGATAGTGCCCTCACCATTGCGTGAATGTTCGGCACTGCGCCGCAGGTTTTCTTTTTGAGCCGGCAATTGAGTCGTTGCCATAGTAAATTCGCCAGAGAAAAGTGTTTTAGTTAAAATTCGCGTCCCACTTCCATAACCGCACTTCGTTGCCATAATCCGTGCAAAAATCTGCGCATGCTTACGACATGAGCACTCCGTTACAAAGCCTGCGCACCCGCGCCATCAAAAAAAATCGTGGTGGGGCATCGTACCGTAAACTTTCAATCGAACGCCAAAATAATTTGTCCGCAACAGTCCAGCCACAAGTCACCCACAGGTTACCCACAGCATGTTTTCTTGCTCGGCCCACTATTGGTTCACGAACCGTTTGCCTTGGCCGGCATCTTGATGCCAAGCTCGGCGAGCACCATCTTCAGATCACTCCAGACCGCCGCCCGCACCTCTTCGGTGTAAGTCCGCAGCACGTAGGAGGGATGGAAAGTCGGCATCAGCTTGATGCCTTGCCACGACTGCCATCGACCGCGCAGTTGGCCCATTGGCAGCTTGGTGTTGAGCATGTACTGTGCCGCCGGCCTGCCAAGCGTCACAATCACTTTGGGCTGCACGATTTCCAGCTGCTGCAGCAAATAGGGCGTACAGGTTTCGACCTCATCGAGCGCCGGCGTTCGATTTCCGGGTGGCCGGCATTTGACGATATTGGCGATGTACACCTGCTGGCGCGACAAACCCATGCCGGCGATCATCTTGTCCAGCAACTGTCCGGCTTTTCCCACAAATGGGCGGCCGGTCAGATCTTCATTTTCACCGGGACCTTCGCCGATAAAAAAAATTGCCGCATTGGCATCGCCCTCGCCGAAAACCGTCTGCGTTCGCCCTTCGTGCAACCGGCAGCGCGTGCAGCCTTTCACTTCAGTGACATCCAGTTGCTGCAAACGCAATGCTTTTTGCTCCGGCGGCACCTGGCTCGGCGTCACCGGCACCATCTCTTCAACGAAAAGTGCGGATGGCGTTGCTACGTCGATTGGCGCGACCTTCACTGCCTCACCTCCACCGCTTGCGTTTGCATCACTCGCTTGCACCAACAGCTTCGATGTGCCGCGCGATACCTGCCTGATGCCCCACGCCGATTCCGCTTTCAACCACAACCTCACTCGATTGCGATTGATCGTGGATGCATCATTCACGAGGCGGCATAGTATTGAACAAATTTTTCGTTTCAAGCGAATAGTTCACGAACAAAATGTTCGACGCGCTCAAGTGTCCGAGAGCAACGAGAGTTGTGTGCGGAAAAAAAGTTTAACTTGACTCTCACACGCTTTTGACAACAATGTCGCCATCAAGCCACCTTGGTTCGCCATGGCGGGTGCTGCAAAGGCCGCGTGCTTTGCTCATACCGTAGCGAACCCGGGGTGGCTTTTGTTTTTGTGGATTTGAATAGCTGGGAGATGATTATGGCAAACAAAAAAGATTATCTGAAGCAACCCATCGAGCACATTGACATCACCCAGCAGGCGGGAATTGTGCCTGTCGTGGAAGCGATGCACCATATGGCGTATTCCGCGCGCGATCTGAACCGGGCGGCGGAGATTTACGAACGCATGCTCAAGGATCGGGATTGCGGCATCATTCTCTGCCTGGCCGGCTCGCTGATCAGTGCGGGGCTGAAAAAGATTTTTGTCGACATGATTCGCTGCAACATGGTCGATGCGATCGTTTCCACAGGGGCGAACATCATCGATCAGGATTTTTTCGAGGCGCTTGGATTCAAGCATTACATTGCCCCCGATGAATTCAAAAGCGGCACCCGCGACGGCGAGCTGCGCGATCTGATGATCGATCGGATTTACGACACGTTCATCGATGAAGAGGAACTGCGTATCTGCGATGAGACGACGCAGAAGATTTTCGATGAAGTGGAACCGCGGCCACATAGCTCGAGGGAATTGCTCAAGGAATTCGGGGCATATCTCGAGCGCAACGGCGGAGCGCGCAGTACGGACTGCATCATTTACGAAGCGTACAAGAAAAATGTGCCGATTTTTGTGCCCGCTTTCAGCGATTGCTCAGCCGGTTTTGGCATCGTGGCCCATCAACACACCCGCATCGGCGAGGGCAAACCGCATGTTAGTTTCGACAGCGGTAAGGATTTCTACGAATTGACGCAATTGAAACTCAAATCCAAGGACACCGGCCTGTTCATGATCGGCGGCGGGGTGCCGAAGAATTTCGCCCAAGACATCGTGGTGGCGGCGGAAATTCTGACCGATGCCGAGGCGGCGATGCACAAATACGCCGTGCAAATCACCGTGGCTGATGTGCGCGACGGGGCGCTCTCCAGCAGCACGCTCAAGGAAGCCAGCAGTTGGGGCAAGGTGGATACGGTCTACGAGCAGATGGTCTACAGCGAAGCGACGCTGGCCGTGCCGCTGATCGTTGGCTATGCGTATCACAAGGGATCGTGGAAGCAGCGCATCGGCAAGCAATGGTCGGCGGCGCTGGAGCAGCAGCCCGCGGTGGCCGCTCATTAGATTGGCTAACTCTACCTATTTGCTACGGGCCGACAGCGCCTTTTCAAGAGTCGGATCAAGCGCATCGCCTCGCAATCCACTTTCTGTCGCCAGAATTTTGCCGGTATCGCCATCCACTAGAATAGGGGACGGTATGCTCTGGATACCGTACTGCTGCGCGACGGCCGCTTTCCATCCGTTGCCATCGTAAACTTCCGGCCAGAGCATTTTGTTTCCTTTTAGGACCGAATTGATCTTGTCGGTGCTGTGAGGATTATCGAGGCTAATGCCGAGCACGTCGAAGCCGCGCGGATGATATTTTTCATACGCCGCCGCCAGCCCAGGCACTTCTCCCATACACGGCCCGCACCAGGTGGCCCAGAAATCGAGCATCACAATGTGTCCCTTGTAATCATCGGGGAAACGAACCGTCTTGCCATCTATCGTTTGCGCCGTGAACGCCGGAGCGGTGTGGCCAACTTCCAAATTCGGTGGCGGCGCAATCTCTGCGACCTGCTGGGTCGATCGCTCCACGCTGAATTGGCCATCCGGGGTCAGATCGTGCAGCTCGTACGTTACGCCTCGAATATTGAATGGCCTTTTCACATCAAATTGCTTACCCGGCTGGCGAGAGAATTTTCCGCTGTCGTTGGTGTCAATCATCAGCCAAACGCCGCTATCTTTTGTCGGATCGCTCTTGCCGCGAAAATCACCCGTGCAGAATGCGTCGTCCAAAGCGGCCTTAAACGTCTTGCCCGCCAAAGTAATCTGCCCGATTGACGCATAATCACGGTAATACGCAATGGAATTCTCATACTGCTTTGTGTTCGGATCATCGTGGAAATGGTAGAAGGACACGCTCACCGACGACAAATGTTTTTCATCGCCGATCGCGAGTAACGCTTCTGACATGTATACCGTGCTGGAGGTCGCGCGCCATTGGATTTGCGGATCATCTGTGAGATCGCCATTACCGTTAGCATCGACATAAAGCCCCGGCAACTTACCGGCGCGCTTATCCAAGACCACCGTCACCTCCCTCACTCCGCTAGCGAGCCGAAACGGCATGAGTCCAAACATTGGCGACTGCAAATCGGCCGGTAGCTTCTTGATGGAACTTGGCTGCGTTGTCGAGAGATCGATTTGCTGCGGATAGTATCCGTGCAGCTGTCTCGAAGCACCGCTGGCAAGCATTTTCATGTCCACCGCATCCTGAGCGGATGCGCAAACGCTGGATAACAGGCAGAGCCAGACGAGATGTTTAATCACATGATCCTCTTTGCTGGGTTAGGCCAACCTTGAGTTGCGCCATCAGGCCGATTGCTTCCGAAATTTAAGATTACTCCGGTCGACGGACATGACGAAGTGCCTCCAGATACGCTGCCGGCAACTTCTGCGTCGCTCCGTCGATTGACCACCAGCGCGGCTGCTCGGTGTAAATCCAGACATATTGGTCGCTCGCCGATAGGCCTAATCCTACCGCTACCTCGAATGATTCCGGAGTGAAATAATTTTTGCTTAGGTCGGTGTCGCTCCAGCCTTTGGTTCGCCAATTCAAATCCAGCCATATGCCGTAACCTAACTGGAAATGCTGCTGATATTTCTTCGGATCGGCGATGAATCCCTTCAGGACGCCGATGGAGAATCTTTGGCGGACAATCGCAAATTCAGCGGCGGTTTTGTAGCCGTAGGATTCTTCGTAGCCGTCCACGAATTTGATTCTCGGGCCGGCGGCGTCGAGCATTCCATCTAAAAATGGAGCGAGTAAGCCGTAGCTGATCTGCGGCAGCTTCTTCGAATCGCCTTCGGCTTGGTCGAGCAATAGCGTGTAGGCGAACGTCATGAAAATGGTGCAATCCGGATCGGCTTTCTGAAGTGCGTTCATAAACTGTGATCCGCGCAGCCGCACTTGCTTTCCATAATCGTCCCAGGATCTGGTTTTGGCATCGCGCTGCTTGGTATAATCGAAAATCTTTCCGTCGTACTGCTCGGTATCCAGGAGAATGCCGCGGCAGCCACCGAGTTTGGCGATGTTCGCAGCGAGCCAGATGTTCTGCAGCACCGGTGTGTAATCATCGAACCAATCGATGTCGCCGGGGACGGCGTTAAACCGTAAAAAGTTCTCCGAGAAGCGACGAAATTTAGTCGCCTGCAGATCGTCCGTAGCCGCTTGCAATTCGCTGGCTTTGAAAGCGCGTTTACCCCAGCATTCCCAGCCAAAGTTTGCCGGAGTTTTGGCGTCTTTCATATAATTCAGGTGAAACACGCAGCCATCGAAAGGCGTTGCTTCCATTTGCAGGACGTGAACGCGCATGAAACTTGTGTCAGGCTCGTCCCAACCGAATTCGATGAGCTTGTGATGGGTGGGAAGTGTTTGCGAGAAACAGCACGGTGCAAGCAGAAGAATGATGATCCACCGCATGGAAAGATGATACGGGAAAGTTCACCTTGGCGCAAGAAAACACCCCCGGTCTAAAAGATCGGGGGTGCTCTGGTTTGCAAGAAGTTTCGGTCGTGCCGCTAGTCCCGCACGAGCCTCGGATAGCCCGCACGGATCACACGTTGTCCTGAGCCGTTGCTCAGATCATCGCCGAAGCGATGAGCCGAGCTTAGTGGCCCTGTAACAGGGTCAGGACGTTCTGAGGGGCCGAGTTGGCCGCGCTCAAGACAGTGGTGGCCGCCTGGGACAGGATCTGGGCCCGAGTCAGATTCGCCGTTTCTGCGGCGAAATCGGTGTCGGCGATGTCGCTTTCCGCGGAGCTCACGTTTTCGTAAGCGACGTTCAATGAATTGACCGTCGATCCGATCGTGTAGTCCTGGAACGCGCCAAGCCGGCCACGCAACGTGGCAACCTGGTTGATCGCCTCGGTGACGATCGTCTGAGCGCCGGACAGATCCTTCGCGGACAGCGAGTTGGCCTGACCGCTCCCCAGCGAGCTGAGGTACCCGTTGATGGAGTCACCTATATCGCCCGTGGAAACCGAGCTGATGCCGATCGAGGCCTTGTCGTTTTCGTCCACCTGTGAACCCAGAGCGAAGTTCGCTCCGCCGCCGGTGATGTAGAAGCTGGTGGAACCGGTGGAGGTGTTGATGCTGCCAGCGCCAGTGGCTGCCAAATTGAAGGACACGTCCAGGTTGGCGTTGCGGAAGCTGACTTGAGTGCCGTCGGCCTGAGCCTGGGCGCCATTGACGGTCACCTTTGCATCACGGCCATCGGCGGTGCCGGCGGTCGTGGTGAAGGTGCCGCTGATGGTCTTGAGGCTGACGAACGCAGTAGAGCCGTAGGTCACGCTGTCCAGACGCACATCACCGCCGGAGACGGCAGCGCTGACGCCGGTGGCAGCCTTCACGTTGTTAATCGCTGAAACGATGTTGGCGTTGGTCGCCCCGCCGGCCAGCGAAATCTGTTCGGTGCCGGCGTTGCCGGAAACCTCGATCGTCACGTTGTTCGGAGCTGACAGCGTTCCGCCGGTGTAACCGATGGTTGCAGTCTGAGCGCTCTGCGTGACACCGACGACGATGTTTTCCGGAGCATTGGCCGGAAGTATCGCGGTGTTGACCTGCACGCCATTGATGGCGCTGCTCGCCACGCCGCTGGTGGTGTAAGCGAGCGAGCCATTCAGCAGCTGTTGGCCCTGGAAGCTCGTGGAACCGGCGATGCGGTTGATCGTGCTCAGGATCGAGTCGACTTGAAGCTGATCCGCCGCGATCTGGTTGTTGGAAGTACCGCCCGTATTGGCGGCTTGGCCAACCAGGCCGTCTAATTGGTTCAGCAGGCTGCTGACCTCATTGAGGCCGCCTTCCGCCGTACCAATCATGTTGCCGGCTTGCTGGGCATTGTTCAATGCGGTGTTGATACCGGTCTGCTCCGCTTTGAGATTTTCGCTGGCGATCAGACCCGAGGGGTCATCGGCGCCACTGTTAATCTTCAAACCGGTGCTGAGCCGTTCAAGGCTCGTGTTCAGTTCACTGTTGTTGGTCGCCAGCGAACGCTGTGCGATCAACGAAGCTACGTTGGTGTTAATTCTGCTCATGGTAAAGTCTTTCCTTGACAGTTTGAGTTATAGATGCATCCGTGAATCTGCGGTCCACCGGATGTATCCTGGAATCGCTGCGGCGACGCCGTGTCGTAGCAGTTCGATTCCAAACTATTCCCTTCAGTCCCTTGAAGGCAGTTGCAAGTGGCGAGATGGTTGGTACGACCAACTCGAATTGCTTGTTGCCGGCGGTTCAGGGCGAACTCCGCCAGCAGCCTGCGGCACGCAACCGGAAACACAGTTAACGCCTGGCGTATCACTGTTGGCTTGCGATCGCTTCGTGGGAACTGCACGCCGTTCCCTTTTCGCTACATCAACAAACCTCCCTTCTTGCAAACCTTGTCTCCCAAGCGGGAAACTGCGACTCATCCCCGATAAACGGCGGAATGAATCAAGGTTCGTATCGACGAGCCGCGCAGGGGTACTTTAGATGCGATAACCGGTGTGGGACGTCCCAAACGAAAGGTCCGATTTCGATCAAGCGGCCGATAATGCGTCGGCCATTTTTGCCTCGATTGGGCCGCATCTTTTTATAAGACCAAAGCCACATTCGGGTATGGCGGTCAGAAAAATTGCGGAGAATGAATCAAGAAAAAGTGCTGACTTCGGGTCCGAAACCCCGCGCGGAAAAAAAAGGCGACCCGAAGGCCGCCTTATGGGAAACAAATTGCTTACCTTATGACTAATGGCCTTGCAGCAGCGTGAGAATGTTCTGCGGCGTGCTGTTTGCCGTGGCCAACACGCTGGTGCCGGCCTGCTCCAAAATCTGCGCGCGAGTGAGGTTCGAGGTTTCCTGCGCAAAATCGGCGTCGGCAATCGTGCTTTCGGCGCTGGTCACATTCTCCAGCGCGACGTTGAGGCTGTCGGCGTTGGTATCCAGCGTGTTGCTTTCAAACGCACCGAGCTTACCGCGCAGTACCGCCACCTGGTTAATGGCCTCCTGAACGATCTGGCTCGCCGCCGCCGCGTTGCCCCCGGCGATCGACGCTTTGCCACCGGTCACCAGATCGCTTAGATAGCCGATGTTGCTGTCTCCGAGTTGGCTCGCCGCGACGGACTGGATGCCGATGCTCTCTTGCTCGGCGCTATTAACTTCGGCCCCGAGTTGGAATTTCGCTCCGCCGCCGGTGATGACGAAACTCGTTTTGTTCTGGCCGAAGTTCTGATTCAGCGTCAAATCCATGTTCAGCGAAGCGGTGTTCACATGCAAATCAAGGCCGTTGCCGACCGTAACCGCGCCGTTGACGGTAGCCACCGCATCGCGGCCCGTCGTGCGTGTTTGAGCATTGCCGTTGTCATCCGTCGTGGCAAAGTTGCTCGTCTGGCTGGTGACGCTCACAAACTGCGATGAGCCGTAACCGGTGCTGGTGAATTCCAAACCGCTGGCGGCGTTGGCGGAATTGATCAGCTTCGCCGATACGCCAGTTGAATCGCTGATGCCGTTGATGGCGAAGGCAATCGCCGATGCCGTGGTGCCGCTGGCGAAGGAGAGCGTTTGCGTGCCGTCATTGCCGGCCACTGTCAGCGTCACCGAACTGGTGAGCGAACTGGCGCGGAACTGCAAGTCCGCCTGGCGAGCACTGGTGATCACATTGAGCTGCACGGGCACGTTTGTCGCGGTGCCGAAGTTGGCGCTGGAAATGTCCAGCGAGGTAATGGCGCTGTTAGCCACGCCGCTGGTCACGTAATCCAAACTTCCGTCCAGCAAATGCAATCCGGCGAAGCTGGTATTGCTGCTGATGCGTGTGATGCTCTGCACCGCCGAGTCGATTTCCAACTGGTTAGCGTTGATCTCATCGGATGACATGGCGCCGCTGTTAGCCGCTTGCACGACCAGGCCTTCGACGTTTTGCAGCAGTGAAGAGACTTCGCCCAGCGCTCCGTCCGCCGTGGAGATGACGTTGCTGGCCAACTGGGAGTTGCCAATGGCGGCATTGATCCCCTGGATTTGTGCCTGCAATCCTTCGCTGGCAATCAGGCCGGCGGGGTCATCCGCGCCGGTATTGATCCGCAGACCCGTGGAGAGCCGTTGTAAGGCGGTGGAAAGTTGGCCTTGCGATGTGGCCAAACCTTGTTGTGCGATTAACGCCGCGACGTTTGTGTTAATACGTGACATAGGACCCATCCTCCGTGATGGCGATGGTGTGCCCCGATCCATGGGGCCACGGGTTTAATTCGATCTGCCAATCCATTGTTCATGGTTGGCTCGCGCCGACGGACACGAGTCCGGACGCGCTTACTTCACTTTTTCTCCGGACCCTTGGATGATTTATTCGGATTGATTTTTCCCAATCCGGTCAGATCCTCGGGCTTAACCTGCGCTGCTTCACGATTCTCCCGGCGAATCGCATCATAAACTTCCTTGCGATGCACGCTAATCTCCTTGGGAGCGCTTACACCCAAGCGAACTTTATCACCGCGGATGTCGACAACCGTGATTTCAATGTCGTCGCCGATGATGATGCTCTCGTCGCGCTGACGGGACAAAACTAGCATTTTACTGGCTCCTTCCTGAGCGGAATCCGCGATGTTTCGGATCGGATGCGCGCCGCCCTGCTAAGACGACTCATCCGCCATCGCGGCCCCTAAGACGCCCGACATCCGTGCCGAGCGCTGCAATGTGGAATCACACCAACTGAAATGATCGCCCCAATCACGCGGCGATCGTTTCGCTGCGCAGTTGCAGCAGCGGTTGGCGTGTGCTCCACTTCTTCTCCGTCAGCACCACCTGCTGAGCAGTCCGATTGCTGGCATTCACCACGATCGGGCCGAGCAAGTTGGCGGTGAGCCAGCCGTTGACTTTGTTGCAGATCACGAAGACCTGCCCAAAACCATCGTCAGTCAGCTCCAGCTCCAGGCGGTTCTCCTCCTTGAGTGGCACTTCATATCCCTTAAAAAAGATGCCGGGATCGGTGACGACAAATGCCAGCGACGGATCCTCCATCGATTGCAGCCAGAAGAAATAATTATCTTCGTTGGTCTGAATCAATGCGTAGCGTGACAAGCCGGGAAACCCGAGCAAGCCGCGCGACAAGGTAATAGTGCGATCCGCCGCCACGGTCATCTGTCCAAAGCGCGTCGATTGAATCTCGATCGATTCAGACGCCTCGGCCGACCGGTCGGTCACTCGGCCACTGATCTTTCCCAGCACATCCTGCGTGCCTGTCTGCAACATGCGAACTCCATTTCTTAGCCAGACTGTGTTCTTTCCAGCAGCCCCGCGGCTGCCGCGATGAGTCTGCGGCATCCACCGCAGTCGTCACCATTGGGTCTTCATTGCTGCAGGCGACCGAACATCCGTGTTCGACGCCCGCTTTACGTTCTCGCCCGGAATCAGGCCGTCTTTGCGCTCATCGCGCAACTTTTTCTGCGCCCGATCCCGTATTGAATGTATTTACAACATTCACTCAACAACATCCCCTATACATCAAATTCCGTGCCATGGACTAGGACGGTAGCGCGAGAAAATTGAGTAACGACAAACTGCCTATATCAGCGGTCACTTGATAATTTGCTTGCAGCGCGGTTTGCAGGTCTTGGAAGCGCGTGACCGCGGTGGTGTAATCGGTGTCTTGCAGATCCGAGAGAAACGACTGCGTTGCCGTGTTTTCGGTGCTGATCTGCGACTGGCGATTCTGCACTTCCTGCATTTGCGCGCCGTTCACGCCGCGGGCGACGCTGACTCTGGTGTAATCATTCTGCAGTGACTGAGCGGCGGCGGTGATGCCATCGGAATCATTGTTTTCCAGGGCTTGCTGCAACGCCTGCAAATCGGAGAAGATTCCCGTGGGCTCGACCGGATTGACATCGCTGCCCGTGAGCGTGTTGCCGACTGCCGTTCCGGTGAGTCCCAAATCCTGGGCAGCAGTGGACGCATTGATGGATGAGACCGACAGGGTTCCCGCGCCGCCGGTGGAATCGGTCAGAACAATGCCATTGGAGGTGGTGCTGAAACTGGCCATCACGCCGCCGCCGGCATCCGCGGTGTTGATGTCGTTGATCACATCCTGAACGGTCGTGGCGCCGCTAAGATTCACCTGAAAAGTCGAGCCGTCTCGGCGCGTGATCTGCAAATCCGCCCCCGCTACGGTGCCAACGCCTTTACCGCCATTGAGCGATGACAGCGGCGTGCTCGGCGTCATGGTTCGCAAGCCCAGTTCCGTGGCCGTGGTGCCGCCGTTTTCGCTGATGCTCATCGAATTGCCCTGCACCGGATTGACAATGTCGATTCCGGTGCCAGCGGAATTGATCTGGGCCGTAACGCCGGCGCTCGATCCATTGATAGCGTTGATGACATCCTGCACCGTACTCAAACCGGCAAAGCTGATGTTGGTGGTCGTGGTTCCGTTGGTGATGGTCAATCCGGACAGATCGATCCCGGTGCCGCCGCGCAAGCTCGACAAAGTGGTGAGCGGCGTGACCTTGGCTTGCAGATCCTGACCGGTGATAGTTGCTCCGGCACCGCCGCCGGTGGGAGTGAGAATGCCCAAATCCGCCGCGGTGGTACCGCCACCTACTTCGTTGACGCTGATGTTGCCGCCACCGGAGAGAACCAAGCCATCCGTGCCGATCGAGGCGGTTACACCGGAGAGTCCGGCGGCGTTGATCGCGTTGACGACATCGCCGATCGTGTCGGCGTGCGATAAATCCACGACCGCGCTGGTGGTTCCATTGCTGATGCTGATGGAGCCGAGCGTGACGCCGTTACCGGTGGCACCATTCAAATCGATGAGGCGTGTGTTTGCCGTCGCCGCCGGGTCCAGATTGGTCGCTCCGGTCTGCTGGCTGCTGAGCGCGCCGAAAATTTGCGCTCCGTTGGCAGTGAATGGCTCCAGCGTGTTGGTGTCCACATCATTCTGAAGGACGGTGGCCGAGCCGACGAATGTAATCGCCCCGTTATCCTGAGAGAATGGCGGCTGATTGGATTTGTCGCCACCAAAAATGTAAACGCCGTCAAACTGCGTATTGCCCAAGCTCAGGGCCTGGCTGATGATCGACTGGACCACCGCCGCCGCCGATTGCCGCTGCGATGCGGTCGCCGTCGAGCCGACGTTTTGTGATGCGATGCTTTGCGCTTGCTGCAGCAAATCGTTCAAACTACCGAGCGAATTATCTACCTCGCCCAATTGGCTGTTGGCGGAGTCCAGATTGGTCGAGAACGACTGCCGATCCGCCAGCGTTTGGTTTAACTGCTGGATGATGGCGGCGGAAGAAGGATTGTCGCTAGGCTGATTGACCTGCTTGCCGGTGGAAAGCTCGTTCTCCATCGTCAGCAGCTGCTGCTGCGTGTTATCGATCGCATTGAGCGAAACGCTGCTTTGGAGCAGATTGCTGACTCGGGATAGTCCGGTTGGAAGAATCGACATCGTGAATTCTCGCTACATGGCTATGAGTGTCTGCATCATGGCGCTGATAGTGGTAATCAACCTGGCGGCTCCTTGATATGCCTGCTGCTGTTGCATGAGATTCATGGTTTCCTCATCAAGGCTGACGCCGCTCAAGGAAGACTGCTGCGACTGCAATGTATCGGTGACATCCTGCGTGGCCGTGGCGTTGGTCTGCGCGTTGGCGGTCGACGCGCCGATGTTGTTGATGATCGATTGATAGTTTTGCTGCAGCGACGAACCGCCTAATTCCGGAACCGAAGAATTTTCCAAATTGGCCAGGGCCAGGGCATTTGAATTGTCATCGGGATCGCCGTTCTGCGCGGCGGCCAGGAGATCGGGCTGGCCGGTGAGCGTTTGATTCATGGCAATATTGCTGGCGTCGGAGCCGGTGAAAAATGTGTTGATGCCCAGATCGGCCAGAACGCCGCTGGAGTCCTGGCTGAAACTAATGGTCGCATCGGGATCGGTGCTGCTGATCGTCAGTTTGCCGTCGGTGACGGTGGCACTGACTCCGCTGATAGCATTGAGTGAAGCAGCGAGATCGTTGAGGCTCGTGCTGCCGCTGGAGCCGAGACTCACCTTGACCAGGGTACTGGTGTCGAGCCCCGATGATCCCTGCGTTACGTGAATGACGAAGCTGCCATTAACCGGCGTGTATTTCAGTCCCGCTTGCGTGCTATCCAGGGCGGCGGTCGCATCGCTCACCGAATTGGTGGCCGTGACCGATGTCACTCCCTCCAAACCTTGGCCGGATGAGTGAATCTGGTTCACTTGGTTGATTACGTTGTGGGCCAGCGTGTCGACCTGATCGATGTTGCTGTTGATTTGTTGTTGAACGCTCATCAGCGCGCCGAGCTGGCCACTGGTAACGTTCATGTTGCCGCCGTTGTTTTGGAACACCAGGCTCGTTACGGGAAGGCCTTGTGTGGTGGTGCCGTTGGTCGTCGATTGCGCAGTGGTGATGCCCATGCTTTGAGCATTCATCACCAGCGGCTCGGAACCGACATAAACATTGACCACGCCATTGGGCTGTTGCACGGTTTGAACGTTCATCAACTGCGAAAGTTGGGTGACATCCGCATCGCGCTGATCCAGCAATTGGTTGGCCGTACCGCCTGTGCCTCCCTGGGCAGAGACGATCTGTCCATTGAGATTGGCGATCTCACCGGCCAGCGAATTGGCCTGCTGGGCGAGGCTGGTGATTTGACTGTTCACGTTGCTTCCAAGCGTGGTCAGGGCGCTGCGCACGCCTTGAAATTGCTGCGCCAGTTGCGCGCCGTCCTGCAGCACGACCGCGCGCTGGCCCTCATCCTGCGGATTGTTGGCCAGGTTGGACCAGGCGCTGAAAAAGCTGGTCATGTTCGCGGAGATATCATCGCCGGAGAGGGCGTTGTAAGCGGATTGCACTTGTCCGAGCCATTGCGATGCGGTCGAAGCCGCCGACGAATCGGATGTTGCGGACTGCAAGCGGCTCTGCAGCGCGGTGTCGATTTGACGGGAGACGCTGGTGAGATCAACGCCGGTGCCGACGAATATTCCCGGGCTGACCTGCTGATCGAAGGCTTCGGTATCCGTGGCGACTTCACGGGTATAATCCGGATTCTGGACGTTGGCAATGTTGTTGCCAGTGGTCTGAATCTGCGCCTGGGCGGTTGCCAGGGCGGATTGGCCGACATTGAGTGCGCCGATCAAGGACATGGCTTATCCGATCGCCTCCATCACACCGATGCGGGCCGACATTTTGGGAATGCCATTTTTGGTGTACAAGCCGGCTTTCTCGATGGAAGCCGCCAGCAATCGCACAACGGTGTTCAAATGTCCGAGCACGGCTCCGGCCAATTTGTTCGAAATTTGCGCGCGCGTGGCAACCTGTTGAACCAAATCCTTGAGCTGGGTGCGCAATTTCAGGAGTGGTAACTGGCGATCGGGATACCAACCGGCGATGTCGGAAAGCATCACTTTGCCGCGCTTGCCGTGCTTCTGGCCGATTAGCATCACGAGATTTTTGCGCTTGTTCTCAAATGCCAAAAGGCGCAGTCGTGATGCTTCCTGCAACCGGGCCGCCGCCTCCATCGCCGGGCGATCCATCGTCTTCATGGCGGCGTGCTGCGCAGTAAGATGTTTGAGCATGCGCTGATGCTCGCCGATCAATTCCTGCAGCAGGGTTTCAAGCTCTAATATTTGGCGAGACATAAGATTCCATGTTCAGCGGCAAAGTTGGGGCTCCGTGCGGCGGCATTGTGGGTCGCGCGTTTGGCATTGTTGCGTTGTTCAAACCGCCGGCGTTCTGCTGGGCGTAACCGCGCTTGCCTTCGATGCGTTTGACGATGCTGTTGACCAGCTTTTTGCTCGATGACCTGGCAATATGATCGATCATGTGCTGATCCATCAGCGGCTGAAACGCCTGTCCACCGCGGCCGCCGTCAACCCATGGGGCCTTAAATGGGCTGTCGTGCATTTGCTTGAGCATGGTTCCGTAGAAAGTCTGTGCGACCCATCGCTGGGTTTCATGAACCAGCTTTTCATGCGGGCCGAGGATCGCGGTCGAGGAGTGCAACACATGATCCCGCGACGATAACGGCGATGCCTTTCCAGCGGTGCCGGCCATCGCTTTTTGAAAGCCGCCTGACATCGGCATCAGATTCTTTGAACGATGGCCGCCGACCATTCCGTGGAAATCAGAAGGTTCCAGCGGGTTAAGCTTGCCGGCGTGATGGTCCACGAGTTTTCCGATGGCGTATGGTGTGGACATAGTGTTACTCGGTAATCAGCTTCGCGTGCAGTTTTCCGGTTTTGTAAAGTTCCTTGATGATGGTGATGCGATCGTCCGCCGGGACTTTGAGCTGATCCAGGGCGTTGACCAGGTCCTGCAGCTTCGCACCGCCGTTGCCGGTGGTATCGATGGGAATCGCGCCGTTGGTCTGGACCAGCGGATTGCGAGGCGTCGGTTGCGGCGGCGGAGCTATCGTGGTGATCGTCAATCCCTCATGGCTGATGACCACTGGGCTGATTTCCACGTCGCCGGTGATGATCATCGTGTGCGTTTTTTCGTTGATCTGCACGCGCGCTTCGCCATCCAATAGGCGTTCGGGAATCGGCAGCCGCTGCACTCGGGCGATGTAGGAATCGGGATGCTCGCGCTCGGCCTGGGGGATCGACACCTGCACCGTCTTGGGATCAAGTGCCGTCGCCAGCACCTCTTTGCCGTCCGGCGATTCCGATTGATTGATGATCTGAGCGATGGCGCTGGCGGTAATCCAACTGGCCGCCGGGTCTTCCAGCACAAATGTGAAATGCCCGTCATGTAGATAAGGCATGTGAAATTCGGTTTCGGCGACGCAGCCGCCCTTGACGATGCCGCTGGTCGGTATGCTTGGATCTTCAATGATCACTTGCCCTTCGGACATCGCGAAAATACCGCCCTTAGGCCCTTCCATCGGCGCCAAAAACAGCCGGCCGCCCTTGAGGCTCGACGCCGCGCCGATGCTCAGCACGTAGGCATTCACTTTATCGCCGGAATGCCATCCATCCTCGGGCATGACCGCGGTAATTTGCACGATCGCGACATTGGAGGCATTGCCGAGGTCCTTGGCCTGGGCGGGATCGGCAAAGTGCGTGAGCATTTTGGCAAGCAGCTTGCTGGCCTCTTCAAAATTGCTGCCGTCGCCGGTGCCTTTGAGACCCGTGACCAGCCCCATGCCCACGAGCAAGTTGGGCCGCTGACCAAAGATGCGCGTAATGTCGGCGATCTTCACCGCCTTGGCCGGCAACGCCGCCAGGATCGTCAGCAGCATCACCAGGTTGAAACGTGCCTTGAACATATCAATTCACCCGCTTGGCCAAGGGTCCATTGCCGTAAATTCAAAAGGGAGCGACGATCTGTAACAGCTTCTGCATCCAGCCGCGCTTGGCGGTATCGTGGGCGGCGCCCTTGGTGACTTTCTTCACATCCAGATCATGCAGCACATTGCTCGAAATCGTGTTGTCCGGCGATACGTCAACGGCACGGCAGATTCCCGTGAGCGTGATCTCCTGCTCCTCTTCATCATTCTTAATGTGCTTGTGCGCTTGCAGCACGATGGTGCCGTTGGGCTTGACGTCGATCACTTCGGCTCCGATGCGGGCGGTGAAAGTGTCTTGCCGAGCCACTTGACCGGAGCCTTTGAAATCGTGCGATCCCTCCGCCTTGATCTCCGGCGTAATCGACGGGTTCACGGCATGCAGCGTAACCGCCTTGGCATTGAGTTGAACGTAGGAATCCAACTTGGCATCAACATCGCCGCTGCGTTCCAGGTCCGAGGTATCCTGGCTGGAAGAACCGCTGTTTTCATTGACGATGATGGTGATCAGCTCGTGCTTCTTCACTTCCCGTGCTTTGGGATCAGGGATGCCGAGAATGCTCACCTCGCCATATTTGAGCTGATTTGGATCCGCGGGGTGATTGAGCGATTCGGCGATGAGCGAACCCCCGTTGTCACGCGGCGGCTGATCGATTTGCGGTTGCGGGTTGGCATTTTTGTACGCCGCCACATCCCGCGGCTGCGTATCCTGCCGGGAACTTTGCCCAAACGCCATGGCACAGCAGATGCCGTACAGCACAACCACTAAAACCGTCAGACGCATAGAGATACCTCACCGCTTCAGAAGCCTCGCATGAATATGCGGGGTTTCGGGATCGCAGATAAACTTTAATTGTTGATCACATTCGCACTGGCCGTTTGCGGCGACGGTTCCGGCGAAATCGCGCCGCATTTAGGACCGGTCAAGGTCACATCAAAAATCGCGCCGGTTGTTTCCTGTTTGCCGCGGATCGACTGGCCGAAGCTCCCGCCATCCATCGCGCGCACCACGGTGGTGATCTCTACATTGCCCTGCGAGAGCGTGACCGTGACCAGATCACCGGTCTTGGCCAGCGGGGCCGCGTCCACCAGCCGAGCCGTCAACACCGTTCCCGCTTGCAATTCACGGGAACAAAGCTGCCCGACCACCTGTTCGCGCTTCATCAATGTTTCCCCGTCAAGCTGATTGACCAGGGTTCGGCGGCTGTCCAAGTCCTCGGCGCGAATTGTCTGGTGATACGCCATCGGCCGGCGCACCATCAACTGCTCCTGCCACACCCGGGCAACCGCGGCGATGGTGGTTTTTTGGCTCGACGCCTTGGCACCGGCGGCAAAAATCGTCACCTGCCACGATACGTCGCCGATGTTGTGGACGCGCAGCCCTTCGAGATCGAACTGAAACAACGGCTCCGACAAGCCCAGCACTCTTTCGTCGCCGGGGCTGAAGTGCATTTCCAGGGAATTGGGATCGAGCGACAGCCGCTCTGACAAATCCGCGATTAACCGTTCCCGCAATGTGTGATATGACTTGGCCAACGGATCGATGGCCTGGACAGGCCGAGTGGAAGCGGAGGAAATAAGTGTGGCTTCCGCGGCGGGCTGCGTCGCAGGACCGACAGCCATTTTCGCATTGACCCAATCCTGCAAAGCGGCATGTTCATCGGTCGTGATGTCGCTGCGGCTGACCGTGCAGTGCATTGCGCCGGAAAAGCGGATGATCGCCAGATTCACGCCGGCGTCGCTCAGGGTGGACTTCAAATCATCCTGCGTCATGGCGCGAAATGCGGTGCTTCCGCTCAGACGGGCCACCACCAGATCGGCGATCGGTGCAAATGCTTCCTGATCCGCCGCCGACCAACGGCAAATCTGTTTGAGCTTTACATCCGCGCCTTCGATTGTCGCTTCACCGCGCAATTCCAACGTTGCGCCGGACAGAATTCGGCTGCCGTGCGGCGCCGATCCGTCATCCGACGGTTGCACGAACTTTTCGGAAGTCTCGTTCGCTTGCGGCGTATCACCGTAACTGAATCGCTGCCAAAGAAGCTGCGTCGCACAGGCCAAAGCCGCCAGCGCAGCGACCATCCGCATGGTCTTGGCGAATCCCTGCATGTCGCTGCGTTCTTGCATTGCAAAGTCCTTGTCGAAGCGGGCTAATCCTGCACCGGAAACGTCTGTCCGGTTTTATCTTCCAAGAACCCTTGCAGGATGATGCTGGTACCGTTTTGGTCTGGATTGCCGGTGATCGAAGGGCCTGACGAGTGACCCGGTAAAAACAGGCCGTGGCCGATCGGGCGCAGGCCGTCCGGGTTGGTGAATTTGGTTAACTGCAACTGTCCAGCTTTTTGCTTGGTCGAGCTGCCGCTGACCGTGTAATAAACCACCCCGTATTGTGCGATATTGATGCCAGTGGCACTAAGAGGCAGCGTGATGGCGGGCAACACCCGATAGCCATCGCCGACGTTGACGACGAGGTGGCCGTCCTTGTCAAGGACAAAGTCTCCGTTGCGGGTGTAAGCCTCGCCGGTGTCTGTTTGGACCTTGAAAAATCCGTGGCCCTCAATACCAACGTCCAGCTCACGCTCGGTGGTCCGCAAAGTCCCCTGCACGAAATATGAGCGCATCGCCACGGCCCGGCGTGTGCCTAACCCTAGGCCGCACAACGCCAGCGCATTGATAATGATCAGCACATTGAAAAAGCTTTGTAGCTTGCTGCGTCCTTGCATTGGCTGCTCCTTAGTCCCCTGATGCGCCATCCTGGCGACTATTACGACGACCTTCTCAGATTCCCGATCGTCTCCAGCGCTTGATCGGCGGTCTGGATTGATTGGCTGTTGAGTTCAAACGACCGCTGCGTTTTGATCAGCGTGACCAGTTCGTTCACCGGATCGACATTGCTGCCCTCGAGAAATCCTTCCAGAAGGTTGCCGGTGCCGTTGTCGCCGGGATTGCCGGTGACAGGTGGACCGGAAGAATCGGTCTGCACATAGATGCTTCCACCAAGCAGGCTCAATCCCTGCGGATTGGCGAAATTGGTCAGTTGCAACTGCCCGGCTTTTGTCTTCGTTGTGCCGGTGCCTTGCGTGTAATAGACGGATCCATCCTGCGCGATTGAGATGTCCGTGGCGGTGCTGGGCAATGTGATCGGCGGCATCACGCGATAACCATCGCCGATGTTCACGACGAGTTGGCCATTTTTATTAAGCACGAAGTTACCGTTGCGAGTGTAGCCTTCACCGTTGTTGATCGTTGGCATGATTTGAATCTTGAAAAACCCGGTACCCTGGATGCCGACATCAAGCTCTCGATTGGTGGTTTGCATGCTGCCCTGCGACAAATCGAGTTGTGTGTTGCTGACGCGCGTGCCCAGACCGACGCAAATCCCCCCCGGTGAAACATCGCCGTTGGCATTGGTCGCGCCAGGCTGACGCAGCTGCATGTACATCAAATCCTCAAAATTCACCCGGCTGGCCTTGAACGCATTGGTTTCCGCGTTGGCCAAATTATTGGAGATTACGTCGATGCGCGTGGAGAGAGCTCGCAAACCCGTAGCAGCAGAATTAAGAGCCGCGATTGCCATGCGTCACTCGTTATCGGACTGGGCTTGCTCGAAACATTAACTGCGGTCACTTCGCCGCTTAGCTGATCTTGCCGACCTCGTTGACCGCATGGGACAATGTGGAATCCTGATAGCGAATCATGTTGGCGTTGGCCTCGAGTTGCCGCTGGGCATCCATCAGTTCCGTCAGCTCCGTGGCCGGCTCGACATTGGCGCGTTCCGTCGAATTGCCATGCAGCACACCGGTGCCGGGAATGAGGTCGGCCTTTCCCGGGGAAATCAAATCTCCGCCGACTTTGGTCAGCTTGGAGCGATCGGATACGTCGAAAAGCCCGATGCGGTCCACGAATTTTCCCGCCTGGGTGACGTTGCCGAAGCGATCAATCGTCGTGTCCTGCGAGCTGATTGCAGGATTGAGAACGATCGGATTGCCCTTCTGGTCGAGCACCGGCTGGCCGGTTCCGTTGGCGATAATCAATTGACCGGAGCGGTCGATCATCAATCGCCCGTCGCGCGTCAGACGGGTTTGGCTTTTGTCCTTGACCGCGAAAAAACCGTTACCTTCGATGGCAACGTCCAAATTGCTTGAGCTGGGTTCCATTTCTCCCTGCGACATGTCCACCTGTGTCGGCGAAGCGAAGATGCCGCCGCCGATCATGTCCAGCATGGAATTGGTCGAGGCAGTGGCACCGGTTTCCTGCGCTTGCGTGGGCCGCTCCTGGAACATCGCGAGATCTTTTTTGAATCCGACGGTTTCCGCGTTGGCAATGTTGTTGGCGATCACGTCCTGGCGATAAGAATTGGTTATCACCCCGGCCGCCGAGAGATACAGGCCGTAAATCATGAGCTTTAATCCGCACCTTCAACAGAGCGATTTGATGACGACGATGAAAGCGTATCCTTCGTAGAAGAAGAATCTTTCACAGGGCGTGAGGGGGCGTCGCAGGGAATATCCGCTTCGACGCCCCCGTCCCGACCGCCGCCTGCGAGCAACCTTCCATCCGTGGAAAAGTCCGTGACCGCGCCTGGGCCGATATGGACGGCCTTCGCAACCACCTGCGGACCGGCTCCGCCGATCACGACCCGCTGCCCGCGGCTTGTAGACACTGATGACTCGGCCACGTGATTCAAGTGAACGGCCGTCGCTAAACGCGCCGTCTGCAAGATGCGCTGTCGCAAGTTGGTGTAGTCCTGAAGCATAAGCCCGATCCATGGCCTGGAGTCAAAACGACCTCTTACAAGAGGTGTGCCAACGGGCAGCACGCGGATTTGAATTGACCTTTACTGATTTGCAGGATGGAGTTTAAGAAAATTCGATGCCATGACAGGACATCTTCTTTGCGACGGTGATCAGCGCACGGACCGCCGATGCGGGCGCATGAACTGCGCGATTTTTACTGTTGAACAGGCTTGGTCGCCGGCTGAGTTGGATGGCCGCGGCGTTGCTGCAGAAACCATTCGTATAGCTCCGGCAAGTTGTAGGCATAAGTCCAACTGTTGTGGTGTGCCTCCGGCTCAATCGTCATCTTCACCCGGCCGCCGATTTTCTGCAGGGCGCCAAACATCCGATGCGCCTCGTACACTGGGACCACCGGATCAAGCCGGCCATGAAAAATCCAGATGGGCAAATCCTTGATTCGCTGCACATCCGCCGGATCGCCCGCGCCGGACATCGGGGCGATGGCGGCAAAACGATGCGGGAAAGCGATGGCGGTATCCCACGTGCCGTAGCCGCCGAGGCTCAGGCCCGTGAGATATTCCCGATCGACATCGACACGGTAATCCACTTCAACCTTGGCCATGACGGCGTCAACTTCATACGGCGACCAATCGACATCCATCGGTTCCTGCGGCCAGACAACGATGAACGGCAAATCGGCGGCGACGCCTTCGCCTGTGGTCACCATGTGGACGATGCCCCACTTGGTGACCTTAGCCAGTTCCTCACCGCCATCGCCCCCCTCGCCGCTGCCGTGCAGGAACATGATGACCGGATATTTTTTGGACGGATTCTCGCCGTATCCCTTGGGAACATGAACCTGGTACGGCAATCCCGGCAGGCCGACTTTCTCTCGTAAATTGTGCCACCACCGCTCGTCGATGGCTTCAAAACCGTTGCGGGCGACGAAATGATCGCCGGCTGGTTTGGATTCATAGAGTCCCGCAAGGATGATCGCCGGGGCGGAACTGTTCTCGGCGGCGCTTTGCATCTGATATTTCAGGAATTCAGAAAGATTTTCGTGCTGCTCGGCGGCGACTTCGTTATCGACGCCAAATTGCGGCGGGAATTTGATGCTGATCGGCAGGCGAATGTAATCCCAATTCACAGGCTGCGGCGTGCAGAAGAGCGTCAGATAACGGCGAAGCGTGCGGCCGCTGTCGGTCGTCAATTCCACCACCGCCCCGTAGCGGCCTGGGGCGCTGGCCTGCGTGGTGGGATGGAACTTGGCATCGTAGTACATTGTGTGAACACTGAATCCCTCGATGTTGGCGCGCGGTTGGCCCAGCCAGGCGACTTTAATTTCCGGCAATTTTGGACCCGGGAAAATGCATGTCGCAGCATGGATGTTCAGACTCGTCCAAGGAAATGATGGGGCTATCTGGCCATGATCGGCGACCGAGCGCGAAGTTGGAGCCGTCGCCGGCGGCGACTGATGCATGGCATGCGGACTTACACAGGCAGACAAAGAAATCAGACAAGCCGCCAGTAAGATTGAGCGCATGAGATCATTTCACTTTGGGAATATCCGCAGCACGGGTGGCCAGTGTGCCTGATTTCACTCGCTCGAGTTCTTTGCCAACCCAGGGAATACGTTCCGCATTTTTCTCCAGCCATAGCGGAATCGGCGTGCGCAGCCCCTTCTTATCCAAATCCGCGAATTCAACCACCACGTCTTCCCTCGAGTAGCTGCTTAGATCATGCAGCTTGCCCATGTGAATGCAGTCGGTCGGGCAAGGCTCCGTGCAAAGAGCGCAGAATAGGCATTTACTGTAATCTATGGCAAAGCGCAATAACTTTCCGTTCTTGGGGTCGGCCGGATTGACCGTGCCGGTGGCCTTGTCGATTCGCCGAACGCCGGATTTGTCGATGTAAATGCAATCGACGGGGCAAGCTTTGGCGCACAGATCACAGGCGATGCACTTTTCCAATTCGAATTCGTGAATGCCTCGATAGCGCGGGGCGGGGGTCAACCGCTGCTCGGGATACTGAACCGTCGCCGTCTTCTGAAAGCAGTATTTCAGTGTGATCTTCAGCCCAATGGCCACCGATCGCACTGTGAGGTAAATGTTTTGAAAATAATCTCTTACAGACGTCATGGCTGCTCAAATCCGCTGAGACTTTCACGAGCCATTATTCTTGGAAGGAGGCAAAAAAGAAAGTCCCAGCCTCACCCACGCATGAGGCCGGGACCTTAAATAATACCGTTTCCCTCAGTTCCTGGTGGTAAAGACCGCTCGCCCGGTTGCCCTACTTACGGAGTAAGCAGGTTTGCCTGAGCTAAAAAGAGAAGCCCGATGTCGTCTACCAAACAGGACCGAGTTGTTGCACACAATATGGAGATAGGCTCGGCAAGATTCAAGTGCAAAATTGAAAATTTTTTCACGGTGAGTTCGCTATTTTCCCGTCCATACCCGGCTTTTTAAGATTTAGCTAACAGTTCTGTTAATCTGGGTTATTAAACCCCCCAGATTGAGGTTATGGCATTTCTGGAACTAATCCGCTTACACGCGCTCGACCGATAAATTCATTCGGCAATGCATCAAAAAAGCAACCGATCCATCCTGGACCGAATGATCCAAGGCGCAATTTGGCTGGCCGTCATGGGGCTTATCACCTCCGCGGCGGCCGGGGCGATCCTGCTCTGTTACTCGGGTTTGTATCAGTTGTGTCTCAAGAAAACCTTCGTTGCCGTCACCTTGATTCTGCCAGGAATCATGCTTGCCCTGGCCAGCTACATGATGGCCCGCTGCGGCAATGATTTGATCGACCGCTGAGTTGCCGCCTCGTTGTTTCTCCTCGCCGACCGACTCCCCATACAATTCGCCGATGCGCATCGCCCTCGCCCAGATCAATCCGACCGTCGGCGACCTGCTCGGTAACACAGCCAAGCATTTGGAGTTCATCGCCCGCGCCAAATCCGCCGGTGCAAATCTGGTGATCTTTCCCGAATTGTCGGTCATTGGCTATCCGCCGAAGGATTTGCTGCTCAAGCCTCAGTTCATTGACGACAATCTTGCGGCAGTGCAGCGAATCGCTTCGCAGGTGCAGGGTTTGGACGTGGTGATCGGATACGCCGATCGCAACAGCGAACCCGTCGGCCGGCCGCTGCGAAACGCCGTGGCAGTGCTGCGCGACGGAAAAATCGCCAGCCGGCATTTCAAGACACTGCTGCCGACTTACGATGTGTTTGATGAGAGCCGCTATTTCGAGCCCGGCCACATTTCCGAAAAGGGAAATCTCTTTCAAATCGGGTCGGTAACCGCCGGCTTATCCATCTGCGAGGATTTGTGGAATGACGAGCAGCTCATTTCCCGCCGGCTGTATCACCAGAATCCGATCGCCGATCTGCACGCCGCCGGGTCGCAATTGCTGATCAATGCCAGCGCATCGCCGTTCGTGGTGGATAAACATCAATTTCGCTTGGAGCTATTTGCGTCGCAAGTGAAACGGTTCGCCTGCCCCCTGGCGTACGTCAATCAAGTTGGAGGCAATGATGAACTGGTCTTCGACGGCAACAGCGTGGTCTTCGATGCGAAGGGAAATGTCATCGCCCAAGCCAAGGATTTTCAGGAGGATTTACTGCTGGCCGATATTCCCGGCGACGGTGGTCACAAAGAATCACCAAGCGGCGGTGTCGAATCCATCCGCCGGGCTTTGGTGCTTGGATTGGCCGATTATGTCCGCAAATGCGGGTTCAAAAGCGTCGTGCTCGGTTTATCCGGAGGAATCGATTCTGCTTTGACGGCTGCCCTTGCGGTCGAAGCCTTGGGCAAAGAGCAAGTCGTCGGCGTGGCCATGCCGAGCCGATATAGCTCGGATCATTCGGTAAACGACGCTAAATTGCTGGCGGAAAATCTAGAGATCGCTTTTCACATCGTGCCGATCAAAACGGTGCATGAAAGTTACGAGCAGGTTCTCCGCGCGCCATTCGCCGGCCTGGCGGAAGATGTCACTGAAGAAAACCTGCAAGCCCGGGTGCGCGGCAGCATTCTCATGGCATTTTCCAACAAATTCGGTCATTTGTTGCTGACGACAGGCAACAAAAGCGAATTGGCCGTCGGATACTGCACGCTCTACGGCGACATGTGCGGCGGTTTGGCAGTCATCAGCGATGTCCCGAAAACCACGGTTTACCAGCTATCCGCTCACATCAACTCACAGGCGGGCCGTGATGTGATTCCGCGCGGCACTATGACCAAGCCTCCTTCCGCTGAGTTGCGGCCGAATCAAACCGATCAGGATTCGCTGCCGCCATACGACGTGCTGGATGCGATTCTGCACCGTTACGTCGAGTTGGAAATGTCGACGGCACAGATCATCGCCGAGGGATTTGAAGCCGCCACGGTGACGCGGGTGATTCGGTTGATCGATCGCAGTGAATACAAACGGCGGCAGGCGGCTCCGGGATTGAAAGTGACGAGCCGCGCTTTCGGATTCGGCCGCCGCATGCCGATTGCCCAGCGCTACGATCCAACGGTGGTGAGCAAAACTCAGTGATGTCGGCGGAAAAGGAAGACGTAAATCAGCACAGCGGTTGCATTGAAAAGCGTCAGCAAAGCGATTTTGCCGATCAGGTCGCGCAGCCGATCGGGGCAGGCATCCATCGGACTGTTCATCCACTCCAGCGGCTTGAGATCTGCGGCCGAGCCCTCTGCCTGATCCTCTTGATCGATATGCAGCTTAAGTTGATCGTCATCTTCCGGTTGCGGAGCCAATGCGGCCCGTTCCTCGGGGGTGGTCGACGCTTCCGGAAGAATCGACTCATCCGGACCAATGGCGTCATGCTCGACAATTGCAGCAGCAGGTGGCGGCGTCTGAATCTCAACGGGGGTGGAAACCGCCTCGGCGACGGGCGCGGATTGAACGCTCGCCGGCGCGGCTGGTGTAGGAACAGGGTCATCGGCGAATAAATCGGTTAGTTGCTTGGAAACTTCGTCGTCGTTCGGCACTACGGCCTTCGCACCTGGCCGCGGCGGGGTTGATTGGTGGACAGTTGCGGCGGGTGGCGGCGGAGGCGGCGTCGCCGGCGTTTCGTCCGATCCGGAAAATAAGGCGTCCAACTGCTGGTCGACTGCTTGCACGGACGCCACGGGAGCTGATTGTGCAGGCCCGGGCGGGCGCGAATCATCCGCTTCGGAGAGCAGACGATCGATTTCCTCGCCGGCCATCTGGGCCAGCAAGTCGTCCACTTTTTCCGCCGATGCCGTTGGCGCCGGGTCGATCGAATCGGGCAAATCCGTCATTGGCTTGCCCATGCAAAGACTCCCTTCTTGCCAGCCGCTTGGAGCGCAGCCGGCGATTCTCCGATATTGTCATCGGTCAGGCGAACCGGCGGCGTAACCGCCGGCACACCGCAACGTCCGAATATATCGCTGGCCGCATGGTTAAGCCACGCCTTCTTGCGATCCATCGGGGATGGTTCAATAATCGCACCATGCCAAGGAGAGTCCATGTGGAGGCGGTGACGCATGGAGAGATTGCCATTTCCGAGCAAGAAACGCATCACCTCCGTGATGTTCTGCGGCTGCGGGAGGGGGCAATGGTGCAGGTGTTTGATGATACAGGCCGTGTCGCTGAGGCAACGCTGCATTTTAGGGGCCAGATGGCGATCGCCCGGGTGCAGTCACTGGCGGAGGCGCCGCATTCCAAGTGCCAAATCGTCGTCGCCTCGGCCATGCCCAAGGGAAATCGCGCCGATTGGATGATCGAAAAGCTCAGCGAACTGGGCGTGCATATTTTTATCCCGATGATCAACGAGCGTAGTGTCGTGCTGGCCGAGGGCAAGAATAAACTCGAACGGTGGCGGCGAATTGCCACCGAAGCAGCCAAGCAATCGCATAGGTCCGGTGTTATGCGGATCGAATCGGTGCAGCCCCTCGCAACGGTGATGCAGTCGGCGGCAACGCATGGGACATGTTGGCAGCTCTCCACCGATGCCGTAGCCACGCCGATCATCAATCTGCCACAACCGCCGGAGGGATGCCTGACCGTCTTCATCGGCCCCGAAGGCGGCTGGAGCGAGGAGGAAACAGCACATTTCCAGAAAGCCGAAATTCCCGCGGTTTCCTTGGGTAAAACGATTCTCCGCATCGAAACCGCCGCCGTCGCCGCGGCGGCGATTTTGGGCGCGCATTTCGATTGTTGAGCCGCGGCGATTAGAATGGATACGCATATGAGCCAGTACCCCCCGGGATATCCGTCACAGCTTGGCTATCCGCAAGCGCCAATGGCTGATCCGCTTGCCCCGGCCAAACGCGCCAGCATCATGATGATCGTTGTCGGATGTTTAGCTTTGGTGCTCGGCCTATGCGTTGGTTTCGCCGCCATGATGTTAACCGGCCCGATGGAGGCACAGTTCAGCCGGCAGATGCCACCAGGAATTTCGCCGCAGATGGTGGGTTTGGTGTTGAAAGTGATATTTGGCGTATTCCTTGTGGTCGCTTTAGTGGAAGTGATATTGGGAATCTTGATCCGCAGCGGCAAGAGCACGCCGATCGTCATTTCCATAGTGCTTACCGTCTTGGGCATTTTCTATTTTATTTTCAACCTGGTGGTGATTGTTCACGGAGGAAATCCGACCCAAATAATTGTTGCTGGGATCACCGTGATGATCGTCGTGGCTCAGCTGCTGTTTTTGATTCCCGCGATGAAGGCTTCCCAGCAGGTGCAGTCGATGCAGGCCGCTTATCAAGCGCAGTATTGGCATTACATGCAGCAGCAACAAGCTTATCAACAAGGGACGGCAGCCCCGCCGGGATATGGCGGAACGCCGGCATATGGAGCGAACGCTTACAACGCCCCGCCACTTGGTGCGGCGGGAACGGCGCCTGCTCAAAGCGGTTGGCAATGGACTGGACAGCCGACTAGCCCACCACTGCCGCCGCCCCCCCTTTCAATTCCTTTGCCACCTCCACCAAATGATGTGGACCATGACAAACGGGCTTGATCCAGCCGACCAGGCGGTCCACGCGGAGATGGTGCGATCATTTCATCGTGCCGCCGTGTGCAGCCGATTTGTTGGGATCGCCGCCTTGGCTGTCGGAGCATTGGCAACCCTTTCCCTACGGCAATTACCCGCGGAAACATCGATGTTCACCCGGGCACTGCATCTGCTGATTATCGTGCTATTCTCCGTTCCCGGCTTGATGTATCTACTGCTGGCAACTTGGGTTGGACGACAACGCTTGTGGGCGGCACGGCTCATGTTTCTGCTGGCCATGCTCGATATGACCTTGCTGGGGGTCATTTTCGTTACCTTTTGGGGAAGTCGGCGGTCGATCTCAATTTGTGCGGTGTCGGCGTTATTCGTCGTGACACTGGGAATACTCAGCGGCTTTCTCGGACGGGGCCTGGAAAGCTGCAAAAGGCTGCAAATGCGCCGGCCACTCAATCCCCCGCTGCCGGACGGCCGATAAATGATCCATGTTGACGTACATGCGCAGCCGGTCGGTGAAATCCGATGACTCCAAACGATCCGCCGAGCGGTCAGCTAAGGAACGCTTGCCATCCACGGTAAAAGAAGATGACATTCCACCGTCGCCGCCGGAGCCGCTGCGCAGTGAATACCTGCATATCAGTTGGAGCTACGTCCGATGGTGCATGGGGATGCTCGTTTGGTCGGTGCTGTGCGTGGTTTATTTCTTCATGACCCGCCAGAGGGTCAACGCCGTCATCGGCATCAGCCTCGGCGTGCTGCTGGTGGCGATGATCGTGCTGCCCGCCATGCTCTTCGGCGGCACCACCTGGTTCAAACGCCTCGGCTGGATGATGCTGCTATTGGCGATGTTCACCGCGATGTGGATTTATCCGATCGTCGTCATCGGCTACGGCATCCGCAAACGCATCGCCGGACATCGCTATCACCACATGTCCACCGAGGATATCTGGCACACCGCCCTGGCTGCCCTTACGGTAATCGTGGCGACGTGGACCATTAGCGCCACCATCCGCTGCGGCAAACTGGTGCGCCGGTTGTACAAGGGGAGTTATGGGATTACCGAAGTGCAGATCCGCCACTGATTATTTGAGTTTCAATTCGCGGGGGAAATAATCCTGCTTCATCGCCGCCTTGGCCAGTTGCAGCGTTTGCTCGGCCATTTCATTGGCTTTGGCGGTTCCGGCTTTTAATGCGGCCAGCACGGCATCCGGTTGCTGCTCGAATTGTTTCCGCCGGGTACGGATCGGATCGATCAGGCTGTTTAGAACCTCGACGAGTTTCCGTTTGATCACCACATCTCCGACTTTTCCCTGGCGATACGCCTCCTGCTGTTCCCCCACCCAATTTTGATCTGGGTTAAACGCCAGATGAAACGCCCAGAGCGGATTTTTTTCCGGGTCTGCTTCGCCGGGATCGGTAGCGCGGATGCGCTTGGGATCGGTGTACATCCCCATCACTTTTTTCTGTACGGTGTCAGCGTCGTCGGACAGGAAAATCGCATTGTTCAGCGATTTGCCCATTTTCAGGAGTTCGCCGCTCGGGCCGGGAGCGCCGGTTCCGACCAATCGGCGCACTCGGCCGACTTTCGGTTCGATCACCGGAAATAATCCGCCGGCCTTCACGTAATCCTTATCTTCCGTGTGCGGATCGACACCGCAGTAAAGTTGATTGAATTTGCGGGCCACTTCCCGAGTCAATTCCAAATGGGGAATCTGATCTTCACCGACGGGAACCACGGCGGGCCGAAACGCCAGAATGTCCGCACATTGCCCTACGGCGTACATCGGAAAACCGAACGGATATTTGTCGCCGAGTTCTTTGTCCTTGATTTCCTGGGCCAGTGTTGGATTTCGCATCACCCGGTTGAATGGAATCAGCATGGCGAAGAAAAACGTTAGCTCGTCGATGGCCGGCACTTCGCTTTGGATAAACATGTGGCTCTTGGCCGGATCAATGCCAACGGCAAGCCAATCGGTGGCGATATCAAGCACGCTCTGGCGGATTTCCGCGGGCTTGTCGGAGCGCGTGGTGAACGCATGTTTGTTAGCGATCAGGAAATAGCACTCGTACTGATCCTGCATCGCCAGGCGGTTTTCGACGCTGCCGACGTAATGTCCGAGGTGCAAGCGGCCGGTTGGCGTGTCGCCGGTGAGGAGGCGGGGTTTGGAATTGGGCACGGACATCATTACAAAATATACGGCCAAGCGGGCGGCCATGCACCATTGGAGCACGGGTATGTTTGGATACCCCCTCTCCAGACGATCACCGTCGGTTGGTGGAGCGTCGCCAATTGCATACAATGCTGTGCGGCCCTGCCTGCATGAAGAAGGGTTCCTTGCCAATGCGACGTTGCGGAGATCGCTCTCAATTGATTTGGTTCGCGGCCTGCTGGCTCATGGCAACGGCGGTGCGCGCGGATTCCATCAATTACGGCGGACTGGTCGTCAACAATATTTCGATCGACAAGTTCGACGGCAAGCAGATTTATTACCGCACGGAAAACGGCAATGTCGATCAGCGGACGGTTTCCGATCGGGTGAAAATCAATGTAACCGACGAGCCGAATCTTGACCTGGCCGAGGATGCGTTTGGGGCGGCCAATTGGTCGGACGCGGTGGACGGGTACATGAAAGCGATCCGCTCGACCAACAAGTCGTGGGTTCGGGATTATGCGTCGGTGCGGTTGCAGACGGCGGCGACAAAAAGCCATCGGTTTGATGCGGCGGTGGCGGCGTGGGTGCAGACGGTGAATCACGATCCTAAGTGGGCGGCCGCGCACACACCGACGTTGCCGGCTGATTCCAATTCGACCTATTTGAAAACCGCCGTCACGCAATTGGAAACGGCGGCGGCCGCAGCAAAGGACGATGTGGACAAAGTGGCCACCATCCGCACTTTCCAATTGCAGATCGCCAAGGCGATGCATGACGATCAGCTCGTCAGCGATGTGGCGTCGGAGCTTACCACGCTGTTGGCGCAGCACCAGAGCACCGCCGTCAACAGCGATGATGTGCACGCGGTGGTGATGGCGCAAATGGGGCTCGTGCATGTGTCGCTGGATAAAAAGGATTTTGCGACCGCTCAGAAAAAGCTACAGCAACTCAAGGGATCGGTGGTCGAGCCGGCGGATCAGGCGGATTGGCTGTGGTGTGATGCGCAGGCAAAGGCCGGGCAGATCAGCGACGACAAGGACGCCGCTGCCTTGAAAGATGCGGAGCTGGCTTACATGCGGCTGGTCGCCAACTTTCCGAGTTCTTCCCAGGCACCCCAGGCCCTGTACAACACGGCTGAGCTCATGGAACGCAGCGGTGACACCAAGAGCGCGCTGGACGTTTACCAGCAAATCTCCCAGGATGATTCCGGGCAGCCGATCGCCCAGCAGGCGGCCGCAGCCGTGCGCCGGATACAAAGCGACCAAAAGAAATAACCCACTACCGGGATTCGAGCATTTTTTATGATGAAATTCCTGAAGAAGAATCAGAAGCAGGTCATGGCAGTTTTCTCCGTCGGATTGATGATTGCCTTTGCCGTTCAGGGCACACTGTCCAAAAATGCGACGCAGGGCAAACCGTTCGGAAATATCGGCTCGGTCAAAGTCACCAATCAGGATGTGGAGGACGCCAAGAAGCAGTGGGATTTGCTCAGCCACCAATACGAGCAGTTCAGGGATCCCAGCACGGGTCGGCCCCGTCCGGAGTTATTGACCAATCACCTCGTGGGTCCACAGATAGCGGACGACATCGAAAAACATCCCGAGATTTTTTACCTGCTCCGACGGGAAGCGGCGCAGATGGGCATCACCGCATCGCGCGATGAGATTCAGGAATTAATTGCCAACCGCGATAAGGAAAACAGCGATCAAGTTGCCGATAGCGATCTGGCGACGGCGATGGAAAGCTATGTCATGGTGAGAAATGCCTGGCGGCAGGCAATCAGCGCTATGCAGTTCAGCACGCCGCAGGTGCAGGATGAGCTCAGCCAGGCGCAGCAAATCTCGGTGAATGTCGTTGAATTCAAGGCGGCCGACTTCCTGCAGCAACTGCCCCCTTGGACGGCGCAGGAACGAGCGGCTGCCATTGATGCACAATATGAAGCTTACAAAGATAAGCTGCGAGGCGCCGAAACAACCAATGATTTCATATTCGGATACCGTCTGCCCAATCAGGTGCAGATTCAGTATTTGCAAGTGCCGATCGAGACCGTGAAAAAGCAGGTTGCGCTAGGCATCCACGAAGATGATGTATGGAAGTTCTTCCTGCTGCATTCCGATCTTTTCCCAGCTACCGAGCCCACTTCTGCTCCAACCAGTGCCGCATCCAAACCGGCGGTTGCCACGACGCAAAAGTCTTTCAAGGATTATCGCCAGAAAGCGTACGACCTGCTAACCAATGATCTGGCCCAAAAGCAGGCGGCCGCCATCATGTCCGATATCACCACGCAAATGGCCGGCGATTACGCCGAATTCAAGCGGGCGATGGGCGATCATCTGGTTTCGCGCGCCACCACATTGCCAACCAGCGCTCCGACGCCGCCGCCCACAAAATTCGGCGTGGCGTACAACTCGTCGGATTATCTCCATGCCCTGGCTCAGCATGAACAGGAACAATTCAAGGTTCTGCCGGTAGTCACCGAAGAATTGGGACTGCGCTCAGCCGACGATCTTAAGAAAACCGACATCGGACGCTCGATGGTGGGCGGGTTCGACCTGGGTGAGCTGCTGCGTCTGACCAACAACAACTACAGTCTTGTGCAATACATGCTTGCGCAGCGAAGCTTCCCGACCTATGTGACGACGTACCTCGCGCCGTTTGCGACCGATGCTCAAGAGCAGCAGGCGAGGAATCAGCAATTGCAAACACCGGGCCTGCTGGAGCCGTCGCCGGTGTTGCAGGACACGACGGGCAACGCCTTTGTTTTCCGTGTGGTGCAGGCGGCGCCGAGCCATCCCGCGACGAAAGACTCCGTATATCAGCAGTTGTTCGATGATGCACGGATGAAGGCGGCTTATCAAATGGCTCGAGGGCACGCCCAAAAATTCATCGCCGATGGCAAAGCAGCCTATCTTCAGCAAACCGCCGCCGCCGCCCAAAAGCGGTTGTTCACCACCAATTTTTTCTCGCTCGGCAATCCAGTAATCGGTGGATACACGATGCCCGAAGGCCCGATTCCGGCGGTTTTTGCCAAGGCGGCGTTCGGCCTGCTGACCACAGGTGAAACGGGCAGCCATCCCAAGGGCGTGATCGATCTGAAGCCGACCGCGACCGCCTTGGCCGGGGAAATTAACGGCGTGCAGCCGAGGTGGAATGCGCGCAACTTTCCCACCTATGAGCTGGAGGTGAAACTCGAATTGCTCAGCGAACAACAACAGAGTCTGATGCGATCCTGGTTCAATTTTGATGACATCGAGCGACGGATGAATTTTCAGCCAGCCAATGCGGAGAAGAAAAATCCCAATCCCGCGCCCGATCAAGATCAGCAGCCGGCGCAAAACCCGCAGACCCCTTGATCCAGCGATTTACCGCGGGCTCCTTAGAATTCCTATCATTCGGCCATGGCACTCATCAAGGATCGCTGTATTTGCTTGCGCAAGGTGCCGTATAGCGAGACCTCGCAGATTCTTTTGTTGCTGTCGCGCGAGCATGGCTTGCAGCGTGTGATAGCCAAGGGTTCGCACCGCCGCACCAAAGCCGGGGCGAGCAAATTCGACGGTGGCGTTGATCTGCTGGACCTTGGCGAAGCGGTTTTCACACCCCGTGGTGAACGGGATTTGGGATTGTTGACGGAATGGTCACTGGCGGATGGACATCTGGAGCTGCGTTCCAATTTGCGCGGGCTGTATCTCGCCCAATACGCCGCCGAACTGGTCGGCCTGCTGTTTGAGGAGGGCGATCCGCACCCGGAGGTTTTCGATCACCTGGCCGCCACCGTCACAGGACTAGCTGAAGCCGGGGCGGAAGAAATCTTTCTCGCTTTTGAACTCGATCTGCTGCGGCAAAGCGGCTATTTGCCGGAACTAAATGTGTGTGCCAATTGCGGAATGGCCCTTGATTCGCGCGGCCCGGTTTTTTTCTCGGCCAACCGTGGCGGCATGATCTGCAAGAACTGCGAATCGACATTGCCCGATCGTCTGCCACTTGATCCGCGTTTGCTTGGCTTGCTGCAAAACATGCTGCGGCTGCAAGCACAGCCAAACGGATCCATGCCACGTCTACCGCGATTGAGCCGGCATCAGACCGATCCGATCAATCGTCTGCTCGCGGCGCACATGCAGCACACTCTGGGCCGCAAGCTGCTGCTGACTGCCTACGTCCTGTGACCGCTGCCGTTTGCCAGCCGTTTGCACGCTCATTACAATTCCGCCATGCCCAAGCCACGGATTTGGCTGATTATCCTCTCGGCGACCGCACTCATTGCCGCAAGTCGCTGGGCCAAGGCGGAACCGGACACCTGGCAGTTGCGCGGTGGATATTGGGAGCAGGTGCATGGCGCCCCCGCCACCACCCAATTAGCCGCCCCCGATGAGATGCTCGACCGTGCCGAGCAATACGTTTCCGGCCGCCAGTATCTCGGGGCCAAGCGTTTGCTGGTTCTGTGGATCAAAAACCATCCGAAACATCCGCTGCGCGACCGTGCCGTGTTTCTGCTCGGCCAGGCGAATTTCGGATTGGATGATCGCGTCGCCTCTTTTTACAACTTTGACGAAATTCTCGATCTATATCCCGACAGCAAATTGTTCAATTCCGCCCTGCAGCGCGAATACGACATCGCCGACGACTTTCTGAACGGGCACAAAAGGAAATTTCTCGGCTTGGCCATTTTCGGCATGGAAGACGAAGCCGTGGAAATGCTTTATCGCATCCAGCAGCGATCGCCCGGTTCGCCGCTGGCGGAGAAAGCGCTGCTCCGCACCGGAGATTATTATTATCGTGACGCCCAATTTGATTTGGCCTCCGATGTGTACGCGGTGTTCGTGAAAACTTATCCGCGCAGTCCGGAAGCGCCGACCGTGCGATTGCGGCAGGCATTTTCGTATTATGCCCAGTTCCGCGGCTTGCGGTTTGACGTGACGCCGATCATCGACGCACGGGAACAATTGCTGAACATCGTCGCGCAAGACCCCAAGCTTGCTGAAGAGGAAAAGATCGGCCCGGTCATCGCCCGCATAGATGAGACCTTCGCTCGAAAACTTTTGCTCACCGGCGATTATTACCTCCGCGTTCACCAACCGGCGGCGTCGGCGTATATGTGGCGATTCTTGAAACAGACGTACCCCAAGTCGGAAGCGGCTTCGGTTGCCTCGCAAAAGCTCGCCCGCTTGCCGCAATGGGCCTTGAATCAACCGCCGCCCCCGCCTTCGTCAGCGGGATATGCGCCCAGCACCGCGCCGGTGAGCGATGCCCGATAGTGCAGAGGATTTGATGCGTCGAGGATGCCTCATTCTGTTTTCGCTGTTACCACTGATAATCGGCGGTTGCGGCTATTCGCATCCCGGTGATAACAGCAAGCCAACTTCGGGCGCATATCAATGGCATTCGCTGTACCGTGAAGATGTGCAGTCGGTCGCCGTGCCGATTTTCACCAACAGGGAATACACCCGCGGCCTCGAATTCAGCCTGACCAAATCGGTGGTCAATGCAATCGAAGCGCATTCGCCTTACAAAGTTTTGCCGCGGGAAAAGGCCGACACCGTGCTCGAAGGCGAGATCACTCAAGTGCGGGTGAGCACCCTGAGCCGCGAATATGTGCAGGCAGTGCCACAGGAGCAGATGGTCCTGCTGACGGTCAACTTCCGATGGAAGGATTTACGCACCGGTCAAATTCTCCTGGAGCGGAAGGATTTTCAGCAAACGGCCACGTATTACCCCACGGTTGGCGAAGGTCAATTCGAGGGGAATCAGGACGCCATCGAAAAACTTGGCTTCGCCATCGCTCGGGAGCTGCGAGCAGATTGGTGATCGCCGCGGATCAAAGGGCGCCTGTATGCGAATCGCGGCCAACAAAGGGGGCGGTCACGCCTGGCCGACTTCGAGGCGGGCGTATTTCTCCAGTGTCAGACCATTTTGCTTGAGATAGTTGGCAACGGTTCCCTTGAAAACCTGGGCGTTGAAAAACTCCTGGTCGAGCAGCACCCGCTCGGCGTAGAAGGAATTCATTTTCCCTTCGGCGATTTTCTCAGCAATTGCCTGCGGCTTGCCGGTGGCTTTGGCTTGCTCAACGGCCAGTTCCTTTTCCTTGGCGACGAGTTCGGCCGGCACCGCATCCCGATTCAGGCCCAGCGGCTTGGCGAAGGCGATATGGCCGCCGAGTTGCTTGATGAGATTCTCGCTGGCCTGGCCGGTGAAACTCATGATGACGCCGATCTTGCCGGTGATGCCGTAGAGATACAAACCGACGGAGCCGGATGGACTCGATAGAACGGCGGTCTTGCCGATCTGGATGTTTTCGCCGGTGGTTTGGGCAACGCTGGTGATCTGGTTCTTGATATCCGCATCGTCACTTGGCTTGGCGTTGGCATTCTTCAACAGTGCCGCGGCCGCCTGCTTGCCGAGCTTTATCACCGGCTCGCTCTTGGCGGTGAAATCAGTGTTGGAATTGATCTCGACCAGGGCGACGGATTTCTTGTCGGCGGATTCCAGGCCGATGATCTGTCCCTCACTGGCCGTCCGCTCGGTTAGCGATGCCTTGACGCCTTTCTTGCGGAAGCCCTCAATGGCCTTTTCCAAATCTCCGTTGCTCTCAGTCAACATCTTTTTGCAGTCCATCATCGGCTGGCCGGTCTTGGCCCGAAGTTCGTTGACGAGCTTTGCGGTTATCTCTGCCATGGTCGAATCCTTTAGAAAACTATCGAGACAAAACTGCGATCGGTTGCCGTCGTGACCACCGTCGCAATCGCTCGTTCATTGGCGATAAAGAATATTAGGCCGTGTGGGCGACGACGGGAATCTGCTCGATCGGGGCGGCTGAATCGGGCGGCGGGACCGCCTCTTCAATGCGAGTGCCGCCTTCATCGGCCCGGAACTGGCTGCGGGCGGATCGGCGTTTTTCACGCTGCTCGCGCTCGGCCTCTTCCTTGCCTCGGCCGCTCTTGCCTTCAATCACCGCTTCGGACAATTCGTGCAGGATGATCTCAATGGCCCGCATCGCATCGTCGTTGCCGGGGATCGGCAGATCGATCAAATCGGGATCGCTGTCGGTGTCGATCAGGGCAATCGTCGGAACGCCGAGCTTGCGGGCTTCCTTCACAGCAATGTGTTCGCGGCGGGTATCGACAATGAACATGATGCCCGGCATGCGCTCCATCTTGCGAATGCCTTCGAGGTTGGCCTTAATCTTTTCCATCTCCCGCTGCAACGTCGACTTCATCTTTTTGGAATAGGTGTCGATCTGCCCCGTGGCCCACAATTTTTCGAGTTCTTCAAGACGATTCAGACGTGCGCGAATGGTGCGGAAATTGGTCAGTGTTCCACCGAGCCAGCGCTCCACGACATAGTGCATGCCGCAGCGTGTGGCTTCTTCCTGGACAGCGTGGCGGGCTTGACGCTTGGTGCCGACGAACAGAATGTCCTTGCCTTGCGCAACGGTTTGTTGAACCAGTTTCCGGGCACGGATCAGGCCCTTCATGGTTTCCTTCACATCGATGATGTGAATCATGTTCCGCTTGCCCTTGATGTACGGCTGCATCTTGGGGTTCCAGCGGGAAACGCGGTGCCCAAAATGCACGCCGGCATCGACCAGGCCCTTCACCAGGTCGGCTTGCGTTTGTTGTTCTGCCTGCGCCATGTCACGACTCCTGAAGCAATTGAACAGGGGACTTTTCGACAGCGATTTCTGTTTGCCGTCAATCCCATGTCAGCCCGCGCCGGTTTCGCCGCCAAGTGAGCGACCTGCGATGAGGCTTAAATATTAAGATGATTCAACTCACCCCCGCATTGCCGGCGGTATGATGATCGAATCAATCCTAAATGTAAATAAAAGACCCGCGGCATGCCTTGCCCGGTGAGCGAATCTCACCGCTTCAAAGCAAAACGCGGGTGGCCCTTGGCAGGCCAGACCGACAAATGTATACCGCCGCTGAATAAGTTGCAAGCAACGTATTCGTTCGCGGCAATTTAGTTTATGTCCGAGCAGCAAGTGTTTCCGCCGAGAAACCAAGGTTGAAGCCGCCTGGAAAGCCGCTGCAACACATCGTTTCCGGTCCGATTCCGCCAAATCGGCAAATCCTGCGCGGACACGAAATCGTTATTATTTGGTGCTGTCGCTGGGAGCGGTGGCCGGCTTCGCCTTGCGTTCGTCGGCGAGCTCCTTCTTTTGATCATCCGTCAGCACCGCCATGCACTCTTCTTTTTCCTTGGCGCGAATCTCGCTCATCTCCGCCAGATATTTGGCGTGAATTTCCTTGAGCTTATCGGTTTGCTCGGAAGTCAGATCTTTCAGATCGCTCCACGGCTTGACCAGGCGGCCACCGCCTCGCGTCACATGGGTGGGCGTCGCATTGGTGGCATCGTCAGCTGCGTACAGCGCCACCGATCCTACGATCAGGGCCAAGGCAAACCCGGCACACAAAAGCATTCTGCTCTTCATGATAGCTCCCTGCAAAAAATAGAAATGAAAACAATCCACCGGGTCGAAGCCTGTCTTCTCCCGCAGGTGGATTGTCTAAAAAACGGTGCAAAGATGTCAAAATTTATTTGAACAATCAACAAGCTACATGAGCAGCACACCCGTACGGATTAGGTATGCCAGGCGGCCGCGCTGCTCCGGATTGAGCACGGTGTGAATCTGGGAAAGAGCACGCACGATGGCTTCCTTTAACCGGCCACTGCTTGCGACCCGCCGATCCCCTGCGGCAGTAGCCTTGGCGGCATCGAACGTTTCGGCAGCCAGCGAATCGGCGAATTCCGCCAAGGTGCGGCGGTCATCCACGGCAGCCTGGGCACGTTCCGTCTTCAATTCATCTAGAATCCGGGCCAGTTCGGTGATCTGCTTTTCGTCCAGTTCCAGTTTGTGAGCAAGAAACCGCAGCGGGCGACGAACGCCAAACCCGCCGAAGCCTTCCTCCTCGGACCCGTGGTGCCGGCCATGATGGCGCATCCAATCATCTCCCCGGTCCCAAGGACCCGGCTCGTATCCAGCATAACCATCTCGAAAAACTCTCGCGCAGCGACGGTGCGCACGTGACATGAAGAACATAAATGACTCCTTCTCGCCGGGGCGAAGCGCTTCCAGCGGGGATTAAAACCTGCGTGGGCGACATGCCTCACGCTCTGGTGAAATGGTAGGCTGGGCAAAACGAGTGTCAAATTCGATGGATCTGAAATAGCCTATTGAACGCTCTTCCAAAGAATCTTGGCGACGGCGACATATGCATTTGACAGTGCCTCGGTGCGAAGAAAACGAGTCGGCATGTAGGGGTTGCCGATGAACGGCCGCAAGGTCCAACCCATTTGGATGCCGACAAAAACATAAATCGCCAGCCAAGCCCGAAGCGTCCATCGGTGACGGCGATCTTGAGCAACCAGCGGACGAAAGGAACGCCGCAGGGCAAATTGTCCACCGATGCTGGCCACCGAAAACATCAAGCCGTTGAACGCAATCGCATCGTCGTAGGAGCATCCACAGACGTAAACGAAGGCGCAGAAGGGTACGAGAGCGGCGAGAATCACGGTCAACACGGCCTGCGCGCCGAACACCGCTGATATCGCGCGGTCAAAATCCTGCCGAAGACCCAGCAGGGAGTTGAGCACATAAAAGCTCGGCAGGCTCAGGCAAAAAGTGACCGACAGAAGCAAAGGCACCTTGACGGCCGAATAAAACATTTGCCGCCAATGCGCCGGCTGAATGCCTCCGTAAGTCCCCATCACTGCTCCATACCAGCCGCCGAAGATCACCAGTACCAAGAAAATATCACGGATTCGATAAGGCTTTTTGCCGCGATCTTCACCTCGCAATAATCGATCGACCCGCATGAGCGATCGAAATGGGCGGCTTAAAATCAGCGGCATGGGTTTATTTAACCGGGCATGAAGAGATGCTGGGCCGCATGGACCACCGCTTCAAAGAAGTTGGATGATGGCGGTCGAAACCACGTAAACGGCAGCGCCGGGTTCCCGATAAACGGCCGCAGCACCCAGGCCATTTGCGCGCCGACCAAACCGAAAACTATGATCCAGATGCGGAAAACCACTTTTACTTGCGGAGAGGGGAGTTGAGCCGGTGGTGATTGAAGCGGCCCGGCGCCTTCGGTAGATGGTGCGGTCGCAGAGGTATCAGCAGGGGTCACAATCTGCGCGTCGGCCAAAGTTTGGGCGGCGGTCAATCGATGCAGCGTTTGCAGGAGAAATGACAACCCCAATACGCCGGCTACAGCGAAAACCACGACGTTTAACAAGAGCATGAATGGATAGCTTGTGGTGGTGAACGAGAAAAAGGCCACGACGGTTCCCATTGACGCAAGGATGGCCAGCATCACCGCCAGCGAAGCGATGAGCAGACGCAAGACGGAGGGCAACAGAAGCCGAGACCCCACCAGGGCGTTAAATACATACAGCGACGGAAAAGTGACCACGAGCGTGAGCAGGAACAGCGCCGGCGTTTTAATCGCCGCGGCGAGCATTTGCATCCGATGTCCGCTGCCACCCGGTGTCAGTGCAAAGACACCCATGCACACGCCGTAGATCCCGCCGAGCAGGATGATCACGACCGTGAAACCGAACAAGGGAATCTCGAACTTCCCCGCGCTCAGCACCGGCAGGCGCGTCAATTCGCCGCGCAGCAATCGGTCTATCGCCTTAAACCAGCTCCACATGGTTGTCTCCTTTATAGCTGCACGATGCACCGAGGCAATTGGTACATTGCCCTGGTCTGTTATCACACTCCGGCATAGACGACGGATTGGGCCGCAACGGAATTGTCCGTCCGGCAAGTGGGTCCGTCCAGTCGCCTGCGAAATCGCAAGTGTCGGAGCCGGGTCAGTTCAACCATCGGCCGCCAGACCGGACCTGTGAGGCCGGATTGGATCAGCAGTGGCCAGAGCCAATTGGACCGTTTATACAAATAGGACATGGCCAAATATGCCGGGGCGGCGCGCCAATCGACCGGCCTCCGCTTCCAAATGCTGCGATGCGAAAACAACCGGCGATAACACCAGGCGTATCCGTCGCCCAATTGGTCCGGCGACATCAGTTTTGGCTGAAACACCACATGGGCGGTGTCATACCGTGACCAATCCCGATGCAGCAGCCGGCCTTCCGATTCCATCTGCTTAAATAATGGTGTGCCGGGATAAGGCGTGAGAATGTGAAACGTCGCGCACTCTAACCGATTGGCCTCGATCCATTGCACCGTCTTTTCAAAGACGTCCGGCCCATCGTGATCGAAGCCGAGCACAAAGCTGCCGTTCACTTGGATTCCGTTGCGATGCAGAATTGCGACACGAGTCGCATACTGATCGCACCGGGGCGTTTTTTTCCTCGCGTCCTGCAGATTGCGATCGCTTAAGCTTTCGAATCCAACAAACACACCCGTGCAGCCGGCCAGCGCCATCTGCCGCACCGTCGCTGCACCGTCGGTGATATCGATGCTGACCGCCGCACTCCAAATTTTGTTAAGCGGCCGCATGGCTCGACAAAGCCGACGTAAATAGTCCGGCCGCGAGCCGAGATTGTTATCGACAAACACCGCATACGGCTGGCGATCCTGGCGGAATTGCTCCACCACCTGCTCGACATCCAAAACCTGATACGGCATGCGAAGCCCCTCAGTGGCCAGGTAACAAAATCCGCAGCGGTTGTGGCAACCCCGTGTGGCGATCAAACTCGTCGTGGTCAAAAATCGGCCGCGCGGCAGCAGATCGCGGCGGGGTGGCGGATCATCCCGGTATTCTTTCGTGTATTTCCCGCAATATTTCTGCTGCAATGTGCCAGCTTCCACATCTTTCAACACTTGCCCCCACCATTGGGTGCCCTCGCCCGTCACAATGGCATCAGCGTACGGTGCGCATTCATCGGGGCATGACAGCACGTGCAACCCACCGAGCACCACCTTCGCCCCGCGCTGCCGATACCACCGGGCCAATTCAAAAGCGCGATTCGCAAACGTCAGATGCACGGTGATGCCCACCACCTGCGGAAACGGCCAGCGCGGCGGATGCCCTTGCAGCAGATTCTCATCCCAATACTTCACTTGCCAGTCCGCCGGCGTTGCACCGGCAACACTGGTCAACGCCAATGTCGGCGTCAACACGTGCTTGCCAAAACTGGCGTGGGGATCCTTTGGATAAAACGGGTTGATGAGCAGCGCATATTTGCGGCGAATCTGTTTCGGCCAAAACCGCTGATCCAGCTGCGGCGCGATTTGCATATTACCGGGAACCCGAAGACGACTTGGACGAAAAGTAGACATGCGTACCCTCGCTTTCAATTCATACTTTATACAGTAAAGTTCATAGACGAATTTGAACCATCCCGCTGCCCGGTCCATCAAAGGTTGGGAATGACACGCAAAAGAGGAGAATCCTTGCCAGTCTTTTCCTTCGTCGCCGACGCCTGCGCACTGGCGACCACCCGCTCAAGTTCCGCGATGTATTCCAGAAACCGCTGCCGACCCGCGTCGGTCAGGCGGCAGAGCGTTTGCGTGCGGTTGTTATGAATTCGCTTCCAGACTTCGACGAGTCCTTCTTGCTGCAGAAACTGCATCTGCCGGCTCAGATTGCCGTCGGTTAGCGAACACAATGTTTTCAACTCGACGAACAGCAGACCCTCCGGATTCGCTGCCAAAGAGGAAAGAACGCTAAGCCGGGCCTTTTCGTGGATGACCCGTTCCAGGCCCTGGTAGGCGAACCGTCCCGGCGTGCACTTCGGATCATTGTCACGACGCGGCATGGTGGCGCTCCAAATACCAATAAAGAATCACCGCACTCATGGTCTGCCCGACGGCGAACGGTAACGCCATGCACCAAGGTGAAAAATGCGGCACATTGCTGTTCAAATTCGCCAAACCGCAGAGCACGTAAAAGACGCCGACAAAGAAAATCGGCAGCGGAAATAACCGCCTAATCGCCAGGTGAGCAAGCCCGAAAAATATCTGCCACAATCCAGGCAGCATCCAGACCGACCCCGGTGAAAATCTCCATAACACGGCAGTCAGCACTCCAGCAACAAAAATCGGTGGAAGAAATTGCTCGACAGCCAGCGGAGCCAGTTCCTGTTGCAGCGCGGAATCGGCACGCCGATAACGCCAAAAGGCCTCCGCCGCACACACCGCCATGCATCCAGCGGCGATCCGCAGCCAAAGCAGGATAAATGATGTCGGGTGATTCGCGCTATCGGGGATTTGCCACGCCTGCCAGACGCCGCCGATCACGGCCGCACCTGCCGTTCCCAATGTCGTCAGCGAACGAAATCCGCGAAACTGGCGACTACGATTGATTTGATGGTGAATGTCGGCGATCTGCGCCAAAGCGTATTGAAGTTCCACTTCAGGTACTCCTTGATATGGACTTTACCTTGTAAAGTTAATTTGTCAAGCGCTGGAATTGCGAATCAGTGCCGTTGGGACCGACCTGCCGCATTCGGGGCATTGGTCGGGCGTAGCTCGCATGTCGTAGCCGCAATTCGGACATAAACCGGCGCGCAGGCGGTGGGCTAACAACCTTCGGCGCCGCCAGTTGAAGAATCGAACGGCTGGCAAGATGGTGAACAGAAGCACGAGTTGCCATAGCGGCACAATGAGGAAGTGGTACGAAAAAGTGGCACCAAAGAAATGTTCCTCGCCGACCAAGTACGCTGCGCCCGCAAAACGCAGGTCCGTTGTGGGTTTACCGGTTAAGCCCGTTCCTATGTCTTGGGGTGGGCCGCTACGGTAAGTCCAGTGGACTTCTGAGGGCATTGTGGGTGTTCCTAAGCCAATCCATACGACAGCCGCATCGCCGCGGCTTGCGCCCAAAGACTCCACCATTGTCGGAGATTCAGCTCTTGTGAATGCATTTGACATGCGAAAGCTCAGTATCCACAAGGCTGTCGTCGCTATGCAAAGGACCAGCAACAGGAAGGTAAAACCATTCAGGAGCCAGCGGCCGAGACGACGCATCTTCTGATCTTAACGTAGGAATCGGCAATTTGTGCAGCGGCTTGAGGCTGGCCGTCTGCGGTATAACAACACCCATGCCCAGTCCCTTGCCCCACACACTTCGCGGTCCGCGCCGTAAAAAGCAGGTGGCCCAGACGATGCTTTTGGGCTGCCCGAAGCATGATCCGCAATGGGAACTTGGGGCGTTACAGGTGCTGATGAAGCCGAAGGCGCATACAAAAGAATCGATCCGCCATCGCAGCGGCCAGCAGCGGTGGCCCCGCGATGGAGATTTGTTGGCGGATCAGGCGCGCGATCTGATCGCCGAGCGGCTTGGGGTGCGGTTTGAGATGCATCGATCAGAAGGGGAATATTTCATCGCTCTTGCCGTGCCGGGGAAATTGTTTCATGAAGGGCTCGCGCTCGGGTGGCTGCTTTCGAGCTGGTTGCCGGAGGTGTGGTTTGTGTATGGGCGGCTGTTTTTGAAAGGCGGGAAATTTTATCGGCGGCGGTTCGGAGTCAAATTGAATTTGGTGATCGCCAGCAATGTGCATTTGCCAAGAGGAGTGCGGGCGTTATTGCGGGGTACGGTGGTTAATAGAGGAAAAACGCCGAGCAAGCTCGGCGGCTAAACGTGGAGGGGGAGGGTGGATTTCCGTAAGCACTCGATTCGGTCGGCGAGGTCGGAGGTTTCCTGGCGCACTTTGCGGATCGGCTGGACCAATTCATCGAGCCAATCGACAACACGGGCGGCGAGGTTTTGATCAGAGTCGCCGTCGGCTCGCTGCCAGCGGGTGAATTGTTGGGCGATTCGACGCTGGGTGTCCCATCGCAGAATGAGCCAGAGGATGCTGTAATAGATGGCGAAAAATGTCAGGGTGCTCAGCAAATTGGTAATGCTGAGCGTTCGGACCAGGAGCAGGCCAATGCTCGGCCCCCCCTGCTGGCCCGATGGCGGATTGGCAGATTGGTTGAACATAAACACTTCTAAGATCGGCTGCACGAAGGGGAACCAAATCAGTGCGCCGACAGTGAGCAAACCACGCCAGGCGGATAGTAGCGAGCCGGATCGATCGGTCGGTTGGCAGGCGGCTTGGCGTTGATGATCGACTGTTGTGATGAGCGAACGCCGCAGGGTATCGGCGGATAGTTGGGCGGGGGTTGCTTCCCAGAGTTTTTGGTCGTGATACAAATCGCCGAGCATTGGGTGCCGCTGCTGCAGAAGGGCGAAGGTGGTTTGCAATGCATCGGACAGCGGACGGTCGCCGATGGTTTTGGCGAGTTGTTCGTCGATCACGGTTTGCGGCGTCGGCAATGTGAGCAAATGGGTTTTGGAATTAGTGCCGCGGGAAAAGATGCGCGCGATGGCTGTGAGCAGGGGGTGCAGGATATTGACGATCGGCCAATGAGCGACGCGGCGGGCCATGCAATCTTCGGTCATCGCCCAGCGATATTCCGCGTCCTCCAGAATCCGGGGCAACATCTCCTCCAATAACGGTTCGCCGAGCCTTTGGGAAATCAGGTCATCGTATTCGGTTTCCAGTCGCTGCAACCGAGCGGTACGGCCGGCCAAATCCTGTTCGTCCAGCCAGTGCAGCACGGATATTTTTTGCCGCAGCTTCGCCTGGGCGCGGGCGGCTTGTACTTCATCGGATGATTTTTGCTGGCTGAGTACTTCGCGTAACTGTGGCAGATCAAAACGTTCCGGCTCTTTGGCGGCCACGGCCCAGACTTGCGGCGGCGAGGGCAGATCGAGCACCCGGGCCAGACGCCCAGCATAATCGTCGCGCAATTGAACGATCGCCGATGCGGCATCATCGCCATTCAATTGATCCACCTTGTTCAGGCAGAACAGGAAATTCCCCGGTGCATTTCCGGCGGCGACACGGGCCAAAAGTTTTTGCGGCTGCTGATCGGCGTATTTCTCGACGCTTTGCACCCAGATCGGATAGAGCATGTGCCGGAGCATGGCACGGGTGATGGTCAGATGATCGCCCCAATGGCTGTCGATATCTGGCAAATCCAAAAGCACCTGCCGCGACCAATCGGAGATACGGTGTTCGATGATTTGGAAACGACCAGGAACTTCACGTTCCAGCAGTTCTCGCAATGGAACGGCGCAATCGGCGTGGACATAAGCGACGACCATTTCCGTGCCGGGACCAAAGGCAGTGGGTTCGTTCAGTTGCTGGCCGACGAGAGCGTTGACCAATGCTGTTTTGCCGACATCTTTTCCGCCGATTAGACCGACGAGATAAAACGCCGGCTCTGCTTCGGAATTACCCGACGAGGGCGCGAATTCATCCAACCACGGCGGCGGAGCGGCGCCAGTGAGTTTAGTGGTATCGGCAATCAGATCGTCGAGTTCCGCTAACATGGGTTTTCATCAGGCGTCAAAGAGCCGCCTGTAAATCCTCCATCGATTTTTGCAGTCGTTGCAACGTTGCTGCGTCGGGGGCTTGCTGCTGCAGCCACTGGCAGACTTGCTGAATCTGCTGGTGCGACAACTCGGCGAATCGCTGGCCAATTTTTTGATTGGTTTGTTTCACGTGCTTGGCGACTTCGTTGCTCAGTTTTTCGGTCAGCCAGGTGACAAGACTGAATCCACCGACAGCGAGCAGATCGACGTGGCCGAAGAGTGTGTAGTGGGTGGCAAGGACAATGGCCAGCAGATACGGAGCGGCCTCGGTCCAAGCGACTAGTTTTTCCCCGCCGGGTAAAAGCCGGAGCAATTTCAAAAGCAGCACAGTGTCCCGCGGCGTGGCGTTCCAGCGTTTTTCCAGCCATTGCCGCAGCTCGGCCAATTCCTCATCGGCGATATTTCCGGCACTGGCAGGGTCAATTTTCACTGCGGTGAAAGCGGTTTGGCGATCCACCAACCATTGCGGGCCGAGCGGGCTGCTGCGCAGTGCATCATCAATGCGGCTCTGCACGATGGTAAATTGCTCGATCAGATTCGCTCGAAAATCCGGCGGCTCGTTATTTCGGGGATCAGTGGGCTGCGGCGCGTTGAGCGTGACTGATTTACCGCGGATGACGATGTCCCACAAAGTTCTGGGCATCCGTGCGATCATTCCCGGAATTTGGCGGGCACGCTGCAACATGCGGCCCGGGCCCATGAGATAGAGCACACTGCGTTGCTGCAAGCGGCGTTGCAATTGCTCGGTCATCGGATGCACATCAATCCCCGGCGGCGGGGTTTCCATGGCGTGCAGGGAGCCGATCAATATGTCGATCTGCTGCCGCTGCGATTGCAGCGGTGAAATCACTTGATCGACCAGCCGGCCGAGCAAGTCGTCCATGCGCTGGAGCAATCCGGCCTGAAGCTGCGACGGCTGCACGGATGCGATGGCTTGGCGCAAAGCGGCGAGATCGGTGTCGGTCGGAGGGGTCCACGTTGCATCATCGCGCGGGATGGCAAAGACTTTGGCATTTGGCCATTGGTGGTCGGCCAATTGTTTGGCGTAATCCTCCAGCACGGCCGACTGCTCGCACTTGTTCATGACGAAAAGTGTTGGAACTTCGTAGCGGCGGGCCAGGGTGTAGTACGCCAGCAGTTCGGTCATCTGATATTTCTCCGGCGTCACGAGAAAAATCATGGCCTGTGCCCAGCGGAAAACGCGGTCGGCCTGCAAGTGATGCAGCGGTTGGTCGCCATCGAGATCGGGCGTGTCGAGCAGGGTGATTTGCTGAGCCAGTGGGTGCAACACCGTAGCAACCATCAGCACATCCGGCTGGCCGCGCAATGGAAGTTCCGTCGAGGCGGCGATGGGCAGATTCAACCAACCATCGGGGATTTGTTTCACATCCGTGACGACGGCGATCGGCCCGGCGGTGAAAGTGCGGCGGAAACTGCTGGTGGAAAGATTCGATTCAAGCAGCCGATTGAGCAGCGTGCTTTTGCCGACACCGGTGCCACCAAGGATCGCCACTAGCGGCGGATGGGCCGGTGCGGCGGTCTGCAAATGAAATCGCAAGGCTGCGGAATAACTTTTCCAGCGGTCGATGGCGGGGGCGACAGCGGCGATGGATTGGCTCGGCAGTGCGGACAGCTCATCGCCGAGGGCGGCCAGACGGGCATCTAAGTTGCCGGAGCGGAGGCTCATGCGGTGGGCCACTATGTACCACAAACAGCTCGCCTTGTGGTACGGTGAGGAATGTGTTTCAGGCAATAATCGAGCCAAACGATCGGTCGCGCCGGCTGTTGGCGGTCGTTCTGCTTATGGCGCTGGCGGTGCGACTTGGATGGGGAATCACGCGCCCCAGCGATTCCGCCGCCATCGAGCAATTGCCGGATCAACGGGAATATCTGGAAGTGGGCGGCAACCTGCTGCATGGCCACGGATTGGTCATGCACGATCCAAGATTTGCCCAGCCGCTTTATGCTTATCGGACGCCGGGGTATCCGTTTTTAATTGCCCTGTGCGATGCGAAGCCGCTAGTGGTGCGCTGCGTTCAGGCATTGCTCGACACATCAACGGTGCTCGCCATCTATTTGCTCGCTCACCGATGGATGAGCGGCGGCTGGAGCGTTGCGGCTGCATTCCTAGTGGCCGTCAATCCATATCAAATTTATTTCAGCGGGCTAATCCTATCGGAAACACTTTTTACGGCGATGCTTTGCTGGGCAATGGTGTTAATGGTCCGACGGCGGTATTCATTCGGTGGGTTATTATTGGCACTGTCGATACTAGTGCGGCCCAGTGCGCTGCTGATGCCGCCCATTGTTGTCGGCGTCGCTTCGCTGCTGAACAGTGAGATACCAACGCCGTATGTGGCTTTGAGAACGTTGTACGTCGCTTTGGTGGCGTGTGTGTTGGTGGTGATCGCGCTGCTGCCGTGGGCGGCGCGAAATAAGCAGGTTCTTGGCCGCTGGACTTGGACCACAACCAATGGTGGTATCACGCTTTACGACGGTTTGAATCCGAATGCCACCGGCGCGAGCGATCAGCAATTCGTTTCCCATATGCCTGGAGTATCCGGTGCCGGCGAAATCGAGCGGGATCGACTGTTTCATCAGCAGGCGATGGATTGGGCACTACATAATCCAATCCGTGTGATGCAGCTTGCAATCGTCAAGATTTTTCGGACTTGGAGCCCGTTTCCGTTGAGCGCCGATTTTGGCAGGCCGCTTTATCGATGGATCGGCGGACTTTGGGCCGTGCCATTTGACATGCTCGTCATTCTCGGTCTTTGCTGCGGTCGATTGCCTTGGCCGGTAAAGGTGTTTCTGCTGCTTCCGGCGATATACCTTACGGCCGTCCATGCGGTATCCGTAGGCTCTCTGCGTTATCGTCTACCGGCGGAAGGACCGATGGCTTTGTTGGCAGCCGCTGGTATCCAATCCATCGTGAAGAAAATGAGTCCAACTTCCGCTTGATCCCATGCGTCAATCGCCGACCAGTTTGGAGCAACTGTTTGATCGCACCTGGCGACCGGGCCAACCGTTTCGGCCACGGGTATCGGGACTACGGCGTTGGGGGATGATGGCGGTTTTGCTGGTGCTTCTGACGCTCATCGGCGGGTACTGGTATTTGACCGACAGCATCCGCGTCAAACACATGTGCGAAACGTATCTCACCCGCCTGATCGGTGGGCGCGTGGAGGTCGGGCATGCGTCGCTCTCCATCTTCGAAGGCTTACGGCTGGAAAAAGTGCGTCTGCTGGTCGATGAAGGCCATGAACCCGATGCGACGCTTTTTGAAGTCGGCAGCGTTTCGCTGAAATACAACCCCGAATCGATTCTCAGCGGCAATTTGGAAGCGACGGAAATTGTCGCTATCGATCCGGTGGTGTGGCTGTGCGAAAATGTGGAAACGGGCAAATGGAATTACCAGCGCATGATTCTGCCGCAGCGGCCGGCCACCACACAGGGGCCCGGCAAGCCCATGGTGCTCCCGCAGATCAAGCTGCGCAATGGGCTGATTCGCTACAGCCGGATGCAGGCTGGGTCCATGCAGGAACTCGGCACGATGGCCATTGACGGCAACGTGACCCCCGGCGATGCGCCTGGCAAATATGTGTATCGCATTCAAAGCCGCAGTGGCGGGAGCGATGTGCTCGGGCCTGTCGTGACCGGTGAGTTGGCGCCGGGCAGCGGAATCATTGCTGCAAAGATGCGGAACTTTGTGTTCGGCCCGGATGTCGAAGCCGTGTTGCCGGACCAAGTCCGGCAGTGGTTGATCGATCACATGATCGCCGGGCCCGTGGATTTAGATTTGTATATTGTGCGAAGCGGTGCGGGCGGCAAGCCGACTTTCAAAGCGGTGGTGGAGCCGCAGCGGGTGCAGCTGGCGGTGGATCCAAATGAATGGTTCAGCCGCGTTGAGCAGCAGCAAATGCAAACGCTGCGGGGGGCGTTTGATTTGATGCGATTTGCCGGACTAAACGGCCAAATGCCTCAGGACCCCAGCGCCGACGTCCGTCCCAACGCCACACCCGCGGGTGGTTTTGTGGATGCCTTGCAGACCACGGTGCTGCCCGCTCCGGTGATGCTGCAGGGCGTGAGGGGAAATCTCACATTCACGCAGGATGGCATTGCCCTCAATGTCACCGGCAGCGTGGAGCAAAATGATTTTCATGTATCGGGCGAAATTCACGGCTACAGCCCCGCTTCGCCGGCCACTTTGGAAATCAGCGGATCAGGTTTGATAGTTCCGCGCTTTCCCCGCTTCATCAATTCCATGCCCCGGATCGTGCGGGATATTTATCAAGGACTGCGGCCCGAGGGTGCGTGCGACCTGTGGGTAAAAATCGACCGCCAGGAAGCGGGGCAACGGCCGATCGTCCAGGGACAAGTCGATCTGCTTGAAGGGAGTTTTCAAAACGAGGAATTCCCCTATTGGCTTCGTAACGTCACGGGCCAAATCGTCTTCGGTCCCGATCCGCAGTACGGCGAAAAACTACTGATCAAGAATATCCGCGGTTACGGCGTCGCCGGCGGGCCGAATCAGGATCATTTTGTCACCATCAACGGCACCGTCGCGCCGCTAAGCGGCGATGCGGAAGTGAACATTCAAGTTGTAGGAGACCACATCGCCTCTGAACCGGCGATCCGTGCCGCACTACCCAAAGATGCGCGGGAAGCTCTCAAGACGCTCGATCCGTCGGGCAAAGGGGATTATCCCACGTTCAAAGGCCACATCAGCGCCCTGGTGCATCGGGACCCGGGTCCGTACAAGCCTTATGGCGTCACGCTCACCATGGATCTGGAAGACGCGGCCGGAACTTTCGAGGGATTTGCCTATCCGCTGGAGAACATCACCGGGCACTTGGTGATCGGCGATCATTTTGTGCGACTCCAGCATTGCACTGCTCGGCGGCTGGATGCGGATGTCGCCCTGGACGGCGCGCTGACCTGGGAGACCGGCCAACCCGTCAAGCCTGATTTGGCGATCTCCGCGCACAATATTCCCATCGACGGCACGCTGCTGGCCGCATTATCTGCTTCGCAGCGATCATGGCTGCAAAAAATCGGGCTCGGCGGGAAACTGGATGTCGAAGGCAAAATATCCCACCCGGTCGCGGCGACACGGCCGTCCGATGTGGATGTCACGCTGGACATGGCCGTGCGTCAGGGATCGCTCTTGCCCGAAAACAGCACTTTCGCGGTCTCCGATCTTTCCGGCAAACTGCACATGGCCAACGGCCGGTTGCTGATGCAGGATTTCAAAGGAAAACGACTGGCCGCGCCGATCACGGCTCAGGGGGTTGCCACATGGGCCGAGGATCAACCCGATCTATCAATCAGCGCGACGGCCAAAGATTTGCTGCTAGAGCCGGCGCTGTATCAGGTGCTGCCGAAGGGTGCCCAAGAACAATGGGACGCCGTGCAGCCACAGGGAACGGTCGATGTCGATTTGCGATATGGAAAGGAAATTACTGCCACCACGCAGCCCACGACGATGCCTTCGACATCGCCGTATGCCGTGACCCTCACGCCACGGAATCTCGCCGTGAATCTCAAGGCAATGCCTTATCGACTGACCGATCTGAGCGGCCAGATCGACATCACCGCCGCCGGCGCGGAATTGAAAAATATTTATGCCCAGCATGACAAAGCGAAGCTGACGATTTCCGGGGGCGACGCGGGCGCCGATCCCTCCGCGTGGCTGTTGCACGTGGTCGGCCGTGATCTGCCCGTCGATGATGAACTGCGGCAAGCGTTGCCCGCCAGTTTGGTGACGATGATCAAAGCCACGAAGCTGCGCGGGGCGGTTTCTTTTGATTTCCCGAAGTTGATGTACCGGCCCAATCACGTCATTGAAAGCGATGCAGCGACTGCCCCAGCGATGCGCGGAACCGGTAATCCAGACGTGGATTTGCAGGGAATGGTCTGGCTGACCAATGCCAGCATCGATGTGGGGGTGCCGATCACGGACATCAACGCGGTGCTGAAGCTGGATGCCTCGGTGAGCAACGGAAAGCTTGGCCGGCTGCGCGGCAAGATCGAGGCTCCGGCGATAAAAGTTTCCGATCGGCCCATGCGGGATTTCTCCGCGGAGCTTTTCAAACCCGAAAAACAGGACGGATTACGGCTGGAAAAGATTCAGGCGTTGATGGCCGGCGGCGAAATGGCAGGACAAATGGATTTAGTATGGCCGGACAATTCTCCGTCGCGCTACGCCTTGAGTTTGGTGTTGCGCAACGCCGACGTGCAGCAATTGACCGGCGAGAAAGATCAAATCAAGGGGCAGCTCAACGCCAGTTTGTCGATGGAGGGGGCGTGGGATGATCCCAGGACCCGGCGCGGCCGAGGCGATGTCACGGTAGCCGGCAAAGATATGTATCGCATTCCGCTGGTGCTGGGTTTACTGCAGATCACCAATCTTGCCCTGCCGATCAGCAGCCCGTTCAGTGAAGCCAACGCCCGATACACATTGGATGGACCGAAGTTAACGTTCGATCAAATCGAGCTGCGGGCCAGCAATATGCTCATGCAGGGCAGCGGTTCGCTTAATTTTGACACGAAAAAAGTGAATATGACTTTCACGACGGACAACCCGAATTGGCCGAAGGTGCCGATCTTCAGCGAATTGCTCAACGGAGCCAAGCACGAGCTGCTACAGATTAAAGTCAACGGCACTGTACAGGAACCCAGAGTCACCGGCAGTATGATGAACACGTTCACCACCACCGTGGACGAAGTGTTCAAAGCGAATGAAAACAATGATGACAGCGATAACACCTACACCCCGCGCCATAAATGATGGGTCGGCATGAAAAAGGCCCTGCAAATCTGCGGCTCATCGCTGGCGATTGTCGTCTGCCTCGGCGTGTTTGGCTTGGCGGCGTGGCTGTGGCATCGCAGCCTCCACTGCGCGGATTATCTGTATCGTGTCCAACCCGCCTTCAGCGGATGCAACTGGCACGGCGTAGGCTCCTATCGCGGCGCGCTGCTCATCGGCTCTCTGCATGATCCATCCGGTTCCCAGTTCAGCGGCTATTGCCACGATATGTATCCGGTGTTCAGCGATCCCACTTGTGAGTCGCTGATGCGGGTAGTTCCGACCTACAAAACCGGCGCGCTCGGCTTCGGCGTCAGCCGCGGTGAATTGCAACTCACATTGCCGCTGGCGTTCTGGCTCCCGCCGCGCACCTATCACGTGGTGTACGTGCCGTACTATTGCATCATGCTGATCAGCATCCTCTGGCCGATCGGCATTGCCCGTCGCGTCTGGCGATCCCGCGCCATCGCTACAGTTTCTGTTTGAAGAACGTGAAGTCCTGATGGAACGGATGCCCGGCGCGCTGGTATGTGAAAATTACTTTCACGCTGGTGTTGGCGTTCCAATCCCAATAGAAATTGCTTCCTTGATCGTACAGAGTGAGAGTTTGCGGCCTGTCATTCCAATACGGATCGTATAGCCGATCATCCACATATCCCCGGTCCAAACGGCCGATGACGCCGAAACCGAAGCCGATACCCGGCCCCGAATCGTTCACTGTCGGCCGCGGCGGCGGCAGAATCACCTTGATGAACGCCCCCGGTGGAATCGTCTGCGAACGCAGCGGATGCGCTTCGCCGGTTGAATCGATCGCCGAGCTTTGCTCGCCGATTAATTCGATGGCGTCGCCCGTCGGATTCTTGATCCGCACCACCAGATATCCTTCCATGCCGATGAAGCGATATTCCAAGGGATCGACATTCACTACCACATCGGATTTCGTTCCGATTACGGCGGCGTATTGCTCAGGCTTCACCAGATTAAACTGGTAATTGGCACATCCGCCGCCCAGCAGGAGCACGAGCAAAAGCAACATCAAACTGAATCGTCGCATGCCCGCCATCATCCCGCGCCGATAGCCGCAGGAGCAAGCCCCGAAAACGCCTCGACTGGCAGCGATTGGCTCAATCGGTAACATGCCCGTTATGGCCGGGAAACATTTTTTAGCCTTTGATCTTGGTGCGGAAAGCGGCCGTGCGGTGATCGGCACGCTGCGGAATGGTCGGCTAAAACTCGATGAAAAGCATCGCTTTGGGAACCCCACCGGCCGCATCAATGGGCATTTGCATTGGAATCTGCTCGCCCAATGGGAAGAACTGAAAACCGCGCTGCGCAAATCCGCCGCCGGTGATCCGCTTTCCGAATCAGAGACGAAGCCCGTGGAATTGGCCGGCATCGGCATCGACACCTGGGGCGTCGATTTCGGCTTCATCGGCAAAGACGGCAGCGTCATCGGCAATCCGTATCACTACCGCAACCAGCGCACCGCCGGCGTGATGGATCGCATTTTCTCGAAAGTCCCGCGCGAGGAGATTTTCAAAGCGACCGGCATCCAGCTCATGTCGATCAACAGCCTTTACCAGTTGATCGCCATGCAAGAGCAAAATGCCTGGGAACTGCAATGTGCCCAGAAGCTGCTGTTTATGCCGGATTTATTCAATTACCTCTTCACCGGTATTGCCAAAAGTGAATTCTCGATCGCCTCGACGAGCCAGATGCTGGACATGAGCAATGGCGAATGGGCAACCGGTTTGCTGGAAAAACTGAAGCTGCCGACGCATTTGCTGCCGCCCGTGGTTCCCTCCGGCACGATTCTCGGCCCGCTGCAAAAATCGGTGGCTGACGAATGCGGGGTGGCCGTTGCGCCGGTCATTGCCCCGGCCACCCATGACACCGCCAGTGCCGTCGCCGCCGTGCCCGCCGAGGGACACGATTGGTGTTACATCTCGTCGGGTACGTGGTCCTTGATGGGTGTCGAATTGAGCGAGCCGATCATCAACGCCAAATCATTGAAATATAACTACACCAACGAAGGTGGCGTCGGCGGCAGCATCCGCTTTCTGCGGAACATCATGGGCATGTGGCTCATCCAGGAATGCCGCCGATATTTCCGCACGCAAGGGTACGAGCATTCCTACACCGAACTGACGCAGATGGCCGAGCGGGCGAAGGGATTGCAGGCGCTGATTAATCCGGATCATGCGCCATTCCTGATGCCCGGCGAATTGCCCCTGAAGATCGAAACATTCTGCCAGCAAACCAAGCAGCGACCCCCCGCCACGCGCGGTGATTTTGTCCGCACTTGCCTGGATAGCCTGGCTCTCACCTATCGCAACACGCTGGAAGGCATGGAAGATATTTTGGGCCGACGGATTTCCGTGATTCATATCGTCGGTGGCGGCTGCCAGAATGAGCTGCTGAATCAAATGACCGCCGATGCCTGCGGACGCACCGTCATCGCCGGCCCGATCGAAGCGACGGCGATGGGTAACATCCTCGTCCAGGCAATGGCGACCGGCGATATCAAAAATCTCTCCGAAGCACGCAAAGTGGTCCGCGAAAGTTTTGCCGTCAAGCGGTATGAACCGCGCGATTCCAAGCCATGGGACAAAGCCTACCAGCGGTTTGTCAATCTGATTCAAAAATGAGCGACTGGGCGCTGGAAATTCTTGACGTGAGCCTGACCCGCGGCGACACGGAGATTCTGCGTCACGTGAATTGGCAACTGCCCCGTGGCGCCTGCGCGGCCATTCTCGGTCCCAACGGCAGCGGCAAAAGCACGCTGGCCCGCATCATTGCCTGCTATCTCTGGCCGACCAAAGGTGAAGTGGCGGTGCTCGGCGGGGCGTTCGGCGAAGTGAATCGCCTCGAAGCACGGCAGCAGGTGCGACTCGTGCAAGCGGCGGGACCATACGATGTCGAGCCGAGCCTGACCGCACGGGAAGTCGTGCTGACCGGCTTTTTCAGCAGCATCGGTTTGTACGATTCCGTGACGCCGAAGATGGAAACCGAAGCGGATCGGCTGCTGCATCTCGTCGGCCTGAACCATGTCGCCGATCACACCTACGCTACCTTGAGCAGCGGCGAGCGGGTTCGCAGTTTGATTGCGAGGGCATTGGTCGTGCAGCCAAGTTTGTTACTGCTGGATGAGCCGACAAATGGGCTCGATCTGCTGGCTCGTGAACAAGTGCTGGCGACGGTGCAGTCGATGTTCCAGCAGCCGGGGCAATCGCCGACGGTCATCATGATCACGCATCACGTCGATGAACTTCCTCCGGCGACGACGCATGTGCTATTGCTGGACGAAGGAAAAGTCGCCGCCAGCGGTTCGCCGGATCATGTGCTCACATCGGAAGTGTTATCCGCCGTCTATCGCTGTCCGCTGCAGGTGATGCACAGCAATGGGCGGTATCGCATCGAAGTCCATCCCAAGGCATGGGAGCAGTTGCTGAATCGCAGGTAACTTCGCAAATGTTTTCCTGGTTAGCCGCGACCCGATAGGGTAGCGCGTTTGGCCGCCCGAAAACACGCTCCCCTTTGGGTCGCCGCTAAACTTTACCATTGCAGGTTTTCGAGATGGCGTTGGATGTCGCCGGCGCTGTGGAAGCGCTGGAGAATCAGAGTGTCCCGTAAGCCGCGGATGATGTCCTTGACCACTTTCGGCTGCTCGTGATAACGCTGGCGGCCGCCGACAATGGTGTGGAACACCTCAACCAGATTTAGCACGTCTTTTTGAATCTTGGCCCGGGTCGGCCGGCCGAGATCGAAAAAATCCAGGAGTTTTACTTCAAAGGTAATTCCCTGCCGGCGGATCATGATGTTGTCATCGTGGATATCGCCATGATATTCGCCGCGGGCGTGGATTGGGGCAATGCCTCGAGCCAGGACGTAGAGGACGTGCAAGGCCTCGAAGGTGCTCAGCCGGCCGCCGGGTTGCGATTTTAGAAAGTCGCTGAGTTTTTGACCTTCGACGAGTTCGCTGATGACGATGACGACTTTTCGTTTGCGTACGTACGCAATTTCCTGATGGTGATACTGCATGAGGATCGGGCAGTGCCGTAGGGCGTCGAGCTTGCGGGCATAAGAAATCGCGGCTTTGCCGGTGGGATCGCGGTGGGGATAATAAAATTTGGCGGCGCGGTGGATGCCGGTGTTGCGCTCGGTGATGGCATAAACTTCCCCTTCCCAGCCGGTGCCGAGCAGGTGCTCAACGACATACTTTCCCGCCACGCTTTTGCCGGAGGGGAAGTCGAATCGCTTGGGTTTACGACTGGCACGGTACATAGGATACAAAATGATACATTTTGATACGTTTTCGCGACGGCCCGCCGGACGGTGTGACGGGCGGATCATCTTAATGCTAGCGGCTCACGTCAAATCTTTTCACAACGGAGTGACTTTGCGGGGTGCTCCGAAAGGGCTGTCGATCGCCTAAATATCTGTCAATTATTGGTTTATGGCATTCGTATTTGAGCGTCCGATTATAACGCCCCTTGAGACTTCCGCCACATTACAATTCCCACGAGCATGGACTTCTTCAAAACGGTTACGGGCAAGGTGGTCGGCGGCCTGGTGTCGCTGATGGTGGTCATCGCCGGCATTTCGTGGTGGCGAATGGATCAACATACGCGCGCCACGCTGATTTCAGATACGGGCCGCATCGCTTCGTGGCTTGGATTTGTCTTACTATTCCCCTGTGCGACGTTTTTCATCATTGCCTGGGCCGCCAAATGGAATCACAACGCCGCCGGAGCGATTCTGGTCACCACGTATACTTTGATGGAAAGTTTGCTGCTCGGCTATTTATTTCACTGGAGTTTGGGCAGCACTTCCGCCTGGACGTTCTTTCTCGTCGGCGTGCTGCTGTCGGCGGTATATAATCTGCTGATCTGTGACTGGCTGGCGGAGAAAATGGAATAGCGGTAGGCAGTAAGCAGTAGGCGGTAGGCAGAAATAAGTGGTTTTTTCTGCCCTCTGCCTTCTGCCTACTGCCTTCCAGAATGGAACCCAATGCCCACTGCGAATCAACGCATCAGTGAATATGTCCTGGACGAAAAGATCGGCGGCGGCGCGTTCGGCGAGGTCTGGCGCGCCCATCACCATGTGTGGAACGATCAACTGGTGGCGATGAAAATCCCCACCGACCCGCAATATGTCCGGAATCTGCAGCGCGAAGGATCGGCGATCCACGGCCTGCAGCACCCGAACATCGTGCGGGCCATCGGTTTTGATCCGTATGCCGATCCGCCTTACCTGACGATGGAATACATCCCCGGCACGAGCCTGCGGCCGCTGATTTTGCAGCGCAATCTGACCAGCACGCAGGCGGTGGCCATCATGCGGCAGATTCTCTCCGGTCTAAGTTACGCCCACACGCATGGCCTGATTCATCGTGACATCAAGCCGGAAAATATTCTGATCCACGAACGGGCCCTCAAGGAAGGATTTGCCACCGAAGGCTTGGTGAAGGTGACCGATTTCGGCCTCGGCAAAGCGGCGGTGAAAACCAATGTCGGCTCGATCATGATTTCGCAGGAGATGAGCCAGGAGGCGGCGATCGCCGGGACCATCGATTACATGTCGCCCGAACAGCGGAGCGGGGCTGAGATCGATCCGCGGGCCGATTTGTATGCATGCGGCGTGATTCTGTATGAGTTGCTTACCGGCGAGCGGCCGCAGGGAACGGAATTGCCGAGCGATTTGAATCCGCAGTCGCCCAAATATCTGGATGAAGTATTCCGTCGTTCCTATGCCCGGCTGGATAAGCGGTATGCAACGGCGGATGAATTTCTCAAAGCCCTTGCGACTGTTGGGCCGCCGCCATTGCCGTTGCCCTCTTATGGACGGACCATGCCGCCGCTGCCGCCACCCATGCCCTACGCCGGCGTCGCCACCTCGCCGCGGCACGCATCGCCGATTATGGATAGCGGACGGTTGTCGTGTCCAAAATGTCATCAGCCCGTCGAGGCGAATGATCAGTTTTGCATGCAGTGCGGCGTGCAACTGGTGCCGCAGGTTCGACGCTGCCGCAAGTGCGGGGCATATCCGGATGCGGCGGATCGGTACTGCATCTTTTGCGGCGATACCCTTGTTCCCGCGGCAATATCACGTGTGTAGGTTGCGATGGCTGAATTTGCTCTCGTATTTATCATTTTCATCGCCGTGATGGTGATCACCACGCTGATCTTCGGTGGCTGGATCGTGGTGAACATCGTGCGCGGCTTTGGCCGGCTGCTGAATTCGGGCAACCGCTTTCCGCCACCGCCTCGACCATTTGATGTGCGATTGCCAAGGTACGGTTCGATCCAATGCACCGCGCCGGGCTGCCGTCACATAAGCCCGGCGAGTGCCCGGTTTTGCCGGCATTGCGGAAGGGCGCTGCCGATGAATTCCGCGTCAACGCTGGGGGATCAATTCCATGCATGATGTGAACGCACCGATGGCGGTTGCTCCGCTGAAGCCGGGCGTCACGGTCGACGATCTCGGCGAAGCGGTGCTGGCAGGTTTGGCCAGGCCGATTGGTCGCAAACAGGCGTGGCGGGCGTTTCCCACGTTTTTCTGGGGGATCATCACCTTCGGCTTTGGCCCGCTGCTGATCTGGCAAAAGCGGTTCAGCGAATTCGCCACGCTGGAGCAACAGCAATTGCTGCATCTGGCGAAATGGATCGGGCTTCATGGATCGGAACATGAAGCAGATGAATTGCGGCGGGATACGCAGCGCATCGAACCGGCGAGCATTTTTTCATGGCTCATCTGGATCGGCGTCGTCTATATGGGGTGGATGTTTTATACCTGGACACAGCAGCGGCTGGGCGGACACCTGACGATGCAAATCGTCATGGACCACACGTATCAATACCGTTCCTGGCACAGATATGCTCCGTCTTTTTTTATCTATCGGACTTGGATATTCGGACTGGTGTTTTGTTACGGCCTGCACTGGCTGCACGTGCGTTCCCATGCCAACGCCGTGAAGCAATTCATGTTGCGGTTCAATCGGGTTCTCGCCGGCCACGGATTGCCGACTATTACACCAGCGATGCCAACGTTCCTGCCGAGCATCGCATGGTGGATTGGCGGCGTGATTTGCGTCGCCTGTTCCGCGCCGTGGGGAATCGCCATGATGTTCGCTGGCTGGGATCAGCGGCAATTGATTCGGGTCTGCAGCACGCAAAACCGCGCGCAAATGGCCTGGAGATTGCGCTCGATGATGCTGGCTGAAGCGCCGGCGAGCCAAGTGCCGATCCCGATTTATTTACAGACGCGCTGCAGTAACACGATGTGCCAGAACCAGGTTAAAACGAGAGCCCAATATTGCCCAAGATGCGGGCAGCGGATCATGCGCCCGGCGGTTTAAGGTGTAGACATGATGGTCCTCGCCAACTTGTTTCGCATCAAGGGTTGGAAGGAAATTTACTTTTTGCTGAGCGTAGTCGGATGGGTGTGGGCGGGCGTGTTTTTTCTGTTCCTGTTGATCGTTGCCCTGTGGCGGCGGATGAAGATGAAAAAGTGCAGCCGATGAAACAAACCACTGATCCAGCCATCCACCAGGAGCGAGAAAAGGCGTTCTTCCAGCACGTGCAGGCGGTGCTGAATGACGATCGGCTCCGCCTCTTGACCAAATCCGGACGCCGATCCATCGCGGCGACTTTTCCGCATGTGACGATGGGCCAGCCGGGCGTCGCGCGCGGTGAATCGGTCAAGCGGCTGATGATGCAGTTAAATCTGTCCGATCGTTCGCTGCAGCAACGCATGCCGGTCGGAGAACGGCTGCAAGTTTTGCTTCGCCGGCGGAGCCTCTGGATGTTCAAGCAGCCAATCGGGCGGTTGCTTGTAATGTCCTGGTCCCCAACCGAATCGCTTTTGCAAGGTGAAATTGCCAAGCCGATGGAGCCTGCTGACATCAATGCTCTTTTGGCCGGTCAGAAGCAATTGAGCGATGACCTGCCGAGCACCGTGGTGGTGATGTCCACCAGCGGTTTTTCGCCGCAAGCGGTGGAATTGGCCCGTGCCAAAGCCCAACATACCCTGGTCCTGGCCGAACCGAACGACGCCGGCGGCTGGACCATTCATGCCCCCGCCGCCGAGAGCGCACTGGCCGAACTGCTCGACCCCGAACAGGAGCAAGCCAAGCGGCAGCGTGTCCGCAATTACCTTTCCGAACATCAGTCGGACCTGGTTCTCGGCAGCGTGGCGGCGGATAAGATTGCGGCGGTGACACTCTTGCCGGTGCAAACCGTGGAATCTGAGCTAAAATCATACGCCCGGCAGGAACCCGGTCTGGCTGCCCGGAAGATCGATGGCAAGTTGACGCTCTACCGGGAAGGTTCCGCCATCGCCGACAACGGAGGATTGAACATGCCGTTTTGGGATAGCATCCGCAGCATCTTCAAGCTGGAAGAATCCGCCGAACGAAAAGTTGCGCGGCTCGCCGCCGAGCGGGCATCGCTCACCGGCCAACGGGAACGCTGCTACGATGAGATTGCCGTCGTCGAGCGGCGTGAATCGGAGCTGACCAAGGATTTTCAAACCAGCACCGCCCTGGCCCAGCGGCGTATCGCCACGGAGATCAGCCAGCTTCGCAAGGATATCGAGCGCCGCCAGCAAATCCTCTCGGTTATCGACAAAAAAGTGAACGTGATCAACACGGCCATCCACACGCTGGAACTCAAGCAGCAAATCGATCCGGCCAAACTCAAGAAGCTCGAAAACATCGCCGTGGATACGGAGGAAGTTGAAAGCGGCCTGGCGGCGCTGCAGCAATTGGATGAAGAAGCCAACGAATCCGCGGGGATCGGCGCTTCGGAGATGCCGGAGGATGTGCAGGCGATCATGGACGAGCTCCGCGGCAAAGCCGGAACCGAGCCGACCGCAACGGCAACCAACGTGATTCCCCCGCAGAAAGCAGCGTCCCCGCAAGCAGCCAAGACGGAATCACCGCCCGCTCCCCTGCCGCGGCAACGCTCCGAGCCGGAAGCGGGATAATTCATGGCATTGATCGATAAAATTTTCGGCAAAAAAGAAAAATCGCTCAGCGAACTATCTCCGGCGGAGCTACGGCGGGAAGAAATCGTCCTCACCAAGGATCGGGATAAACTGTTCAAGCGGGTATCGCAAATTGCGACGGATAAGCAAAAGATTTTTCAGCAGGGGGCGCAGCAGAAATCGCCGGAATTGCGGAAAGCCCTGGCCATGCAGTTTGAGCTGAAAACGCAGGAGCAATTGATGGCCGGACGGCAGTTGAATGTGCGGAGCAAGGAGTTGCTCACAGTAAGCCGCATGAGAATGCTGCGGGAAAACATGCCCAAAGCCAGCGGAGCCTTGGGCCGGCTGAAGCTTACCGAGAAAGATGTCGCCCGGATGACGTCATGGATCGAGGATGATTCGGTGAGCCAGGACCTTTACAACGAGCGGCTCGACGAGATTCTGGGGCTCGGCGCCCAAAGCGACAAGGATGCGATGGAACGGGCGGGTTTATCTTCCAACGGCCAGGAACTGCTGTCCATCTGGAATCAAATGGACAACGGAAGTATGAAACAGGAACAGGCGTTCGACGAAGCCGACAAAGCGGTGCGTCGCCGTAATCAGGCGCTGGAGAAAAACGAATAATCGCTGAAAGAGTGCAGCCATGGGATTGTTCAAGAGCAAAGATGAGCGTCGCTTGGAACGGGAAATGAAAATCCGCCAGGGGATGAAATCGATCGAGCGGTCGATCCGCCAGCAGGAAAAGTTTTCCGAGGATTTTATCAAGAACGCCCAGCACGCCCGCAAGATCAACGATCAGCAGCAATACGCTTTTATCCGAGGGGCTTTGAAGAAGACGGCGGCGGTGAAAAAAATGCTCGAGCGGCAACTGCTCAGCATCAAAAACGCCATGCTGATTCAGCAGCAGGCGACCGCCAATCGGCAGTTCGCGGAGTCGATGACGCTGATGGCCAGGGAAATCAGCCAGACATTCAAGGAAATGGATTTGACCAAAACGCAGGCCGATTGGGAGCGCGCGGTTGCCCAGGCCGGCACGGTGGAAGAAAAAATGGACATTTTCCTCGATTCGATGGAGCAGACCGCCACATCGGGGGCATCCGTTGGCAGCCGCGAGGATTTGGTCAGCGACGAAGAAATCGACCGCATGATTCAAGCGGATGTGCTGGCTCAGGAGAAAACTGAGCTCGGGAAACTCGACGAATTGGAAAGTGAAATCGCCAAGGAATTAGGCACGGCGCGGCAGAAAGATTGAAGTGGTTTCGCCTGCTGATTATTCGCATTCATTTCCTGCAAGCGTTTTGTGATTTCCGCATCTATAATGCTGTATGCCACCCACCCCGCCGGGTCGGCGGCGGCGTATGATCGACTTCAAGTGCCAATGCGGCCATCAATTTTCGGAGCCGGAGGATCATGCCGGCTTGGAGTTCCAGTGTCCGCAATGTTTGCGGCTGGTCGATGTGCCGCGGCTCAGCGATTTAGCCGCCATCGCCCCCGATGGAACGTACGTTCTGACCCACCCCGCCCCACCGACGGAAGGTGCTATTCCCGGAATTGACGATGTGGTTTATTCCTTTCGCCGGGGCACCATTGACGCACAAGGCGCGGAAATCGATCTTCGGCACGACAATGAATCGCTCGCCAATGTCGGCAGCCTTTCACTGGGTCCTCTGGACAGTGTCGTGGCTCCCCTGCCTCGATACGATCCGGAAACCGGCGAGTTGTTGACGCCGGTTGATATCACTCCGCATGTCGTGCGGCCAATTCCGATCATCGATCCGAAGGCAGCCAGCACGCTGAAATATGCCGTGGGAGCCACGGACCCCCACGCCATTCATATCTGGCGAGTGCCGCGCGAGCTGCTGCGATTGCCCAATCTGGCGGTGATGGGCTTCTCCTTTTTTTGCCAGATCATGTTGGCAGCCTGCGGGGTGGTTATGTATCTGCTCTTTCCAATCGGACTTGTCGCTTTAATCATTTTCACACTGATCGCCCATTACGGATCGGTGCCGCATGAGATTGGCTACAAAGAACTTGATGATCTGCCGCGGCCCTTGGGCGACTTAAATTGGAACGACGATGTTTTCGCGCCATTCGGAAATCTCATCATGTCGCTGATTCTGTCGTATTTTCCATTGATCTTTGGAATGTATCGACTGGGAAACGTCCCCGCCACGCGTGTTCTTCTGCTTGCCCTATTTGGCGCTGGATCAGTCGTGTTCCCCGCGATCTTTTTGACAATGACCAACGGGGGTTCCCTATTCAATCTCCGCCCCGACCGGGTGATCGGCGTCATGCGCGAAACAGGCTGGTTTTATCTTGTGCTGGTGATCGAATGGGTCGTGGTCGCACCGTTGTACCTCCTGGCGAGCGGCTTCCTGGTAATCGTCGCGCACCAACTCGTCCATTTCCATCTGCCGCGGTGGTGGCTGCCCATCGCGCTCACGGCCGTAGCAGTGGCTATTTATGCGCTTTTTATTTTCCTCTGGCAACTTGGTTTGGCGTACCGAAAATGGGGTGACCAATACCCCTGGATCTTTCAACTGCACATGCGCCAATCGAAGTAGCCGGGACGGGTACGTTTCACGCCACCGCCGCCACCACTTTCTTCGCCGCATCGGTTAGGTCGATTGCGGGAATTAAAGCAGGGATATCCTTCTTCGCCGCTGCCAGAATTTGACGCGCCCGCTCCACGTTCGTGCCTTCCAATCGCACCACCACCGGAATCTTAAAGCCGACTTCCTTGCCCGCTTGCACCAAGGCCTCGGCGATCAGGTCGCACTTGGCGATACCGCCGAAGATGTTCACGAGAATCCCCTTCACCTTCGGATCGGACAGAATGATTTTGAAAGCCTCAACCGCCCCTTCGCTGGTGACCGAGCCGCCGACATCCAAAAAATTCGCCGGCTCCGCACCGTGCAGCTTGATGATGTCCATCGTCGCCATCGCCAGCCCAGCGCCGTTCACCAGGCAGCCGATCGTGCCGTCTAGGGCGATGTAATTCAAATCCGCCTTGCGAGCCCTTACATCCAAAGGCTTTTCTTGCGATTCATCGGCGAGCAGGCTCAAATCCTGATGCCGAAACGCTGCGTTGTCATCGAAATTAATCTTGGCGTCGATCGCCAGCAGCTTGCCGTCCTTGGTAATCACCAGCGGATTGATCTCCACCAGCGACGCATCCGTGGCGAAAAACACCTTGCTCAAATTCAGCATCAGCTTCGCCGCTTCGTTGGCCAGCTTGTCCTTGAAACCAAGCTTGTACGCCAACTCCCGCGCCTGATATCCCTGCAACCCCAGCAGCGGATGCAGCGGCTCCTTAATCACCTTCTCCGGATTGCGGGCAGCGACTTCCTCAATCTCCACGCCCCCTTCCGCCGAGGCGATCATTGTCACCGTATTGCGGCCGCGATCGACCGTCATCCCCACGTAAAATTCCTTATCAATATCCACCCCCGGCGCGACCAGCAGTACATTCACCGGCGCCCCTTCCGGACCTGTCTGCGGCGACACCATGCGATGCGTCAACATAAACTTCGCCGCATCCCGCGCTTCATCGGCTGTCCGCACCAGCTTCACAAACCCCGCCTTGCCCCGCCCTCCGGCGTACACCTGCGCCTTGACCACACACAACGGCGCATCGAATTTCTTAAACGCCACCGCCGCTTCTTCCGGCTGCACCACCACCTCCGCCGGCGGAACCGCAATGCCTGCCTCCGAAAGAATTTTGCGCGCCTGATATTCGTGAATTTTCATAAGATTTCCGCAGCCAATCTGTCACGTCTGAGCCAATCGCTCGGACGATACAGCTAGGCGACAAGGATCGCAACCGTTACAATTCCCCACCCAGGGCGATTAACTCAGCGGCTAGAGTACCTGCTTTACACGCAGGGAGTCAGGGGTTCGAATCCCTTATCGCCCATCGGTCCAACGAGACAGAATCTTTCGGCGGATTTATAGTGACTTTAGTCCGCGCCCCATCCTAAGGGCCTGCTTCGCCTGATTCATTTTCCCTTCAACAGATACGTCATGGCGAAATAGACGGCGACATTGATCACAAAGATGATGCACACACAATACCAGGTGTCGCTTTCGTCAAGGTCGAAAAACATGCCGAGCAATGCGAAATACAGCACGAAATCGACGGCGAGCAAGCCGAGGCCCGCAAAGGGAATGAGGGAAACGATCGGACTGAGAATGTCGTTCACGGCATCAGGAGCAACCGCCACCGCCGCCAGCCGAAGCACCGTCGTGCCGAGCGATCCAAAGTCAATCCGGCGAAATTTGGCGGCAATCAGGACGCCGGCCATCATCAGCAGCGCGCCCAATCCAACATCGAGAAACAGGTGCATCAGGGCCATCTGCGGGTCGGTTCGAGCATGCAACAGCGTGACGATCGCCTCCACCGAAATCCCGCAGGTGAAAATCCATAATGGAGCCGTCAGCGTCTTGAGCTTTTCCGCGTCAAAGTCCGCCGCATCCGGTTTCGATTCACGTCGATAATCAAGAATCCCCGAAACACGACCGGGCTTGGTGGCGTCCTTTTCCAGCACTTGCGGCGCTGGTTCCACGTCGAGTGATTTCGACGGTGCAATGGTCGGCGCAAAATCATAAGCAGCTTCATCCAATCGCTGATCTGACACCGGCTGAACAACCGCCGGCGTCGAAGGGTTAAGCGGACATTCCATTATCTGTCCGCATGGACAACGAACCTTGCGACCGGCAAGTTGGGCTTTCCAGCGAAAGGATTTGCCACAGGCAGTGCATTGAAAACTATCCAAGGGACCGGACATGGTTAATCCACCTTCCTATTTGCACCGATCAGTCGGAAGGTACCCCCATTTCGGGCCGTAACAATTAGAAAAACCCCCTGATTTTTATAGCAGTGCCTAATTCGCGGACCACTGCGCTCGTCCGGTCGAGCCGGGGAGGTCGATTAGCTCGCAGCGGAGCGATTGGTTTTTCCGGTCCTTGATATCCACCCAGAAATCCAAGGTGTGTTTGCCGACCGGCAAGTTGAGGGTCACACGGTCTGCGGCCGGAGTGGATGTGCCGTCGGCCCAGAATTCAACGCCGTCGGAACCGTTCAATGCGATGGCGATCGGTCCGGCCACGGTGACATCTAGCGTACCCCGCAAAGCGATGGAGGTTTGTCTCTTTGACGGTATTTCGCTGAACGGGAAATCTCCAGCGACATCGGTATAGTGCCGGGACCAGGTGACACGTTTGTCGGCCAGCAGCTTGCCACGCTCTTGCTGATCCTGAATCGACGGGACATTCTGAAGAACCAGCCAGCGGCGTTCGATGGAGGCATGTCCGATGTTGAACGGGCCGGGCTTGCCGAGCTCGGAAAGGAATCGAACCAGATCGGCCAGCTCGCCATCCGTGAGAGCATCAGCCAGGCCTGTCGGCATGAGGGTTCCGATGGGCCGGCGCTTTTTAATGGTGTCCTTATGAATCACCATTTCATCGTGCGTGGCATCGCGCAGGACCAATGTGTCGGCGGTTTCACGAATCTGCACGCCGCTGAAGGAATCGCCGGAGGTAGTATCGATGAGATATGCGGTATAACCGTCTTTGACATGCTTGCCCGGCTGAAGGATGTGCTCGATCAAAAAGTCGGGCTGCGTGGAAGTGCCGACCGAAGCGAGATCGGGCCCGACGTTGCCGCCGGCGCCGCCGATGGCGTGGCAGTTCATGCAGCCGGTGGAGGCGCTGCGGAAAATAAGTTCGCCACGAGCCGGGTCACCGTGACTTTGCACCAGCGCGACCAATCGCTTCATCTCCTCGGGTGAGGACTGGCGGTTGACGGTGGCCACATCCGCGGCGGCAACCAAGACGTTGGTAAGCGGCGTGGCCAGATTTCCGGACACTCTGAGTTCGCGCAGACCGATTTTCGCGGCGTCGGGGCTGGGCGGCAAATTCTTCATCGCATCGGCCAGATCCTTGGGCCCATTTTTCTTGCGGATCAATGCGTTGAAGAGCGCGGCGGTATCATCGGATGGCGGCTCGTGAAGGAGCTGGGCCGCGACTTTCGCCGCCGCGCCGGCATCGGTTGCCGCCAGGACTATCGTGGCATCCGCTCGAATTGAATACGCCTTATTCGATCGCGCCAAAGCCGTCAGATATGCGTCGGCGTCTTTTTTATTGATTTGTACCAACGCTGCCATGCCCGCTTGCCGGCGCGGAGCTGCGACCGTCTGGTCCTCACTGATCTGCGTCAAACGGGGCCGCAACGAATCCAATTTCAGCACGCCGGCGAGGCGGATCGCGGCAAGGCCGACTGGATCATCGTGGTCGATCAGCGGAGCGATGGCGGCCGCACTTCCCTCGGGGGTGATTTTGCTTTTCATCGCGGCATCGGCGATGGCGTCCAGGACGCGCACCTGGTTTTCGGCGCTCAGATGGCCTGGAGCAACGGCGGCTTGCAGCGCGCTGCCAAGCTGTTGGCTGTCCCCCATGGCGGCGACGGTCGTCAATAAATCGGCTTGCTGCGATACAGGAATTTTTCCGGACTGCAAAAGATCAAGCAATTTCGGCACGGCGTCGGCTGCACGAACGGCCACAAGGGCATATGCCACACGTTTTGCGTCGTTGTTGAAAGTTAGCTGGCCCGATTGAAACGGCGGATACCAATAGGGCTCAAGCACCAGCGCGGTTTTATGCAACTCAAAATCGAGAATCGCGTCGGTGGGATGGTCCAGGGCATTCAGCGCGGCTTCGAAGGCCGCGGCAGATGGGATGCGCTGGGCGGCCAGCACCGCGTACATGCGAACCGGCATATTTTCATCGCCGGTGGCGCTGCCCAGCAACGCGATACCGTTGGGCACACGGTCAAACCAATATCCGAGCACCGTCACTGCCGCAGCGCGAACGCGCGCATCGCTGGCATGAACCAATTTCGTCAAGAGAGAAGGCTCGACCACGTCGATTGTCTGGTAAGTCCACAATGCTTCGAGCAAATCGTGCTCGGCAGCGGTGTCACTCCCCTGAATCGCAGCGACCCATTTGCCAAGTTCCTCGGCTACTTCCTTATGGTCACGATCAACCAGCACGCGCCGGACTTCATTTCGCGTCCATTGCTCGGGGTCTTTCAAATGATCGAGCAGCGCCGCGGTAGGGGCGGTGAAATCGACCGGCGGTACCAGCGGCCGACCTTTGTACGTGATGCGCCAAATTCGCCCATGCGCGTGATCACGCCGGGGGTCGCGGAAATCGACTTGATTGTGCTGGATAATCAGGTTGTACCAATCGGCGATATACAGCGCACCATCTGGCCCCATCTTCTCATCCACCGGCCGGAATTTGCCATGGTGCGAAATAATCAGCGGCGGCAATTCCCTGACCGCTACATGATCCGCCCCTTCTTCTTCCGCGTATCGAAACACCTGCTCTGAATGAAATCCGCCGGTGATCAAATTATTTTGCCACTCCGGAGGGAAATGCCGTCCGCTGATCATTTCCAAGCCGCAGTTTCGCTCACCGGCCAGCCGGGTCATCGCCACGGGCGGAACGTGTTCCGGATCACCCGAATGGCTAAGCGGCGTCTCCGGCAGCACAAGATTAATGTCCTGAATCCAGCCGCTGCTGAAGAGCGGACGGCCATAGTCATCGAAGATGTGGCCCCACGTGTTGTTTTGGATGACTTGCCGATCATTGATTTCCAGATGAAGCGTTTCCGGCCGAAATTGCCAGATGCAGCCGCCGAATAACCGGCGCAGACCGTACGGCGTCTCGACGCTGCTCAGTGCATAAAGTCCTTGATCGAAATAGAGAAATCCATCGGGCCCCCAGCGGAAGGTGTTGAGGGCATGGTGCATATCCTCGGTGCCGAAACCCGTGAGCAGCACACGGCGCGGACCGGCCTTGCCGTTGTCGTCTTTGAAATACTCCAGCGTGTCGCCTTCGCCGACATAAACGCCGCCGTTGCCGAGGGTCATTCCCGTGGGGATGGTCAGCCCGCTGACAAAAACCTGGGAACTCGAGGCATGGCCGTTCGCGTCCGGCTTACCCAGGATGGTGATGAAATCCTTCGGCGCTTGCCCAGCGAGCATTTGCGGATATCGCGGCAGGCACAGCGCCCAGCACCGGCCGCTGGTGTCGAAACTGATGGTGATCGGATGGATGACATCCGGCTCACTGGCGTATAGTTGAATATCACAACCATCGGGCAATTGCAGCAGTCGCTTCTCGACCGCAGGATCATCGCTCATCGGATCATCGGCAGCGTGCGCCGATCGCACCGAAAATGCGAATGCCAACGTTGCCAATAGGAAATGAACGGGCCTCCATCGTCGCGGGCATCTCATGGCTTGGAAGTTTCCTTCTGAATGAGCTCGAATTCATGAACAACCGGATGACGCAGCGCGGCGATCACCTTGTCCTGCTCGGCAAGCTGTGCATCGTACAGCGGGTAATCCTTGTCGATGTACGTGAAATGCCGGGGATGATCATTGAACGGCCGCGATCGGCGATAAAAAAGTTTCTCGCTGGCGACGATCACCTGGCGAAATTTCTCGGCGAGTTTGCGATCTGATTCCAGCGGAATTGTCACCCCCGCGGCCCATTTTGCCGCGTCCGCAGTCGTAATCTCATGTCCATCATCCATGAGCGTCCATTGCCCGCGCGCGAGATTGGGCACGCTGATCGGATGACCGGCCTTCACTGCCAGATCCTTACACGGGCATGGCGAAGCGGGCAGGGACTGCTCGATCAGCTGAATTTTAGTTCCCCCTTTGCCTGTCGTAATTTCCCCGCGAAAGGCAGCCTGGTCCAATGCCAATTGGCGTTCGGTCGCCTCTCCCACGAGCCAATATCCGCAGTCGTTCAATGTGATGCCGTTGCTGGTAAGCCGAATGTCCGGATGTTTGCTCTTGAAATCCGCCAGAGGATGAAAGAGATCGACGAACGGAAGTTTTCGCTTGGCGGCGATATCGCCGATAGCGGCAGTATATCGCTCCAGGTCGCTGTTCCGCTCTGGATCATTTTCCTGAATTGCCGGCGAAAGCAGCACCAGCGTCGGAGTCAGTTTCTCTAGGCGATCCAGCAGCGCATCATAACCCTCTTTAAATCGTGGCAATCCCGCGTCGCCATCAAAAGATTCCACGGATCCGTAGCCAACGAAAATAATCGACGGCTTCATTTCCGCGGCGTCTTTGATGAGTCGATCGACCCCCGCCGGATTTTGAAATCCGGCCGGCCGCGCATCGCCCCAGACGGTATCACCGCTCCAGCCAAGATTGCGGCAAATGATTGAATGATCCAGCGCATGACGCATGAGCCGGGCTTCGAGATAACAGCCAAGCCGCTCCTGCTCGATCAATCCATTGCCTATCAAAACGATGCGATTGTCGTGCTCGTCCAACGCCAGACGTGGCTGCCCCAACGCCCCGGCCGAGCACAATAGGAAAAGAATCAGAATTGATGTCCGCCAAGGCATGTCGGAGTATTATTCCACGGAAGCTCGAATGTTGCCACCCAGCGCGCAGCGCTTATTTTTCCGTCGGAGCGTCAATCACCCGAATCTTGATATTCTTATACGCCACTTCATCGCCGTGATCTTGCAAGCAAATGTATCCCGTCTTCGCTTTGGCGAAGTTGGGCCACTGGGCGAATTTGCTGGCGGCGACGCGCTTGTTCCAATCGTCGCTCCACAAATCGTATTTGACGTACTTCACGCCGTTCATCCAATGCGTGATATGGGTGCCGTCGATAAGAATCCGCGAATGATTCCATTGCCCGGCGGGATGCGTGGTATCCAACGGTTTGCCGGTGTTCGGATCGATCGCCGGCTTGTACAAACCGTAGCACCACCCCGCCAAAGTCGGATCGGGACTGACGCCATTATCCAGCACCTGATATTCCGGCCCGCTCATCCCCGGCTCGGGATATTCCTCGGTGATGTGATACATGATGCCGCTGTTGCCGGCGTGGGAGATTCGCCAATCCGCCACCAACTCGAAGCTTGCATATTTATCAATGGTGATCAGATCGCCGACATGCTCGACACGATCGAGATTCCCATCAACGACTTTCCATCCATCGGGGCAGGTCGGCTTTCGATATCCACGCCAGCCATGGGTCGTTTTTCCATCGAACAGTAGCTTCCACCCTGCGGCCTTCTCCGCATCTGTGAGCGTATTGGGCGGCACATCCAGTGGAACCGCCTGAGTCGCCGGAGCCGCGGCTTTTTCCTGCACTGCCACCGACTTATCCCGATCGCAACCCGAAAGCATTCCGGCCACCACCGCAACGAGCAATATCCAAACCCGTGATCGCATTGCATCTCCCATCCAATTTGCCAACCGCCGGCCAGAATTTCGACCTCTGCACTATCTCAAAGACAATCTGGAGTAACAAGTGTTGCAATAACCGCCGGTGTGCCGCTTTGCCGACCCTCGTTGCGCGGGTACAGTTGGGGTACCAGGAAATCGCCAATCCGATGACGACCGACAAGTCCACCACATTCACGCTCGCTCAAATGCAGGAAAAGCTTTACTGCGCGGTCGTCAGCGATGCGTTGGACTCGATGGGATTGCGACGCCAATCGCCGCGCATCGCCCTTCCACCCGTGACCGGCGTGGGCAAGATCGTCGGCCGCTGCAAAACCACGCTTTGGGAGGACATGGCTCACGAAGATTCGAGGCCCTATGAATTGGAACTGCAAGTGGTCGACAACTGCAAGCCGGGGGAAATTATCCTCTGTGCGGCGGCGGGCTCCATGCGTTCCGGCATATGGGGCGAATTGCTATCCACGGCAGCCCGTAACAGCGGTTGTGTCGGAGCGATTGTCGATGGCGCCGTGCGCGATATCAGCAAGATGACCGAAATGCAATTCCCCGTCTTTGCGCGCGGGGCTTGTGTTTACGACAGCCTGCACCGCCAGCGCGTAGTCGATGTCGACGTACCGGTCGAAATTGACGGTGTTCGCTTCGAGCCCGGCGATCTGGTTTTTGCAGATATTGATGGCATCGTCGTCGTTCCGCGCGAAGCTGAACGTGAGGCCATTCAACGGGCCTGGGACAAGGTTCACGCCGAAAACAAAACCCGCGACGAAATCCGCGCCGGATCAAAAGCCGCAGCGGTCTTTGCCAAATATGGCATCCTCTGAACCCACAATCACTCCGAGTCTGACGCCGGAAGGCTGCCGGCTTCGGCAAGATCGCCTGACCAAGGCTTTAGCCGCTCACGACTTGGAAGCCGCGGTTCTGGCCGATCATGGCGTCATTCACGCACTGACAGGACATTGGTTGCGGCCTCCCATGCGATCGGTTTTGATTCTCAGAGCAGATGGCGACTCAACTTTAGCCGTCCCCCAAGCAGTCACGCCCTTGCCCACGGTATCACGCACCGTCGTCTTCGATGCCGCCCCGCTCGGGACCATGGTTGATGATCAATTGGTCCTTGCCGCCAAATCACTCGCTGAACATTTGCAGCCTTTGAAGCGAATCGGCGCCGATTCCAAGGCAATGCCCTACCTTTTGAATCCGGCGACCAACATCGACTCGCTGCTGTTTTGCTGGAAGCGTTCCAAATTGCCGGACGAAATTGCTCTGATCGAGCACGGCATTCACGCCGCCCAAGCAGCCTACGCCGCCGCCAAGGCAATCATCAAGCCCGGTCTGAGCGAACTTTCGCTCTACACCCACCTTCTAGCCGTCGCCACCGAATCTGTCGGTGAACCAATCGGTGACTTCGGCAACGACTTTCGCAGCGGCGGTGGTGGCGGTCCGCCGCGGGACAGAGCGATGCAGGCAGGCGAGTTGATTCCACTGGACCTGGGCGTTGCCGTGCGCGGATATCACTCCGATCTGTGCCGCACCTTCACCGTGGATGGCAAGCCCACCGCCGTGCAGCGCGAAGCGCAGAAGCACGTCTGCGAATCCCTTGCATTCGTGGAGCAAACCGTAAAACCTGGCGTCAGTTGTAGGAAGCTTTATGACGAAGTGGCGAACCAACTGCGCTCCCGATCCGGCTGGCGTTTCCCGCATCATCTCGGCCACGGAATCGGCCTGGCAGCCCACGAATCGCCCCGACTCAATCCAAACTGGGACGATGTTTTTGAGGAGGGAGATGTCTTCGCCGCCGAACCCGCCGTCTACGCCGAAGAACTCCGCGGCGGCGTCCGCCTTGAGCAAGACTATGTCGTCGTCAAGAATGGCGTGCATTGCCTGACGAATTTTCCGCTCGATCTGTAACCAGGATTCACGCCCTAAACTGCGGAATTCAAGCCATAATTCGCGGGACTCACACTGATCGTCTTCGAACACTATCGGGACATGCGCAAATCCATTGAGCTTGTTGCGTTGCTCTTAGAACCACCGGAATCCGGACTGATCCCCAGAAATAATAGTCACTCGCTGGGTGCATTGACCGAACCACCAAGCCATCTCAGTGAATGTGCTGCCAAAAGTTCCGATGAGTTCACTCCCGCGCGACAGGCATAGAAGATCTACCAGGGCGTTCTGCATGTGACGAACACCGTCGCTGGAAGACTGCTTGTCTTCTTGCTGGATTACTCTGCCGGGGTATCGATCGCTCAAAATTGCGAGGGTCTCCGGCGTCTGGGCAGAGACGAAAAATCGTGTTATTTGGGGCAAACTGTCCATTGCCGAGAAAAAACCTTCGAGGGGCACCGACCGTCCCCAAGATTTCCAGTCAATGCCGTCACGGACATGGACCGAAACAAATTCCCCGTCCGTAATTCGCTCGGCACGTTGCACAATCTCCTGGCGCGGACGCAGCCGGGCAATTTGCTGGAGGTATGCCGCCCGCACCGGCTGAGGAATGCGGTTGTACTCAAGGTCGATCGCTCGGCCATCAAACTCGGGGCACGGATACGCTTTAGCCCACCCAGTGGGGATTTCGTCTTTCGAAACCCAGAATCGCCATGTTTGGATAGGGAGGCAGCCATCCGGCGACGTTAGATGCTCAAGCTGCATGTCGAAAAGATCTTCAAACTGGCATGTGACGCTGGGACCGACGGGCCACATGAGTCCGAGCGTGTGGCCCGTTATCTGCGAAAGACGCATCCCAGACAGAACACCCTTCATCCGGTTGCAAAGTCCCATCTCGGGCACGGTGATAACACAAATGGTCATGTCGGGCTCCGCATAACAATAATGTCCTGGGTATGTACCACTATCAATGTCGCATGATCGCATTTTCTGGGTACAATTCAGAAGTCCACACCTTGGAGCCAATAGATGACGCTGCGCGTCGGAGTATTTCCGCATGCGGATGTACCGCACATTATCCCGTGTTTTCGAATATGCCGACAACTGCTCAACTGGGGCTACGAAGTGCGGGTCCTGGGATCTGACGTTGAAGTCGTCGGTCGGGGCCACAGCGAGGCATGGCGCGATCTGCTCGCCCGGTATGGTTTAAGCGGCCGGCAGGTTGTCCGTAGCAGTCGTGATCTGTCATTTTCTGATTGGCTCACCCAGCAATTAACAACGCTCAAACTGGACATTCTTATTCTTGACGCTGTCTGGCAGGGGCTGGCCTTCGCATGTCATAGCTCCGATTTGGTAAGAAACGTGGTTGTTCATCACGCGGGATTGCCTGACTTCAGAAGCAGCGATATGCCGACATGGGCGTTTGTGCACCCCGGTCATTCGAAGGACCGTTGGGCACAAGCGCGACGAACCGCTGAACAATTCGAACGATCGGGAAATGGAGTTCGGGCCGTCGTCTCCTCCATAAAGGCTCTGGCGTCCACATGCACGACAACAGGCGCCGACTTCGAGTTTGGCTGCGGTGAATTTGCGGCATTGCCTGCCGTTCGGGCGATGAGTCTTTGTCCTGCCGTGGAGTTCCCCGCAGAGCGCGGCCGAATCGACTACTTCGGAACCCTCCTGCCCGATCCAGGGGACATTGACTGGAAATCGCCTCCTTCCGAGCTTATGGATGAATCAAAGTCGCTAATCACCTGCATGTTCGGAACGACGGGCCTTCAAACAAGAGAGGAATTTAAATGGTTAGCTACATTGGCCGAGACTCTGGCCCGTGCATTTCCAAATGGGCAGGTTCTTGTTGTCATTCCCGATTGGGCGAGCTCACAATGGCCCACCGATGATCGTCCGAAAAACCTCATGTCATATCCGTGGATACCGCTTTGGGAACTTCTCTCCACTCGAAGGGGCTCCAAAGTATTGGTGAGTACGCCCGGTGTCGGCGCCTTGCGCGAAGCAATTGCATCCGGTACTCCAGTGGTTGCGATCCCGCGGCGGGTGGATCAGTTTGGAGCGGCCGCTCGAGTCGAGTATTTTAATTTGGGCTCATGTCTGATATCCCGGGAATTACCCAAGTCAGACCTTGTAGTGGAACGTGTTGCGCAGGTTCTTGAAGACCCTGACATACAGGTCCAAGCTCAACGCCTCCGCCAGGAATGCGCGGCATTGGACGCAACGAAGCCACTGAAACGCTTCATCGAGAACCCCATAAGAGGTGGCAGCCGCACGCCGTAGTGTCGAGTCTGGCCAGATCGACCTCGGCCACAAAAGGCTTCGCCGGACATTTCATGGCGCGACGCGGCAAGATTCGCGCTCCCGGTCGAGCATTTTCGACGCGCAGACATTCAAGCAGCAATGGAGGTGTTCTCGATCAACAACGGCATCTGCTTCCGCTCCACCCGCTGCACATCAACATCCCCCGTATCACCCACCAACTGCCGACTCACATCATATTTCCCATTACCCACCAACATCGCCGCCCCAGCATTCACCTCTTCCAACCACCGATCACGCAGCTCGCGCGCTGCCGCCACCAACTTCGGATCATTCCTCGTCTTCTTCCGCGGTTCTTTAATCTTCTTTTCACCATCACCACCCACCTGCACCGCACCAAACCGCAATCCACCCATACCCCCCACCGTCGCCGCCCGCACCTCTCTAGGCTTCCTCTCCCGCTTCCCCGGCAACGCCTTCGCTCCCTGCCCTGAGCTTGCCTGCACCGAGCCAGTCGAGGATGTCGAAGGGTGCCCTCCGCCTTCTTCCTCCGGGCCTTCGACGCCGCTCAGGCCAGGCAACACCAAAGGTTTGGCATCACTCCAATGCGTCCCCGGCGGAATCGGCAACACCAACCGATTCTCCCCGAGCGCCCCCGCACTCGTCTGACTCGGAAACCAATAAGGCGTCGCATTAGGGGGGGCATCCCCGCTGCGAATCCGCCCCTGCCAAAAGATATGCACCCGCCGCTTCCCCCGACTCCCCGCTCGAAACGCCAAAGGCACAAACCCCATCGCCTCCCAAAAGCGATTCGCCTCCAGATCCTGCGCACACCAACAACAAAACAACTTGCACCCCCACGCTGCCCGCTCAAACATCCCCTTCAAAAGCGACGCCCCCACCAGCCCCCTCTGCCGACCCGGCAACACATTCAACTGATAAATAATCCCCACATCATCCCGCTTGAAATATCGATCCTGACCGAGGCAGTAGCCTACGGGAGTAGTTGCTGGTTGCTAGTTTCTAGCGAATTCCCCCCGTCCCCACTAGCAACTAGCAACTGGGAACTAGCAACTTTTCTCTCCTCAGCAATTAACAATTCCCCCGCAGCAATCTTCGCCTCAAATATCTTCAACGACAAAACCCCCACCATCTTCGCATGCATCTTCTGCAGCGAATCCACAAACGCCAAATCACTCGGCTTAGCGACACGAATCGAAATATCGTTCCGCACCGGCAACGGAATCGGCGTTGAACCACTCGCCCCAACATTCGCAATCATTGCAGTATCCATTGTCACTCCATTATCTTCGCAACAACTGTCCCACATTCCGGACATCGCTCCGGCGTCGCGCGCAGGTCGTAACCGCAGCTCATGCACATGCCCCGCGCTCGTCTACGCCTTTTCCGCCGCCAAATGAAAACCCAGGGCGACCACACCACCCCAAATAGCGCGATTGCAAGCCAATCCGGAAAGCTGATGAATGTGCCCCGGTAGACGACGTCGCGCGCGCCTCCCCTTGTCCAACCTTGCACATGATATTCGAATCCAAGGCGTTGCATCTCCGACTTATGGTGTGCTGGAAAGATGTCCCGCATCTTCCGCTCGCTAAACAAATGGATTCCACGGGGTCGCCATGCGTACCGTTCGGCGATCATGTGCTTTATTGTGTCGGCATGCGAAATATCGACGGTGTCGGTCTCCAAAAACAAAGTGATGCAGCCGCGTGTCGATGTTACGTAATGCGTCCAGCCAACCCAGCGGCCGGCCATGAACCAGTGGCTGTGATACATCAGCCCTTCATCCCGGTAACGAGTGCGCACCCACAGCACCACCGTCGCCACGCACAGCACCAGCGACAGCACCGTCAGCCCATTAAACATCCATCGTCCAAACCGTCGCATTATGGCATTGTACCCGATGCAAACAGTTGCCAGCCTTACTTCGCGTTCCCTGCATCACACGCTAAAATTGAACCCATGGACCTAAACTTCGACCCGCTTAACCCGCCACACCGCAGCAAACTGGTGAGCTACACGCTCCTGGCCGCGCTCCTTGTGCTCGTCGTATTTTCACTCGTAGCTATCTTCCATCAAAGCACCGCCATCACCGCCCCAAAACCTCCAGCCATCCACCAGCCGCAACAGTTGCCCAGCAATGCCACCACTCAAAGCCACTGAGCCGATGTCATCCTGTCACGCTTCCCATCACACGCTACAATCTCGCTCGTGCAGCTCGACTATCAGCCAGTCCCGCCACCTCGCCGCAACCGTCGGCTGTTAGCCGCTTTAGTCGCCTGCGGCGTCGCTGCCGGTGTGCCCCTCTACTTCGCTCTCCGTCCGATCCCGCATCACAGACCACAGCCCCACGTTATGTCCAGACCTAGCCAGTTCCTCGTCAACCCGCCATTAACGCCTGCAAGCAACTCACAACCAACAACTGACAACTGACAATTCACCCGAAGGGTAGAGCAAGCTCATTAACCCCCGCCCATTCCCCGCTGCCATCGACGGCCACGATCCCGATATCCGACGCCGCTGTCAGAAACACGCCCGGATCAGAATCACCAAAAAGCGACGCCAGCCCCACCTGCATCGTCGTCGCATTCACCAGCGTCGCCGCATCCCCACCTACATAGCTTCTATGGTTAAACGTCCCATCATCCAGCTCCATCTCGCCGCCATCGAATGCCGAAATATCAATCGCCTTGTTGAACGCCAGCGTCACCGTCAACGCAGTATTGCTGTAAACCGCCGACACCAGCGTCAATCCGACAGGTGGCACCGGTTGCGCAACATCGTCACGCACTCTTCGCTTCTTGCGATATTGTGTTGGGGGAATGATGAGCATTTTAATAGTTGCTAGTTCCTGGTTGCTAGTTGCTAGAACAAAAGGCCGGGATAGTTACCAGTTGCCAGCACTTCACCAGCAACTAGTAACTACCAACCAGCAACTTCTTAAGCCGCCATCGACGACATCCCGTATTGAATCGTCGCACTGACAGGCTCACACGCTGGTCCGCTCATGGCCCGTTCATTGAACCACATCGCCGTGAGCCAAACCGTTGTGCCAGCCGACGTGCTCTCCGGGAACGCCACGACATTAACCGTCTTGGTCGTGTTCCCCTGGAAGGCGTACGCAGATGGATCGGTCGGAGCGGTCGCACCGACATAGCTGAAGATCGCAGCGCCCTTAACACCCGCCGGTTTGCCACGTTTGCCTGTCTCCGAGCTATGCAGCCGAATGGTTACAGTTCGCCCCGTCACCGACACAATATCCAACTGAGGCGAAACCGAAGGCGCTGGAATCGGCGACGGCATCGCCCGTACATTCACGCCCAGCGCGGCCTTTTGCGCATTGGTCACACTCGCTGTGCCTTCCACCAGCTTGGCTAGCAAGCGAGCATTGGTTTTCAGCGCCGCCTTGGCCGTGTTCTTCGCCTGAACCGCGGATTTGTTGCGCACACCCGGCTCGCACGCTGCCAGCGCGGTCTGATAGTTGGTCACCAGCGTATTGAACGCAGTGCATTGCGCCGCTGTCAGCCCGTAGGTTGTAGGCGCGACATTCGCCACCGCATAGAAATTTTGTGCCCAAGCCAAAAGTGTTGCATCCTTGACCGGAAGAAAACTAGCCATGATTTGCCTCTTTCTAAAAACGCCCCACAGATACACCCGCCAGCCCTGCGCCGTTGAGTGATCCATTCGATCCCTACATTCGTCACAGCCAAAAGTCATCTTAAGAAATCTATAGGATTTTTTCGTCACACTCATTCTTTCACTAAACCTATAGTTCACCGCTGCGACGATGTATGGTCACGATAACCAGTAGCCTAATGACTTGCCCATCCGCCCACACATGCCGTTAAATCAGATTTTGGTCTTTTGCACAGTGGTTCAAATAAAATCTTTCGCCGCCGCGTTGCCATCGCGTTGTGGTCGAAGTTTCACGAAACAAAGCACCAAATTCCGGGTCTGAACCAATAAGTATTTGCACAAAACCAATATGTTTTGCACTGAAACCAAATTGTTTTGCACCGCAACCAATAAGTTTCTGCCCAGAACTCAATAGTTCCGCGCCTGAGCCAATATGTTTTGCGCGCAAACTCATTGGTTTTAGGCTTGAGCAGACTTGTTTACATCATGAGCAGACTTGTTCCGACCCTGAAGAGACTTGTTTTGCACAAGAATCCATTAGTTTTGCACGCCAACTCATTGGTTTGCGCGAGCAATCCATGGCTTTGCGCCGTAAACCAATTGTTTAAGGGCGAAAATTCGTCAATTGCCGCCTGTATTTCGTAGTTATATAGGGTGGGCAGCGCGCGTGAAAACGCGAAATCAATATTCAGCTTGCCAGCGATGCAGGGCACGGATTATAATGCCTTTACGCAAAAAATCGCCGCCAGCGAGTCGAGTTGCTATCGAGCGCTTGCGCGCTATATTAGTAGTTATACGCCTTCGAGCCCTATGCAAAACAAACTAACGCCGCGCCAGCTGAAGCGACTCAAGGGCATACGCTCCTCGCATGACCGCCCGCCGACTTGGGGTCGTTTTCTTCCCAAGGCGTTCCTATACGGCTCGTTCTGGCTCATTCTTCTGCTTTGCGAAGGTCTGCTTTTGGGCGGACGAGGCTCCAAGATCTTCTATTTTTGCCTCGGGCTGGCTTGGGTTTTCCCACTTTCGAATTTCGCGTTCATTCGCCTTGCAGTAAACCGATGGCCGGTGCTGGACCAAGTTATCGATTGGGCCCGAGTAGATGAACTCATCGACTCGGCATCTCGGCCGGGCGTATAACCAGCCAACTATGAATCCCGCCTCGGGTCAAGGGCAATCTTTACCGACACAATCTCCGGTCGTCGCTCGTAGCGACTGAATCTTTTTCCTTTAAAGCTGTCTTTGCCTTTTCTTCGAATCG